>Ga0163155_10006657_pt1 | contig 11120 bp, 5 predicted proteins | sample OliLakLV19SP4G1_FD_148611 | JGI IMG/M metagenome (GOLD analysis project Ga0163155, IMG submission 148611) | Freshwater microbial mat bacterial communities from Lake Vanda, McMurdo Dry Valleys, Antarctica - Oligotrophic Lake LV.19.SP4.G1 | ecosystem: Environmental > Aquatic > Freshwater > Lake >...
CTTCGAGACTGTCCGCTACGAGGGGTACGGCCCCACGGGCGTCGCCATTGTCGTTGACGCTCTCACCGACAACCGCACCCGCACCGCCGGCGATCTCCGCCTCATGTTCAGCAAGTACGCCGGCAACCTCGGCACGCCGGGCTGCGTTGCGTTCATGTTCGAGTCCAAGGGCCGCATCGTCATCGACGGCAAGCAGCCCGTCTCGACCAACACCGCCAATCCCACCAGCAAAAAGGGCCTTGAGAATCCCGTGCCCGTTGTCGAAGAGAAGCTGATGGAGCTCGCCATCACCGCCGGCGCCGCGGATGTCGTGCAGTCTGAGGATGAGCCTGGCCTCTGGACGGTCTACACCGCGCCGCTCGATTTCCAGAACGTCAAGCAGTTCCTCGAATCCTCCGGCATGCACATCACCGAAGCGTCCGTTGACATGATCCCGACAACGAGCGTGCTCGTGCGAGGCGACGTCGCAAAGTCGATGATCAAGCTGATCGACGCACTCGAAGACAACGACGACGTGCAGAAGGTCTACTCAAACTTCGATATCCCCGACGACGAACTCGCCGGACTCGAATAGAAGTCTTCACTGCTGCGGCATCACCACCACCGTCTTCGTCTTCTTCCGTTTCATCAGTCCCTGCCACTGAATCAGCATGCCCAGCCCCGAGGCGATCGCCCATGTGATGAGCCACTGGCTCGCCGAGCCGTGGATGCGATCGCCGATGGGCAGCCCGCTCGCGGTCAGCAGCCACATTCCGGCCGAGAGCCAGATCGCGGCACCCAGCATCGCCGTGACCGCCCCGGCCGTCCACTTTGGCATCAAGAGCCCAAGCAGAATGCCAAGCCCCAGCCCGCACGTCGCGGATCCGGCGAGGGTGACGCGGGTGCGTGAGGGCAGGTCCGCCCACGCCGCCCGCACTTCGGTGCTGAGGGCGACCATGAAGCGCTCGACTCTTTCGGTGGCCGTGCGGAGCAGGACGTCTGTATCTGGCTCGCCCTTGGCCTCACCGCTTTCAGCCTCGAGCGCCGCTTCCGCCTCGTCTTCCAGTTCATCCGTCGCCACGCGCTTCGCGGCGTCCTTCAGCGATTCGCGAAGCTTCTCGCCGCGTGCGATCAGATCCTTGCGCATCTCGTCGCCGCTCGCGTCATCATCTTCGATCGGCACGCCGCGGAGCAGGTGCTCATCCCGGGAGAGTTCCCCCTCGCGCTTTTCTGCGTCAAAGCGAGCATCGAGCACGACAACGCCGACGATCGGTGCGATGATTGCGAGCACCAGCCCGAGGCTGATCGCCATCGCGAATCGATAGAGCAGTATCCCCAGGAATGCGCCGATACCCGCCCCGACCGCGAGACCCACGTACACCGACAACCCGCCGCCCACCGGCAGAAACGGCGGCAGCACAAATCCCGCCGCGGCTCCGGCCAGTGCGAACACCACCACGATCATCGGCTTGAGCACCCGACGCCCGTACAGCCACAGAATCAGCCCGCTGATGAGCGACACCACCACCAGCCCATGCGCCGCCCATGGCAACGCCCGAAGGTTCTCCAGCACTTCCTGAGCGGGTTGGATCATCTGATCTGTCTGCACGTCACATCCTTGGCTGCACTATTGTTGGACTCGCTCGGGGTGCGGACGGCGCCTGAAAACGTCAACTCCCGGAGCTTTCTTCGGCAATCCGCCCCGCAGTTGCGGAAATCCCGCGTGAGTTCGGGGTAATTTCGGTCGATAAAACCCGCTTGCCGCAGTTTCAATGCTCTTGCAACCTCGTTTGCCGTTTGTCCCCCCGCGATTCCCGTCCGCTTGCCTGTCACTTCACGAGCCCTTTCATGCCCAAAGACGACGCTTCAAACCCATCCCGCCGCTCGCGCAAGGGAGCGCCCTCGAAGGCGAAAACTGGCAAGTCCTTAGCGCCGAAGTCCGCCGCTGCCACGACGCCATCCGCGGCCAATGCCGATCCGCTGGGCGAACTGCGTGTGCGAATCAGCCGCATCGATCAGCAACTCGTTGAACTGCTCAACCGGCGCGCCCGTCTGGTTGTGCAGGTGGGGCACGTGAAGCGCGAGCATGGCATCCCCATCTACACGCCGCACCGCGAAGCCGAGGTGCTGGCGCGCGTCCTCTCTCACAACACCGGCCCACTCGCTGATCGCACGATCGAGGGCGTTTTCCGTGAAGTCATGAGCGGGAGTTTTCGCTTGGAGCAGCCGCTGCGAATCGGATATCTCGGGCCTGTCGGTTCCTACTCCCATGTCGCGGCCGTCAAGCACTTCGGCACCTCCGTCGACTTTGAAGATCTCCACACCATCGGCGGCGTCTTCAACGAAGTCGCCCGCGCCCATGTCGACTACGGCCTCGTCCCGATCGAGAACTCCATCGGCGGCGGGATAGTGGAAACCCTCGATGCGTTCCAGGAGTTCCAGGACAAACTGAACATCTACGCCGAGGTGCAGCTCGAAGTACACCACGCGCTGCTTGCGAACTGCGCGCCGGGAGAAGTGACGCGCATCTACTCGAAGCCCGAAGTGTTCGTGCAGTGCCGCGAGTGGCTTGCGACGCAGTACCCCGACGCGGAGCTTGTGCCCGAGACCAGTTCCTCCGCGGCGGTCCGTCGCGTCGCGGGCGAATCAGGCGGCGCCGCGAACCCCGCGAAAGGCACGAAAAAATCCGCTCGCGCTGCGGGCAACAGTGGGGGAGTGACGGAAGGAGTCAAAGGCGCCGCCGCGATCGGCAGCCTGCTCGCGGCCGCCCACTACGGCGTCAGCGTCCTCTTCGAGAACATCGAAGACCGCAGCACCAACATCACCCGCTTCTTCATCATCTCCAAGCAGAAGGCCAAGCCCACCGGCACGGCCCCCGACAGCAAGCCCGGCGACAAAACGTCGATCATGTTCACGACCTCTGACAAACCCGGCGCACTCGTGAGCGTGCTGTCGGTCTTCGATCGCGCGGGGATCAACCTCACGCACATCGACAAGCGTCCGAGCGGGCGCAGTAACTGGACGTACACGTTCTTCATTGACGCCGAGGGGCACATCGACGAGCAGCGCCTCGTCGACGCGGTTGCAGAAGCGCGCGGGCATTGCCGTGAGATGTTGGTATTGGGCAGCTATCCGCGCTCGCGCCGGATTCTTTAAGTCTCATACGTCACACTCAACCGGCCAAAACGGCGGGTCGCCGGCACGCTCGACAACAGCTCCCACATCTGCCGCCGAGCTATGTGTTAGGCTTCCCAGCCTTTCACGGAGCCAGTCATGTCGATATCGCTGCCGCCGCTTCTTCCAGTCAACGACGCCGCGCACCGTCGTTTTCTGCTCGCCGAGCTGTTGGTCGTGCTCGTGCTGGGTGTTTTGCCGCATGCGGCGAACGCCGTGCTCGCCGTGCTCTTCGAGCGCGATGAAGGAAGCTACGGGCCGATTTGGGCGAGGTACGTCATGGGTTCAGTCGTCGCTCTTCAGATCTCATTATCGGTCGCGTGGATCATGTTCCGATCCGGCACGCCAATCGAAGAGTTCGGCATCAAGCCCTTCAAATGGCGGACGGACTTGTTGCTCGCGTTGGGAATCTGCGTCTGTATGTACGTCTTCGCCTTCGTCTCGCGCGCCATGATTGCAACACTGTGCTACATTCCGTCTCTCGAGCGGTTGATTCATGCCATTGCCCCGCCCGATGCATACGCGGGAGGGTGGGCGACGCCCCCGGACGAGGTGTCCGATCTCGCAATGATGCTTATTTATGACGTCGCCAACGGATTCTCCGAAGAACTTGTCATCCGTTGCTATCTCCTCACTCGCCTCGCGCAGCTCTTCGGCGTGCGTTGGACAGGCGTGGTCTTGTCCGCTGCGATCATGTCTTCGTACCATATCTATCAGGGCTCATATTCAGCGAACCAGATATTCCTCTCGCAGATCGGCGTGGGAGCCCTTTTCGTCTATGTCAGGAGACTCTGGCCCTTTGCGATGGCGCACGCGCTCTTCAACCTCACCGTCATCGCCGCCTCCTAGAGTTGAACGCCCCGCGCGGCTTCAACGACCAGTCGCCCGTTCGCCTCCCTCATTGGCAAACTGGGCAACAACTGGTTTTCGGGCGTCTTCTCGCGAATCTCGTGACAAGGATCCCGCATAACACTTGAAGTGTCGCCCTTTCTGACATAACTTGATCTATCCCGCCAGCGTGACAAAGTGGCCTTGTCGCGCGGGTCTTTGCACGGAGGTTTGTATGCATTCGAGTCGCTTCTCGCGTCGCGTTCGTGGTCTCTTCGCTCACACCCAGCGCCGTCTCAATCGCGCCGCCGGCGCTCCCCGCGGCGTCTCGGTAGACGTCGGCGCATGCATCGAGGCCTTCGAGCCCCGCACGCTTCTCGCCGCCGTATTCTGGGACGGCGGCGCCGGCACCAACTCCTGGCACGACGCAGCCAACTGGAACCGCGGCGGCGTCGACGCGGTGCCTCTCAACGGCGACGATGTCACCATCGATGCCGCGGCCAACCCCACCGTCACCTACAGCTCCGGCGTCCTCACCCTCGCGAGCCTGGTAAGTAACGAAGCTCTCACGATTACCAGCGGCACCCTTGGCCTCACTCCCGTCACCGGTACCGCCGACATCAACAACACCCTGGTCCTCAGCGGCGGCAACCTCGCAGGCGGCACGTGGGATTTCACCGGCGGAACGCTGCGTGCGACCGCCAGCGGCGGCACCATCACCGACGCGCTCATCAACGGCGACCTTATCGCCGACAGCACCAGCGCCACCGTCCGCGTCGCGGGGACCACCCGCTTCGGCGCAGCCCGCCTCACTGCGAACAACGCCGGAATCCACTTCGCGCCGGGCTACACCCTGAGCGACCTCGTCGTCGTCGAAGGCGCGACCGGGGGCCAGCGCAACATCACCGGAGCCGTCGGCGGCGTCGGCTCGCTCACCATCGCTCCCTCCGGCGTCATCCGGGTCGCCGCCGGCGCCGGCGCCGGCCTCACGATCAACAACTCCAACGCCTTCACGCTGATCAACAACGGCCTTATCTCGAGCGAGGCCGCCTCGCGCACCATCACCTTCAACAACTCGATCCTCACCAACAACGCCATCATCCAGGCGCTCGCGGGGACGATCGACATCACGCCCACGACGCTCACGAACGCCGGATCGATCACCGCCGCCAACGCGACGCTGACCCTGGGCGGCGCGTGGTCGAGCAGCGGAACGATCACCGTCAACGCCTCCACGCTGAACCTCGCGGGCACGTTCACCTCCGCCGGCCTCTCGATCAGCCGCACCGCCAGCGTCATCAACCTCACCGGCACTATGAACAACACCGGCAACACGTTCACCTTCGGGGTGGCGTCGGGCTCGTGGAATCTGCAGGGCGGCGGCGTCACCGGCGGGACGCTCGCCTTCACCGCCGGCGAGCGACTCGTCATGACCGCGGGAGCCGGCAACCTCACCGACGTCCAGATTAACGGCGACCTGCTCCTTGATGCCGCCAACTCCGCGGTCCGGATCCTCGGAACGACCCGCTTCACCGCCGCCCGCCTCAGCGCCAGCAACTCCGGAATCCAGTTCGCGCCGGGGTACACGCTCAACGATCTCGTCGTCGCGGAAGGCGCCGCGACCGGCCAGCGAACCATCACCGGCGCGGTCGGCGGCAACGGCACGCTCACGATCAGCAACACCGGCGTCATCCGCCTCGCGGCCGGCGCCGGCGGCAACCTCTCGATCAACAACTCCAACACCCTGACCGTCATCAACAACGGCCTCATCTCCGCCGAGGCCGCGGGCCGGACCCTCAGTTTCAACAACACCGCCTTGACCAACAACGGCGCCGTCCAGGTCACTGCCGGCACGCTCGATCTCAGTCCCTCCAACTGGTCGAACGCCGGCTCCATCACCGCGGCGAACGCCGTGCTCACGCTCGGCGGCGCATGGGCCAACTCCGGGACCATCACCGAGACCAACTCGACGGTCAACCTCGCCGGCACCTTCTCGTCGACCGGGCTCGCCATCGCCCGCACCGGCGGCACCATCAATGTCACCGGCACGATGAACAACACTGGCAATACCTTAGCCTTCAACGCCGCCACAGGATCCTGGAACCTCCTGGGCGGAACATTCAGCGGCGGCACGATCGTCTTCACAGGCGCCGACCGTCTCCTGATGACTTCCAGCGGCGGCAACCTCACCGACGTCCAGGTGAACGGCGAGCTGCTCATGGACTCAACCAACGCCGCCGCGAGAATGATCGGAACCACGCGATTCGCCGCGGCCCGCCTCAGCGCCAACAACGCGGGCATCCAGTTTGCGCCCGGATACACGCTCAACGATCTCGTCGTCGCGGAAGGCGCCGCGACCGGCCAGAGAACCATCACCGGCGCGGTCGGCGGCAACGGCACCCTCACGATCAGCACCACCGGCGTCATCCGTCTTGCCGCCGGCGCCGGCGGCAACCTCACGATCCAGAACTCCAACTCGGCCACCATCATCAATAACGGCCTCATCTCCGCCGAGGCGACGGGCCGATCGCTTACCTTCAACAACACTGCGCTCACCAACAACGGCACGGCTCAGGTCATCGCCGGCACGCTCGACGTCAGCCCCAGCAACTGGACCAACCCGGGCGCCCTGATCGCCTCGGCAAACACCGTCCTCACCCTCGCCGGCGCGTGGTCCAGCACGGGCACGATTACCGCGACGAGCGCGACCGTCAACCTCGGCGGGACGTTCTCCTCCACCGGTCTCGTCATCACGCGCACCGGCGGCACGATCAACCTCACCGGCGCGATGACCAACACCGGCAACACGGTCACCTTCACCGCCACCACCGGCGCCTGGAACCTGCTGGGCGGCACCATCAACGGCGGCACGCTGGTCTTTACCGCTTCCGACCGTCTGCTCATGACGTCCAGCGGCGGCACGCTGGCTGATGTCCAGGTGAACGGCGAACTGCTCCTGGATACCACGAACGCCGCCGTGCGAGTGGCCGGAACCACCCGCTTCGCCGCGGCCCGCCTCAGCGCCAACAACGCGGGCATCCAGTTTGCGCCCGGATACACGCTCAACGATCTCGTCGTCGCGGAAGGCGCCGCGACCGGCCAGAGAACCATCACCGGCGCGGTCGGCGGCAACGGCACGATCACCATCAGCTCCACCGGCGTCATCCGGCTCGCCGCGGGCGCCGGCGCCAACCTCACGATCCAGAACTCCAACTCGGCCACCGTCATCAACAACGGCCTCATCTCCGCCGAGGCCGCGGGCCGATCGCTTACGTTCAACAACACCACCTTCACCAACAACGGCGCCACCCAGGTGAGCGCTGGAACCCTGGACATTAGCCCCACGAACTGGAGCAACGCAGGATCCGTCACCGCCTCGAACGCGGTGCTGAACCTCGCCGGGACCTGGTCCAGCACGGGCACGATCGTCGCCACGAACTCCACCGTCAACCTGGGGGGCGTCTTCTTGACGACCGGATTCTCCCTCTCGCGCACCGGCGGCGTCGTCAACGTCACCGGGCAGATGAACAACACCGGCAACACCTTCAACTTCACTCCCTCGACCGGCGCCTGGAATCTCAGCGGCGGATCCATCTCGGGCGGAGCCATCAACTTCATCGGATCCGATCGACTCCTGATCACCCCGAACGCCGGCACACTGTTTGACGTCCAGGTCAACGGCGAACTCCTGTTCGACACCACCAACGCCGTCGCCCGCATGGCCGGGACCACCCGCTTCACCGCCGCACGCCTGTCGGCAAGCAACGCAAGCATCCAGTTCGCGCCGGGCTATACCCTGAACGACCTGGTCGTCGCCGAAGGCGCCGCGGCCGGCCAGCGCAGCATCACCGGCGCCGTGGGGGGCAATGGCGCCCTCACGATCGGCGCCACCGGAGTCATCCGCCTCGCTGCGGGGGCCGGCGCGAATCTCGCGATCCAGAACTCCAACACCGTGACGGTCATCAACAACGGCCTCATCTCCGCCGAGGCCGCCGGTCGCGTGCTGGCCTTCAACAACACCACGTTCACCAACAACGGAACGACTCAGGTGCTCGCCGGCACGCTTGATATCAGCCCCACGAACTGGACCAACGCCGGCACCCTGATCGCCAACAACGCCACGCTCTCTCTTGCCGGAGTCTGGTCCAGCAGCGGCCAGATCCAGTCCACAGGCTCCACGCTCAACCTGGGCGGCGTCTTCAACGCCGCCGGCGTCACCCTCGTCCGCTCCGGCGGCATCGTCAACATCACCGGCGCGATGACCAACACCGGCAACACCATCACCTTCACCGCCGTCACCGGCTCGTGGAACCTCAGCGGCGGCTCCATCACCGGCGGGTCGCTCAACATGGCCGGCGCCAACCGCCTCGTGCCCACTCCCGCCGGTGGCTCGCTGATCGATGTGCAAGTCACCGGCGATCTCCTCGTTGATCAAACCGGCGCAGCGATCCGCATCGCGGGCTCCACTCGCTTCACCGCCGCCCGCCTCACGGCCGGCAACACCGGCATCAACTTCGCCCCCGACTACGTCCTCCACGACCTCGTCAGCGCGGAAGGGCCGGCGGCAGGGCCGCGCACCATCAGCGGCGCCGTCGGCGGCAACGGCACCCTCACCATCGCGCCCACCGGCGTCATCCGCCTTGCGGCCGGCTCCGGCGGCAATCTCGCGATCCAGAACTCCAACACCGTCACGCTGATCAACAACGGCGTCATCGCTGCCGAGGCCGCCGGTCGCACCCTCTCAATCACCGTCACCACTGTCCAGAACGTCGCGAAGGGCGTGCTCACCGGCGGCACCTGGATCGCCTCCGGCTCGTCCCCCCTCACGCTCCCCGCTGGCGTCATCATCACCACCAACAACGCCAACGTCACCGTCGGCGGTGCGGCGTCCTTCCCCGCTCTCGCAACGCTCCGCACCAACAACGGCTCGCTCTCCACCGCCGGCGGCGGCACCTTCACCATCACACCCGCGGGCGGCACCTTCACCAACAACGGCGTCATCACCCTCCGGCCCATCAACACCGTCGCGATCGCAGGCAACTTCACGCAGGTCGCCGCGGCAAGCTTCATCGTTCAGGTTCAGGGCGACCTGCCCGCCGACATCGGTCGCCTCACCGTCACCGGCACAGCCACGCTCGACGGCACGCTCACCGTCACCGCCGTCAACGGCTGGGATCCCGAGTGCATCAACTCGGTCTTCATCAACGCCGGCACGGTCTCCGGCCAGTTCGCCACTCAGAGCCTCCCCACACCGCCCGACGATCACCAGACGTTCATCGTGTACCTGGGCGAAGTTCGCTTCGCGATCAGCCCGCCCTCTGACTACAACCGCGACGGCTTCCTCAACTCCCAGGACATCTTCGACTTCCTCATCGCCTTCTTCGACCTCTCCCCCGAAGCCGATTTCAACAACGACGGCTTCGTCAACAGCCAGGACTTCTTCGACTTCATCGCCGACTTCTTCGAAGGCTGCCCATAACCCCGACGCGGCCCGTCGCATTCAGGCCGCGCGAACATAAAATCCGCGTCCACCCCCAAACCGACAGCCCGCGCTGTCGGTTTTTATTTCTTCTCGTGCGACTTGATCGCCTTCTCGATTTCGCCCTGCAGCCGTGCACCGCGGAGCAAGCTCTTCGCCGCGATGATCTTCCCGGTGTCGCCGTCAACCAGCAGCGGGAGCGGAATGGAGTTCACGCCATACTGCTTCGCGATCGCGGCCTGCCAGTGTCCCCCGTCATAAACCTGTCGCCATGTCATCTTGTTATTCGCCACGTAGTCACGCAGCGTCTGCTCCCCTTCCCGGCGGTCAAGCGAAATGCTGACGATCTCGAGTCCGCGGGCGTGGAACTTTTCGTACGCCGTGACGATGTTCGGAATCTCATCCCGGCACGGCGGGCACCAGGTGGCCCAGAAGTCGATGAGCACCACTTTGCCCTTGTAGTCGTCAGGGAAACGAAGTTCCTTCCCTTCAAGATCCTTTCCGACGAAGGCCGGTGCGATGGTGCCGACGGTGAGCGCGGGCTTTGCCGCAGGCGCGGCGTCGGCCGGCTTGTCTGTCGGACTTCCCGTCGGCGCGGGTTTCGCGATTCCTGCGTTCGCCGCGACAACCTCAAACGATCGGCCGGAAGCGGTCAGGTTTTGAATGGAGTAGGTCACATCTCCGACGGCGAACGGCGCTCCGACGTCAAACGCTTCGGATACCCGGTCAAAGCGGTTGTTGCCGTTGATGTCAATATAGAGCTTCGCGCCGGAGGGGCGCTTGGGCGTTCCGATGAAATCGCCGGTGGTCCGCTCGTCGGAAAGGAACACCTTGTAGGGGTACTGGCCGAGCTTCACCGACCCTTCGTATCCGTAATCGCGATAATAAAACAGTTGGTTGCGGGCGTCTTTGCGGTTCGGATCCTTGAGGTCCAGCTTGTAGAAGCACACCCTGCCCAATCGGGCGGAATCGCCCAAGGGAAGCTGCAGCTCCGAATGTCCCACTCGCCGGTCGAGCGTCACCCCCTCACCCGGACCGGAGTACCGCACGGTGTTCCACGTCGGCGCGGCGTCATTGGTCAGGTCGCCATCGGCATTCTCATCCACGAAAAGCTCTGACTTCCCGGATTCATCTTCCAGCAGCGCGATGAAGAACGATGTGGGCGTTTCGGTGGGCCCGAGCTTCAAAACCCCGAACTTCGGCGCTTTGCCCTGCTCGGCCTTCCGCAAGGCTTCTTCCACGGCCTCGGGGGCTTTCTTGAGTCCTGCGGGTCGATCGGTGCTCAGCGTCAGCGTCTGGGCTTTGTAGTACCCCAGCTTGTTCTGTGCACCGGACGGCATGTACGACAGCTCGATCGGCTGGGCCGCGAGCGGGCCGGCGAGTGTCAGAGCTGAGGCGACGAGAGCCAGATGGTGCAACATGGGTTCGGACTCCGGTTGGGTGAGGATGGCGGGGGGAAACTGCGTGGCGCGGGGGAGGAGAAGGGGCGACGGCGATCGTGCAAAGGAACTCCAACGGTTTCAAGCGCCGAACGCCGGCTTTGGCTGTCCGCGCGGGTCACTCAGAACCCGAGTCGGGTGCGACGTTCCATCAAAGGTATCAGGAAAACTCGGGCGGCGAGCACGCGACTGGGGACGACTATCGGGAAATTCTCCACAGC
>Ga0163155_10006662_pt1 | contig 11115 bp, 12 predicted proteins | sample OliLakLV19SP4G1_FD_148611 | JGI IMG/M metagenome (GOLD analysis project Ga0163155, IMG submission 148611) | Freshwater microbial mat bacterial communities from Lake Vanda, McMurdo Dry Valleys, Antarctica - Oligotrophic Lake LV.19.SP4.G1 | ecosystem: Environmental > Aquatic > Freshwater > Lake >...
GCCGTCCCGATTCCTGCGTGCCCATGCCGCACCTCCTTGAAGGCACAGCCTCTCACATCCTCAAATCATTTTGCAGATGGGCTCGGTCGGACGCTTACGAGATTTAACGTCTACATTCATCGCATCTCTCATCTCCGCGAAGTCTGCGACTAACTCGTGCGGTACGGTGTATCTAATACCAATCGCAGTTGTTGATCAGACAGCAGCACGTGACCCAAGTCCTTTAATGTCATAATGTTACAGAATCCTTGATTTACGGTTTTGAACTGCGATTGGTATAAGGTAGGCTTTAAAAAATTCCATTGGGATACACCATGAAAATCACCGCGCTGTGCCTGCTCTTCGTGACCGCCGTAGCCGCCTTTACAGGTGAAGGCCCAGTCGATACCGCGAAGAAATTTCATGACCTGCTGAAGGAAAACAAAGCCGATACCATTCGCGCCGTGCTGATCAAACCGGGCGAAGGCAAGTTTCTCGAAGGCGATCTGAAAATTCTTTTCCGCTACGCCGATGAAATCGGCAAGGGCAAGGAAGAATTCACCGTGCTCGAAGCCATTGAAGAAAAAGACTGCGCCGTCGTGATGATCAACCAGACCAGGCAGGACGGCAAAAAAGAGATGGATCTCGATCCGCTGTATATGCTCAAGCAGGACGGCAAATGGAAAGTGTTGACGTCGTTCAGCACGTGGGATCGCGATTATTATAAATTGCAGCCCGCACAAATCGAGGCGTTCAAAAAGCTCGAGACCGCGTTTCTCAAGAAAAAGCATGCCATGAAGAACGGCAAGTCAACGGGCAAGACCGCGGCGAAGAAAAAATAAGCACCGGCATCATGTCGCTGACGATGTGACCGCGTGCAATGCCAGGATTTTCTTCAAGTACTGCCCGGTGTAACTGCGCGGCTCCTGACAGATTTCCTCCGGTGTCCCGGCCGCCACGATCGTTCCGCCCTTCGCGCCGCCTTCCGGCCCCAGATCGATAATCCAATCCGCCTGCTTGATCACATCCAGATTGTGCTCGATCACGACCACGGAATTGCCGACATCGACCAGCCGCTGCAGCACATCCAGCAGCTTCGCGATGTCGTGAAAATGCAATCCTGTCGTCGGCTCGTCCAGAACATAAAGCGTGTTTCCCGTCGCCTTTTTCGCAAGCTCGAACGCCAGTTTGATGCGCTGCGCTTCGCCGCCGCTGAGCGTCGTGCTGCTCTGCCCCAGCCGCACATAGCCCAGTCCCACGTCATGCAGCGTCTGCAGCCCGTCGCGAATTTTCGGATGGTTCTTGAACATGTTCAACGCGTTGTCGATCGACATCGCCAGCACATCGGCGATGGACATATCCTTGTACTTCACCTCCAGCGTTTCCCGGTTGAAGCGCCGCCCTTTGCACTGCTCGCATTGCACATACACATCCGCCAGAAAATGCATCTCGATCAGCTTCTGTCCCTGTCCCTGGCAGTCTTCGCAGCGCCCGCCCTTCACGTTGAAACTGAATCGCCCCAGATTGTAGCCGCGAATCTTCGCTTCCGGAATCGCCGCATAGAGCTTGCGGATCTCATCGAAAATCCCCGTGTATGTCGCGGGATTGCTGCGCGGTGTCCGCCCGATCGGCCCCTGGTCGATGTCGATAATTTTATCCAGCTCGCCCGAACTGATCCACACGCGGTCGCACGCGCCGCCTTTGGTGCGCGCCTTATTCAGCAGCCGGTTCAAATTCTTATACAAAACTTCATTCACCAGCGACGATTTGCCGCTGCCTGAAACGCCGGTGACGCACACAAAGCGCTTAAGCGGCACCTCCACATCGATCGATTTGAGATTGTTCTCACGCGCCCCTTTAATCCGGATGAAGCCTTTGTTTTCAGCGGGACGCCGTTCTTTGGGCATCGGAATTTCCAATTGCCGAGTCAGGTATTTTCCCGTCAGCGACGTCTCGCATCTCCCGAGGTCTTCCGCCGTCCCTTCGCCCACGATTTCACCGCCGCGCTCACCCGCGCCGGGACCCATATCGATCAGATAATCCGCGCGCGCCATCACGTCTTCGTCGTGCTCCACGACCACGACCGTATTGCCCAGATCGCGCAACTTGATCAGCGTGTCGAGCAGCCTGTCGTTATCGCGTTGATGCAACCCGATCGTCGGTTCGTCCAATACATACGTCACGCCAACCAGCTTCGACCCCACTTGGCTGGCCAACCGGATGCGCTGCGATTCACCGCCGCTGAGCGTGCCGCTGGTTCGGTCCAGAGTGATATAGCCCAGGCCGACGTCATTCAAAAAGCTCAGCCGCTCTTTCACTTCTTTCAAAATGGGTTCCGAGATGATCGCCTTTTCGCCCGCGACCGGCAGCTCATTGAAAAACACCTGCGAGTTCTCAATTGTCATCGAGACAATTTCCTGAATGTTCTTGCCGCCCACGCTCACCGCCAGTACCTCAGGCCGCAGTCGCGCGCCTTTGCAATCAGGGCATCCCAGATCGCTCATCAACTCATGAATGCGCGATTTCACATTCTCGTTTTCTGTCGCATGAAACCGTTCCGTCAGCGAAATCGCGAGCCCCTTCCACGTCACATTCCATTGCTGCGCCTGCTTCGGCGTCACACCGTAAAGCAGCGCTTTGAAAACATCTTTTGGAATCTGCTCGATCGGCGTTCCAGTCGGGATTCCGACGCAGCGGCAGAACTTGCGGATCGCGCGGCCGTACCAGATCGCGTAGGTGTGGCCCAATCGCCACAGCGACCCGATCACTCCGTCCTCGACATTCTGTTTCTTATTCGGCACCAGCAGATCCACATCGACTTCCATCTTCGTGCCGAGCCCCGCGCACGTCGGACACGCGCCGTACGGACTATTAAAGGAGAACACGCGCGGCGTCAGTTCCTCAATGCCCGAACCGTGAATGGGGCACGCGTACTTCTCGCTGAACAGCGTATCCTTCCCGCTCACCACACTCTTCGCCTCGTCGTCGGAATTCTCCTTCTTTTTCGGCGCGGCCGCGGGGGTCTCATCCGGCGCGTTCGTGATGACCAGGCCTTCACCGACTTTCAGCGCCAGCTCCACTGAATCCGTAAGCCGCGTGTGAATGCCCGATTTGACAACGATGCGGTCGATCACCGCTTCGATGTGATGCTTGAACGTCTTTGGCAGCGAATCCACCTCTCGCGCTTCCACGATCTTCCCGTCCACGCGCAGCCGCGCGAAACCCTCACGGCGCGCGGAAACAAAAATCTCGCGATGCTCGCCCTTCATTCCACGCACGAGCGGCGCCAGAATATTCAGCTTCGTGCCTTCGGGCATGTTCATGATCTGATCGACGATCTTCTCCGCCGACTGGCTCTCAATCACGCGCCCGCAAATATGGCAATGCGGAGTTCCCACGCGCGCGTACAGCACGCGCAGGTAGTCGTAAATCTCAGTCGTTGTCGCCACTGTCGAGCGCGGATTGGAGGACCCCGTGCGTTGTTCAATCGCAATCGTCGGCGTCAGACCATCAATGCTTTCAACGTCCGGCTTTTCCATCATCTCCAGAAACTGCCGTGCGTATGCCGAAAGCGATTCGACGTACCGCCGCTGCCCTTCGGCATAGATCGTATCAAACGCAAGACTGGATTTTCCCGAGCCCGACAGGCCCGTGATCACCACCAGCTTGTCGCGCGGAATATCGACATCGATGTTTTTCAGATTGTGTTCGCGTGCACCGCGAATGCGTATGGCATGCTTCGCCTCACGCGTCTTTTTTGCTTCCACTAAACGGCCTTTCGCCCCTCGGCTTCAGGTGAATGAAATTTTGGATTGCAACTGCCTCTTCCGGGTGTGGCATGCCGCGAATTCTGGCGCTCGCCCAAACACAAAAGTATAAGTGCGCTTCGGCAGAGAACAAATGCACGCTTTAATAAAGAATCGAATACGTTTAGACTCAAAACAGTCCAAAATCGATGAACTAATCAGGAGACAATGCTCATGAATTCAGTGTTGAAATTTATCCCCGCGGCAGCTCTTTCACTGCTGGCATTGGCCGGTTGTGGAGAAACTAAAGCTCCACACGACCCCAAGCCCGCCGACGTGAAGCCCGCTGGGACCGCGCCCGTTGCTCCGAAAGTGGACGCTCCGGCCGAGAAGAAAGCGGAAGCCCCCGCCGAAAAGAAAGTAGAACCCGCGGGCGAAAAGCCCGCCGAGGCCACGCCCGGCGCCGCTCCCGCGACACCGGCCGGCGCGACGGTTGAAGTCAAACTCGCTGATAGCGGACGCACCCTCGTCGTCCCGTCGATATGGAAGCAGCAGGAACCTTCCAACCGCATGCGCATGGCCGAATTTAAAGTTCCAAAAGCCGCAAACGATTCGGATGACGCCGAAATGGCCATCTTCAAAATGGGCGGCGGCGGCGGCTTCGAAGGAAATCTCGCCCGTTGGACCGGCTCCTTTGGCGGAGCCAACTCGCTGAAACTCAAACGCACTTTGAAAACGGCCGCTGGAGTCGAAGCTACAATCGCGGAACTCGAAGGTGAATACTCCGCCATGACGATGGAAGGCACCGCCGCCCCGAAGAAGGGCTACGCCATGATGGGCGCCGTCATTATCGTCGAAAAGGGCGAGTTCTACGTGAAGTTCACCGGCCCCATCGCTACCATCGACGCCAACAAAGCGAACTTTAACAAAATGATCGAGTCGTTTAAGTAGTCCATATACCGCAGGCTTCTAGCCTGCCAGTTCCCCGTGGTCCGGGCGTCTCCGCCCGGACCACTCACCCCTCAATAGTTGCGTCCTTAGAGTCTTCGAGTCGTGGTGTCTTTGTGTTGAATTCGTTCTTCCCGTTGTAAAGCACCCGCTCCAAACACAACCCATGCGCCGGCGCCGTCGGTCCCGCGCTGCGCCGGTCGCGCGCCGCGAGCGCCTCCGCGACCCACTCCGGCGGGCGGTAACCCCGCCCGACATCCACGAGCGTCCCCGCGATCGTCCGCACCATCTGATACAAGAACCCCGATCCCTCAATGATCATCACCACGCGGCCCGCTTGCAGAGGATCCTCCACAAATTCAATGCGTCGAATTTCACGCACAGTCTCCAGCGGGCGTCTTCCTTCCGCCGCCCGTTTTTCCTGAATCAACGCAAGCTTCGACGCGAACGATTTAAAATCATGGACGCCCACCAGTGCCGCCGCCGCCTGGCGCATCAGTTCAACAGTCAACGCGAAGCGCACATGCCAGTGCGTGCGCCGCAGCAGGGCGGGGCGCAATCGCCGCGTGATCATGGCGTAAGAGTATATTTTTCCGGATGCCGCGCGCTGCGCATGAAAATCGAGCGGCATCTCTTCGGCGTGAACCGCGGAAACATCCTTGTCCATATTCCCGTTCAGCGCCATGCAGAGTTCATCGATGGGAATCGTCACCTCATCCGGCAGCAGAAAACTGGCCGTCTGCCCGAGCGCATGCACGCCGGCGTCCGTGCGGCTGCAGCCCGCGATGCGGACGGGCGCGCCAGCGACCCGTTTCAGCGCTCGCTCAACCATCCCTTGAACCGTGCGCGCCGATGCGTCCGCTGAGTCTCCAGCCCGCTCGCCGCTTTGCACCTGCCAGCCCTTAAAATCAGTGCCGTCGTATTCGAGAGTCAGCTTGATGCGCCGTGGCATGAGCAACCTTGTTTCCGTTTCCTCTCCCCCCGGGAGAGGGCCGACGTGAGCGCCGGCGAACGCGGGTGAGGGAAGGGCTTTAGAATTGGGAAGCGCATCCTCAGTTGAGCCCGCGCATCCGCGCGCTAAACTAACCCTTTTGGCCCCTCAGGAAAACCCGGATTCATGAAACGCAGCAAAAAAATTCGAGCCTTTCTCTTCGACATGGATGGTCTCCTGCTGGACACCGAGAACATCCACATTCGCGCCTACATGGAACTCACCCGGCAACTCAATGTTCCACAAACCTTCGAGTCGCTCAAACGTTTCATAGGGCATTCGCACAAAGTCACCGTGAAATACCTGATCGATGAGCTGCGCTGCACACCCAGTTTTGATGAACTCATCCTGCGCGAGCAGGAACTTTATTTTCAGATACTCGAGTCCGAGCGGCCCGCTCCGCTGAGCGGCGTGCGTGAAATGTTCGATGCCGGCGACACACTGCAATTAAAGCGCGCGCTGGTGTCCAGTTCGGTCGCGCACCAGGTTTCGCCCACGATGCAGATCGTCGTGGAGCACTTATCGCGATCGGGGCCTTGGCGCGATCAGTTCCATGCCGTGAGCACCGGAGACCGCGTGCAGCGCCTGAAACCCGCGCCCGATCCTTACCTTCTTGCGATGAAAGAATTGGAATTGGATCCAGATGAATGCGTCGCCTTTGAGGATTCTCCCGCCGGCGTCGAAGCCGCATGCGCCGCCGGCTGCCGCGTCGTGGCGATCCCCAATATTTACCTGCAGCGAGACGACGTCGTGCAAGGCCGCACGCCACACGTTTTCACGACTTTGCAGGAAGCCCACGCCAATCTGAAATCCTTTTGCTAAGAGCGTGTACAAAAACTCCTGATTACTCTTTATGAAGGCGGTGAAGCATGAGGTTTATCATGGCGATTCGGATCATTGCTTCACTGCTTTCCGTGAGTTCTTCATAGTCCTTGCTCAAGCGGCGGTAGCGTCCAAGCCATCCAAACGTTCGTTCCACCACCCAGCGATGTGGAAGCACTTTGAAACCTTTCACCTCATCGCTTCTTTTTACGATTTCCAGAACCCAGCCGCCCAGTTGGTGTGTCCACTCGATGAGTTTTCCCGCATATCCTCCGTCAGCCCAAATGAGCTTCAGGCGGGAGAACTTTCCCGTGAGTTTTTTAAGCAGCAACCTGGCGCCATCTCGATCCTGAATATCGGCCGCATGGACAACCAACCCGATCAACAGACCCATTGTATCCACAGCGATGTGACGCTTGCGGCCTTTTATTTTCTTCCCGGCGTCATAGCCGCGAATCCCTTTTTTTCAGTTGTTTTCACCGACTGGCTATCGATGACCGCTGCACTGGGGCTGGGCTCCCCACCCGGCCTCGCTGCGAACTTCATTCCGAAGTGCGTCATGAATAATTTGCCACGTCCCATCTTTGCGAAAACAACGAAAGTAGTGATACACCGTGCTCCAACCGGGGAAATCATGGGGCAATAAACGCCACGCAATGCCGCCACGCACCACGTACAGAATGGCGTTAAAAATTTCGCGCATTTCCATCGTGCGCGGTCGGCCTCCAGGTTTAGCGAGCGGAATCAACGCTTCCGCCCGTTTCCATTGCGCATCAGTCAAATCCGTCGGATAGGCAGTTCGATCCATGTCATTCCTCCTTTAAAGGCTTGACACTTCATCGGCTTAATTTCTTCCCTCCATGAGGCTTTTTGTACACGCTCTCAGGCCGAACGGTCTTTCTTCGACGTGCTCCGGCAAGCTGCAAAAAATCACCACGTGTTTGCCAAAGTACGATTGGTTGATCTTGTATATGTGCCTAAAGGAACACAGAAAATGCAGTCTTGGATCAATAAGATCCGGCAGAAACACGTGGATTATGTCATCTGCACTAAAGACACCTGCAGCCCCGTGCTGGTGATCGAACTGGACGACAGTTCACACCAACGCGAAGATCGCAAGGAGCGAGATGCAGAGGTAGATCGAATCCTTCAAACTGCCGGGCTGCCAATACTGCATTGTCCTGCAAAAAAGGGATATGTGATCTCAGAGGTAGTGCAAGCTTTGAGTGATAAGCTTTTATCCAAAGCTGCTTAGACGGAGACAATAATTTCGCATTCAGGTATGCGGAGCACAGGCTGATTTTTTCTGGCCCTGTGGGTTTCGGCATTGAGCCTGATTAGCAACGCAGCCAGATCATCCTCTGTGTACCAGCGTGTTTCGGGATCGGTATGGACGTTTGCAGCGTTGTACAGATTTAGCAGTCTTCGACGCTCAACAAAAACTGAGTCTCTGGCGTTGGTAACGATCATTCAGATTCTCCATAAAACATGGTTATGAGCTCACGACGGCACCATGCCATCTTGGTAAATTGCAGAACTTAGATCAGCCGAGACAACGTTTTTTGAACGGACATTGGGCGCACCAAAACGATTCGCGTTGCACAAACACGCCGGACTTGATAGCCGTCCAGGTATCAGCGATTGTGGATTTCAGCCGCATCACGTCTTCCTGTGTGGCTTTCGGTACAAGAATTTGGACGGCCGGTTTTTTCGCTTTGGAGACAATGACGAACCGAGGAACAATTCGCGTAGCACCAATGTCTTTCATGAGCGGTACCAACCCATTCGCGTATAAAACCAACTGGCCCAGATGTTCGCGTACGTTGTCATCGTTCCACCGGGATCGGGACGTTTTGAAATCTGTAATGACCAGATCGGTGCCGTTGAGTTCGAGGAGGTCAAGACGTAGTTCAATTTCTGGCACATCTGCGAGCAGCTTATACCGATGGCCGTATTCAATGGCGATGACCTGAGTGCCAGAGGTGGCGTTCTGAACGGCATGTTCGCGATAAGCCGCGAGCATCCGAATAGCCATTTCGCGAAGACTCAAGGTGTCTTCTGTTTTTGCAAACTGAACTTCTGGCGCGCGGATCGTTTCTTCTTTCCATGCCGCGTCGTACGCCACCATCAACGTATCCACGGCAGGAATTTCTGCCCCCTGGATTCGTGCATGGTGAACGGCTTCGACCGCACGGTGAAAGGCGCTTCCGAAGGCCAATGTCGCTGGCACGAACTCAGTTTGAGCCTGGGCAATGTATTTGAAATAGAACTTTTTCGGGCACGTGGCGTAGGTCTTAATCCCGCTCCAAGACAAATGATCTAGCGGAAATCCCGCTGTAGTCGCGGGCGGTGTGAGCGCCGTAGTGATGACAGAGTTTCCAATCATGGGTTTCTCTCCTGAGATTTTAAACGTTTAAAATTGATGCAGAAGGTAGCAGTTCAGTGTGCAGCGCCATTACCGTTCTGCTGCTGCTTTTTCAGTTCGTCGATGAGTTGGCTGGCAGTCTTGACGTGGAGCTGGGAAGGTTCTGTGGCGTTGTAATCGGCCAGCACTGCATTCATGTCTAAATTCAGGCTTTTGCAGATCGCAAAGATGGCTCTGCACTGAGCCTCAGTGGCTGTGGTGGGTCTTCGTCCGTTGCCGGATCGGCGCTTGGAAAACAGTACGCGAGTGGATTTAGAGGTGGGGCCCAGCAGCACCATCCGTCTCAGACACAACACGTACTCGGTGGACAGCCGGTTGATCGGCGAAACGGTGGATGCGCGGCTTTTTTCAGAGCGGATCGAAGTGTGGTATGCGCAAAAGAAGGTGGATGAGTTCCCCCGGCTGCGCGGCGAGAACGGGCATCGAGTCAACTATCGTCACGTGATCGAATGGCTGGTGCGCAAGCCGGGTGCGTTCGAGAACTACCGTTACCGCGAAGACATGTTCCCCAGCAGCCTCTTCCGCACTGCCAATGCCCCGCCAAGAGTTCCAAAACGTTCTCCGCCGACAGCGCCTCTCCCTGCTCAAACACATCGTGAAGAGGATCGTCATTCTGGTCTGATTGCGATGCCGCGAACTGTCCCAATTTTTGGGCTAAGCCCTTAAGTTGGCCTAATTGATTTGCTACATGTTTGCGAGCGCGCATCCCGATCTCAGGGTCAGTCGTTTTGCGAATCGTCATTGCCGAATGAATTGTCGAAAGGAGGCGCAAAGTTCGCCACATTGAAAATTTGTCCCGGTTGTTTGCATTGTTATTTTATAACTAGGGGGGGGCGGTTATAGATCAGGGAAAACCTGATTTTTGGAGTCAAATCGGCGTAGAGAAGCTGCGCTGTGCGTTAAAAGCTGCCGTCTGGCAGTCCGGCGTAAGCGCACAGGCATGAGTTGTGGCCACGCGGCGACAGGACTATCTATTCGTCCCTATGCCGAAAAGCGCCGCGTCGACCGCCAAAATCCATCCAGACTCTCAGACTCTCCGGCCCCAAAAGGGCTTCCAGTTAACGCTCACGTACACAACGGATTCCATTAGCAACCCGTAACAAATCCGATTGCAGGACAGTCGCCGCCTCATCATGCTGTGTTCAATTCCGGCGTTTAGGTAAAATGCGCCACCACTGGATTATGATCGCTGAGGCGGTTCCAATCCTCACCATTCAAGACGGTACAGGCTTGAAGTCGCTTCTTCCAAGACTTCGGTACAAATAGACCATCGCAGTGGTACGGCACCGTACGATCTGCACTCCAACGAAGCGTTTGATGTAACGGCTGGTTCGGGTTCGCCTCCTGCCAACAATTCAGTAAACCAAATTCATCGGACAGTCTGCGCTGTATCGCCAGATCCTGATTGCTCACTGGCCGCTCAGAGCCACACCAGTGGCTCACGGTTAGGTTGAAATCGCCACCAATAAGAATGTCCCGTTGATCCGCGATTCGATTAATTTCATCAAGCAGCTTGTTCACCTGCTTCGAATAACTTCCCAATCCGCTAGGCGCATGAATGCTGAATACGCATAGGGGATCGCAGCGGTCATTTGGCCAGGTAGTGCCAGAGATTTCAGATCCGACGACCCATCCTGTGAAGCCAGGAACTTCGATTGATTTCATCACTCCATTCTTCGAAAAAACAGCGCTGCCCCATTGATTTCCTGCGGCCTTCGCCCAAACCGATCGGCCTTCTAACTCTGGATAAAGCAGGGGTGGGAGGTGCTCGACTTGAGCATACGATTCTTGGGCCAATAAGAGTTCGACGGCATGATCCTCCAGCATTCTTGCCCAGTGGAGCCGCAGCGGCCCTCCCTTCAATAAGTTGTAGGTAGCGATTTTCATTTTTGCTTCGGCCATACCTTACTTGTGCGTTCACTCGACATTGGTCAACTACGCTTCAGTTTTTCGTTCATGGCGCGCGCTTCCGTTCGCGGCGGCGGGTGATGGATTCCCATATCGCGGCAATCATCACGCTGAATCCAATATTAAGAGCAATGTTTATGTAGGCGTGCGCCGCGGCATGTCAGCGCCAATCCGAAACTGCACCTTTTCAGCCGATCCGAAAATGCGTGGCAACGGCTTTGCGGTATTCTTCAAGAACCTTAAATTTAAAGGCTCTTCTTCGCTGTTTCTTCGTTCTTGCCTTCGAATTTTGCCCA
>Ga0163155_10006663_pt1 | contig 11113 bp, 8 predicted proteins | sample OliLakLV19SP4G1_FD_148611 | JGI IMG/M metagenome (GOLD analysis project Ga0163155, IMG submission 148611) | Freshwater microbial mat bacterial communities from Lake Vanda, McMurdo Dry Valleys, Antarctica - Oligotrophic Lake LV.19.SP4.G1 | ecosystem: Environmental > Aquatic > Freshwater > Lake >...
GTGCCATACAGCGGGCCAGAAGAACCACCAACCGTTGAGACCAGCGTTGTTCCAGCGTTTCGCAGTATTGCACCGATATCCTGATCGGCCAATGCTGGCAGGCGTGCCAGAACCGCCGAGAAGCCACGATCAAGATTTGCCCCATGATCGGCATCGCCAATCGGCGAGTCAAGCTGCGTCAACTCATCGCGTCGTTCCGCAATTCGTTCGGCCACACGCTCCAGAAAATGGATCATGTGATCAGCGGTGATCTCCATAGCCTCGCGCCCTATGCTCCCCATCGCAACGCAGCGGTATGCACCGGCGCATCCCATAGGCGAATAAACTCATCATCAAGCCGCAACAGTGTGACCGAACATCCGGCCATCTCAAGTGCGGTCATATAGTTCCCGATCAGATTACGAACAATCGTGATACCCCGATGGCGCAGCAGGCGATCCAATTCGCCATACACAACATAGAGTTCGATCAGTGGCGTGCCACCCATGCCATTGACAAAGACCAGCACATGATCGCCATCCCGAAACGGCAGATCGCCAAGCACAGCATCGGCCAATAGTTTGGTGATCTCGGCAGCAGGACGGATGTGTGTACGCTGGCGGCCTGGTTCGCCATGGATGCCAATGCCAATTTCAATCTCATCAGCACCGAGATCGAAGGTTGGCCGCCCAGCTTGGGGAACAATACACGATGTCAGGGCGACACCTATCGAACGCCCTTCGCCATTCACTCGCTCGGCGATCTGGCGGCAATGCTCAAGATCGGCACCGGCTTCGGCAGCGCCACCAACAATCTTTTCAACCAGAACGGTGACTCCAACGCCACGGCGGCCTGCGGTATATAGGCTATCCTGCACTGCAACATCATCGTTTGTCACAACCGTGGCAACATCAATACCCTCGGCCTGGGCCAATTCAGCGGCGATCTCGAAATTCATGATATCGCCAGTGTAATTCTTGACGATATACAGAACACCAGCGCCATTGTTGATCGCACGGGTGGCAGCAAGGATCTGATCCGGTACTGGTGAGGTGAAGATCGGGCCAGGGCAGGCGGCATGCAGCATGCCACGCCCAACAAACCCGGCATGCAGCGGTTCGTGGCCACTGCCGCCACCAGAGAGCAGCGCAACCCTTCCGGGCGAAGGCGGATCGGCACGAACAACAAACACCGGATCAACGGAAACGCGCACAAGTTGTGGATGCGCGGCCGCCATGCCAAATAGGGCATCGCGAACAACCGTCTCGGGTGAATTAATGAGTTTTTTCACCAATAGGCTCCGAGCCACAACCCATATCAAAATCTTGCAGAGGGATTATACAACGATTTTGAACGTGCAAGGCTGCACAAATCTATACGGTATCTGAATCTGATCGAACGCGATGTTTTATACGGCAATTCCTGCCACACCAAGCCTGGCTGCGTCGGCGCGCAGTGCCTCGATCACCAGGCCAATCAGCGTATCGATCTCCATGCCGAGGCCCTGGGCACCATGCAAGATTTCTTCGCGGTTGACCGCCCGCGCAAACGCTTTATCCTTCATCTTTTTGCGGACGGAACTAACGTTCACATCGAAGACACTCTTGGTGGGCTTGACGAGTGCGACGGCAATCACAAAACTGGAGAGCTCATCAACGGCGACAAGCGTTTTCTCCATGGCTGTTTCTGGGGCAATCCCGCTATAATCGGCATGCGCCAGAATGGCGCGCAGCACCTCCTGGCTCCAGCCATGATCGCGCAGGTAGGCGACGCCAACGAATGGATGCTGCTGCGGCACATCGGTACTTCCATCGAGTAGGCCCTGCGAGATCAGGGCGATTGCTGGATCTTTTTCGGGCATCCCCGGAAAGCGCTCATAATCCATGTCGTGCAGGATCGCAACGGCTGCCCACAGATCGGGATCACCACCCTGGATTGCTGCGAGATGGCGCATTGATGCCGCAACCGCGTAACAGTGTTTGCGTAACTGCTCACCCTGCACCCATTCGCGCAGGATTTGCTCGGCTTGCTCGGTGTAGGACATATGCTCCTCTATTTTGCTCGCGCCCGCCATGCCGAATACAGGGCAATCGAACCGGCGACAGCCACATTTAATGAGGCGATCTGGCCAGCCATCGGTAGGCGAACCATAAAATCGCAGCGATCACGGGTCAAGCGGGCCAGGCCAGGCCCTTCTGCCCCCAACACAAGCGCAATCGGGATATTGAGATCGGCGGTATCGATATCCTGGGCGCGTTCATCGTCCTCAACGCCAACCACCCAAATACCGGCTTGCTGAAGGGTTGCAATCGATTGGGCCAGATTCGTGACCGATGCAATCCGCAGATGTTCTGTGGCTCCAGATGATGCATTCACAACCGCTGGCGTCACTTCCGCCGAGCGACGGCCGGGCATGATCACCCCATGGACACCCACTACCTCAGCCGTGCGCAGCAGTGTCCCAATATTCTGTGGATCTTGTAGGTGATCAAGCATGAGCATGAAGGCTGGCTCACCCTTCTCCTCTGCTTGTACCAGGCAATCTTCGAGTTCAACATATGGATAATCGCCGCATTCGAGTGCAACACCCTGATGGTTGGTGTCGCGTAGGCGCTTATCCAGTTCCTTGCGATCAATCCGTGAAACCGCAACGCCCGTTTTTTCGGCCAGTTTAATAACATCGCCGAGTGTTCCGGCCTCCTGTGCGCCAGCCGAGACCAGCAGCCGCTGGAATGTCCGCCGCCCAGCCCGTAGTGTCTCGCGGATTGCATTGCGGCCATATAAGAGTTCGGTCATGCAGATCTTTCTGGAAGTTAGAAGTCAGAAGTCAGAATATTTCATTGCATGAACCATGCATGAACCACAGATATTCTTCTCGGTTCGTTGCTCATCCTGACAAAACCAAGATTGTGCCAACCGAATACACAACTTGAAGGTAGCAATCTTCTGAATTCTGACTCCTGACTCCTGAATACTTACAATCCAAGCGCATTCTTGATACGCCCAAAAAAGCCTTCGTCCTGATCGCCACCAATCGAGTGCGAATCCAGGGATTTCTCCAGTTCTTGGAACAGCCTGCGCTGCTGGTCGTTCAGATCGGTTGGGATGAGCACCCGCGTCACCACAATCTGTTCGCCGCGCCCGCCACCGCGTAGGAATGGAACCCCTTTATTCCGCAGCCGGAATGTCGCACCGTTCTGCGTTCCAGCCGGAACCCGCAGCCGCTCTGGGCCATCTACGGTTGGCACTTCAAGCTCGGTTCCAAGGGTTGCCTGGGCAATATTGAGTGGCAACTCAAGTAGAATATCGTTGCCCTCCCGCACGAAGAACTTGTGCGGCTGCACATCCAGCACCACATACAGGTTGCCGAATGGGCCGCCACGCAGGCCAGCCTCGCCCTCACTGGTGATACGGATCTGCGATGAGGCATCGATACCGGCTGGGATTTTGATCGGCAGCTTGCGCTCCTTGCGAACACGTCCATCGCCGCGGCACTCGCGGCATGGAATCGCGATCACGGTGCCCTCGCCGCGGCATTGATCACAGGTGGTAACAGTGACCATGTTGAAGATTGGCGCACGCTGGCGGATCTCGCCAAGGCCGTTGCACTTTGGGCAGCGTACCGGATCGGTGCCTGGTTCGGCACCATTGCCCTTACAGGATTGGCAGGTCTCCAATCGGCGGAATTCGATCTCCTTCTCGACACCGAACACAGCCTCTTCGAATGAGATCGCCAGTGTATAGCGCAGATCGGCACCGCGCTGTGGGCCACGGCTTGTGCCACGTTGGGTTGTTGTGCCGCCAAAAAATGCCTCGAAGATACTGCCAAATGGATCACCACTGCCACCAGCAAATGGATCGAAACCAGGCCCACCAGTTGGGCCAGTATGGCCAAAACGATCATACATGGAGCGCTTCTCTGGATCGGAAAGCACCCCATATGCCTCGTTGATTTCCTTGATCTTCATTTCGGCGTCACTCTCCTTGTTCACGTCTGGATGATATTGACGTGCCAAGCGCCGAAATGCCTTCTTTACCTCATCTGGTGAAGCAGTGCGCTGGATTCCCAGCACCTCATAGTAATCACGCTTTGACGACATAGTATCCTCTTGGTTTGATGCCCAATGAATGTTGATAATCAACGTCGGTCATCGTGCGTTTATGGATTGCGGTAGCCATGCTGCCGCCGCGCAAGCATGGCTTGCATGTTCAGATTCGAAATGTGACTACCCGACGCTGGGCCGCCGCGCAAGCATGGCTTGCGCACTCCACATCTGCCACTAATGCCTGAACATGGCCGAGTGCATCTGGTCGCTGGTTATCGGCTATCGGCTATCGGTTATCGGCTATATTTGCGTTAATCTGCCTTTTTCTCATCATCGGCAACAGTATCCTCCGGCGTTGGTTCCTCGCCTGCGGAGGCATCATAGGTTGCCTGACCGATCTGCTGGAGGCTCACCGATAGTTCGGCAGTGCGGTTGCGAATAGCATCAATACTCTCGGTATCGAGCACTGCCCGCAAATCGCGCATCTGCGATTCGACCTGTGCGCGCAGTTCGGCACTAACGCTATCACCCGATTCGCGTAATGTTCGTTCCGCTGTATACAGTAGGCTATCGGCACTGTTACGCACCCCAATCAGATCGCGCCGCTTGCGATCCTCATCGGCATGCGCCTCGGCATCCTGCACCATCTTCTCGATCTCTTCCGGCGAAAGGCCAGATGAGGCCGTGATTGTGATATGCTGCGCCTTGCTTGTGGCTTTATCCTTGGCCGAAACATTCAACATGCCATTGGCATCGATATCGAATGTCACCTCGATCTGTGGTGTACCGCGTGGTGCTGTTGGAATGCCATCCAGAACGAATTTGCCCAACGATTTGTTCAGCCGCGCTTCGGCTCGCTCGCCCTGAAGAACGTGGATCTCAACACTGGATTGGCTATCGCTGGCTGTCGAAAAGACCTGGCTCTTGCGCGTTGGAATGGTCGTATTGCGGTCGATCAATGGCGTCATCACGCCACCAAGTGTCTCGATTCCAAGTGTTAGCGGCGTGACATCGAGCAGCAGTACATCCTTGACATCGCCAGCCAGCACGCCGGCCTGAATGGCTGCCCCAATAGCGACGACCTCATCTGGGTTGACGCCCTTGTGCAGATCGCGATTGAAGAACTTGCGAACCGCTTCCTGAACGGCTGGCATGCGGGTTTGCCCACCAACCAATATAATCTCATCGATATCATTCGGGCGCAGGCCAGCATCGGAAAGCGCCTGCCGAACGGGTGTAATCGAGCGCTCGATCAGATCGGCGGTCATCTGTTCAAGCTTTGAACGGGAGAGCTGGATGCTGAGATGCTTGGGGCCGCTGGCATCGGCGGTGATAAACGGCAGGCTTAGTTCCGTCTGCATCACCGTTGAAAGCTCCATCTTGGCTTTTTCTGCCGCCTCGCGCAAACGCTGGAGCGCCGTTCGATCCTTGCGTAGATCGATGCCATTATCCTTCTCGAACTGCTGGGCAAGAAAATCGACAATCCGCTGGTCGAAGTCGTCCCCACCAAGATGCGTATCGCCATTGGTGGCCTTGACCTCAAACACGCCATCGCCCAGTTCGAGGATCGAAATATCGAAGGTGCCGCCGCCAAGATCATAGACAGCAATCGTCTGCTCTTTGCCCTGCTTGTCCAGCCCATAGGCCAGTGCGGATGCGGTTGGTTCGTTAATAATTCGCAGAACTTCTAGCCCTGCAATCTTGCCAGCATCCTTGGTGGCCTGCCGTTGGCTATCGTTAAAATAGGCTGGCACGGTGATCACCGCCTGCGTGACTGGTTCGCCCAGATATGCCTCGGCATCGGCCTTGATCTTCTGCAACACCATGGCCGATATCTCCTGTGGTGCGTGATCGCGCCCGCCCATCAGTACCCGCACATCGCCATTGGTTGCTTCGGCCAGCCGATAGGGAATCAGCTGCCGATCCCGCTGAACGATTGGATCGCTCAATTTGCGGCCCATAAAGCGCTTGACCGAAAAGATCGTGTTTTCTGGGTTGACGACTGCCTGGCGTTTGGCAACCTGGCCGACCGTCCGCTCGCCATTTTTGCTGACCGCAACGACCGATGGCGTCAGGCGATTGCCCTCCGCATTGGCGATCACCACCGGCTCGCCACCCTCCATCACCGCAACGACTGAATTGGTTGTTCCAAGATCGATGCCGATTATCTTGCCCATATATACCTTCACAGGAGCCCGAGTCAGGAGTCAGGAGTCAGAAGCCAGGAGTCAGAAGTGTACTGTGCTATTGTTTCGAAGACACTTCTGAAGACTGGGCTTTGACTTTGACCACTGGGTTTGGCTGCTGAATATTATGCTTTTCCGACTTTGACCATGGTTGGACGAAGGACTTTTTCGCGGAGTTTGTAGCCACGCTGAAGATCGGCAATCACCTTGCCCTCTTGTCCTTCGGCATCTTCATAGATCACCGCTTCGTGGAGATTTGGATCGAACTGCTCGCCAACAGCGCTGATTGGTGCCACGCCTTCGCTCTCGATAATAGCGGCCAGCTTCTGTGGGATCAATTTGAAGCCATTGTACCAAGCACTTGCCGCCACTTCTGGGGTGACACTACCCATTGCCCGTTCGAGATCATCCATCACTGGCAGCAATTTCAGGAGCAGTGCCGCACTAGCACCGCGGATTAGTTCGGATCGTTCCTGATCGGCACGGCGCTTGAAGTTCTTATAATCGGCAACCGCCCGCAACCACTGGTCACGGTTTTCGGCACTTTCGCGCTCCAATTTGGCAATACGCTCGTGCAATCCGGTTACATCCAGCGCTTCAACAACAACTGACTCTTGGTCTGTTGATTCTTGGGCTGTTGTCTCGGTGCGCTCCTCAGTCATTGGTACTACTCCTCTCAAAATGGCGCTATAGGCTGCGCCCCACCATGACATAAATGTATCTATGATTCGGATGCGTTACGCCCTGTTTCGTTCCCATACAGATCGCCAAGCAGATCGCTCATTACCGTCGATATATAGCGAACCGTCGATATCGTACGCGGGTAGGCCATCCGCGTCGGGCCGATGACCCCAAGTACGCCAGCAACACTGTTGGCCACCCCATAGCGCGATAGCACCACACTATACTGACGCATCTCATCGCGGCCATGCTCGCCACCGATCACAACCTGAACGCCATTGCTGGCCAGAGCCTGCGGAATCAGGCTGTCAAGCCCTTTGCCGCCCTGGACAATCTCCAGCACCTGGCGAACACGGCCAACCTGGGCGAATTCTGGTTGGTTGAGTGCTTCCATCAGGCCATCGCTATGAATGCCTTTATTGAGTTGTTCCTCAAATTGGCGCATCGCCCGAACGACGATCTCCAACACCTGCCGCTCAATATCCTCGAATGCACTGCCAGCGGCCCGATCCTGGGTGAGCAATTCCTCCAGCCGAGAAACCGCTTGATCATAGGATCGCTCATTCAATCGCAATGCACTGCGGCTCAACTCCTCCTGGGTGCGTGCCGTCTCAAAAGCCAGCGTCTGTTGACGGATCGTTCCATCGTGGAGAACCAGCACCAACAGAACAATCGTATCCTGAATGGCGATCAGCTCAAGGTGTTTGAACCGCGATTGATAGGCTCGCGGTGGCGTCACAACCGAAACATTCTGTGCTGTACGCGCCAGAACCGCTCCAGCCAGCTGAATCCATTGATCCAACTCGGTTCGCACCTGGTAGAACTGATGGCGGATGGTGCGCTGCTCGGTGGCCGAGAGTGGCGTTCGATCCATCAGATTCTCGACAAAATAGCGATACCCTGCATCGGTTGGTACACGGCCAGCCGATGTGTGTGTATGGGTGAGATAGCCAAGCTCCTCTAGTGCGGCCAGCTCGTTTCGTACCGTTGCCGATGAAACGTGCAGCCCAAACTTGCGCGCCAATAACTCTGATGGCACTGGCACAGATGTCTCAACATATTCCTGGATGACCAGCTTTAGTATCAGCCGGCGCCGTTCGCTCATCTCCATTGTGGAACCCCCATGAGCGCCTCCAGGCTTCCATCGGAACTGCCGTAGCAGCTCCAATCATGAGCATGTTAGCACTCAGGCGATAAGAGTGCTAATAGCATAGTATAAATGATTGGCGTGCTTTCGTTGCACGCCGTTCAACCCATATTCTACCAAAATTTAGCTCATGCGACAAGCGCTCCTAGCGGGATTTTGCAGGGCAGGTGCATGCGAACAACATAATGGGCGATCATGCCACCCTCAACATCCGCAGGCTAAAGCCCGCGGCCCGGAGAAGATGCACCAGAGCCGCATTCCATAGGTGCAATCGATCTATTATATTTATAGATTGCCTCGGTGCGATCAAAAGTATGGAGGATAACAGACTCTTCAGATATCCTGGGAATTGCTTCCGAACAGTAGTATCTATCTATTTAGAAGCTATACTATGAGGATCAATGATGCGTGATTTGGATAGCAACGTATTGCCGGAGAATTCGGCCAGGCTTGCACATGTGGCCCTGATGCCAATGTACGCCACTTGCGTTGGCGAGTACCCTTTTTCTTGTGTGTGGCGTTATCTTCTTGTGGCAGCAACTCTAAAAAATGGCAAGATCTGAGCAACCTGTTGGCATGTGGCGCGACGATATATTAGCACATGTAGTAGATTTTCGGCATAGGTAGCCGCGTAGGTAGTGTTACTGATGTTGCTAGGGATGGCGCGCTTCTATACTAGATAGGTGGCGAGGATGCGATCCGCAGGGGCGCGATATATCGGGTCCGTACGCCATATCATATGTGTATTGTCCAAATGGCACCTGGTTTCTCTCAGGCAATTGAGGGAAGGCTGGCGCTCTTCGCATATATAAGAACTATTTTAGCCTGCTGCTCATTATTGGATATGCGTAACCACGGAGGATCACTCGAATGGACAATCAGATCGTCTCCAAATCGCAAACTCGTAGGTCGAATTGGTATGGCCGGACCGCACGATTCGCCCTGCTGATCCTTCTGTCCATCTCATCATTGCTGCCAGCCGCAACCCCGGCCTTCGCAGCGAGCCTGACGATCAACACTACCGGCGATGGCGCGGATGTTACTCCTGGCAACGGGATCTGCGAGACTGCCAACGGCAACGGAATCTGCACGCTACGCGCCGCCATCCAGGAGGCCAATGCGCTAGCTGGCGCAGATACGATCAGTTTCAATATTCTGACCCCTGGCCCATATGTTATTACACCGCTCTCGACATTGCCAACGATTACTGATTCAACCGTGATAGATGGCTACACGCAGCCGGGTGCATCTGCGAATACGCTGGCGGTTGGCAACGATGCCGTGATCCAGATTGGGCTGGATGGCGGTGGGTGTGCCTGCCAAGGGCTCCAGTTTGTCAATGTGAGTGCGGGTGCTGTACGTGGCCTGGCGATCTATGGCGGCTTCAATGATACGCTCGTGATCGAGAGCAGTAGCGGCGTCACCGTTGCCGGCAACTTCATCGGGCTGCAGCCCAACGGCACAGCCAGTGGCGCGATTAGTTCTGGTATTTATATCGATAATAGCAATAATAATCTGATTGGTGGGACAACGCCAGCAGCTCGTAATGTTGTTTCTGCCAATCAGTATGGTGTCAATATCACCGCCGGTGCGGCCAATGCAGTTGGGAATGTGGTGCAGGGCAACTATATTGGCACCAATCCGGCGGGTACCACGGCAATCCCGAATACCAATACTGGCGTTCTGGTGATCACATTTGGCGCGCTGGTGAACAACACAACCATTGGTGGCACAACGCCTGGTGCGCGGAATGTGGTTTCTGGCAATGGCGAAGGGATTTCGCTGTGGGGTGGTACTGCGATTGTGACGAATCCGGGTGTTACCAATACCGTTATTAAGGGCAATTATATCGGCGTGGCCAGTGATGGCGTTAGTGTACTGCCGAACAATTCAACATATGGCGGTATCGTGATCCGCAACTGGGCATCGAACACGACAATTGGTGCTGCTGCTGCGGGTGAGGGCAACCTGATCGCCAACAACCCAATCGGCGTCACGATGTTCACTGGCTACCAGAATGCAATTGTTGGCAACAGTATCTATAATAATACTGGCTTAGGCATCGACCTTGGCCTTGTCGGGGCGAATGACGCTGGCGATGGCGATGATAGCCTCACCAACGTTTCCCTGGCGAATAATGGCCAGAATTATCCGGTGATCAGTGCAGCCACGATCACAGGCGGCAACCTGAGCATCGACTACAGCCTCGACTCACTCGTCAGCAATAGTGCCTATCCGGTCGCCATTGATTTCTATGAAGCCGATAGCGCGGCCAGCGGCGAAGGCCGGGTGTACCTTGGCCGCAGGACGATTGCTGGGCCTGGTTCATTCAATGCCAATCTTGGCAATGCCGCCACGCTCGGTGTTAGCACCAATGATCCAATCGTCGCCACCGCGACCGATGCCAATGGTAATACCTCGCTGTTTAGCCCAGTTGTGCTTACCACCGGCGGTTCGGATTATGTGGTGAACAGCACTCTGGATAGCCCTGATGCAGTACCTGGCAATGGTTCGTGTCAGACCGCAATTCTCGGCGAATGTACACTGCGCGCCGCGATTATGGAGGCCAATGCGCAACCAGGTGGACAGACAATCGCCTTTAATATTCCTGGGACTGGCCCACACACGATCAAGCCGCTCTCGGCATTCCCGGCTATCACAAGCTCCATTTCTATCAATGGCCTGACCCAGCCGGGGGCGAGTTGTGCATCCTGGCCGCCAACGCTCCAGATTGAAATCGATGGAAGTTCTACAACAAACACTATTCTGCTCGATTACTTCAGTGCTGGCGGTAATACGATCCGCGGATTGGTGATCCACAGCTTCTTTGGTGCCATCGAGCTGGCCAACAGCAGCAATAATGTCATCGAGTGCAATTTCCTTGGCACCGATGTGAATGGAACGCTGGCGAAAGGCAACACATCAAGTGGGATCATCATCCAGCAAGCATCGAGCAATAACCGGATCGGTGGGCCGCTGGTGAGCCAGCGCAACCTGATCTCCGCCAATGGCGCGCAGATCGAGATCGATAATTTTGGATCGAAGCCCTTTAGTAACATCATCCAGAATAACTA
>Ga0163155_10006668_pt1 | contig 11103 bp, 8 predicted proteins | sample OliLakLV19SP4G1_FD_148611 | JGI IMG/M metagenome (GOLD analysis project Ga0163155, IMG submission 148611) | Freshwater microbial mat bacterial communities from Lake Vanda, McMurdo Dry Valleys, Antarctica - Oligotrophic Lake LV.19.SP4.G1 | ecosystem: Environmental > Aquatic > Freshwater > Lake >...
CTCTCTTGCTTTACAAGAGGCCATCTAACAGGCTAGAAATCTGGGGTTTTTATAGTGTAGCGCTGAGGTCCACTAGTTGTGAAAGATAGCTTCAGTTCGTCGCGGCATTGGTCCCTCTGGGCCACCCTCGGAGTAGCCGTTCTAGCAGCGCTAGCCACTGTTCTTCAGATTTCTTCAACCGTGCAATTGCAGACAGTGGCACAGGCTGCTCAAAGCATGGAATCCCAGAGCGTTGTGTCACTCCGTCCCGATATCCGCAGCGCTGTTGGGGAGCTACACCGATCTGCAGCGCAAGCAGCAGACGGCTGGTGGGCGAATCCCGAGGCTAAATTTTCGCTTGGTCGGGCATCGCTGGTCTTGGCTCGTTATCGTGACGGGATGGATGCCAAAACAAGTTTGATTTGCCAGGCGTTACAAAACTTTCGCTCGGCAGCCCGTGCCAATCCAGCAAATTCGATTTATCAGCTGGGATGGTCGGATCTGCGAGGCCAGCTTCGCTCCCCAGAGACCCTCTGCCCGGGAATGCTGCCAGCAGATGACCCGCTATCGGCCGCCGAGCGACTTAATTTGGGACTGTCTCTGGCGCCAAATGGCACGCGCGAAATGTATCTCGCTGGGCTGATCTTGCTAAGCATGGGCGAGAAGAACACAGCTCTTGACCTTTTTCGTAAGAATCAGGAACTAAATCCATATTTCTCATCTGTTCAGCGAGATTTCATCCTAGGCTTAGTCTGGAGTGAGAGTGACTTAGTTCAGGCAATTCCCAGAAAATTCCCGGAGAGCGTGGCTTGGGTTCAGCATTTTGAGAACGAGCGCTCGGCGGATCTTAGGGAGTGGCGTGGAACGTTTGAAAAAGCATTGGACGACACAGTGTCAGAGTTAATTGCCAGAGCTGATGGTAACGAGTCGGCTGTCCAATATCTTAAGCAGATAGCTCAGCTCCAGATTGTCGGTACCTCTGATGCATTGCGAAAGCGGCTTGATAGTCTCTTAGCCACGGTCTACCAAAATGAGAGCCAATCCGGTTGGGCCGCGCTACTGGATAAACGCGCAAAATTGGATCGACTACCCGTAATAAAGTCGGTGATTGTCGACGATCGATCGCCAAAATCTACCATGCTCTTTTCGTGGACCACTGATTCCGACGAGCGCTCTCTGGCTCTCGACGCACTGGGAAGAACGATCGGAGTAATGCTGCCGGAGAAGGGCCGCGCGTCGACGTTAATTTTGGAAGACCTACCAGGCGGTGCTCGACTTGACGCTGGAGACGTAGAGTTACTCTTTAGCCAAGACAACGAAGCCTACTTTTCACTCCCCGCGAAGCCTGAGCACCAAAGCTTTTTTGTTGATGGCCGACAAACGATCGTCATAAATCTCAGTGGCATAGATGCGCGGTTTTTCAAGATCAGGTATTCGGGAAGCGCGCCTAGAGGCACCTTCACCAACTCGCTACAGCGCCTAGTCCAGGTTTATGGGCACGGAATCCCATGACTAAGAACTGCAAAATTTTAAGTATCGGACAGAGTCAGCTAATGTCGTACAAGCTAATGTTGTGCCTGCCGATGTTGTGCACGCTGATGTTTTGCTCGCCGAGCTTCGCCCAGAGCAAACTCGGCTTGGCCGTCCCATATATTTCTGGAGAAGTTAAACCTCTGGTAGCAAATGAGCCCGTTAACTCGATATTACTCGCCAATATTAGCCGCAGCTTAGTGCGATCTGACAGAACCGGCCGCCTCAGCCCGGACCTGGCGCGCTCCTTTCAAACTTCGGATGATGGCCGTCTCTGGACTTTCAAGCTACGGAATGGCTTGCTTTTCCCCAATTCACGTAGCGCTACGGTAAAGGACGTAAAAAATTCACTACAGCTATGGCGAACCCAGACCCAGACCGCGTCGGCGCTTGATGTAAGTAACATAGCCGATATCGAGGAAGTTAGCGTGAAGAGTCCTCTGCAACTTCGTCGAACTGACTCTGCGCTTGCTATCAAACTGCGAGAGCCTGACTGGAACTTCGGCCGCTTGGTCGCAAAACTTCCGATCACGGATCCCGAACTTAGCCGAGGCTTTGGTAGCTATTTCGGCAAACAGACTTTTTTTTCAGCTATCGGACCGTATCAGATTAGGGAGCTCTCGGCCGAACGAGGAGCGACTTTGGAACGCAGTCCCGCGTTTTTTGAGCAAGGCTTGACCGGTTCTGCCGTGATCACAATTAAGCCATACGAAGACGCGGCGGCAGCGCTCAGTGCCCTGCGCTCAGGGGGAGTCGATATCATTCCGCTGCCTACACAGTCACAACTTGAGCAGATTGCTGACGATCCGACGTTGATCGCGCTCGATTCACCCCTGCTTCAACTTGAGCCAACCGAAGAATTCTGGAAACCTACACGTAATTACTGGTCTAACCGCGATGATCAACGAGACCGTTTATTGACCTCCAAAATCATAGTAAGAAAGAGCCTCAAACTTGACGAGAAGGCAGGGGAATATTTCGACCTATCCAGCTCCTTCCTTCCATAAATAGGCAGCCATCATGAATTGTTTTCAAGCTTTCCGCTCTGTTTCCCTTGGCTCTGTTTCCCTCGGCTCTGTTTCCCTCGGCTCTGTTTCCCTCGGCTGTGCTCTCCCTAAAACCCTCGCCGCCTCGCTCGCGCCACCTAGGCGCCTTGGCTTCTGCACCGTGTTATTTGCCTGCTTGCTGATTGCACTACTGTCCGGCTGCGTAAGATATACCCACTCCCAAAGGGAAATTGCCGCGAGCAGCGGAAGTAAGGCTATCGAGGGAGAGATCGTTGCCGACAAAGACGCCTTCACCAATTTTGAAAAGGACCAACTCAGCCGAGTCCAAAATCTGCTCACTTCAAGAATTCAAAGCGGTAGCGAAGGAGAGAAGAAGTCTTCCTACCGAGTCGGAAACGGAGATGTCTTAGAATTTAACGTCTTTGACGTTGAGGAGTTCAAAGACACGACTGTCAGAGTCCGTCCGAGTGGATTTATCGCGCTCCCATTGATTGGTGCCGTTCAGGTCGGAGGCATGACAGAGGCTGAGGTGCAAGAAGAGGTTACCAAACGACTCTCACAGTTTCTCCGACGTCCACAGGTAAACGTTTTCATCAGCGAGTATGCCGCCAACAAAGTTAACGTGATTGGCGAAGTCGCTAAGCCTGGGGCCTATGTGTTGAAGCGCAACGATTACTCTCTGATCGAATTGCTTTCAGAGGCCGGCGGTCGGAAAGAAAATGCTAGCGGCCGGCTGATCCTCATCCCGTCACGAGAAGGCACAAACCCTGAGGCCAGCCTAGCCCTCAACACAGCCCGGACTAGCATGGGAAGCCCTTTAGATGCGAATGGAATTGAGATCTATTTTGACGATTTAATTGGTAGCTCCAAACAGACACCGCTGGTTATTCCCCTCCGCGCTGGGGATACGATCGTGGTCCCCGAGGCTGGTGAAGTCCAGATCGACGGAGAGGTTCGAAAGCCAGGCTCAGTGCAACTTTCCGCTCGCACTAGTCTGCTAGGAGCAATTGCTTCTGCCGGCGGTTTGACTTACGCAGCCGACGTAGGATCGGTCGAAGTAATTCGGGAACTAGAAAGCGGCAAGAAGGCTCTACTATCGGTGGACTTAGAAAACTTAGCACTCGCGCAGGGTAAAGACGTTAGACTTCGGGACGGTGATATTGTTCGCGTCCCAAGCCAAGGCGGGCGATTTGCGGCTCAGCGAGTGGTGGATGTAGTCAACAACCTTCTTGGTATTGTCCCCATCCCGTAAGCGGTCAGCCGGATTTAATTTAAAAGGCAGAGGTATTCACATTGGTTCGACATCAACAGGAGCTATCGACTTACATCAGGCCGGTGCCACAATACGTGCTTGATCGGGACCAGTATCTTAATAGCTCTGGTGGAGAATCACCTGAGCATGAAAATACGGGGAGATCGTTGCGTGATTATTTTCAACTAGCAATCAAGTATCGTTGGCTGATTGGTACAACAGCCGCGGTAGCGCTGGCACTGACGGTGATCTATTCCTTCCTAGCTACTCCACTATTCACGGCAACAGCCACAGTCAAGATTGGCACATACGCCCCACTGCTCCCGACAGCCAGCGTTGAAGGGGCTTTAAGTAGCGAAACCCGGGAGCAAGACTATTTAAACACTCAGGTTCAGCTACTGAGTAGCCTGACTCTGGCCGAGAAAGTTTTAAGTGATAGTTTGGTTGGTCCCGACCTACAGGCTTACCTGAACAGAAGTTCAGGGCTCTTTAGTTTTATCTCGCCCTTCAAGAAATCGGCAAGTTCAGTTGACGCGAACATTGATAGTAGCTTGGTTGATGCCAACTACTCCTTCCCCATCCCGACACTGGAGCGTTATGTGGGAATGGTTAACGTGTCGCGTATCAGAAATACCACATTAGTTCGGCTCGCAGTCACCACAGCCGACCCGCAACTCTCTGCTAGAATCGCCAACAAGCACGCCGAGGCTTTTATCGATTTGACGCGCTCTGACAGACAAAAATCGTCGCTGGAGAATATCGCTTTTTTACAAACGCAATCCGAAGATCTTTCGGGAAAGGTCGCACAAGCCGAACGAAATCTCGCCAAATACGCTGAGGAGAATGCCATCGTTTCACTCAACAAGGACGAGAATATTGTGGTGAAGCGCATGTCTGAGCTTAGCGAGCTACTGACACAAGCGACGGCGAAACGCATTCAATCGGAAACTAAATTTAACGAAGCCAAAGGAAGCGCCGGTCTCGACTCCAGTGCCTTTGATGATACTTCGACTGGCCGCAGCCGAGGCGACTTAGAGGAAGCCGAGGCAGAGTACGCCAGGTTAGGAGAGAAATTTACTCCCAGTTATCCCCGCATGGTTGAGTTGCGAGCTCGAATTGAAGCTTTGAAGTCAAGCCTCAAGTCCCAACGTGGTCAGGCAGTTAAGGGGCTCGAAGCGCTTTTTAAGGCTGACTTTGAAAGTGAGAAGCTGCTCAAGAACGAGCTGGAAGTTCAAAAGAGTCGGGCGTTTGAGCTCTCCCGACGCCAAGTTCAATATAACATTATGAAGCGGGACTATGATTCTGTAATCGATCTTCAGCAAGCCGTGTTACGTCAGCTAAAGGAAGCGCAGATCACTTCACAGAGTTCTGGCACAAACATCCTGTTGTCCGAGCATGCGGCCATTCCTAAGTCTAAGTCTAGTCCACGAAGAGCGCTCAACATTTTACTAGCGCTAGTATTTGGCCCACTCTTAGGAGCCGGGTTAGCCTTCGCTGCCGAATCGCTTGACAATACGGTTAAGACTCCCGAACAGGCGCAACGAACCTTAGGAGTGCCAACCTTAGGGGTAGTCCCGATGTTCTCGCTGGATTACGACCCTTTTGGCATAGGAAAGGGTGGTCAAGTGCCACTGAATGGCGCTCCGCCTTCGCTCGCGTGGGATCGTGAAAAAACGGAAACGAATCCGGATCCGTCGACACTGCCTGCGGAGCAAGCGACTAAGCAAACTGAACGTGCGCAAGAATTAGTGATGGTGTCCGCTCCCCGTTCAATGGCTAGCGAAGCATTTCGGACAGTAAGAACAGCAATTCTACTCTCCTCCGCAGACAATCCCCCTCGGGTGATATTGGTAACTAGTGGTCAAAAATCGGAGGGCAAGACCACACTGATTACCAATCTCGCAGTTACTATTGCCCAATCAGGATCCAGCGTTTTGTTGATTGATGCCGACCTTAGAAGACCAGCGGTACACAAGCATTTTGGTATTGATGGAACCTCCGCTGGTTTGGTTGATTTTCTGGCTGGCCAGGCGGAGCTGGAGAAGATTATTAACCGGACTGCTATTGAAAATCTCAGTGTCATCACCTCAGGCCCGATTCCTCCAAACCCTTCGGAACTACTCGGCTCAAAAAAAATGGCAGGAGTGTTAGACCTATTGAGCAAACAATTTGATTACATCTTTGTGGATGCTCCGCCGGTCCTCCCGGTGACTGATGCGGTGGTGCTATCTAGATTTGTGGATGGAGTCGTTTTGGTCGTCAGAGGTCAAGAGACTCAGACGCATGTCGCGCGCGAAGCTGTAAGCAAACTAAGACAAGTAGGCGCCAAAGTATTGGGCACAGTCCTTAACGATGTCGACCTTCGTAGCGGGGACTACTACTATTACCGTCGGGGATATTATTCGTACTATCGAGAGGATAATGATGGTGCTCCGAGGAAAAAGAAGCGCGCCGTTGGATAGTCTCGGTTGAGCGCTCAACTTCGTCAGCTAATGTGTCCGTCCGTGCGGCCAAGACTGGGGAGCTAGCGCGAATCTGCTTAGCTTTCATTTTTGGCAGTGGCAGAGCGCCTAAGCAAAGCGCATAGGCAAACAACCATTGACCGGGCACTGAGAATAGCGCTGAGTAATGAAATGTAGCGAGCACCAGCACGGCCAGGGCTAGCCAATTGTTTCGGTTCAGGTGGCGAGCAATGAACCATAGAAGAAAACCTAACCCCCCTAAACCGTTAAAGTAAAGAAATGTCAGCCAGCCAAAATCCCCTCCCGCTTCAGGAGTAGAGTTCGAATCCATGTGCACTCCGAAGAACTGTTCAAAGTTGGAGTAGTCTAGGATATTGAAATTCTTTCCTTGCACTATAGTTTTTGTATCGATTAGCGCCTCGACATAATCGAACGAAATCTTATTGAAGATCGATTCATCATCTCGATGAATCTCAGAAAGGCTGAGCACGGACATGACTAGGGCGGCGCCAAAACAAAGCTTCCATTGACTGCGGACTGCCAAATAGAAAAGGAATACTCCGAAGCCAGTCCCAGAAGCACAAAGAAATACTGACAATGCTGCGATACCCAGCGCCTTCAAGCTCGGTTTTCCAGGACCAATCCTTGGAAACATCGCCAAAATTGCAACAATCAGAGAACTAGTGACCGAGGGATTACCACCTAAACCAAAGGGTCGCTGATAGAATCCGTAAAAAGCAGTTCGATGGGTAAAGGCACTGCCATCTAAATCCGGGCTATTCGGTAAAAAAGTGGGATCGACCAGTGTGTTTACCAGCACCGCCTCCCCTATCGTGGCGAGACAAACAAAAAAGAGCAGTCGCTCCAAATTTTGGAAGCGATAGGTCGGATTCGACTGAAGTAGCAAATAAATCGGTAGAAACCCAAAGTAAAAGCGATAAATGTAACTAACGTTGTAAAAGCCACTCTCTGCGCTACGAACCACCACTGCCAGGGCCAAGACAATTACCCAGGCAATTGTCTTGCCGCGGAAAAGCTCTCTCAAGCCTCCCAGCAGTGCGACCGGATACAGCGCCAATGCCCATGGACGGAAATAGTAATAGCCAAAAGCAAGTACAAGCGAGAAAGTTGGGAGAATTTCTGGCAGGGGTCGGTGAGAACGATTGGAAGAGTTTACTCGCAAAGGGCTAGACTCAATTCGAATGATACTTAGTTAAAGCGCACTGATAGAGCCAACGCAACCTGAGAATACCCAAGCGCAACCCTGCCGACAGGCTAAGTTGAATTGAATCTTTGATTGATGGGCTGAGTTTAAGACCCCGCCGAAGAGCACGAGAAATCGCGCCAATCAATTCAATAGTCGCCTCAGCCTTGCCAAATCCCATCGTATTATTCTGATGGATCCGATATTGCACCAGGGAATCTGGGACGAAATCGACGGGCCAACGCTCGGCGATACGCAAAAAAAGTTCATATTCTTCGCAATATTTTAGCTGTGGATCAAATCCCCGGACCTCCTCTACGGCGCTCCGTTTCATCATCACCGCGGGGCAAGAAATGAAATTCCTACTAGTCAGTAGCTCTTTCCAGACAACCCCTCGACGCATTCGATATCGATCACTTCCTCGCTCAAGAAATCGATTCTCTCCATCGATTACATCGGCGTCGCAAAAAACAAGCGCAAGCTGTGGATTGGCTTGTATCAAACTAAGTTGACGTTCAAGTTTATCCTTACTCCAAAGATCGTCACAATCGAGTAGCGCCACCCACTCTCCCCTAGCTTGCGCTAGGGCAAGGGCACGAGCAGCTCCCAGCGGGGTATGAGTCTGGGCAAGAAAATAGCGAATCCTAGAATCGTTGAAACTTTGTGCTATCTCAGCGCTTCTGTCCGTCGAACGGTTATCCCAAAAAACAATCTCCCAGTTTGGGTATGTTTGTTCGATTACACTTTTTATCGTCTGAGCCAAAAAACGGTCGGAATTGTAGCAATTCATCAGCACGCTTACTAGAGGCTCTGGCTGAATAGAGAGACTAGTCTCGGATTGTGCCTCAGCGCTGGGAATCATCCAAAGTCCAAATATGATTAAGAATACAAAATTAACGGTGCAGCCTAGCACGAATTAAGGCTCAGAATCGAAGCCTTGCCTCAGTTTTTTCGACAGGGCGAGTCCAGCTGACAAACCACCTCAGCCTCGCTATAACCTCATCAACCCGCTGAAACAGCGTCAATAGGCGATCGAAGTATTGTTTTTAGAAGACTGTAAAGGGCTCGGCAAAAATGATGAACGATCTAGTGATAATTGGCAGTGGAGGTTTCGGCCGCGAGCTTCTGGCGATGCTTGAAGATATCAACCGCGAGAAGAAACAGTGGAATGTTATCGGCTTTTGGAACTCTGATGGTCACGGCGAAGGAGAGGAAGTACAGGGGCTTAAAGTCCTTTCAAAATTAGAATTATTTGAGAAAAAGTTGCCGTACTTCGCCTTTGGCCTAGGCTTTCCCGAAGCGAAGTTAAAAACTCTCCTTGCCATGCCCAAGGAAGCTAACTTCCCCTCGCTTGTCCACCCCTCAGTGGTGCGTTCCTCCACAGCATCGATCGGGTCACGTGGCGTCGTGATCACGGCCGGAAACATTCTCACTGTTGACCTAAGGATTCACGATTTCGCCATGCTAAATTTGGGTTGCACGGTCGGTCACGACTCCCAAGTAGGTGCGTTCTCCGTGCTTTCGCCAGGAGTTCACCTTTCCGGGAATGTGCTTCTTGGTGAGGGTGTCTCAGTGGGGACCGGAGCCAGCATTATTCCGGGGAAAAAAGTTGGAGCGTGGAGCACCATTGGTGCGGGGGCTGTAGTAACGACCGATGTTCCACCGGGTAGTACCGCAGTGGGAGTTCCTGCTAAGGTCGTTAAGGTCAGAGATGTATTTCCTGAAGTCGGGACGACTGGCACTAAGCGATGACTCGTAACCCGAAACTGAAGGTTGTGCAGACAATCTACAGCGTGGCTGGGGCCAAAATCTTTGTGCAACCGATTGCCGAAGCACTTTCAAAGAATGGGTTTGATGTCGAGCTTTGGGTGCAAGGTGCACCTCAATCAAACGCTGTAATTTCAGGCGCTCATTTTGTTACGCGAGATATAACCACACGACTCTCAGCAAACCCTTTCAAACTTGCGAGCAGCTTACGTTCGCTAATTGCTGCATTCAATGAAATTCAGCCTGATATTCTTCACGCACACTATTCACTCGGCGCAACTCTACCTCTTCTAGGAGCGGCAATTTGCCGCGTACCAATTCGTATCTACCACTGCCACGGGTTCTCCTTTCTAGGACATACCGGATTGACTCGCCTGGTGCTCCAGCTGATTGAGCGAGTTAACATTGCCTTGGCTACTCAGGTGTTGGTGGTTAGTCAATCCAACGTATCTGCCACTAAAGCCGCGGGTCTGCTGCAAGACTGCCCAGTTGCAGTTCCCGCCTGGGGCTCGATTGCTGGGATAGATTTAGCTTATTTTTCTCCAGAGATGCTTAGTGCCGAGAAGGGAGCGATCTTCAAAGCTTCCCACAATATCTCGCCTAACTCCTTCGTGGTGACATATATTGGTCGACCCCACGCCCGAAAGGGGTTTGGCGACATGCTCAGCGCTTGGAAGTATTTTATTCAACGACATCCCGAGAGTACTCTGATCATTGCTGGGTGCAGCCCTGAAGAGTGTTCCAGATCGTTGGACCCCACAGCGTCAGGGGTCATAGCACTAGGGTTTGTTGACGACCTACGTCCAATCTATGCCGCCTGCGATGTTGTAGCTTTACCGAGTTGGCATGAAGGCTTCGGCATGGCCTTGCTTGAAGGAGCTGCTGCTGGGAAGGCCTTAGTGGGGAGTGACATCCCTGGAATATCCTGTGCTATCGAGAATGGGATAACTGGAGTTCTAGTTCCGCGACACGATCCAATTGCGCTAGCCGAATCATTGAGCCAGCTCTTAGCAAATCCTAAGGAAAGGACACGTCTCGGAACTGCGGCAAGAAAGAGGGTGCAGGAGAGGTTCGACAGAGAGCAGTTGCTTTCAGCAACAGTTTCAATCTACAATGATATCCTAAAGAGAGATGCCGGAGCGGCAAAGCCCTTTAAGAATCTGATTTATCGTAAGGTTGGCAAACGGAGCCTTGATTTAGTCCTCGCAACGCTCAGCCTCTTGCTGGCGGCGCCGCTACTATTATTGACTGCCTTAGCACTACTTTTGGCCAATCGGGGGCAGGTGTTTTTTCAGCAAAGGCGACCAGGACTTCAGGCCCGCCCCTTCGACATACTCAAGTTCAAAACAATGAGTGATGCACGGAGTGCTGACGGAGAACTATTGCCTGATGAACAACGGCTCACAAAAACTGGAAGAATCATTCGTAGTTGGTCTTTGGATGAATTACTACAGCTAATAAATGTCTTACGGGGGGAAATGAGCTTGGTTGGCCCACGTCCCCTTTTGCTGGAGTATTTGCCACTTTATAATGCTGCGCAGGCCCGTCGTCACGAAGTCCGACCAGGCATAACCGGATTAGCCCAAGTCAACGGTCGCAATCGCAATCCGTGGAAGGTGCGGTTGGCGCAGGACGTTGAGTATGTTGACAAGTTAAGTCTGGGCCTAGATCTTCAAATATTGAGGCAAACTGTGTTAGTTGTTTTCCGTAGGGACGGAATAAATTCTGAACACTCAGCGACAATGGAACGCTTTTCAGGAAATTAAATAAAATATGGAGAGTAACGTGGAAAACTATCCGAGGATTTGGCTCTCCGCCCCCCATATGGGAGGTCAAGAGCGTGCTTTGCTGGACGATGCCTTTGCCAGTAACTGGATAGCACCTCTCGGGCCGCACGTAGAT
>Ga0163155_10006669_pt1 | contig 11098 bp, 14 predicted proteins | sample OliLakLV19SP4G1_FD_148611 | JGI IMG/M metagenome (GOLD analysis project Ga0163155, IMG submission 148611) | Freshwater microbial mat bacterial communities from Lake Vanda, McMurdo Dry Valleys, Antarctica - Oligotrophic Lake LV.19.SP4.G1 | ecosystem: Environmental > Aquatic > Freshwater > Lake >...
AAGATCCGAAGACGCTCACGCCGCGCGAATGGCAGGCGCGCTACGGCGCGATCGTCGCGGATCGGCGGAGCTACGTGCTCCAGCAACTCGTCGGGAAGCTGGGCGCGTAGGTCGCGCGGCCGCCGTCAGCAGCTGAACTGCGGAACTCGGTCCAGGAGTCCCGGCTGCGTGCGTGCCGTGACGGTTACGCTCCCAGTCACATCCAGCGTCGTTCGCTCACGCGAGTTGATCGACGCCGTTGCGAAGACGTGGATCGCGTGCCAGCCGTGGCTGTGTGTCGGGCTCGGAGTGAAGTGAGGGGGCTTGAACACACCGCCATGAATGCCAACATGGAATCCACCGACGCACTCACTAACACCATCGTTGCCGTTACGGTCATCACAATGCTCGCCGCTATTGCGATGCACGTCATTAAGCATATAAAGCTCGTGACTGGACAGAAAAGAGCGCTTCGATCTTCGAGACCTGGGTGGACCACGTATATCTCGTACTATGACCACTCCGTAATAGGCCTAAGCCAATCAGGTACTGAGGTTGTCCTCGGAACAATGCATGCGCCTCTAGAATACAAGCTAGAACAATTAACCAGTATCGAGGTTCTTTACGGCAATACGTCCATCATATCAACAAATAGAGTGTCCCAGCTTGCAGGCGCAGCGATTGGCGGCCTTTTAACCGGCGGCACTGGCGCTGTAATCGGCGGACTCAGCGGCAGTAAAACGAGTGACTCTAGAATCCGTTCCGTCGGGCTGAAGGTCACCGTCGACGACAGAACTCACCCAGTCCATCTGGTCTTGTTCTACATATCCCCGTCACGGGCTGGGGCCTCATCATCGGATGAAGAACTTGCGCAAGCGGTCAAGGATGTGGATCATTTCTACGCCATACTCACGACATCGCTCCGTAGGCTACCGTCAATGAGCGTATCCCTGTCAGCCGGAGACGTAGCTGACCAGATCTCACGTCTATGGAGTCTGAAGGAGGCGGGAGCACTCACGCTGTCAGAGTTCCAATCGCAGAAGCTCCTCCTGCTTAGCCCAAAGCGCGAAGGCCATTCCACGGGCTAAAGACAGTGAGCATCGACTGTGGCTTGCTATCGAACTGACCGATGCGATGGAGCTTGGCTTTGATCGCAGCAGGCGCCCGAAGTCGTCGCGAATGCCTGAATTGCGCGCGAACTGTAACTGCTGGACGGGCTCGGCGTCATGTGATTATCGTCGCCTGGATCGCTCGTCGCGTATCTGGCGAGTGCGCTCAAAGTCCAACGCACGCTATACGCTTAGTCACTCTGCCATTTGTTCAATCCAGCCGATACAATCGGCCGAACACAAAGGTGTCAGCCCAGCGGCCGAGCCGAGTGTGCGACGGCGAATCGATCGCCCGCCATCCGATCGTTCAGGACACTCCACTACCTCGGCACTGGAAACACACCCCGTCTTCGACATAGTGGTACATTGGAATCCAACCACAGCCACCACACCTTGCACAGCCTCGCCGCCACACTATTCGCCCATTTTCAAACACGCCTACATCAGGAATAATTCCATGCGTTTGCCTGTGGCAGGGGATGCATAGCGTCTTCAAGTACTCGTGCGGGTATTGCCATGCAAGACATCTGCTCAAGTATTTTACATGATGAACATGGAGCTCATCTGGCCCAGGACTCACACCGCACTCCTTGCAGCAAAACTGATCGCGTATAAGTATCTGCGCTCTGATTTCGAACCATTCTCGCGTTTTTAGCTGCTTTCGATACGGCGGAATCATTTCCGGCACGTTTGCAAGCATCTCCTGATAGCTCTCGTGCTGATGCGCAGCCGCACGGACATCTGCTTGCCATTTGTTCACTAGCTCGAGCATCCTTTCTCGCTCGAGAAGTTTGGCACGAGCGCGCTCCCGAGCCTGCTGAAACGCTTCTCTTGCTCGTTGTTGTGCCAGCTCCACCTTTAACCTCGCCTCGAACTCAATACGGTCCTGTATTTCCTTCTTCGCTTCGAGCTTCAGCACTTCCGCCCGATAGCATTCGGCTCGATGTAGCGACTCACGCCATATCCTTGTACTTTTGCCGACTATCCGTTGAATGTGCTTATCAATTGCAGATATTGTCCTTCGCTTCGATAGCTCGCGCGCGCTGCGCACATCCTCGTATGCACGGCGCAACTCTAGGGTGAACTCACCGAAGCGCAAGTCCATTTCCGCTTTCGCCGCGTTGACGATGCTAGCCGACACACCGTAGTCATCTCGACACGACACCTCCAGGTCCCTTGCCGTGCACCACACGCTGTAGAATGGCTGGACGCGTTCTCGGTATCGACCCGGGAGCGCATTGTACGCATCGATGACCGTTCCACGGGGCTCACCTGTGCCGAGATTCTTGGCGGCTCGTTCAACGATTACTCTGCAGGCATTCATCAGACGGACATCGAGCGCCACCCATTCTTCCCAAGTTACGCTATTTCGTTCACGGTCTATGGCATTGCTGAGTAGCGCAACCCGCTTGGCCAACTTGGAGTCGGCATATTTCCTTGTCCGCTTCATAATAGGATAACGCTAGGTACGCATCGTCAATCTCGCCGTGCGCGAAACACCAGTGGCGTGATCTCGACACTCACTCCGCTTCGTAAGCCGGACCAGTGCATCTGCCCCATGCTGGTGAGAGCGCGCTGAGGCGCCTGAGCGCACCATTCCGGCACCAATTCGGCATAACCGCGCCCGTTCGTGTGACGGGAGCGACCGGCTTCGGATGGACGTGTGCGGGGAAGCGAGCACGACCCCCGGATGCTCCCGCAACGCGCCGGTCGTGTCAACCTCTCCGCCAACGAGAAGGGACGCCCCATCGAGCCCCCCTTCCCCGCCACCATTGCGCGCGCTCTACGCCACAGCCGCCTTCTTCCTCCCCGGCTTCTTGGCCTCATCTGCCGCCCCCGGCGCGACCGTGAGCCCCTCAACCGCCAGCCACGCGCTGAGCGACCCGCGCGCTTCCTCCAGCGCCTTGCGCGCCGTCACGTCCGCCGTCTCCTGCGCCGCCTTGTCGATCAGCTTGAGCGCGGCCGTGCCGTGCTTGGTCGCCGGGTTCGCGCGCGCCTTTCGCCTCGCGCCCGCCGCTTCGACCGCCACGATCTTCGCCTGCAACTCCGCCACGATTTCTTCCGTCGTCCGTCGCTTCAAGTTCTTGCTCCGATGGCCGCCCGTTGTTGGTCCCAATCCGCAGAGCGCAGGGCGGCGCGTAGATGGCGCTCGTGGATGTTCTTGTCCCCCATCAGGAGTCGCTCCTGGAGGTCGGGTGCGAGGTCAGTGAGTCGCGCGACCTGCGTGACGCGGGCGCGGCTCAAGCCGAAGAATTCGGCGGCGTGGGCGAGGTCCCGGAGCTGCCCCGCATCGATGCCGCGCTCGACGACGTGGCAGAGCGCGAGCATGCGCGCGCCTCGTATCCCCCGCCGAGGCGCGCTGCGCGGCCTGCGCGGCGGCTGCGGCGCGCGGAGCTGGATGGTGAAGCGCGAGCCGTTCAGCACGACCTCTCCCGGGCGCCCGTCGAAGGTCAGCTCCCGCACCAGGATTTGCAGGGAGCGCTCGCGCTCGTGGACCAACATCGCGCCCCACATCTCGTCGAAGTTCGCGAGGAGGCGGCGTATCGCGTCCTCGTCGACCCGGTGCGCGCGCAGCAGCGCGAGTTCGTCGCGCACGGCCTGCGCCGCGTCGTTCAGCGTGGCGAGTTCGCCGTCGATCTGCGCCACGTCGCGTTCGAGGCCCTGGGCGAGCGCCTTGACGAGGTTCGCGCGTTCGCGCTCCTTCGAGACGATTTGGCGTTCGAGGCGCGCGAGGTCGTCCTCCAGCTCGGGCACTCGCGCCGCCTGCTTCGCGTGCGCGGCAGCGATGGTGGCCTCGACGAGCCTCGCGTCCTGGCCGATCGACCGCAGCCGCTCGACGACGGCGGTCTCGATCAGCGCGACGGGCACGCGGCTGCCGGGGCAGGCGTTCGCGGATTCCTTCAACACGCGACGGCAGGCGTAGTACACGTGCCCACCGCCCGCCGTGTGTTGCATGGTCGAGCCGCAGACTGCGCAAGTGATCAGCCGCCGCAGCAGCGCGCCGTAGCGGTTCCGCGTCTTCGCGCCGCCATCGTTGTGATTGGCTCGTAGCTGCGCGGCGACGGCGTTCCACAACTTCTCGTCGATGGTCGCCTCGTGCAGGCCCTTCACGACCTCATCGCCCGCGCTCTGGTTCCCGACGTAGAGCGGGTTCGTGAGAATGCGCGTGAGCGTGTTCTTGTCGAGCGCGCCGCGGTCAACGAGCTTGCCGCTCTTTCCGATCCATGACTTCGCGCGCACGCCGCGCTTGCTCGTGGCATCAAGCGTGCGTGTGAGTGAGCCGAGCGTGAGGTACGTCGCGAATAGCCAGCGGACGTGCTCCGTCTCCGCCGGGTTCGGCACGAGTCGCTTCTCAACGAGGTCGTACCCGAGCGGAACGGCACCGCCGGTCCACATGCCGCGACGGCGCGCCGCGATCATCTTGTCGTGCGTGCGCTCGCTGATTTGCTCGCGCTCGAACTCGGCGAACGTTGCGAGCAGGTTGAGCGTCAGCCGTCCAACCGACGAGGTCGTGTCGAACTGCTGCGTGATCGAGACGAAGTCGACGTTGCGCTCGCGGAAGCGCGCCATGAGCGCGACGAAGTCCGAGAGCGAACGCGAGAGGCGGTCGAGCTTGTAGACCGCGACCACATCGACCTGTCCCGCGTCCACGTCCGCGAGCAATCGCTGGAACGCTGGCCGCGCCGTGTTCTTGCCCGAGTAGCCGCCGTCCTCGTAGACGTTCGCGAGCGGGGTCCAGCCCTTCTCACGCTGACTCGTCACGTATGCGGCGACCGCCTCCCGCTGTGCTTCGATCGAGCCGAACTCGCTCGTCGCGTCCTCGACGCTCTGTCGCGCGTACACGGCCACGCGCACGCTGAGGCGCGGGACCGGAGCGAGCTTTCGGCTCGTCGCCCTCAACGCGCGACTCCCCAGAACGCGCGACCGTTCCAATGCGCGCCGGTCGCGGCCTTCGCTGCGGCGCTGAGCGAGCCGTGGGTGCGGCCGTCGAACGTGTAGCCGTCGTCCGTGACCACGAGCCGAAGCTCTCGGCCGCGCCACTCGCGAACAAGTTCGGAGCCCACCGTCAGGCCGTCGCCGTTTTCGTTCGTGGGCGGCGCGGTGGGAATCTCGATCTCCGCCACGAGCTGTTCGAGCCGCGCCTTCGCGGTCGCGGAGAGACCGCCGAAGCGTTGCTCCTGCACGCGGTAAGCGAGCTTGCGGAACAACCACTCGCGATGCCGCGAGCGCGGCGGGCGTTCGAACAGCTCGACGTAGCGTTGCGCGAGCGCGTGGGCGTCGAGCGCGCGCAGCCCGGCCAGCTCGTCGGCGATGGGCTTCACCCGGCTCTCCGCGCCATCGCGTTGCACGTCTCGCACGCGGGTCCACGCCCGAGGTCGCGCTCGAACTCGTCGGCTTCTTCCGGCGTGATCGCGGCCCAGTTCTCGAGCACCCACGAGTCGCTGCCGTGGCCTGGGCTGTGTTCGCCGCACGCGATTTCGCCGCGACCGCTTAGGTGGAGGCAGCGCACGCAACGCGGCTTGCAACCGCACTCCGCGAGGTAGTCCACGACCTCGTTCATCGTCATCGCGCGCGCCGCTTGGCTCGCGTGCGTCGCGCAAACGTGTGTCCCGTTCGGTTCGATCTTCATGGGGTTCATGAAGCCTCGACCTTGGCGCTGTCATCCACTTCCTTCGCGCAGTTCTGCCCTTGCGCGAGGCGCAGGTACGCGGCGGCGAAGATCTCGGCCAATGCAGCGATTTCCTGGCTTGCGATGTGCGCGAGGATCGGGCTGTCGAGGGCGCCAGTCATTGGGCGCTGTCCTTGGCGATCACGGCCTCGACCACGAGCGCGACGATCCGCGCACACGTCTCCGGGTCCCGAAGTTGCCTCGGGAGCACTTCGTCTGGCATGCCGACGCCGAAGTACACGTGCACACCGCCAGAGCCAGTCCGGAGCACCAAGAACGGGGTGAGCTCCTCACCGTCGATGAGCGCGGTTGTGAACGCTATGAAGCCCACCTCGTCCCACGCGCAGCCGGTCGGCACGAGGCTCTCGATCTCGATAAACGGTCGGTGAATGATCACGGGATCCACCCGCCCTTCCGCAGATGCCCAAGCACGGCATCCTCGATCTCAGCGCGAACGGCTGGACCGACCGGACGCACATAGCTGAACTCGTTGCCAGCGCGATCACGCCGAGTCGGAAAGCTCAACGCGTAGCGACCGCTCGCCGTTCGACGGACAGCGATCGACTCGAGGATCAGGCCGTCGATCGTGATCGTGACCCAACCACGGAGTCCGGTGCCGCGCAGGTCCGGTGCGGCGGGGTGGAACTTGATGTCGTGGACTTTCACGCGCCACCTCCGCGCCGGCCTAGCACCGTGCAGCGCTCACGGTGTTCGAGCAACTCGCCCGACGAATGGCACGCGAGGCGCAGCCGTTTGTGGTCGCTGGCGAATCCCAGAGGCCCGCAGTTCCAGCCGTCGAAGTGCGGAGGGGCGTCGAGACCCTCCGGTTCGAAAACCGCACGACCCCCGCTGCGTGGCACTGCCATTGCTGACAGAAGGGGGCTTCTGTCGGTCTTGGCAGTGCACTCCGAGGGGTCCTCGTCGCTCGCGCCGAGCAGGGACACGAGTTCCGCCATCGCCACCCTCATCCGCGCCGCAAGCTCCGGTGATACCGCGATCGCGGGCGCGCCGTGGACGCCGCCGTCCGCAAGCCACAGCGCAACGCCAAGCCGACCCCACTCGGCGACCAAGTCTCGCTCGCTCAATGGACGTCCTCGTCGCGCGCCGTCGGGCTTTCGTCACTTGAGGCAGTGGCCCCCGGAGGAGGTTGGCTCGCGCGCAGGTCCGGATGGATGCGGAAGCACGTCGTCGGCGCGCCCTTGGTCAGCCGCCGTTCGGATCGCAACCAACCCAGCTCGACCAGCAGGGCGATCCCCTTCTCGGCATCCTCCTTCTGAGTCAGGCCACTCCATTTGGGGCGATAGACTTGGCGGAGCGTGAACTCTTCGCGCAGGTCGCCCCTGCGGATGCGCTTCTCGATCGCCTTGGCCGCTACCACGTCGCCGTTCTGGCCGACCGAGTAAATGCGTCGCGCGTGACTTTCGAGGTATCTCGCCCAGCCGAGCGCCCGGTTCAGGTCGACGACACCGACCGGCCCGCGCCCACCGTCGATCAGGTGCAAGATCAGCGTGATCGAGGGGACGAGACTGCGGTACTTCGCCAGGTGCGACTCGAAGGCGCCGTGTTCCTCTCCCCCGCTTAACCGTGCTTCGAACTTCTCGCGCCAGGCGTCGAACACTGCCTGCGCGGCGGGGTCGAAGCGCAAGCCAGGAATGTCGTCGTCTTTCGCGAACTTCACCGTCTCGACTTCGAGTTGCGTGAACGCGAGCTGATCGAGCGCCTTGAAGACCTCGTAGGCGCGCGTCTTCGCCACCGTGTTCGGGTGGCGATCGACGTTTCGCCATGTCGTCCCCGGGTCGGGCCACACAATCACCTGGAACCGCTGCACGAAGCCGTCGGCGTCCTCGGTGTCGTTGATCGCGCGCCGCATGTACGACGCGAGCGGTCCCGGCTGCACACATCCGAAGATCGAGACCGTCGCCGCCTCGATGTCGATCGTGCCGCGACCGATCCGGTCGTACGTGTAGCGCGAGTTCCCGGTCCACGCCTCCAGGTAGAACGCGCGATCGCACTCATGCCCTTCCTTTTCCAAAGAGCGCAGGAAGCCCATCAGCTCATCCCGAAAGATGAGCAGGCCGTTCACGTTCTCGTTCAAGAGCTCGCCGAGCTTCTCGACGGTCGCGTCGTTCACCAGGTAACGCTTGCGCGTTGGCCCGGAACGAGGAGCTCGGATCGACTCCTCCGCGAGCCGCGTTGCTTCGCTCTCGTTCTCCGCGTCGATGGCGACCCGGATCTTCTTGTCGAGCGCTTTCTCCTTTGCTTCTTCAACCCGATGCTCCGCACGTCGCGTCGCGAGCTCGGACTCGAAGTTCTGCTTCGCTTCGACCTCCAGCCGCTGAAGGGGCTTCATGACTTCGCGGACCGATGGCGTTTTCAGCAGGCTCGGCCGACCGACTGCGCCACCCCAGAGATTCGCGACGACGAGCCAGTCGTCTTGGCACTTGGGGTAGATTCCGACCTTGCGGCCGACGAGGGAGCCAGCGGCGACCAGCGAGGCCGCGGCTGGGAAATCCGGTGGGCACTGCATCCGCTCGGCGATGTCGGTAATCCACGGCCGGAGCGCCTCGGGTAGGAGCATGAAGTCAAACGGCTCGACCGGCGGAAGCTCGTCGTGCAGCGGTTCGAATTCCGGCCAAGCCTCCCCGGCGGGACTGCCAGAAGTGCCAGAAGGAGAAAGCGGCACGTCATATGCCCCGCCCTTGCGCTTCTCGTTGCTCACGAGCGCACCTCCGTTCCGAGGCCGACAAGAAACTCGTCCAGCGCGCTGACGCCCGCGGCCTCGACCACCGCACACGCGTCGTTCAGCTCGTCGTCCCAAACGACCCGCCGGACGGCGCGGGCTCCATGCCGGTAGAGCGCGTCCGCGACCGGCACCACGGCAGCGTTGCCGGCCTCGTCGCAGTCGAGCGCCAGGAGCACGGTCGCGCCTCTCGCCCACGCCCCGACCGCGCGCACCGCGTTGGCCGTCCCAGGCGCGGACAAGACCGGCCAGGGCGAGGCGATCGCGAGGGCGATCATGTCGGTCATCCCCTCGCCGAAGACGACGTGCGACGCGGTCTCGCCTGCGAGCAGACGCTGACCACGACGGTCGGCGAAAACCGTCCCGGCGACGGGCGAGCCGGTCGGGTTCAGCGTCTTGCGAATGACGGGAACGATCGAGCGAGCCTGGAGAGAGACGATCGTGCCGGACAAGTCGAAGAGCGGCGCGATGAGGCGGTATCCCCGCTCGGGCCAGCGCGCGATCACGAGGTTCAAGTCGTCGGACGGCAGGACGGCGTACGCGCCGAGTTCTAGCGCCTCGCCGAGCCGTCGACGGGCGAGGTAGTCATGGACGTCGCGATCGCGCTCGACCATCTCGTCGTCGCGGGCGCGCGCGAGCGAGCGGATCCAGGTCGTCTTCGCTTCGGCGACGCTGAACTTCGGCTCGCGCCGCGGGCTCGGCTCGACGAACCGCACGACCGGCGCGAAGTCCGTGCTATTGCGGCCGTTCCACAGCACACCTAGCGCTTCGGCGAAACGCTTCGCCGTCCAACCGCCGCCCGGCGTGCAGACAGAGCAGAAGAACACGTTCGAGACGCTGAGGAACGCCGAGGCGTTGTGGTCGTCGTGGAACGGGCAGCGGAGCGTGCGCTTGTCGCCGTCGCCGCGCATCCGGATGCCAGCACCCTCGGCGATGCGGAAGATCTCACCGCCGGGGAGCGACACGCGCAGGTGTGGGACGTGGGCGTTGTGTGATGCGGGTGCGTCCATGGCCTCACCCGTTCGCCTGCGCGTCGGAACGCGGCATCGTGCAACCGGCGGCGATCCAGATCTCGATGGTCTCCTGCCGCCAGCGCAGGAGTGTTCCCAGCTTCAACGGCTTGGGTGCTAGACCGCGTTCTACGAGGCGAAGGAAATGACGCCGGGAGCAGCGCAGACGAGCGGTGATCTGGGGCAGAACGACGAGTTCCTTGGCGCCGTTCTGGGGCCAGGGCTGAGTGATACGGGTGGGCATCGCAACGACCTCTTTGCGTCTCCCGCGGACGATCTGCCCTCGGGGACACACGGAGTCGTAGGTGTCTCGCCACACCCTGTCGAACCATCACAGTGATGGCTGTGATGGCTTTCGTGATGGTTCAGCCCGGCTTAGACACGCTCTCGCGCCAGTAGAGAACATGGGCATTCTTCGAGGGCTTGACCCACATGCGGTCACGAGCGTCCACCCCTGCGAGCCCGTCGGTTGTCTTTCTCCCCAAGCATCTCGCGTTTGCCAGGGCAGGCGCCCCCACGCTTGTCGATCGGGCTAGGTCACGAGCCGAGATCCAATCAGGCCCACGGATGAACGGCGCCGTGAGGCGCCGCTCGCGAGCAAACTCTTTGAGCGTATTGGGCCTCCGATTCGACACAAGCGCACCGCTGCCGCCGGTCAGGTTGTGCTCGGGATGCGCCAGGCCCGCGTCGTGTGCTTTCCAATATTCATCAAGCTGGTCTTTCAGCCACCCGAAGTAGCGCCCCAGGACGTAGCGCCCAGTTCCGAGCTCCATGCGAATCGCGGATAGCTTGCGCGCGATCCGTTCCGATTCCGGCCCTTGCTTGCCGGAGACGATTAACGCGACGAAGAGGTCGTGCATGTCCATCCAGGAGACTTGAGGGACGGCGAGATGCTGGACGACCTCGGTGAGCCCAAGATCCTGGATCGACTGCCCAGCCCTCAACCATCCGTTTTGGATCCAGCCGCGCGAGCGTTGAAGGCTTGCTTCGGGATTCCCGTTCCGTTCCGCTTCGAGTAGGGCTTCACTCGGCTTCTCTTCACCGACGAACACGAGGATCGAGTTCGAAGAGAGGTACTCCGCGTTGTGCTCCAAAACGGCTCTGAGGCGAAGTTTGGAGTCCTGTATCTGACGCCGATCCTCGATGACGGCCAGCGCAGCGCGGGCGCCGGGCGAGAGGGTGTGTTCCATTGGTCCTCCACATGTCTGACGGGTCATTCGTTGGATGGAGCGCATACCGCTCACTTGTGACTCCCTTACCGAACGATCCCCTCCGTGGCTGAGCGACGCTAGAGGTTGGGCACGCTCTTGTCGATCGGGTCGCCGCCGGGTTGGACGCCCTGGCGGGGGCCGGCTCTTTTGAGCGCCCACATGCGGGCCGCTTCGCCCGCGTCACGCCGTTCACAGTTGCGACCACGCCCTGGTAACGCGGGAAGCCGACACGCCTTGTGCCGGCTTCCCCTTGGAAGGTCTCGCCCGCCTCCCCGCACGCCGCCCGAGAGAGTGGTGCAGCGCGCGGTAATAGGTGGTCGGTGGGCGAGATGCCCAAGCCTACTCGACGATTCGCAGCCCTCCATGCAGTCCCGCCCTGT
>Ga0163155_10006672_pt1 | contig 11095 bp, 12 predicted proteins | sample OliLakLV19SP4G1_FD_148611 | JGI IMG/M metagenome (GOLD analysis project Ga0163155, IMG submission 148611) | Freshwater microbial mat bacterial communities from Lake Vanda, McMurdo Dry Valleys, Antarctica - Oligotrophic Lake LV.19.SP4.G1 | ecosystem: Environmental > Aquatic > Freshwater > Lake >...
CGGCAGATAGCGAATGGCGCTCTATACATAAACCAGGAGCATGATTATAGTGTGATTCACGATGAGAAGATTGAAGCGCTGGCCTCCCTGATAGACGAATTACAGGGGCAGCCGCTTTTGATCCTCTACGAATTTGTACACGATAAAGACCGCATGCTGAAAAAGTGGCCGAAAATGCCTTTCATAGGGGGAGGGGTGAGCCAGAAGAAAGTTTCTTCGTACTTGACAGATTTCAACGCTGGTAGACTTCCCTATCTCGCGGGGCATCCGCAAAGTATGGGTCACGGACTGAACATGCAGGGCTCGTGCCGACACGTCTGCTGGTTTGGCATCCCCTGGAACTTCGAACACTATGACCAAGCAATACGAAGAGTGTACAGACAGGGGCAGAAGTCAGACACGGTATTCATTTATCACATCGTAGCCAAAGACACTCTGGACGAAAAAGTACTCGGCGTGCTGGGACATAAAAAGAAGAATATGAAAGATCTCTATAGTGCGTTAAAACCAAGCGTATAAGTGGGGTTGGCACTGATGAATATGCTGGGAAAATTGATGAACTTGCTCAGAGCCTCGAAACCGGAGCCGACTCAGGAAGAAGCTACGTCGATCCCGATCTCATACTACAGAGCAACGCTGCGGGGAGAATTCAGCACTACCGCCGTAGCATCATCAACAAAAAAGATGGCGGCAGTTGAAAACGACCTAGTCCAGTATTTCGGGGAACAGATGCAGGCCCTCGGCATCAGCGTTGAAGTGTCAAGCGTAGTTTTGAAGCCTACGGACGCTGCAGAGGCTTACCAGCGCAATTTACACGTGTAGGACCAAACCCACGTTCATTAGCCTGTAAGTTTGAGAAGCTCTGGGGTAGGCTTCCCCTGCATACCGCTTCTCATTCCTTGTACCACGGTTTCTCTGTGCTGCTCGGTACTTCGCAGAACCATATGCAGCGCATTCCCCACGTCATTAAGCATCATAGTAGTGAGAATATCGTTGCAAACAAACTTCTCAGGGGTGGCTGGTACGGACACGTAAAACACGCACCCATGCTCCAAACATTCTCCCATGACTTTAGGGCATAGCTTGCTCATTATGTCTTCCTTATAATCATCATATCCCGACGAAGAACTGCCAGATTGATTGCGGTACCCGTGAACGTGTGATTGTGCGAAGAACCAGCTGAAGTATTGGTTGGGGTACCTGTGAATATGTGGGTGTGATCCGGCATCGCCACAGAGATGCCCCCCAGTCCATCCCCTCTAAGCAGGTTAGAAGTAGAAGCCCCGTTAGTTCCTGTCGGAGTGAAAGGGTGCGTGTGGCTTGCCTCAGCAGTATTCGTACCGGCCACTGCCTGGGAAGCGAATGCAGTAGAGAAACCTACCGAGCCTCCATCCGCCCCCGGGGTAGTCATAATACGGATAGCGGAGTTATCCGTGCCGACATTAGTCCACCCAGACGGAATTACTGAGCCGCGAAATACGATTTCGTCGTTGCTGGCGTACGAAATGCCCACGGCCGCTATTGCGGCGGTCGCAACATCCGATACAGTTATAAACGGGGCCAGCAATTGAAATTGCGTGCCGTCGTATTCCATGAGAATTCGAGCATTAGCGGGGAGGTCATTTGCGGCGAGCGCGGTAGTACCCCTCTTGGTCAGATTCTTAGCGCCTGCCCCGTTGACGTTGACTGTGACAGCGGTAGTATTCGCCCCCGCCCCCATAGTGAAAGAATAGCGCTGCCCCGCCACGTAGGTCGAAGTACTGAGCGCAGCTGTCATCGTAATGACGTTAGCAGTACCGCCGACGGCCGTGCAGCGAGTTAGAAGACCGTCAATCACTTCAGCAGCCCTAGCGTACTGAGTTCTGCCAATCGCAACAGCTACCCCTGTGTGATTGAATCCATTCATGGGGAGAGCAGCGGTAGGGTTAGTTTCCCCATTCTTAGCGATGCTGTTGGTCATGGCCAAAGCCATGTCGTCAAGAGTCGTATTTGCCCACGAAGCTAGAATCGTAGTATCGGGCACTACGGAGCTCAGGGGTAGAGAGTATGTGCCGGAACCATTACGGGGCATTGTTGAAGATCTCCTGAACCTTACGGATGTATGACTGGCAAGACACCAGTGTAAATCTGTTTACTTCGAATCGTTCTTTGGCTTCAAGGACTCCTGAAGTAGCGATTCTAGAGAGGGCCACCCCAGAGGGGTCATCATTGCTGAAGATGGGGGAGGTGGGAGTGATAGCTTCGTACAGTGGCTCGTCCCACAGCCTGATAAACCCAACAGGGATATCACACTTAGAATTAGCTTTCTCTGAAACATACACTGGCACCTTCTTTTCTATTTCTTTAATCTTCTCGCGAACCACCGCAGTAGTCTGAATCCAAACGGCGTCTAGCTCAGAGGCAGCTCGAGCTAGACGAACCACATTCTCTGTACTACGCTTTTCTTCCTTGAGGACTTGGGAATCCCATTTGTCTTGGGTGTACCCCGCTCCTTTCGTCCAAACGAACAGAGACCAAAGAAGAAAAACCGCCCCAGCAGCCGCCAGTCTGTATGCATAGAGGCCCATAGTCTTTCTATTCTTCCGTAGCCTTGATCGTTGCTGCTCGACTAAGTACCCCAGCAGTTTTCTTTAGAAGACCTTTACGGGCGTTGATAGCCGACGCTGCTTTCTTCTGAAACGGAAGCTCCCCAGCCAACGCCCGTTGAGTTTTCTTTGACGCAAGAGCACGCCCAAGCACCGTAGGAGTTAGGAGGGCGGCAACACCTCCGGCAGGCCCTCCTATAGCGGTCGCTCCCACGGCTGCGGCAGTCATACCCATAGCAGCGGCGCTTTGAAATACGCCCGATCGGGAAGGGAATGGCTGAAGAGCAGATGAGGCAAGTTTAGCCTCCCGACTAAACCCCCCTCCCCCGGCCACCCCCGCAGCGCCTGCTCTTTTATTTGTAGATTTAGCGAGTTGCGCTGGGCTGAACTCAGAGTTTTTACCTACCGCACTCTGAGCCGCCCCCAATACATCTTTGAATTTCTTGTAGTACGGAGCAAGAGCTTCATACTCTTTAAGTTCCTTACCGCCAGCGTTTTTGCCGCGCCCGGTGGGGTCGATGTCGGCCTTGATGTTATCCCACAGCCTATCCTTGTAAGCCATCAGGTTACGGGCCAGCGCACCTTCTTTCGGGGGAAGCTCATCGATAATATTCTGCACATCCGTGCGGAGAGATAGGAGATTCTCAGCCAGCACCACGGCACCTTTCTTTGGAATTCCCTTGCTCACCACGGGCATCCGCTTGTAGATTTCCCGGGGAGTGTCTAGGTCATACTTGATTGGGTATTGGTTGATAGTAAAGCTGGAGTATTTGTCACTCCACGCTTTCTGCAGATCGCCCATAATCTGCTGCATGTCGTGGCCGCCCACCTTCGGGATACGACCCGCCCCCGGTGGAGTGGCCTCTTCAACAACGTATTCCCGGAAATCTTGAAGAGCTTTATCGTACTGTCCGCGAATTTCACCCTCAGCTCCTGGGATGTTGGCCACCAGACCTTCGTAAATTTTCTTCCACACCCCGGGCTCCGCAGACTGACTTAGAGGAATGCTGTGGCCAGTCATGTTCTCCAGGTCCAGGGCATCTTGGGTTTTCTTAACCCAAGGAGTCATCAATGTCCGTTTGAGTACCTTGCCTGCCCCAGACATAGCTCCACTGATTGCTGCGCCCGTAGCGGCGCCCTCAAGCCGGTTGCCTGGGCCGGCTGTTAGTGCACCCGTAGCAGCGTTATCGAGAGCCCCTACAGCGGCCGGGTTAGCCAGGGCCTTGGCCAACCTAGGCGCAACGGTAGCGGCGGCTCTAGAGGCCCCAGAAGCAATGCCCATACCTATCGGGGCGGTGGCCGCCATCTCCCCAACAAACGACCCAACCGCGCCCGCGCCCGTATCAAGTAGATCCTGGTCGCGCAACTTGTGCTGCGCCATGCTTTCGTCAGAAACGAAACCAGCCATGTTCCCCACTTGACGTCCGATATTAGACGCGCCCTGGCCCATGCCGGCCGTAAAATTCTCCAGTCCAGAATCGCTAGCCGCCGAGTATTTCTCCTGCCCCATATGGCGAGCTTCTACGTCTTCAGCAAACTGCTGGGGGTCCATCCCCTCAGGAACCTGAAGCGTTACAGGAGTGCCGTCGAGATTGATTCTAATTCTCACGGGAGTATCTCAAAGGACCTACCGGAGCTGGTCCGCTGACCTGTCTCTCCCCGGATCACTGGAGGGGCCAATCGTCTAGCATTCGCTCCAAGGCGACTCTCATACGTCTGTACAACTTCAGGGGCAAAGCCCGCGTATATTCCACCCTTAACATGTGCCAGAGCTTTCCTAACATTGACGTATGCCTGGATCATTTCTTGTTCAGTCTGTCCCATTGCCGTACCAAGTTCTTCGGCAAGACGGCCCATTTCTGGGTCCGTAACAGCCGCGCCGCTTCGTGCTTTAAGAATTTTATTCCGTACTCCCGCCAGCACGTTACGAAGCTCTTTACCGCTTGCGCCGAGAAGTGCGGTGGGGCGCATACTGTCCACCGCGCCGTAACCTGGAATATCCCCAGAAACCCTCTCCCCTGTATTGGGATTAAAATATTTGGAAACAGTTCGGTCAGCAATGTCTACGGTAGCTTCCAAGTCCGTCACTCCTTCATCTCCCAGCTTAGAAGACAGACGGCGAGTTTCATCATTGCTAGTTTTTTCGAGTTTTTCCTTAGCCTCAGCTGTCGCAGCTTTATCTTTATCCCTAGCAATTTCGTTCTGAGCTTCCCAGTGGGATATCTGGGCCTCAAGAGTTGCGTTACGGTCTAGGGAAGCCTGCTCGTATTGGCTCCGCATAAGTTCGCGTTGCTCAGCAGCAGAAAGCGTGAGGCGTCGGTCAGTTTGATCTGCGAGATCCCGACTAAGCTGATTTTGGTCCGCATTCATCTGGCGACGCAGTTTAAGATCATCAGCCTGCATCTGTTTGCGAGCTGCTAATTCTTCGGCAGCTTGGCGTGCCTTAGCCAGACCACGCGCCGTAGTTTGAGTTTGTCGTTGCTGAACTGCCCCGACCGGGGCCAGAACACGGTCCCCGCTGAGCATAGCAAGAATCGCCCGATCGTCAGCTCCCCGGAGTTTAGCCGCCGTAGCACGGATTTGATCTTCCCCACTAGGAGGCCCTCCCAAGATCATCTCGTACGGATTCACGAAGTCCACCCCTGCGGGCCATACGTCGGGGGTACGGGAGTCGGGGGAGTCGACTTACCGCCCGCCTTCAGGTATTCCAAGCGGCGCTTCATCTGCTCATCTTGGACGCGCTTCTGCTCACCGTACACATTGCTGATGCCCTTGTTCCCCTGGTAATACTGGCCTACGTCCCCAATGTGCTCCAGAGGATTAGAGGCTACGTAGAGATTACCCGCCTGCCGACCCTCGGGGGCACCTGGACGACGCAGCGCTTTCGCCAGATCTAACTGCTCACCGAGTCGAGCTTGGTCCCCTTCAAGACCTGCCAAGCTAAGAATCTGCTGAATCTGATCTTCAGTGTAGCCCTGATCTACTAGACGCTGATAAATGCTTTCTTCGTTTTCCACGTCTTACTCCTTACATAGGAATCGGAGGGATGCCCATGCTCGCCTTCGCGATACCCGTGATTCCACTGAAAATACCCTGAATTTGTGCCTGTTTCGCATTGAATTTGTCAAGCCGAGCTTGGTAAGTATTCAACGCAGCATTCGAGTAATTGGGAGCTTGTGCCCTGGACGAAGCCTCGAAATTCGGCATATCAGGCATGCCCACCTGACTTCCAGCTAACAAAGAATTAATTTCGTTAAGACTCCAACCCCTCTTAGTCAGCTCATCCTGAATTTGTTGGGTCCGGAGATTGTTCTGGTAATCAGCCGTGCCGAGTTGTTGGTCAAACGCCAGAGTGCTTTCCTGACGACCCTGCCCCACGGCGTCGTCACGTGCGGTGGAGTAAGCATCGTTCCTGGCTCGATTCATATTCCCAGTAGCTCGATCGTAAGCTTCGTCACCTGGCACTAATCCTTGACTACGAAGCTTGACCTCCATGTCAGAATTCTGTTGCTGCCAGTAGGGGTCCAGCCGACCGGTAGAGCGAGAATAGGCGGCATCCTCGGCTGATTGACGTCGGGTGTCGTAGTCCCCCAACTGGCCGTATCCCTGGAACTGGTTGAAATCAACCGGGGCGCCCATCTCGTTCTGTACTCGGTTGAACATCCCACCAGCAAAACGACTTCGGTCGGCCCCCAGCTGCTGCTGAGAATCTAGAGCCTGCTGATCCTGGGGGTCTAATGAGACATTCTGGGTCCACTGACCATTAGGCCCCTGCGTCCACTGGGAATTACCCCATGGCGTGTTCTGTGTCGGGCGATTCGCCACATTCTGGGTGTTCACAGCTTCCTGACTGGCTTGAGCAGTCCGCTGTTCCGCAGCATTGTAGTCGGGTGCCCTCGGAGCTTTCTTGCCCATGTTATGCAGCCCTCAAATTCTTGGGCAGATAAACTGCCTGTTCACGAGTCATACGCATCATCAGTGCATCTACTCCCCTTTTCCAACCGTCTTTTAGACGGTACACTTCCTGGAATCCAAGCCGCTTTTCAAATTCTATTGCTTTAACATTGTCAGCAGGGACTGCGCCGAGAAAGTTTTGCATACCGCAGGTTTCGAATACATAGATCATTGTTTCTGTGACTAAGCCGCCTGGGCGAAGACATAACGGATTTGTTACGCGGATATGCCCGTAGACCGAAGTGTACGACCAGTTATCCATCACAGAAATGCCCATCACTTTCCCGTAGGAATCGTGAGCCACAACCCCTTTCATATCGCTACACACACGAAAACCACAATCGTGGAAATACGCAGCGTGTCCCCGATTAAAAGGAGAGAACGGGAGTAAAGTCACAGGAAACCCCCCGTTCTCCACGCGGCACTTATTTCCGCCAAAGTAGTTCGGCTGCTGGCTCTGCCACGAATAGCTACTGCCAGCGCCACCCCAATTCCTGCACTGCCGAACGCCGCTTTGTACGGATTGATACCGCCCCAGAGGGCAGCATCCCACCTACCAGTGTCCCACAAGAATCCCGCAGCTGGAGCCGGCTCACCCGTACCCACAGGTTCGTAAAGATCGTAGTCAAAAAGAATTTTGACGGAATACTCCGGTACATTAGCCGCCAAGAAAATGGGCCTCACAAACGAAGGTATTTTCATCTGCCCCGGCGCACCAACGTTGGAGTACCCAGTGAGGAAAGAGAACTCAACGGCTACACTGGGGTCCCCATTCAGTTTCACCTGATCTCGGTCCCCACTCATATACCAAATCGTGCCATCAGCCTGAGCGTAGTACAGCTTCTCACGCCAAATTGCCATAGACACAGATCTAACATCGCGGAAGAAGCCCCAACCTTTCTGAGTCGTGTGATAGCAGTAGTGGAGCCACTCATCCAAATTACCAACTCGCTGAGGACTTTGAATTACGATGTATCCCTCAGACGGGTAGTTAATCAACTCCCACCCCGAATCATTGATTTCGTTCTGCATACGGCTGCGGAGTAAATTCGTAATTTTGCCCGTCACTGAAACAAAATTTTCAGTGACGTCCACGCTCTCCATTAAATCCGCTGCGGACGAAATACCGTTTGCTGAGAGAATAAATACGTCACCTGCAAATTCCGTGGCAAATTTTCGCCCAGCAGGGATAGCCCCTAAGTACCACGTCCCAGCAGTGCTCCAAGTCGAAAGGGAAGGGTCAGAACCGATATAAATAACGACGTCACCGCCGCGACCAACAGCAAGGAACAAATCGTCAGGACCATTACCACCGTCATGAGTGAACGTAAAAATCCCCGCAGCATCTCCGCCATGTGGAAACTTAGAGCCAAGCTGGAATGCCGTAGCCGCACCAGTGAACGAGTCAGGAGGGAGATAGTAGCCATTTGGATCGCCTCCTAACAAAAGCCAGACACGGAGTTTGTGGATCTTAACAAATCTAACTTTTGTGACGTCAAGACCTGTGACGGCGGATGGAGCCCATGTTCCAGCCGTGGCGTCGTACACTAAAAGACCGTTTACGCTGTCTGCGTAGAGGATATACGAATTACCAGAGGCGCTGTTCCAGGTTATGTAGTTCCCGTAACCCGCTAAAGCACCCGGGGTCACAAAGCTGTAGACGAGTGTGGCAGACCCTATGCCGCTAGACGTAACATTGTAGATGCCGTCCGTGCCGGTTGCGAAAAGTCTATCGTCTGTAGTGGTGGGGTCATTCCCCTGGAATGCGATAACAGTACGCGGAATGCCTAAAATCGAATTAGACCATTCTACGGTGCCTAGACGAGTACGAAACCCTTGCTCGCTAGGTAGGATGTTGTAGGCGAAAGAACATTCCTCAGGCCCCAGTTGGGAAAGAGCAGCAATGCTGTTCACCCCCTTAACTGGAACGGGGACGCTCCCGCTATTGTTCGTGTTCTTCCCGGGAGTGTTCAGTCCTTTTCTAGCACGAACATAGTCCATCACACGCCCCCGTAACCGGTGTATGGGACATTCCTATACCCGTCGAGGTAGGGGTATCCTCGCAACACCCCGGCGTTAAGAACGGGGGCTCCCTTATCCTGGCCAGTCGTAGCGTCGAACATCAACGCGAAGTCATCGCGAGCTTTCTCACTGTCAAACCCCTTGGCTTCAAGGAATTTAACTTTGAGCAGTTTCTTAATAAGGATGGGCGGATACAGAACCAAATCGCTCGTCTGCTGTACTTTCGTGAAGAATTGATTGCCAGCCGAGTTCGAGCACCACGTGTTGCGGATGTACTCAAATTTGATATCAATGCCGCCCGGAACGGGGTTGTCCGGCAGGATATTGAATTTCTGCTTCTTCAAACGGAAGATAACAAACATACTTCCGCTGATATAATCCCGGGCTTTGAGATACTGCCACATCTGAGGGCTTGCCGGGCCGCTCAAAGGATTTTGGTTCGTAAAGTCCCAGCCCGTCTGGTTGATCATATGATCGAAGTCAGAGGGAAGAGCATACTCACCAGTGTCCAAAGCACTAGTAGTGAGTTCGTATAGGGATACAAGCTCTTGCCAGTCGGCCATGCGGATCAACTCCTGCCCCGCAGCATCCAGCAGGTAACGCAGTTGAGTGAACGCAACGTTAGAAGAAGCGAGGACGTCGACAGCAGGCTCAAGTCCGCACTCAACGGCAGCGCCATTGATGATACTGGAAACGTTCTCGTAGTATGCCATTTTATTTCTTCACCGAAACCCTTTCGGCCGCTCGCTCTTTGAGGATCTCTTCCATCTGCGCTTTGAGGGCAGAGATTTCTTCGTCACGTTTGGCGAGTTCCGAAGACAATTTCTCAGCAGCGGCCGATTTACCACTTTCCTCCAAAAATGCCCGAGCACGAGTACGGAGGTTCTGGATACCCATGAATTTCTGCGACTGCTCGTCAGACATGCCAGCAAGCTGTTCAACCGTATGAACGTTGAAAAATTTCATTTCTTCAACCTGCGCTTTGGTCAGCGCGGGCCAGATATTCAACGGAGTGCCGTCGTTGGGCTGCGCAGCTTTATTACGAAACGCCGCGTAGTGCCGGGGAAACCTTTCCCGTTCTATGTCCGTAGCCGGTCTGCACACCACCATATCGCGATTCCCGGGAACGGTGATTTCAATGTACTCCCGATCCTCATAAATCGGGCGCCCTTCCTGTGTGCTCAGAAGTTCGTTCTTACGCGGATGGTAGAAAAACTTGACATACAATCGCTCGTCCCCCGCCTGGGGGCCGGAGTTTCCTGAGCTAGAACGTTCGGCGTCGAACGCCATCGCGGTAACATCGTATTCTGCTTCTGCAAGTGCCATCTGTGATTTCCCCTATGATATTAAATGTCTGCCCATACCGAACCGTCAGCGCGCATGATTCTACTCGTAGCAAGTCGCCGAGCAATGTTGCCGGCCGTTGGATTTATACCCGTAGCCGCTGGATCTACGGGTAGATCCAGCCCAATGACGTCAGCAGTTGCTGGAGACACACAGATAACTGCCGTGGCGCTAGTGAATAAGTTCCCCCCGCCGGAGAATGCGCGACACATAAGGCCAGAGCCCGTCTGTACTCTAAGAACTCCGTTAGTGAGGGTGTCAAACGTACAGCCTTGTAGCGTGATATTAGATAGAGAACGAACATCAACCCCGTAGTTAATTGAGTTAAACCTGCAATTCTGAAAAGTGATATTTCTCACGCCCGAGGCCGACGCAGCACACTGAAGGAAATACTGTCCGTCGGTATACTCTATATTTTGAAATAGTGCCTGTTGGATCAATTCGGTGTTCAAATTGACCACGCGACCGGTTGTGTCGTTCAAGCTGAAATTACAATTTCTCAGCGTGAAATTGGTCGTGGAACTCTGAAGATTGAACAAAAATCCGCCTGCCGAGACAGGCCACTCCGTATTCAAGTATGTGCAGTTCTCTATCAGCAGGTTGCCGATAGTAAATCCCGTTTCAGTTTTGAACTGGTTGCTCGTTTCATCAGACGGCGCAAAATGGATGTTAGCGAACCGCGCTTGGCGAACCGCGCAGTTGATCTGAATACCAACGTGCGTGCTTGCTTTGCCCGTCGCTGTGATGCCGTCAACGTCCACACTGTCGATGATGCCTGAGCTGAATCCCGTACCGTTGCGAATGACAAACCCGTGTCCGACCGAGCATTCCGACATGATGTTGCGGTATTTGATACCACTGATAAATTCATCATCGGACGCATACAGAACCACAGCGCCCGATGCTCCGCCCGTGCTGAGCACGTTGACGTTAACATTCTCGACCGTCAAATTGTGCACGTCCCCGAAAGCCGGCATGTACGCGATAAAGACGGCCGGCTCTTTTCCCTGAATTGTGGTGCTGTCGTCCCAGGACATGCCGTGAATACCGTTGATGTAGCCGTTAGCTGCCGGACCGTACATCTTATAGATTTCAGCAGGCTCATCCCCTTTAACATTGTGCACTTGATAATCGCACACAGCGCACGTATTGAGACCATACTTGTAAGTGTCTTTTGCGGTGATATCCCT
>Ga0163155_10006674_pt1 | contig 11093 bp, 5 predicted proteins | sample OliLakLV19SP4G1_FD_148611 | JGI IMG/M metagenome (GOLD analysis project Ga0163155, IMG submission 148611) | Freshwater microbial mat bacterial communities from Lake Vanda, McMurdo Dry Valleys, Antarctica - Oligotrophic Lake LV.19.SP4.G1 | ecosystem: Environmental > Aquatic > Freshwater > Lake >...
CACTGAACCAGACATCATCACCCTTAATAAAAAGTTCCACCCCGAAAATCCCGAATCCGCCAAGGGCTTTGACCACCGTCGAAGCAATTTGCTGTGAGGCGGCCAAGGCTTTAGCACTCATCGGGTGGGGTTGCCAGCTTTCACGGTAATCCCCGTCGATCTGGATATGGCCGATCGGGTCGCAAAAGAAAATACCATTCACCGCACTGACCGTCAGCAGGGTGATCTCATCATCAAAATCGACAGGGCTTTCGACAATAACCCGGGCCTGTCTTCCGCGGCCCCCTTTTATCGCGTAATCCCATGCTTCCGCAATTTGCTCCCGGCTCTTGACAAAAGACTGTCCCTTACCGCTTGAGCTCATGATCGGTTTCACGAAACATGGCACACCGATTTTTTTCACGGACGCTTGGTATTCCTCCCAGCTACTGGCAAACTCATAACGGCTCGTCGGTAGCTTGAGTTCTTCCGCAACCAACCGGCGAATCCCCTCACGATTCATGGTTAAAAAAGCAGCATTAGCTGTCGGAATGACTCTCAGGCCTTTTTTTTCGAGTTCCACCAGTGTCGGGGTACTGATCGCCTCGATTTCAGGCACCACAATCTGGGGTTTTTCCTTCTCAATAATATAACGTAAGGCTTCACCATCGAGCATGTCGATGACATGGTGGCGGTGGGCGACTTGGTGGGCAGGGGCTCCGCCGTAGCTGTCCACGGCTATGGTCTCCACACCGAGGCGTTGGAGCTCGATAATCACTTCCTTGCCGAGTTCGCCACTACCCAAGAGCATGACACGGAGGGAATTCTGTTTAAGGGGGGTGCCTATTTCAAAAGACATATCCTCTGGAAAATAGGGTTCCCCCGCCCTTTAGCAAGCATGCGTTTTGACAAAAACGAGGGAACATGGTTGATTCCAGTACTCTTTTGCATCCGAAAGACATATTCATACTCCGTGAAATCGCGAAGACACCATTGCTCCGGGACTGCCTGGATCACATCAGTGTCGGGAAGTCCTATGCCCTGACAGGCATATCCTCTTACTCAAAACCTGCCTTAGCCGGGGCCTTGAGCCTGCTCGTGCAGGATGACTCCCCCACCCCATCGACACTCTGTGTTATTGCGGCCACTGTGCGTGAGCAAGAGCATTTGGCCTCCGAACTCTCCGCCCTCTTTGAGGCCTGTGGCATCGATCGGAAAATCTTTCCGTATCCCGAAGTCACTGACATCGGGGACATGGATATCGACGAATCCGTCGCTCTCTTGGACTCTGACACTCAGGCGGAAAGACTGGCCATCCTTTCTGACTTGGCAAAAGCACCCTCTCCATCCGGCCACATCATCGTCGCTACGGCCGAGTCCTTTACGCAATTTGCCCCGGCACCGGATCGGCTCAAGGACAATTTGCTCTTGCTCAAAACCGGTCAGACTACAGACCAACAGTCTCTCTTTGAGGGGTTGATGGCATCCGGTTATGAGTCCGTCGCCAAGGTCGCCCACTCGGGACAAGTCGCACGGCGCGGGGGCATTCTTGATATCTTCGCCTATAATTCAGGGGTTCCTGTCCGGTTCGAGTTCTTCGGCAATGAAATCGAGTCGATCCGGACCTTCGATCCCGACAGCCAAGTCTCCTTGGGCAAATTACCCGAGTTCAGCCTGAGCCTCGTCTCCTACTCCGGCAACGATAAAGGGTCCAGCACTCAAGACCATGAATCTTGCCTGATGGATTACCTCGAAGCGGGCACTGTCCTCGTCATTGATGAGATCCAGACCCTCGACCAAATCATCTTAGAGTCCTCGGAGAAAAACGCCCGTTTCGCGCAATTTGCCCAAGTCTTCCTGACTTCGCAACCTTCCTTCGATAATACCGGGCCCTTGGCGGCATTCACCAGCTGTGGCGATGGCTTCCACTTCTTTAATAATGATTTCCTCTTGGACTCGGGCAATGATGAATTCCTCCTTGAGAAACGGCGGGAGACTTTTCTTAAAATACTCGGCGAATGGCTTAGAGACGGATGGAAAGTTACTATTTTCGGCAATAATGAAGGGGAATTACAACGCCTCCAGGAGATCCTCGACGAGGCGCAAATCGCGAGCACTGCCAAGAGCAATTTGCCCCGGATGTGTGTGGCACCCGTCACCCACGGATTTTCTTTTCCCTCCGCACAAATGGCTGTCCTGACCGACTCGGAGATTTTCGGGCGATACCAGAATGTCCGCAGGATCAAACGCATCGAGCGGTTGAATAAACTGCGCAAACAAACTTCGATCCTGGATTTTAGTGAATTAGCCGAAGGTGATTATGTCGTCCATCTCAGCCACGGCATCGGTATTTATGGAGGCCTCCAAAAAATGGATGTGGACGGCTCGGAAAAAGAGGTCATTTGTATCATCTTTGCCGACAGTGCAAAGCTCTTTGTACCCCTCGATCAGGCTTTCCTCATCACCAAATATGTCGGGGTCGGCAAACGCCATCCCAAACTCGACAACCTCGGCGGTGCACGCTGGGAAAAAGCCCGTATCTCCGCACAACGTTCCGTCCTTGATTACGCCGCCAAACTCTTAAAAATCCAGGCGGAGCGGCAAACGGTCGAGGGGTTCAGCTTTGGAAACGATACCAAATGGCAAAGAGAATTTGAAGATTCCTTCATCTACGAGGAAACCCCCGATCAGGAAAAAGCCATCCTCGAAAGCAAACGGGACATGGAGTCGAAACAACCCATGGACCGGCTCATCTGCGGGGACGTGGGGTTCGGAAAGACTGAGGTCGCCATCCGTGCGATTTTTAAATGCGCCATGGAAGGAAAACAGTCCGTCATGCTCGCCCCGACCACGGTTCTCTCAGAGCAACATTTTAAGACTCTTAAAGAGCGATTCGCCGATTACCCCATCCGGATCGAGGCTCTTAACCGGTTCAAGAAACCCGCCGAACAAAAACAAATCATCGCCGCGGTGCGCGAAGGCAGTGTCGATGTCTTAATCGGCACCCACAGGATCCTCTCCAGTGACGTGGAGTTTAAAAATCTCGGCCTCGTCGTCATTGATGAGGAGCAACGCTTCGGGGTGAAACAGAAAGAGAAATTCAAGGATAGATTCCGCCTCGTGGATATGCTCACCCTTTCGGCGACCCCGATTCCCCGCACCCTTTATCTTTCCCTGGCCGGAGTCAAAGACATGAGCCTGATCGAGACCCCACCGGTCAACCGCCAGTCCATCGAGACCTTTATCGGTGCCTATGACGAAAGGATCGTGAAAAAGGCCATTGAAAAAGAGCTCGCACGAGGTGGACAAGTCTATTTCCTGCATAACCGCGTCGGCAATATCCTCCATGTCCGTGACCGGATCAAGGAACTCGTCCCGCATGCCAAAATCGATGTCGGCCACGGACAAATGCACGAGGATGAACTCGAAACCGTCATGTACCATTTCGTCAGTGGTAAAACAGATGTCTTGGTTTCTACGACGATTATCGAAAGCGGTATCGACATCCCAAATGCTAACACCATCATCATAGACCGCGCTGACCGTTTCGGACTTGCCGACCTGTACCAGCTTCGCGGACGGGTGGGACGTTCCTCAAATAAAGCCTTTGCCTACCTTCTCCTGCCCCGACACATGCTCCTCCAGCAAAATGCCCGCAAACGGGTCAGCTCCATAAAACAATACAGCCAGCTCGGCAGCGGATTCAAAATAGCCATGCGCGACCTGGAGATCAGGGGATCGGGTAATATCCTTGGCACCGAACAAAGCGGGCACATCTCCGCCATCGGCTTTGACTTGTATTGTCACTTGCTCAAAACCACCGTGGCCCGACTCCGGGGAGAGGCTCCCCCGATCCGGCAAGATGTCCCCGTGCGTATTGATTTTGCTGTGACCGAGGAAAACGAAAAGGCGGCGGCTTACTCAGATAAATTCTCCTTTAATGCCTGGATCCCCAAAAAATATGTGTCCGAAACGGCTGAACGGGTCACCCTTTACCGGCGTTTCGCAGAGACTTTATCCTCGAAAGACCTCGAAAACCTGACCGATGAAATCCGCGATCGTTTCGGGAAATCACCTCCTGAAATCAATAACCTCGTTGCTCTGACCCATGTCAAAATCCTCAGTGCCGAATGCAAATTGTCCGAGTTACTCATTAAAGAAGGAAAAATAATCGCCAAAAAATCTGGGGATTTTATCATGCTTGGAAATAAGTTTCCTCGCTTAAACGCAGTGAAAACCACTGACCAAGTCCAAGAAATCATTTCTTTCCTGAAATCCGTGAAATCGGGTGACCCGCGATAAAAGCATTATCAGATATTGAAATTTAATCTGATTTTGTCACAATCAGCGACTTGGAAACGAAACTTTTTTATTGCCTTAAGGGTTTAATCGCCAGCATGAAACCATTTTCAAAGCTGCCATCATTCATTCTGCCTATCGTACTGATAGTCATTTCATTTACTTGTCCTGCCGCAAAATCACAGGACGTCGTCGATGGGATTGCGGCCATTGTGAATGATTCCGTCATTACTTTTTCCCAAGTTAAACAACAGGTTGAACGACAGGAACAGGCCCTGCGCGATGGCCTCCGCGATAACCCTGAAGAAATGGTCAAACGCGTAAAAGCACTCCGCTTAGAGGCCCTGAACGCTTTGATCGAACGCCAGCTGATCTTACAGGAATTTAAATCCATGGGGTTTGATCTGCCCATGCGTTATATCGATGCCAAGCTCAAAGAGACCATCGATACCCAATACGACGGGAACCGCACGGCATTCATTAAAACCCTGGAAGCCCAAAATATGTCACTGGAAGAGTACAGGGAAGATTTAAAGAAAAATATGACCGTACAGGCCATGCGCCAGCAGAATGTAAATGCGGACAGTTACATCTCCCCCTACAAGGTGGAGCAATATTACCAAGAAAATATCGAGAAATTCGTCACTCCTGACCAGGTCAAGCTCAGGATGATCTTCCTCCGGAAAGGTCTTTTTAAAGAGGAATTTAAAACCGCTGACGGCAAAGTCGTCGAAAAAGACCCGCAGCTTGTGCTCGCCGAGGAAATCCTCAAAAAACTCAATACAGGCTCTGATTTTGCCAGCTTAGCCCAAGCTTATTCAGAAGATTCAAAAAAAGACCAAGGGGGAGATTGGGGCTGGGTGGACAGGAATACCCTCCGGAAAGAAATCTCTGATGTAGCTTTCCGCCTCCGCCCCGGCGAGATTAGCCACGTGATTATACTCGATGAAGGATATTACATCATCCAGATCGAAGGTTTCAAAAAAGGCGGTACCCAATCCCTCGAAGAAGTGCGTGCTCAGATCGAAGGACAAATTCTCCAAGAACAGCGCCTCGAACAACAAAGAAAATGGATCGACCGCCTGAAACAAAAAGCATTTATCAAGATGTTTTAAGGAGATAATCCATCCCCTAAACACGAGTAAATATTTTTAAAAAGTATTTCTTGACTTTTGTATGAAAATTATAGAGGGTATATACATGAAGGCCTCAAAGAAAAATTTAGACAATGTTTTTGATACCTTACCACTTAGTGATCATTCAGGCTTTACCCTAATCGAAGTAGTCATCTCGATTACTATTATGGCTATTGCTGCCATAAGTGTGACTGCAGGATTTATTTACACTCAAAAATCAGCGGTAAATGATGCCTACAATACGGGTGCTGTAAGAGTTCTTCAAATGCACGTAGAAAGAATTATGGCTATTCCTGTAGCAAATCTTGTAGCGCAAGAAATTATTACTTATAACTATAGCGGTCTGAGGGTTACGTCACTTTCCTCCACTGATGCCCAAAATCAACTCACAAATGCGACATTAAAGCCATTTATAATCTATTCAGGTTCACCTGTGGTAGCTTCTATAACTAATAATACAGAAGATGCGGTACTTGCTTATTCGACCCTGATTACTGTGGCTGTTGTGCCTGTTACCAGTACTTTTAATGGGACTAGTTATACAAAAAACTTCAGACAGGCTACTGTTACTACTTATTGGCAAAATATGCGCGGACAAACCATGTCAAATTCAGCTGTTGTCATGAGGTCGGAAGGAAATTAATATTATGAAACAATCATCATCCAAAGCCTTTACCTTGATTGAGGTGATTACCTCACTGAGTATTTTCTCGATCTGTATGGCTATGGCAGTGAGTGCATTTTTCGCCACTTCTAAAATATTCTTTTTTACTCGAGTTCTGGATCTGGCCCATAACCAAGTACGAGGTGCAGCAGATAAAATATCGACATTAAACCGTCAATCACTTTATTACCCCACTATTTACTCGAATACATCATTCGCCTACAATCCTGGTCTTGCTATTTCCGGCTTTACAACAAATGAGATATATACTTCAGGCACCGGAACAAATGCTGTAACAAGCGTAAATGTGCTCCGTTTCGGTAATGAAGTGCGCATCATGTATGAGGGGTATGCTTCGACTCTTACTCAAAATATTGCCATCGGGGCAGACACAATCACCGTTTCAAATACCGGCACCTTGGTGTCTGTAGCCACGGTTCCCACTGTATTTGGCACAATAACAGCTGCTGCTTCCGTGAGTAATACAGCTAATAATCTACGTCTCACACCTGCAACCTTCAATAATGCCGGGTATGATTCGTGTTTTATTGTCATGAATAACACCCTTGCAAATGCTTCGATTACTAACACGATCTCGACTAACGCAAATGTAACGATTTATCAATTAGGTGCTCCTTTTTCAAACCCCGCAAATACTGCTGCACCAGCGGGTGCCCAAATTTACGTTGGGAAAACTGGCCGGTTTATTGTATTAAATCAAGAACTCCGTTTTTACCCTGCTTTAAACAGTTCTCAATATGACACTCTCATGGTAAATGTGACCAGTGAAAAACCATTTTATGTCACTCAAGGATCTGATACGAGTGAATCTCAAAATAGAGGACCTCTCCTGACCATTGATTTGGCTTATTCATCACCGGGGGATATTACCGGAAAAGGCGTTTACCGTATTGTTACTCGTTCATGCATGAGGACTGATCCTTCATCAAAAAACAGTAATACGATCGCAACAGGTGGAGTAAATAGTGAGGCGGATAACAATGACAATTAAGGAGGCGTTATGAAACAAATAAACTCGAATAATACTCATGGCTCAACACTACTCATCGTAATGGGAGCAGTCGTGTTACTTGCTGCGTTATTAGGAACTGCGGCTTCCCTGAACCAAAATTCAAAACTATTGGCAAGTCGTTCTACAGAAGTAATTGATACCACACTGGCTGCCGATACAGGAATGCAACGCATGTTTGGCGAAATGGATGCGATATTATCAATTCCTGGTAGCTTACCTAATAATGTGACATTCACCACATTATACAATAAATTTAACACAAATACTGCTCCCGCCAATATCTTTCCTGTATCACAATATAGAGTACTTAATTATAATGTTATTCCATTAACAACTAATGGAGCTCCAGCAAACATCCCTGATAGTAGTATTGTTGATGGCAAGCAGTTCCGGTTTTTAGGTGTTGTCTGGGTGCAAAGTATACAAAATCCCGCAGTTATATCTAAAATCCAGCAAGAAATGCAATTTATCTTCCGTCCACTGTACCAATATGCCATCTTTTATAATCCTGATTTAGAAATGTTTAACGGCCCAGCCATGGTCATAAGTGGAAAAGTACATGCAAACGGTGGAATCAATCAATTTAACTCTGGACATCTCACATTTAATGGAGGCGTTACCTCCGTGAATAGTGTAACGAATAGAGGACTTGCCTTTTCGAGAGGTGAATCTAGAACGACCGCGGCCACTACTCGGACATATAATAGCGGTCCTCCAAGTTTAACAACAATTAAAAAGCTACCAGGAACAGATGTACCGACAAATAGTGCATTCATGGGAGTGAACCCAAATATGAGCACAAATGGTGCAATCGAGTTGATCCAAAGACCGGTATTAGGGAATGTTAACGGCACAAACTTTACTCGTTATGGGGCATTAACAAATGCTGCTGAAGCGACTGATGACCCGTATGCTCCTATACTTGGGGTGCCGTTAACCGATGAATCCCAAGTAAATACAAGGTTATTTTATAAAGCTGATCTCAGGATACTTGTGGATAATGCGAGAATCCCTCAGTTTTATACGGGCACAGTGGATGATACGAATACTAATGGGGTATTAATCCCTATGCTCCTGACAAATACAGTCGTCTCGACTAATGGCGTCACTAATTTGGTTGTTCTCACAAATCAAACCTATTTGACACTCCTAAACTCTGTCACTACCACCAATAGAATCAGTGATTTCCGTTGGGCTGGAGGTATGACTTCAAACACGGGCTCTGCTGGGATTACAAATATTCGAACAACTGAGTTTGATATTTCACGGATAGTACATACAAATAATGGAAGTGTTCACTCAAATCTCACGAGTTATAATACAACGAACATATTAGGTACGACTATTGTTACGAATACCACTCCCATCCCAGACTTTAACGGCCTAGTATATATATCTAATACAGAAGGGAGCTCATCAAACAAACAGGGTGTCGTACTGAGGAACGGTAATTATCTACCAGATAAAGTGATTAATAACGGGGTTACAAATATTAACAGGATTAATCTTGGACTTTCTGTCGTAACTGATAATCCCTTATATATAATTGGTGATTATAATACCGGAAGGACTGGGAATCTTGTTGGATCAAACAATAATCCTAATAATAGGGACACCACATTTAATCTGACTAATTCCACATCTGTTGGTTATACGAGACGTCCGGCATCTGTCATGGCCGATGCGGTCACTATTCTCTCCCAGAACTACATATCAAAAATGACTAATGCAAATTATAATACAAGAACAACTCCCGTAACTACTGTAAACACTGCCATTTTAGCCGGGTTTGTTCCCTCAACAATTAGCACAAATAGTCCTGCCCATGGATTTCTCTCTGGAGGTGTCCATAATTTCCCAAGATTCCTAGAGAACTGGAATAATGTTAAATTAGTAATTAACGGCTCGCTTGTGAATATATATAATAGCGAACAGGGTACCTCCCCATTCTATTGTAATCCTGGTAATGGTGCAAATGGTGAAACACCAGCTAATATATCTGCATCTTCATTTGCACAATATTATAGTCCTCCCACACGCGTTTGGAATTTTGATGTTAACTATCTGGATCCCACTAAGCTCCCTCCAGGTACTCCTATGGTTCGGGATTTTACCTTAGGCCAATGGGCTAAGCTTCCGTAGCAGTAGTACTTTTCAAAAAAAGAAATTCTACTATTCTTGAGCTCTCACCCAACGTGAGAGCTCAGCTGTCATCTCATAACGCAAGAGAGGGGTGATCAGGTAGATTCCTTTGAAATAACTTAATATCTCAGAGGCGATCTCTGTGCAAAGTGCATGGCTCACAGGGAGGGCGGCATCACCTTCCTTCCCTTTCATCTGCTCACGTATCCCCTCTGGGATACTGATGCCGGGTACTTCATTATGGAGGAACTCAGCATTCCGGTATCCGATCAGGGGCATGACCCCGACGAGAATGGGTATGCCTAAGTGTTTTGTCTTTTCATAAGTAATTTTAACCAGTGCCGGATCAAAAACCGGTTGGGTCATAGCAAATTGCGCACCGGCCGCGATCTTTTGTTCGAGTTTACGGACTTGGGAGTCGATATTTTTGGCATTAGGATTAAAGGCACAGCCGATGGTAAACCGTGTCGGTTTCTTAATATCTTTTCCCGCGTGGTTAAAGCCTTCATTAAGCCTTTTAATCATCTGGATAAGGGCCACCGAGGCCACATCATAAACCGATGTCGCGCTGGGATGATCCCCGACTTTTGCTGGATCCCCTGTCAGGGCGAGGACATGGTGTATCCCGAGTGCAGACATCCCCATCAGCTCGGACTGGATCCCGAGGATATTCCTGTCACGACAAGCCAAGTGCAGCATAGGCATCACCCCTGCTTGCTGGGTCAGGACCCCCATGGCCAGATTACTAATCCTGAGGATCGCCAGGGAATTATCCGCCAATGTCACCGCATCGGTCCCTGCCTCTTTTAAAGCCTTTGCCCCATCGATAAACTTGCCTGTATTCATCGTCTTTGGAGGATCAAGCTCGGTGACGATCAATGTCCTTTTCTTGATAATGTCCAGGATCGTCTCATCCTCTTCCTGTACGCTTGCGGAAAGAGGCTCAATAATTGATTTCTTTTCCGTGAAAACCTTTTCGTGCACCGGCTCTTGTTTACCGATACCCGCGCGTAATGCCCTTATATGAGCTGGGGTCGTCCCACAACATCCACCGACGATCGACACTCCCTCCTCCAAAAAACGTTTGGCAATCGCTGCAAAATACTCCGGTGGGGTCTCATAATGGAACCGCCCATCATGGAATTCCGGTCGCCCTGCATTTGGATATACTGCTAATTTCCTCCCCGCATGGAGGGGCACTTGTTTTAGGATATTCGCCGCAGCCCGGGGTCCGGTCACACAGTTAAACCCGACGACATTTGCCCCCATTTTCTCGAGTTCGTCAAATAAACCGATTACAGGTTCCCCCGATGAAAAGCGCATGGACTCACCACAGGTGATCATACAAATGGACGGGATCACCGCACTCAGGCGGCGTAATGCCTCCAAGGCAATTTTGATCTCAGCAGGATGAATAAATGTTTCGAGGATAATCACATCGACGCCACCATCAATAAGCGCGGCAATTTGCTCGGTAAATGTGGAACGCACCTCATCCACCTTGTCCTTGATAAAGACCTCCGTCATCCCCGTCGGGCCGACCGAGCCTGCGACAAAACCCTGCCCTGCAGCAATCACCGCCTGGCGCGCAATTTGCACCCCCGCTAGATTGATCGCCCTCACCTGCTCGTGGAGCCCATGTTTATAAAGACGAAAATAATTTGCACCAAAGGTATTCGTCTCAATCAACTGGGACCCTGCCTCCAAATACTCACCGTGAATACCCGTAATCAATTCATGTTTCGTCAGGTTTAACTCTTCCAAACAAGACTCATAGGATATCCCTTTTTCAAAAAGGTAAGTTCCCATCGCCCCGTCCCCGACCAATACATTTTGATTA
>Ga0163155_10006678_pt1 | contig 11087 bp, 6 predicted proteins | sample OliLakLV19SP4G1_FD_148611 | JGI IMG/M metagenome (GOLD analysis project Ga0163155, IMG submission 148611) | Freshwater microbial mat bacterial communities from Lake Vanda, McMurdo Dry Valleys, Antarctica - Oligotrophic Lake LV.19.SP4.G1 | ecosystem: Environmental > Aquatic > Freshwater > Lake >...
CACGGCCATTAAGTTAAGGATGGTGTGTGGATTGTCACCCCTGCGCAGGCAGGGGTCCACCGCTCTAGCGTATGGATTCCTGCCTGCGCAGAGCCTGCCCTCATGTAGATGGGGGAATGACAATTCGCCTCTTAACTTAATGGCCGTGACTCTAGGCCTACGCTATCGACATACTTTTCAAACATGGTCGTTTCAGATCGACATACAAAAAGTATGCATGGCAGATTGACCAACGGCTTACCTCTCGATCAGGTATAAATTGCACTGCCAGCATTTTGTACAAAGTCGAGCTAAGACAAAAAAAGCCGAGCTAGCGTGCGCTAGCTCGGCTGTTTATCAAGCAACTCCTACCAATCCTAGTCGCTCAGATTGATTTCGCTCTTGGGATCAAAGATGTGGGCGTTGGCCATGTTTACAGCCAAATCGACACTATCACCACGGCGGGATTCGACGCGGGGATCGACGCGGGCGATAAAGGATTTATCATCCGAGGTCATCATATACAGGTAAATTTCGTTACCCATCAACTCGACCACATCGACCTTGGCCTTCATGTCAGATTCCAAGATGCCCGGCGCAACGAAAGGTTTGGCGTGCATATCTTCGGGGCGAATGCCGAAGATCACTTCGCGACCCTTGAATTGGCGCCATTCGGTCGCCTTGGGTTCTGGCACTTCCATGCGGAAACCGCCGGTGTTGATCTCCAAGCGGCCATCGTTTTCGACGACGGTGGCATCAAAGAAGTTCATGCTGGGGCTACCGATGAAACCGGCAACGAAGACGTTGTGTGGGTGATTGTAAAGTTGATGTGGTGTATCGATCTGCTGGAGCACACCATCGCGCATAACCGCAATGCGGCTGGCCATGGTCATCGCTTCGACCTGATCATGCGTCACATAGATAAAGGTGGTTTGCAGGCGTTGGTGTAGGCGGGTCAACTGGGCACGGGTCTGGACACGCAGCTTGGCATCCAAGTTGGAGAGTGGCTCGTCGAAGAGGAAGACGGCCGGTTCACGCACAATGGCGCGCCCTACAGCCACACGTTGGCGCTGACCGCCCGAGAGCTGCTTGGGCTTGCGGTCGAGCAAGTGACCGATGTCCAAGATGTCCGCAGCTTCTTTGACACGGCGGTCAATGTCGGCCTTGGGTGTCTTGCGCAACTTGAGACCAAAGGCCATGTTGTCATAGACACTCATGTGCGGGTAGAGCGCATAGCTTTGGAACACCATGGCAATGTCACGGTCTTTCGGCGGAACATCGTTGACGACGCGGTCACCGATCAGAATGTTGCCATCGCTGATTTCTTCCAGACCTGCCAAGAGGCGCAAGCTGGTAGTCTTGCCACAGCCCGATGGACCGACGAAAACCAGGAACTCTTTGTCCTCAACACTAATTGTCAAGTCATTGACCGCAATCACATCGCCAAAGCGCTTGTAGATGTGGTCGAAGGTTACACTAGCCATTTTTGTTTTTACTCCTTCATTGAAACAATGGGAATGGGGAGATTTCAAAAATTTACCCGATGGGTAAATTCCACTAGGAAGTATACCATGCTCTTAAAAGCTTTGCAACTCGCAAAAATCTGTTGAATCTGGATATAAACTTCTGGGGGTGTGTAACTGGGATCATGCGGCATACCTTTCTTTTCGGGGCACATTTTGTGGGCATTTAGGCAACCTTTTGCGTACTTTCTGCCACTTCTGACTAGGCAAGACGAAACAAACCGACGATTCACTTTTGATGGACTTCGGGTACGCTTAGGATGTACTTTCAACGCAATTTTACACGGTTGGATGCCCGTTTCGTTTCTCAATTGTTTTGAGCCTAGGACGTAAAGACACATGTCGAGCAGTCTACAAAAAAATATCAATTCCTCCCTGTTGGTCCTGATCAATCTACTTGGGCTATGGAGTGGGAATTTTCTCTTTGCGCGACCTGTTTTCGCAACACCCGCAGCCGATCTCACCCGCAGCGAGACGCTAGTTGAGCAGACTGTTCTCATCCAATTTTCAGAAACAGCCAGCGCGGCCGAGCGCGACACGCTGATTGCGCAAATCAATGGTGAATTGCTGCGCTGGCTACCCCAGATTCATGTAGCTGAAGTACATTTGGCGGCTACCAATGAGACAGACCCCAACTTGAGTCGCAACAGTGCGGCGGATGTTGCCCAACGCCGCTGGCAAAGTTTGGATGACAATGCCCTGATCGCGCATATTGAAAATAATGTAGTCGTAGAAGGTACCTACCTGCCCAATGATCCAGATGTGGCGAATCAGCAGCGCACCTACACGTTGCAGGCCACTCATGCCCTGGAGGCCTGGGATTATACACGCGGCGATCCGGCGGTGATCATTGCCGTGCTGGACTCGGGGATTAATACAGCACACCCAGAATTTCAGGGTAGGCTCCTACCTGGCTATGACATTGTGAACGATGACGCCGATCCTACAGATGACCACGGCCACGGCACCCATACGGCGGGCATTATCGCGGCGGGCATCGATAACAGTTTGGGCATGGCGGGGATTTGCCCAGAATGTAGCATTTTGCCAGTGAAGGTGCTAAACCAGAATAACGCGGGCACTTGGGCCGGGGTAGCCGCGGGCATCCTCTATGCGACGGATCACGGCGCACGCGTGATCAATTTGAGCCTAGGCGCTTCTGTTTCTTCCAACACCCTAGAGGCAGCTGTGGAATATGCGATTGCGCATGACGTATTGATTGTGGCTGCCGCAGGCAATATGGGCGTTGATCGGAACTTTTATCCGGCGGCTTTGGAGGGTGTGGTGGCTGTCAGCGCGACCGATGCCACTAATCAACGCTGGAGTTTGAGTAATATGGGTGATTATATTGATCTGGCTGCCCCAGGTTATGCGGTTTATAGCACCTACAGCGACCTTGAAAATTATTACGGCGGTTATAATTATATGAGCGGCACCAGCATGGCTGCCCCCCATGTGGCGGGACTTGCCGGTTTACTCCTCAGCCAAAAACTTGATCGCAGCGCAGCAGAAATCTATCATATTATGATTTCAACCACGGACAAGCCGACTAATCCTGATGAGACGCGCTATTTCGGTTATGGGCGCATCAATATTGCGCGTGCTGTAGCCGTTATAGAGGACAATCAGTGGATTCCAGTGCCGATCATCGATAAAGCGGACGGTGCCAGTGAACAACAACTTCAACAGGTCTATCTGCCCCTTGTGGCTAATCCGTGATCTTGTTGGCATTTAGCTTCCTACATAACGCCATCAAACAAAAAGCCCACCGCGCCACGGTGGGCTTTTTGTTTGATGGCGGCTGTGCTATTTTTGCACAATGGGTAGGTAGATCGCATTCTGTGCGGCTGGAATGGTGCCGCCGGGCACAGTTGTTGGCGTGGCTGTCGGGAGAGGGGCATCATACTTCGGTGCCAAGTCTGCACCTTGGACAATGCCCATCGGCTGGTAGTCTGCATAGCCAGGAAAGATCGCACCCAGATTCGGATTTTCCAACCGGCGAATGAGAATCTCACTCAGGATCCGTCGATAATCGGTGGTGATCGCGAGATCACGTCGATCATAAAGTTGATCGGTGTGCAAACCGGGCCACGTGCCATGTATACCGCCATTGACCTGGCCCCCCAACACAAACATCGCATTGCCATGCCCGTGATCGGTGCCACGACTAGCATTTTGTTTGAAGGTGCGGCCAAATTCACTCATTACAACTACTGTCAATCTTTGCGTGTGGTCGGTGCCATTGTCATTGCCAAGGTCGGTCATCAGCGCGGCCATGCCACTCGCCAAGCTGCCAAATTGATTGGCAAAGTAGCCTGCGCCCCCATCACCTTGATATTCATGGGTGTCCCACCCACCCAGGTCGATGGTGGCAATGCGCATGCCAAGCTGTAGCTTGATCATTTGGGCAATTGTTTTGAGATTTTGTCCAAAACTATTGTTGGGATAGACCGCGCCATTGCCCGGTGTATAGGTGCCTGGGTTGCCATATTCCATCACATCAATGGCATCGAGCGTTTGCCGTCCTGCCTCATGCAGCCAGCCCGATCCCGTGTACATTTGGCGCAAGGCCATGCGCTGTGCATCTTCATAGCGCCAGTTGCCGCCAAAGGCGAAACTGCTGGGGCTGGTCATGCCAATCGCTTCTGTGCTACCGACCAGCGATGTCGGTTGTAGACTGCCCGCGGCCAGCGCCGGCATGATGATCTCGCTGGGAATGTTGCTCGCTGTCTGTAGATGACGGGTGAGCCAGCCATTGGTGGCGCTCTTGCTGCCCGGCGTGCCGAGCTCCATATATTTCATGGCGTCGAAGTGGCTGCGTGTATCGCTGGTTAGCCCAGACGCCGGGATCACCGCTAATTTTTTATCTTGATAGAGACCATACAAAGGGGCCGCAGCCGGGTGAAGGCCCAAGAAATCGCTTAAGGGCAAGGCCGCATTGAGTCCACTGGTGGGAATGGCAATATTTTCGCGGCTGGTCTGGTAGTAGCCCCGATCATCACCGGCAATGGGAAAGATGGCACTGAGCCCATCCATGCCGCCGCGCAAAAAGATCACCACCAGAATATCTTGATTGGGTTCCTGCTCCTGGCTACCAAAGGCCACATAGCCCAGGCGACCCCCAGCCATGGCCGCAATTGCCGCAGAACAGCCGACCATAAAGCCGCGCCGTGATACTTGAAACATGTTCATACCTCCTTATTTAACGCTAGCGCCACTGGAATGAGGGTGCCATAAAGATCAGCGCGATCATATAGCGTAGCCGTTCCGTAATACCGGTTTCCGGCAAATCGAAATCCGGATTGCGTCCGCCCGCCATGAAATCCACAATGGGCTGGCGTTCACTGTCGGGTAAGCGAATCCCAGCGACTCTGTCTGACCAATAATCGACAAGTGCGTAGGGGGTCTTCACGCCAGGCGGATTGATCAGCGGCAAGCGTTTATCATCTTTATTCGGTCCCTCGCCGCCATAGAGCCATCCGATCAGGTTGTTGCACATGCGCCAGCGTTGCAACATGGGCATGGTGCTGCTCCACGTTGCCTTGTCATCGGGGAAGCCATTGGGGGGCGACCACGCAAAAAGCGGTTGGCCCATGGCCTCATAGCTCCAGAAGAAACTGTTCTCGGGCGCAAAGTCGGCCTCGGCCGCGCGCATTAAACTGACGACATATTCAAAGGGGCGCTTGATCTTCGCCCCCCAAGTTGTGCGAAATTCGGGCGAAAGTAAAATGGCGCGCGTAACTTGGCGCAATTGATCGGGTGCATCCAAATTTGCCATAAAGACATCGGCGGCGGCTTGTACTACGCTTTCGGGTGGCTCGTCGCTGATCAAGCGGCGACAGAGACGCCGACAGATGTAGCGCGCGGTGCTTGGGTGGCGCGCGAGCATGTCCAACACATCATGCCCATCCTTAATGCCCTGTGACGCCGGAATGACCTGACCCAGGACAATTTTTTGATAGGGAAAGTGGGCATTGGCGTCAAACTTAAACAGTCCTGTGTTGCCATCAGTGCGCCAGCCGGTGAAGCAGGTGGTGGCACCATAGACATCGTCATCAACGTAGAGCAAGGGTCTGCCAGTGGGATCTTTGGGCGCAGGATGCTCGAAAGAACCATCTTTAATAATCAGCGGCACAACGCCCATATAATTTTCGGCACCCATGCCATGCAACTCAAAGAGTTCACGCGCGTAATTTTCATTGGGATTACCACCAGAATTCGACTGGTTATCCAAATAATAGAGCATGGCGGGACTTTGGGCGACGGCTTCCAGCATTTGGCGAAAATTGCCCAACATGTTGGCGCGGATCACATCGCGGTCATAGTGGACAAAGACGGGCGCGGCCCAACTGCTATCCCAACCATAGATATTGAAGTGGTTATGCCAATGGTCGGCCAGGGTTTCGACCAGTTGGCGTTTGCTATGCAGGGCGCGCAAGAAAGTGGCTTTGCGCGTCTCCTCTACGGGCAGAATGCGCTCAGCATAGGTAACGCCTTCCTTTTTGATGTGTTCGGCCCACAGTTGTGTGAGCGATTTCCCCAGCGTGGTAAAACCATAGGCGGCGATCAGCGCGTCGCACGCGCTATCATCAATGGTTGCTGGCTGTAGCTGCTGTTCAACATAGGCAATAAGACTGGCTTCGGGCGTTGCCCCCAACGCATTAAACGCGGCAATCTCCCCAGGTCGTGGGCCAAACCCCATACGATTTAGCGCGATCAGCGCTAATGGTGGCAAGGCCGCGCCTGCATCCTGCGCTGCCGCGCGCACTTGCCCGGTGCGCATGTGCGGCGGCACGTCCGCATCTGCTTGCGCTTGCACAGGTGAGGCCATCGTCGTTGAAAGCAGGCTGGTGAGTGCTGTGGCGGCGGTAATGCCACTGCCGATGAGCAGGGTACGGCGGGTTTGTGAATATTCGTTGGCTTTTTGCTGATCAGGCGGATTCGGATCTGCTATTGTCATGGGGGTCGCAGTTGTTGTAGAATGGAGTGCGATGAGAGGTGCGATAGAAGAGCTTGCCATTCGATCCGATTGGATTTCTGGCATTTAAACCTCCTTGTGTTATAAAGCGCTTATGGACAAACTATTTAAAAGTCATACAAATAAGACCATTTCAAAGAATAAAATATCCAGGGGCGGCTTGCAGCCGCCCGTTCGCAGCGAGCCAAACGCGGGGCGGCTGCGCGGCCGCCCCTACGCATGATTTTGTTGGGCAAGCGCTGGATACTTATCGCTTTGAAAGCGCTTAAGTCCAGTAATACACGAGATACGGTGTATGACTTTTAAGGGTTTTATCTATTAGGTATCTGAGCTTGCTTTGCTCTAGATGCCTTTTGCAGTAAGGCACCAGTATAGGTCTGTAATATAGTGCTGTCAATTGTACAAAAGGCTGAACTTATACGCTTTCTCAACCCTTTTGTACGCGTACCCTGTATCATTCCTGCTTTTCTGTGCAAATGCGTGACTATTTCCTAACGATTGCGCTTGCTTGTAGTAGCCAGTTTTCCTACAAGATGTGTACATATCACCTATGGTGTTGGGTGCATTTCACTTTCGGGGAAGTGTGCCGGGGACGAGCGACAAACACACCGGTTTGACAAACTGCACCCCGCTCGTCCCCGGCACACGTTGCGCGCTCGTTCTAAAATTTACCCTCAAATTGAAATACACCCTATGGTGTTAACAGTATTGACAAACCTTGCTTTGTCGTTTATTTTGTAAGGGTTCACCCCAACCCGCGCCTGAATCCTTACCTTATTTTACGATGATTACCATTGTCACAAATCTGCAGAAGAGGGAATTAAGCTTATCTTTGCGATTTTAGTTCGGTAGCAAAATCTCTGATCACGCCTACACATAATCTAGTCGGTAAATAAATTGTTATCGTGCAATTAACTACTTTTTACAATCGGCCAGTCTATGCTACAATTCATGTAGCCTACCTTAGTTTTTGTAGAGTTTTGTAGAGTTTTGTAGAGATTTTATGGCATCATCACACCTTTGAGGAGAGTTATTGCGATGAAAGTTTCTTTGCCCATTCATTTTACCTTGCTCATTACAATCGCATTATTGCTAATATTGATGTTGGCACCGGGTTGGAGTGCTACCGTAGTTTCTGCACAAGTACCAGCCGCCGAGACCACCGTGACAGAGCAAGCTACTGCTACATTTACGAGTGTGCCCATAGATACGCCGACTGTTACCAATACACCAGTTCCTGGTTCTACCGCAACCAATACACCTGTAGGGCCAACCAATACAGCAACTGCAATTGTTACCTTGCCGCCAGATCAAACATCCACCCCCATGCCGACGCCTGTTTCTGGCCCTGTGCCGATCCCTGAGCCAGTTACGGTTATTCTCTTTGGCACCGGTTTGGCCGCGCTTTCTGCCGCTGTCGCTTCACGCCGCAAGAAAGACGAATAGGATCGCCCTATTTGAATGCTGCATGGAAAGTTTAGCCGTAGCTTGTAAACTTTGCCTATTTGTGTTGGCTTCAAAACAAAATACCGAACATCAAAGAAGCTGCCATCATCGCGATGGTAGCTTCTTTGGTTTTTTCTGGCTCTTTCTATCCAACCTACTGCGCCGCTAGTGGTAATATAGTAGAAAACTGCTATACTTATAATGCCTCACACACGGGGGGCTCGTTGAGGAGTTACTTTTTAGTAATCAAATCGTCAGAATGTTAAACTGCGGTTGTGTTGAAAACGCGAATGGCCTCTCGCTGAATTGGAATAGTCAACTTCGCGTTTTCGCACGGAGCTAAGTATAGATAGCCGGATTACATAAGCTTGGTTGCCTATCATTCAAGAATGAAGGCGCTACCCGTATTGAATGATCTCAGGAGGAAGAGGCATGACAAAAATCCGTCTGCCAGTGATTAGACCTTTTACGCTGCTTACCATCTTGTGGTTGCTGGTATCCACCACGGTTATGCCTGCCGTGGCCCAGGCACCGGCGAGCGCGAATCCCCAAGCCCTGATGCCATCCACTGCCTTAGTTGCTACCACAAACAATGAACTCACCATTACCTGGCCCAATCCAGCGCTGGTGAATGCCGCGGCGGCTGATCTATTGCAACAACTCCCCACAGTGCGCTTCCAAGGCTATGAACTGCCCATGCAGTTGATGACAATCGAGCTAGCTGCGGGACAGCCACTCGATTTGCAATTGCGGGGTGTGCGTTCACAACCCTGGCAACAATCCATTCAGCCTGCCACCCCGTTGGCACCTACCGCTATCGAATGGGCAACGCTCGCTGATCCCACACAGCTGGCAGAAACCGTCGCCTTACCCACTGCCCCGCTCTTTGTGCTGCGCCAAGGTAGCTTGCACGGCAAAACCATGGCGGTTGTTGCGCTCAGCCCACTCTATAGCGAAGCTGGCGTGACCCAAGTCGCGACGGCTTTCTCGGCCCATATCGCTGGGGCACAAACCGCAGATGTGCAATCATCGGCACAATCACGGGGGGATGAGGAGCAGGCCTTTGCCAATCTGCGTGCTGCACACGTCAAAACAACCCTCGATCAAGGTGCTGGTGAGCGAAAGTGGCATGCAGCAGATTACTGGCCAAATGCTTGCTAGCGCAGGCTTTGATCTCAACGCGCTCGATCCCGCTCGGCTGCAATTGCGGCATGGGGGGGAGGAGATTGCCCTCCAAATTGATGGCACAGTGAATGGCCGGTTGACGGCGGCTACCACCTTGCACTTTTATGCCCCCCACGTGGGCGATCGGTGGAACTTGCAAGAAACTTATTGGCTCACCGAGCGTGAAGCACCCGGCCTGCGCATGGCAACGCGTGCTGTAGCCCCAGGCGACGCGCCCGCCCGCTCAACCGCGCTAGAAACGGGTGTATGGGAAGAAAATCAACTTTATGATTCGCGATATGAGGGATCTGATAGCGATCATTGGTTTCATCAACAATTGGTTGTGGGCCAAGCCAACGCGACAACAGCGGATACTATCGTATCGGTCACCGTGACACCGCGCTTGCCAAGGGTTGCGGAGACGGCAATCTATACTGTAGCGGTGACGACCAATATTCGTGGCCAACATGCATTGCGGGTTAAAAATGGTAATCAAGAACAGGATATTTTCTGGAACAGCGTTGAAGCCAATATGTTAGTGCGTAATTGGCAGCAGGTGATTATCGGCACTGACCCCAGCAATCTGCTCAGCATTGCGCTCTTGGGCACGACACCACCGCCTGGCGCCGAGTCCATTGTTCTATTGGATAAGATCGCCTGGCGAGTGCCGGTTGCGCTCAATTTCGCGGGCAGCGGTGCCGAATTTCATGGCATCGATGGTCTATGGCGCTACCAATGGTCTACCTTACCTGCTGGTTACACTTTTTATGATGTTACGGAAAGCAAAACCCCAACGCTTTTGGTTGGTGCAGATGCCAGCGGTTTTCAAGATGACGCTACCGCCCGCACCTATCTTGTCACGGGGCCCGGAACCCTCCACACGCCTACGGTTCTGGCCCATGCCCCCCTGACCTTGCCCGCGCTCAGCGGCGCAGATGCAATCTACATTGCGCCGGCGCAATTTCTGGGTGGATTGGAACCACTCCTGCAGTTGCGCCGTGAACAAGGGTATCAGGTAACGACGGTCGATGTCCAGACGATCTATGATGGGTGGAATTATGGTCATGTGTCGGCAGCGGCGATTCGCACATTTTTGCGCTATGCCGCGGCCAATTGGCAGAAAGCACCGCAAGCTGTGACCTTGGTGGGCGATGGCACGGTGGACCCGCATAACTATGAGAAGAAAGACAATTTCAATTTCATGCCACCCTATCTGGCAAAGGTTGATCCCTGGTTGATCGAGGCGGCTTGTGAGCCTTGTTATGTCCAATTGGATGGCGATGATCCGATCATTGGCGACGACCCCGCTGGCCATTTCTTTGCGGCGGATCTATGGTTAGGTCGGTTGCCTGTCAAAAATAGTGGTGAACTGGCCGCGCTCATCAATAAAATTGTGAGTTACGAGCGCACAACAACCCTGGGCGGGTGGCAGAATATCAGTGTTTTTGTTACGGATAATTACATCAAAAGCATGGATAGCAGCGGCACGCCTGTGCAGGATTTGGCCGGGGATTTTGCCAAGATTGCCGATGGCCTGGCCGCGCTTGCCCCAGCCGGTGTGCGCAATCAACGCATCTATTATGATCCCTACCCGCAGATTAGTGATCCAGCGCGGGCCGAAAGTTGGCGTATTGATGACGCGGCACTGGCGCGCAATACGGTCATTCGCCAGTTAAGCGCCGGTGCTGGCATTGTCAGTTACAATGGCCACAGTCATCATTGGCAATGGGCCATTACCGATGAAAGCCCGAATGCCGATCCCAACTCGCTATTGGGTCTCTACGACACCGATCTCTTGACCAACAAAGATCGGTACTTTATCGGCCTATCGATGACTTGTCTCACATCACAGTTTCAAAAGCCGGCCTTTTCTGGCACCGTGCTTGATGAACGGATGCTGCTCAACCCCAATGGCGGTGCCACGGCGATTTGGGGACCAGCAGGGCTCAGTGTGACCTATGGTCATGATCTGTTAGAGCAGGGATTTTACAAAGCGC
>Ga0163155_10006687_pt1 | contig 11080 bp, 9 predicted proteins | sample OliLakLV19SP4G1_FD_148611 | JGI IMG/M metagenome (GOLD analysis project Ga0163155, IMG submission 148611) | Freshwater microbial mat bacterial communities from Lake Vanda, McMurdo Dry Valleys, Antarctica - Oligotrophic Lake LV.19.SP4.G1 | ecosystem: Environmental > Aquatic > Freshwater > Lake >...
ATTGCCATTGGCGATAGAATTGGCTGCGGCATGGATACGGCTGTTTACGCCAAAACAGCTTCTGGCACAGTTGCAAGGGCATAGAATCCTGCGGTTCCTGGAGGAGAAAACCAACAAACTCCCGCCACGTCAACAAACGATGTATGCAGCGCTCGCCTGGAGCTACAATTTACTGCAACCGCCTGAGCAAACTCTCCTCAGCAGGCTGGCAATATTCGGTTCCAGCTGGACACTCGATGTCGCAGAGTTGATCTGTACCGATGAACCGGGCCGCGAGGGACAGATCGATCAGGCAGCGATTATGCCGCTTCTGGCCCGGCTCGTTGAGCATAACCTTGTTCAACGGGTACAAAACGAGAGCGTGCGCCCACGGTTTACATTGCTTGAAACGGTGCGTGAGTTTGCACGGGAACAGCTTGAACTGCGCGGCGAAGCAGAACTCGTGCATCGTCGCCATGCGCTGGCGTATTTCGCGCTGGCTGCGCAGGCGCGTGAGCGCTATGATCATGGGGATGTGAACGCCTTCGTTTCTGTACACGAGGATCTCGATAGTTTGCGGGCCGCGCTGGCATGGGCACTCGAACATCAGATGATCGAGGCTGCAACCGATGCTATTATCCGATTGTCTCCATTCTGGTTCAGCCGCATGCCTGTCGCATTGCCATGGCTCGATGATATCCTTGATCATGCCGATGAGTTGCCGCCGACGCTTCGAGCGAGTATTTTTACATTGATCGGCAGCCTTTCCTGGGAGCTCTTCCGCGATCCAATCCACGCACGTGCGCTGTGTGAGGCAAGCCTGGCGCTCTATCGGGAACTCCAGGATCACCATGGTGTTGCAAGGGTGCTGGCTGGCCTGGCACATATTGCCGTATCCATGGAGCAGATTGATCGCCCACAAACGGAGGCCCATCTTGCCGAGAGCCTAGCACTGCGGCGTATGCTTGGCGATAAATCAGGGATCGCAGAAACGCTTAGTGCTCAAGGTCGCCTTGCAGCATTATATGGGGATTACCCAAGTGCTCATGCACTGATGACTGAAGCACTGCACATCCAGCAGGGGTTGGGCGTTCAGCTTGGCATTGCCGTGGCCCTGTTCTATTTGGGCTGGCTGACGTTTCATCAGGGGAAGTATGCAGAGGCGGCGAGAATCAGTAGTGAACGGCTTTCACTTGAGCAAGCAATGGGCAACCCGCAAGGCATTGCCGATTGTACGCTCTGGCTTGGGATTGCAATACTCTGGCAGGGTGATCCAGCCCGTGCAAAGCAAATACTTGAGTCGAGTCTTCACCAACTGCGAGCATTGGGCGATCCATGGCATCTGCCGCATGTGCTTGATGCCTGTGCCCATGTTGCAGCCATGCTCAACGATTTCAGTACGGCTCAGAACTATCAGGCAGAACGCATCGCCTTGCTACGGATGAGCGGTGCGCAGCGTGGCGTGGCATGGTCGCATATCCATCTTGCATGGATGAGCATGGCGCAAGCAAACAATGGTGAGGCATTGGCCTATTTTCGATCTGCACTCGAGGTGTTTCGAGAGAAGCGCGATCCATATGGCCCAACACACCTCTTCGCTGTTCTTTCACCCTATCGTGATGTCGCCAACTTTGTGTTGCTGATCGAGTGTGGCGCTGCTCTTGCAGCCCTTCATCAGGCGTACGAACAAGCCATGCGGCTGTGCGGAGCCGCAGCAGCGTTACGGGCCACACTCATTATCCCGTTCTATTATCCAGATGAACGTGATCGGGTGACAGCAGTTGTGAATGTGGCTCAAGCCGCACTCGCCATCAACGATGGCGCAGTTGCATGGGAGGCAGGGCGAAGCCTGAGTTTGGAACAGGCTGTTGCAGAAGCCTTTGATATCCCATCTTCGTTTCCAATACGTTGATATCGAATCGATCCCTATAGAAAACTGGCAACACTATACAATGCATGCACCATCACAATTGTGATGCATTTCCAGCTATTTATGCGCATTGAGGCGTTATGACTCCTGTGACCAATCACCACCGCTCATCCTGCTGGTTGAGGATCGCCAGAGTAATGCAGCACTGCTCCAAGATGCACTACCGCCGCATGGCTATCGGCTGGATGTCGCCCGTGATGGCAATGAGGCCATGGCATACATGTACGAAATGCGACCAGCGCTGATTCTGATGGACATCCAGCTCCCTGGCATGAGTGGGATCGAGGTGATACAACGCCTACGCGCCGATCCACAACTGCGCCATATACCGATCATCGCCCTCACTGCGCTGGTGTTACCGGGCGATCGGGAGCGTTGCCTAGCAGCAGGTGCCGATGTTTACCTGGCGAAACCGGTGAGCCTGCACATGCTGCTGGAACGGATTGCCGCTCAACTCGTACGAATGTGACCATTGCATATGTGGAGTGCGGCAGCCATGCTTGCGCGGCGGCAGCATGGCTGCCGCACTCCATAAATCTGATACTCTATCCAATCAACGGTACAGTCTGCGGGCCTTCTGGTAGCACTGCCACACGTGGGTTAGGGCCATACTGTTCCAGGAGATCGGCCAGCGTTTGTGCCAGATCGGCGCTTGGTTGCAGCATCACACTGCGAACAATCTCTGGCGCAATCGATGAATACAGATAGACATTGGCCTTGCGCTGGATGATCGCCTGCGTCTGCGCTTCCCATTGATCATACAGCTCGAAATCAGGCGAATCGATCAGCTCAAGCAGTTCCTGTGGTGTTTGGCGCATCTGCAGGAGTTGCTTGAAATTGCCATGCTCCGGCAACCCATCACTACATTCCGCGACCGAAAGAATCGCACCGCCCTGGCGCACAATCCGGGCAGCCGCACTCATGCCCTTCACGGCTTGATACAGATTCTGATCGAGTGGATACCCGCTGTTGGTTGTGATCACAATATCGAATGGTGCATCGACGGGTTTTGTGGCATGTTTGACAACAGCACGGCAGCCGATCTCGTGTGCATCGATATAATGGCCAGCCCAGATCCCGGTGATCGCTCGCTGGCTATTCAATGCGACATTGACCATAAAATGGGGTGGTGCCAGCGCAACAGCCTCGCGGATTTCGCCCTGAACCGGATTTCCCGCCAGTTGCGTCCATGTCGAGCGTGGATCGCCAATCATCTTCGCATTATGCAGATGCATAATCGTTTTGATCCCGGCGATGCCCGGTACAATCCCTTTCGGCCCGCCACTGAAGCCAGCGAAGAAGTGCGGCTCGATAAAGCCGGTCACAATCCGCACATCGGCATTGAGGTAATCGTTATTGACCCAAATCTCGCCGCCGTAACTCGTTCGCCCAAGATGGGTCAGTGTGGTATCGTCAAAAGCGTTATGATTAACAATCCGGATTGTATCGACAATCTCAATGCCAAGCATCTGGATTAATTCGGCACGTGTATTGGCGCGATGCGATCCCGTGCCATTGATGATCACAAACTGGCTGCGCGGAACATGAGCTAATTCCTGCAATATCCAGGGCACCAGGCGTTCGCTTGGCGATGGCCTGGTGATGTCGGCAATCACAATCGCAACCGTTGAGTTGGCGCTTGCAAGCATGTGCAGTGGTGGCGTTCCAATTGGATTCCGCACCGCTTCTACAAATGCAGCCTGCTCATCGGGAAGGCCAGCCAGATGTTCGGGTGCAATCACAACCGCATGCTCAGGAACATCAATACTGGTGCGGCCACGGCCATACGCAAGTGAGACGCGCATAGGTTTTCTCCATCGTGCTACAATACACACATGATACGACAAGATTACATTATTCGCCTGATCGAACACTTTGGCGTGCTGTGGGCACGGCTCGTCGAGCAGCTACGCGGTGGAGAACTTCATCCGGCCCGTCTGACCATCGATTATGCCTATCTCCAGTTGTTTGGCCTAACGCCTAGCGCAGTCGCTTCATTGAGTGCTGGCGAACTCCTGGCGCGGCTGCATATTGGCGTGACGCCAGAGGCCGGGCGAGAACAATGCCTGATCCTCTGTACGCTTTTGCATGCCGAGGGTGATCTGGCGCTTGATCAGCAACAGTTCGATCAAGCAACTTCCGCCTATCGTAAAGCCCTCGATATTCTGCGGGTGCTAGAATATCGCCAGCCGAATACGCCGCTCCCTGAATATGCGCCAACCATTGCGGAACTCGAAGAGGCCTTGATACAGGCGCAAACATAGGGTGTTTGCGAACCGCCTACCATGATGGTAACAATGAGCCATGATGCCAGACGATGGGGCATGGGCAATGGGTAGGGGCGCAGCAGCAGCCTGGGTTGTACCACTATGGTGGAGCGTGCAGTATGTCACTTCAATTCGAATGGGACGCTGTCAAGGCTCAAACCAATTAGCGCAAGCATAACGTCAGTTTCGAAGAAGCAAAGACCGTGTTCAATGATCCTGATCTGTTAACCTTTCTTGATAGTGCCCATTCCGATACGGAAGGGCGCTTCGTCAATATTGGACAATCGGATCGTGGACGCATCCTGATTGTGATCCATATGGATCGGGATGATCGCACGCGCATTATCAGTAGCCGCAAGGTCACACCTGCTGAACGGCGGCGACCTGAGCGGCGGTAATCGAATTTCTTCTTCAGACCGATGGCCCGGACAGCATCCGCATCGGGACCATACTGCGCGATAATTGCCGTTTTGACTTTGAGCATCATCGTATGAAACTCCGATCTCGCAGCCTCGGTGGCATCACGGGCAGCTGCAAGCGCATTATTGGCGTGGAATTTAGCTGTAACTGGGGGCAATGCTAGGATGAGCTGAGCGGGTATATTACCTTCGCAATGCCCTAACATATGGAGAAATGGAGAGATAGAAAATCCGCAGATTTGCTGATGCCTGCTGCAGTCAGTTATGGTCTGTGCGACTCTCTATGCTGAAGGGACTCTTCGGATGTGTGAACAACATCCTCTACGATAGTTGGGATCGGCAAACCAAGTTGGCGATGCGCTTTCTGGGCCTGAGTATGATAAAAAGCGAGACGCTCCGCAGGCGACATATCTTTAATCTGCTCGTAGAGTGCATCACGAATACGTCGAGTCATTTCAAGCGTATCAAGTGTCGTTGTCATAACTAACTACCTCCCGTGGTGAGAAAATCTGGACGGGTTTGTAGCCGCGTTCCAAATTGACGGCAGTAAAGCGCCGAATTTTGTCATAGTGAACAATATGCTTGAAGTTCCAACTTACAAGCAGATCGACATCATTCGCTGTAAAAATGCCACGTTACACGAGCACTTATCCAAGAAAGATTGCTGCTGACAGATAGCATAGCTGCGGATCAATGTTTATCAATGGAGTATATATGCCATACACCTCATCAATAGAGGCTGCGGCCTCAATGCAATGCACCATGGGGGGACGCAGCGGAACGGGCGCAGCAGCGGCGTGCAATCACCAGGCCGTAGACAGATGATGGCCGCTGCTGCGCCCCTACGGGGATCATGGCGCGGGACATTGGTTACACGATGTTGTGAGGACAATGAGGGGCGGTTCACGAACCGCCCACCATGATGGCATTGATAGGGATGGTGTCACACAATGATGTCACATGGCGTAGAGGGCGCAGCTGCTGCCTGGCTTGTGCCACTTTCATCGATTGAGAAATGCTGCTGCTGCGCCCTCGGTGCAGTACACGATGATGTCGCAATGGAGAACGGGCGCAGCAACGGCGTGCAATCACCAGGCTGTATGCAAATGATAGCCGCTGCTGCGCCCCTACGAGATCATTGTGATCAATGTCGGATATTGGCACATAGAGGTTGCGAGGACACATTTGTGACTAGGTGCGATGCTAGCATGAGCCGGGTAAGGGTATCCTGAAACGTGCCGCTAATGGTAACAGAGTTAGTTATACGCAGAGATAGTAAATCCGCCTGATCTGCTTATGCCTGTTGCAGTACCTGCAACACACTACCTCCAGACTAAGCCAATCGAAACGATGGCTAATCTGGAGGTATAGCAATGTTTGGCAGCAAAGAGGCAAAGGTGGAACGTCTGGAGCGGATCATCGAGTTGTTGGAAAATCACAAAGAACTATCGCCTGCACAGCTTGCAGATCGCCTTGGAGTGCCGCGTTCAACTGTGCTGCGCGATCTGCCTGTCCTGGAAGAGAGGGGTATCATTCTCCAAGAAGATGATGATGGTAAGGTCAGCCTTTCGCGTTGGTGGTAGCGCAGAGACACAACACAAGCATTTGAGCAGATTAAAACTCGTGAATGTCGTGTTGCGATTTTTTGGCGGTTCCCATGATATGCTCTGCACATCAGTAATGAGGAGTGTGTATGACTCGCGCATTTGCCAAATCAGGCCGGATCAATCAGATCGAGCGATTGCTGCTTACCAATCGTGCACACCTCTCGCAGGCTGAAATCGCACGACGCTGTGATGTACATCGTTCAACCATTGGGCGGCTGATTCAGGACATGATCGACAATGAAATTCCGGTGCGTACCGATGATCAAGGGCTGATTTATATTGAGCGTACTGCCTATATCAGTACCATTCGGCTCAAGCTCCATGAGGCCATGTCAGTGTTTTTAGCAGGTCGGTTGCTTGCACGCTATAGCGATAAACCAAATACATATACGGTTGCAGCACTTGATAAGCTTGGTACGGCGCTGCGTGGTGTTATGCCAGCACTTGGGCTGCACATCACGAACACATCAGCGGCGTTACGTGCGCGTCTTCCAAAACATGTAACTGATCATCAGCGTACCCTTGAAAAGCTCACCGAAGCCTGGGCAGCGGGTAAGAAGGTGCAGATCTGGTATCGGCCACTCAATGCGCGTAAAGCATTTCAGCATACATTCGCACCATACTTTCTAGAACCTTCGGGGATCGGTTATAGCACCTATGCGATTGGCATGGCGGAGCCGCCCGGCAAATTACGTACGCGCAAGTTGGAACGTATCGAGCGCGTTGTTTTAACCGATGAACCATTTGATATACCAACCGACTTCGACCCAAACAAACTATTGGCTGGCGCCTGGAGCATCTGGTTTGATGAAGATGATCAGCCGACGAAGGTGCGGTTGCGCTTTAGCGGCCATCAGGCGATCCGCCGTATGAATGAGACTATTTGGCATCCATCACAGCAGACAGAACAGGATGTTGAGGGCCGCCTACTCTGGTCGGCAGAGATCGATGAGCCGCAGGAGATGCTACCGTGGATTCGAGGCTGGCATGGCGGGACATGTGAGGTGTTGGAACCGATTGAACTTCGTGAAAAGATCATCGGTGAGCTGCGAAGGCAGATGCGGGTGTATGGGGTTGCGGACGCTGATATGCATGATCGGCAACAACGGTTCGATGATATTTTTGGGTAGGGATGATGAACGTCAAGGTTGCTGATGTGATCGTTGATGATGAAAATGCGGATGTCGATCCCCAATACGAATGTAGGCGGCGATGTCCATGCTGTAAGGGTGTAGCAGTTGCATTTATCTAGCAAGCCAGACTGTCGATAGGAGCAACTGCTACGCCCCTACGGATACGATGCGTGACGATGGTCAACATAGAGGTATATCATGGCAACACTTTATCCCTTCCAGGAACGCGTTGATGCTCTCGTTCGTACTGGCCGTAGCGTGATCCTACAAGCTCCAACAGGATGTGGTAAAACGCGTGCTGCCTTGTTTCCGTTTCTTGATGGATGGCGTAATGATGCAATAGCTTTTCCGCGCCAATGTCTTTATGCTGTGCCGATGCGCGTGCTCGCGAATCAATTTAGTGTTGAATATAAACAGACCGTTGATCGCTACACAACATCACATGGTCTGCGTGAGTTGGGAAGAGTATTGGTGCAGACCGGTACTAAATCCGAAGATCCAAGATTTGAGGGTGATCTGATTTTCACAACTATCGATCAGCTTTTGAGTAGCTTTTTGACCATTCCATACAGCTTGAGCAATCGACAGGCAAACCTTAACGCAGGAGCGATTATTGGTAGCTATCTTGTGTTTGATGAGTTTCATCTTTTCCCAGTCGATGAGAATGGCGATGGTGCATTGGCAACCACGCTGCATATGCTCAAGCTGCTTAAAGGCATCACGCCATTTATTCTCATGACTGCGACCTTTTCAAAAACAATGATCGAGCGCCTATGTGTGGAGCTGGATGCGGAAGCAGTAATACTTACCCAGAATGAAATTGATGCCATTCCTTCACAACAAGGTAAACAGCGATGTTACCGCTATATGGCACAAGCGCTGGCAGCAGAAGCAATTATTGACGATTTTGTGGAGCATCAGCGACAGCGTGTTATTGCGATCTGCAATACGGTTGATCGCGCCCAAGCGCTGGTCACAACACTCCAGACGGATGCTCGACTCATTGGCACCCATATTGAACTGCTGCACAGTCGCTTTTACGCAAGCGACCGCACGACAAAAGAGGCGCTGATTCAGCGTGAGTTTGGCGAGGATACAAAGCAGCGCCAATTAGGGCCAGCAATCCTAGTGGCAACTCAGGTGGTCGAGGTTGGGCTAAATATTACTTGCGAGGTACTGCATACCGAGATTGCGCCAGCCAGTGCAATTATTCAGCGTGCTGGGCGCTGTGCCCGGTTTGCCAATCAGTCAGGGCTAGTGCTTATCTATGACGTGCCGCAGAACGAAGATGGGCAATGGAATTTTGCGCCCTATCTTGATCCAAAGCGTGGCAAACAAGACGCTGCTATTGATGAAACTGAAGGGCAGTCGAAGCTATGTGAGCGCACATTAGTGGCTCTGAGGGAATTGCCGCTCGAAGGGCAAGTGCTGAATTATCACGCTGAATTAGAGATCGTGAATAAAGCGCATGCGCCATTTGACGAAAAGCTGCTGGAACGTTTACACGACAACCGCCATTCGATGAGCACCGCAGTCGAATCGGTACTTCGTAAACAGGATCGCAGCGCTGCCCGCGATCTCATCCGCGACATTGATAGCCGCACGGTGATTGTACATAATGATCCGACCGAACTGACTATTCCTAATCCATATCGTTATGAGGGCATTAGTATTCGCCGTAATGCTTTGCTCAGTTGGTATACCAAGGTGCAGGGCATATCTGAAGCCGCAGAGCTTGATTGGATTATCCAGATTCCTGATTTCATAGACGCAGTGGGCACAAAAGATGATCTAAGCGAAGCACCAGAACAGAGGCGCGCTACGCAGATTGTTTGGAAGCGTAAATATACATCAAGTACGAACAAGGCAGACATACGCACGGCTTGCAGTGATATTGCGGCTAGTGGACTCATTGTGATCAACCCTGCGCTGGTACAGTACGATTCTGCGCTAGGCTTTCAGCTTGATGTAGGCGTCCCTGCATCAAACTCGCCATTGGCCGATAAAGGTAAATCGCGTGAGGATATTGGAGCGTTACATCGTGAGACATATGCTGAGCATATTAGTGGCTTGTATCGTGTGTATCGGGATAGTCTTCGTGATCGCACTGCAGCAGTACGACAGCGCTTGGAACGACATCACGGCTTGCCAGATGGCACACTAGATCGTGCAATACGGCTAATGTTTGCGACACATGATCTTGGCAAGCTCGACAAGCGTTGGCAGGCATGGGCGCATAAATGGCAAGATCGTGTTAGTGAGCTTCGTCATGACAACACATTGCGTATTAGTGCGGACTATATGGCTGCACACACAAATTACGATAGCAACGATAAAACTGAATGGCAAGCAAATCAGGCGATCCGGCCAAAACGTCCGCACCATGCTGCTGAAAGTGCGCGCGCTGCTCGAAATCTTATCACTGCGATTGCTGGTAGTTGTGAGCCGCTGCGCGTTGCACTTATGACAGCGATTATCTGCCACCACAGTGCGGCATTGCGAATCGATCAAGATGAGTGGCATCCCGTTCCTAATGCTGCAAAGACAGCATTCAATGATGCGATGCGTAGTGTTGGCCTGATTGATGACGTGGAGTTATTAGCTGCGTTGAAATCCGTAGGCAGAACCGTCGAATGGCGCGATGGATTCTCTGCTGCTGAGGGACTCAGTGAAGACATTATTGATGTGCAGCAACGCGACGAGATTATTCTGTACTTGCTGCTGGCGCGGGTGTTACGGTTGGCAGATCAGGGATCTCAGGAGAAATGAAAAAATAGGCCATCCTATTCTTTCTATGCTGAAATTGTTGTTGGCCAAGTACTCTTAATCGAGTCGAGAGGAACACTGTAGTTCCTACGGCCAAAACTATTTACTTTCAGTACTCAAGTGAGTCGTCACAAAACAAACTACCAAACAATAGAGTCCTTGACTCCTTGTTTAGTTCATGATACTCTTCGCTTACGACGAAAACTATTTAGGGATCATTTCTGAGGAGGTACACCAATGAGTAAGCGTCGCAAGATCATGATTGAGGTAGACGGATACACAATCGCTGTCCTCAAAGCCCTGCTCAAGCAGGTAGATCAGCAACAAGTTGTAAAAGGAACCTCAGAATACGCAAAGAATAGCATGATAGGGGAGACTCGTCAACTGAGTTTTTGTTCTGCCGAGTAGTACTGCGGGCACAAGTGAGGAGCAAAAAATTGAGTAACCAAACTGAATTTGTTATTCCGATCACCACATCGCCAATTGCTGCGGTATTGGCCGCCACCGGGGTTGCCAATTGGCTTGCAACCACGGGGAAAGACCTCACTGGCGATCAGATTGAGGTGCAAATCGCTAACTTAGGGCACAGCATTGTGGTAAGTACACCGTTGGCTATACAACACGATCAGATTACGTTCAAACACTATCAGCCAGCACAGCCGCGCTGGATTCTTACCGCGAAGAACGGCCCAACCCCAAAGGTTGTGAGTGTGCTCAACTACGAGGCCGAGCGCCAGCATAACAGTGACTACTATGATCGCCTCAAAGCCTATCGCAAGGCTGGGACGAATGTCAGAAAGCTGTCGGAGGATGAGCGCCGGGCATTGGATGAAATGGCACCGCACGACTATTGGCCATCTGCCGCTTTGATCAATCAAATGGGTGCACTGAATGCCTACAACAAAGCGATCGAACGTTGGGCGGCTTGTCGGGATGTTTATGCCGATCTTGTTGCCATTATCTGGACAATGTGTAGTGG
>Ga0163155_10006688_pt1 | contig 11079 bp, 10 predicted proteins | sample OliLakLV19SP4G1_FD_148611 | JGI IMG/M metagenome (GOLD analysis project Ga0163155, IMG submission 148611) | Freshwater microbial mat bacterial communities from Lake Vanda, McMurdo Dry Valleys, Antarctica - Oligotrophic Lake LV.19.SP4.G1 | ecosystem: Environmental > Aquatic > Freshwater > Lake >...
ATCTCGACGCGCGTCGCAACGTCATTTGTTCGGGTCGGCCAACTCGAGCTCTTCGGTCGCCGTGCTCGAAAGCAGGAACACCCGAAAGCGCTGGAGGAGCTCGAGAAGGTTGTGTTGCACTTGATCGATCGTGAGTACGCTGACGTTATCGACAAGCAACTCACCACCGCCGAGAAAGTGCCGTTGCTCGCGCGCGAGTTCCGCAGTCGCCTTACGTCGCTGGTGGCGAACTGGATCCGCGTCGGCTACTGCCAGGGCAACTTCAACAGCGACAACTGCGCGGCCGGTGGCTTCACACTCGACTACGGTCCATTCGGATTCTGCGATGTGTTCAACCCGCACTACCAGCCATGGACGGGTGGCGGACATCACTTCTCGTTTCTGAACCAACCCGTGGCAGCGGAACGCAACTTCCAAATGTTTTGCATGGCCTTGCGGCCGTTGCTGACGTCGCATCAGGACTATATGCGACAGCTCGACGAGATTCGTAGTGGCTTTTCGACAGTGATGCAAGCGCAGATGGAGCAGATGTGGGCTGCCAAACTTGGACTTGGCACTTTTCACGCGGCGTTGTTCAGTGAGCTCGAAACGCTCATGGTGCAAACGCCTGTTGATTACACCATTTTCTTCCGCGAGCTCTCGAGGGTGCCGGACGACATTGGCCCACTCAAGAAAAGCTTCTACAAGGACTCGAAGCGCGCTATGGCTGCAACGCACCCGACGTATCAGACAGACCCCGAAGGAATGGACAAGCGCTGGTCAGAGTGGCTCACACAATGGCAATCGCTCATCGGCAGCGCCAGCACGATCGACGCGAATGCCGCTCCGCGCCGCTCCCGTGAGCAGCTCTCCAGGCACATGAAACTCGTCAACCCAAAATACAGTTTGCGAGAGTGGTTCGTTGTGCCTGCGTACAGCCAAGCGACCGCGGGGAACTACGCTCTAATTCGAGAGCTGCAGGAAGTCATGACGCAGCCATACGCCGAGCAGTCGAAGGACGCGGAGGGGAAATACTATAGGCTGAAGCCGTCTGAGTTCTTTGAGGTCGGTGGATTTTCTCATGTTAGTTGCTCGTCATGAGTTTTCGAAAACTGATCGGCCAGGGACTGCACCCCGTAGGCGGCCTGCCCGGCGCCTACGTTTGCAGGAACCGTACCTGTGAAGCACCGCTGACCAGCGCGAAGGCGCTGCGCGAACGCTGCGGCACGTCTGCAGCAGGTGACGGAGCGAGCCATGGCTGACGGCGGCTTCAAGGCCCAGGAAATTGTGCTGGCCTACCACGAGCGAGCGAAGCACCATTACCACCGCTTCGCCGCTTCGGCCGGTACCATGGATTGGGCAACACAGCCGAATCCGTTCCGCCGCTACGAGGGAGCGCCGCTCGTTCGCCTCCCTTTCCCCCAGAGGGGGCCAGTACTTCCGTACTGGCATCTCTTCGCGCCAATCCCTCGAGCGGGAACCTGCACCCGACCGAGGGATATGCGTTGCTGCCGGCCATCGGCGCCATCCACGACCGTCCCGGCGTCTACCACTACGCACCGAAGGAACACGGTCTCGAACGTGGATCAGAGCTTGACCCGTCGGTCTGGACTGCCTTGATGGCCGCGTTTCCGGAGGGTTCATTCCTCGTCGGGCTCTCGTCCATTCATTGGCGAGAGGCCTCGAAGTATGGCGAGCGTGCGTTCCGGTACTGCCAACACGACGTCGGTCATCCGCTGGGGACCTTGCGCTTTGCGGCTGCCGCCCTGGGATGGAAACTCTGCCTCCTCGATCGTGTGGGTGATGACGTCGTATCGCAGCTTCTCGGACTCGACCGTGATGTCGACTACGCCGGCGCGGAGCGAGAGCATCCCGAACTCCTGACCGTGGTCGTCCGCGGAAACTGGGCCAGTGACCGGGGCCTGTGCTTGTCCAAAGAGCTGGCAGCCCAGGGGGCCGCTTCACGCTGGTACGGCACGGGCAACGCACTGAGTCCCGAGCATGGCATCGACTGGCCGGTGATCGACGCGGTGGCGGCTGCCACTGCGAATCCGACGACCGCGAGCGACGAAGATTTCTCCAGGTTCCCTGCGGAGGGAGAACTCTTCGAGCCGCCCGTTCGATCCGGTGCGTTCACCGCTTCGAGCGTCATCCTGGGGCGCAGAAGCGCCGTGAGTATGGACGCTTCGAGCACAATTTCCGCCGCGACGTTCTACCGGATGCTCGCTCGTCTTATGCCCACCCGAGACGGGCGATCGATGCCGTGGGACGCCATTCCCTGGCGCCCACGCATCCACCTAGGCCTCTTCGTACACCGCGTAACCGACCTTGCACCGGGTCTCTACGCGCTGGCTCGAAATCCCTCGATGGTCGAGCCACTCCGGCAAGCAATGCGGCTCAAGTTCCTGTGGCGGCGCCCTGCGTCATGCCCGCGTGGGCTCCCGCTGTACCTGCTCCAGGAAGGGGACTGCCGCGCTCAGGCTGCGAGCGTTTCCTGCGGTCAGGACATCGCGGGAGATGGGGCGTTCTGCCTGGCGATGATCGCTGACTACAGGGACAGCCTGGTTGCCTACGGCGCTGCCTTCTATCGCAATCTCTTCTGGGAGGCCGGTCTCGTAGGCCAGGTGCTGTACCTCGAAGCTGAAGAAGCAGTCATTAGTGCGACCGGGATCGGCTGCTACTTCGATGATCCCGTACACGAGGTGTTTGGCATCTCTTCGCGCGACTGGCAGAGCTTCTACCACTTCACCGTCGCTGGCCCAGTCGAGGACCGACGGCTCACCACGTTACCCGCGTACCACTTGGAGAACAAATAATGAGCACCACGGCACTGAACGAATCACTCCGGAAACAGATCTCCGACCTCCTGGCGAGCAACCGGGTCGTCCTCTTCATGAAGGGCACTCGCCAGAGGCCACAGTGCGGATTCTCCGCTGAGGTCGTGCAGATCCTCAATAGGCTGCTGCCGAGCTACGAAACCGTCGACGTGCTGGATTCACTCGAGTTGCGGGATGGGATCAAGGACTTCTCGCAGTGGCCGACGATTCCGCAGTTGTACGTCGGCGGGCAGTTCATCGGCGGGTGCGACATCGTCCGCGAGATGAAAGCGTCGGGAGAGCTCCAGGACATCATTGGCGCAGACCACGGCACTGCCACATAAAGGAGACCGCCATGTCAGCTCATCCAACCGATTTCCAGGGTTCCGTCATCGACGCGTTGCGCGAGGCCATCGAGCAGCAGATCCCCCATTCACGGGCCGCAGTCGACGGCGGCGGCGGACACTTCAGCATTGAAGTGACGTCGCCCGTGTTCGCCGGCAGGAGCATGCTAGAGAGCCAGCGACTGGTGTACGGCGCAATCGCCCACTTGATGCAGGGTGACGCGCCCCCTGTGCACGCCATCGACAGTCTGAAGACTCGAACGTAGCCCACTCGTCTTGAGCCGGGTTTAGCAGGCCATGGTTGGCCCCGCGCTATTGAGATACAACAAACTATTGGTGGCCGGACATGAATTCTTCGCCGATCCCGAATACGGCTCCGTTCGCCGAAAAGGAGATCGAGATCCTCAATCGCGTGGTGGGGCCCGCCAGCCCCACCCAACGCGCGTGGCTTGCGGGATTTCTCGCCGGAATGGACGCCGCCACGACGGCACCGCAGCTGGCTGTCGGCGTGCAACCCGCCGAACCGCTGACCATCCTCTACGCCACCGAATCCGGAAACTCCGAGCGGCTCGCGTCGGACATAGGCAAGGTGGCGCGCAAGATGGGATTGAAGCCTTCGATCGTCGACATGGCTGATCTTGATGTGGCGACGCTCGCATCGGTACGGCGTCTCATCGTCATCGCCGCGACCTGGGGTGAAGGTGATCCGCCCGCGCGGGCCATTCGCGCTTATGGTGAGCTCATGGGCAAGGGCGCGCCGCGCCTCGATGGCGTCGAGTTCGGCGTTCTCGCGCTTGGCGACACCGCCTATGCCGAGTTCTGCGCGATCGGCCAGGCCTTGGATGCAAGACTTGAAGCGCTCGGCGGCAAACGCGTCATCGTGCGCGTAGATTGCGATCTCGATTTCGCCCAGCCCGCCGGGCGCTGGATCGAGACGGCACTTAAGGCGCTGGCGCCGGTCGAGGAAGCCGGCCGCGGCCGCGTCATCGAGGTCGCTTTTGGCGTGAAGGCAGCAAGCAGCGCCGATCTCGGTCCGGTCGAGGCCGAGATCACCGAGCTCATCGAGCTCACTTCATCGCAGTCGGAAAAGGAAACGATCCATCTCGAGCTCGGCTTCGATGGTGCGGCGCCGCCCTATAAACCTGGCGATTCACTTGATATCTACCCTGAGAACGATGCGGCTTACGTGGACGATCTGCTGAAAGCGGCGGGTCTTGCGTCCGACGCTGCGCTGCGCGCCGAGCTGACGAAGGGCCGGGATGTCACGACGCTGTCGCTCAAGGCCCTAGAAAGCTACGCCGCCACGACCGGCCACCAGGGGGTAAAGGCTCTGCTGGAATCAGGCGACGCCCGCGCCTGGATTGCGGGCCGGCAGCTCATCGATCTTCTCCAGTTCTTTCCCATCGCGCTGGCTGCCGACCAGCTGCGGCAGGTGACGCGGCCGCTGGCGCCGCGCGCCTACTCGATCGCTTCCTCACGCCGCGAGGTGGGGGAGGAGGCGCATCTTCTGATCTCTGCGGTGCGTTACCAGAGCTTCGGGCGCGGGCGCAAGGGCGTTGCTTCCGGCTACGTCGCCGACCAGTTGAAGAAAGGCCAGCGGCTGCGCGTGAAGTTGCAGCCGAACCGGCATTTCGCGCTACCCGCGCTGGATCGCGACATCATCATGGTGGGGCCGGGCACGGGCATCGCACCCTTCCGCGCCTTCGTGCAGGAGCGCCGTGCCACCGGCGCGGGCGGCCGCTCCTGGCTGTTCTTCGGCGACCGCCATTTCACCCACGATTTCCTCTACCAGCTCGAATGGCAGGATGCGTTGAAGGATGGCTCGCTCACGCGCATGGACGTCGCCTTCTCCCGCGACACGCCGGAAAAGCTGTATGTGCAGCACCGCATCTGGGAGCGGCGCCGGGATCTCGTCGACTGGCTCGCCAATGGCGCCTATTTCTATGTCTGCGGCGATGCCAAGGCGATGGCGAAGGATGTGCGTGCGGCACTCGTGCGCGCCTATGCCGATGTGAAGGCGCTGAGCGTGGAGGCCGCCGAGCAAGCGGTAAACGATCTCGATCGTGAGCACCGCTATCTTCAGGATACTTACTGAATATTTAATACGGAGTCCACATGACCAAAGAACTTTCACGCAATGAGCGCATCAAGGAAGCGAGCGCGTATCTGCGCGGCACACTCGCCGAAAGCCTGCGCGAGGAGATCACTGGGGGGATCATCGAGGATGATGCGCAGCTGGTGAAGTTCCATGGCATGTACCTGCAAGACGACCGCGATCTGCGCGGCGAGCGCGGGCGCAAGAAAATGGAGAAGGCCTTCTCCTTCATGATCCGCTTGCGTTTGCCAGGCGGCGTGTGCACGCCGGGGCAATTTATCAACCTCGATCACATCGTGCGCACCTACGGCAACGGCACGATGCGCCTGACCACACGGCAGACGTTCCAGTTGCACGGCGTCATCAAGTCGAACCTGAAAGCGACGATGCGGGAGATCGACGCAGTGCTGCTGACGACCCTTGCGGCATGCGGTGACGTCAACCGCAACGTGCTGTGCAATCCGAACCCCTATCAGTCACGCGCCCATGCCGCTTCGCTCGCGCTCGCCCGTGCCCTATCCGACCATCTGTTGCCGCGCACGCCGGCCTATCGCGAGATCTGGCTCGATGGCGAGCGCATCACCGGTGGCGAGGAGGAGGTCGTCGAGCCGATCTACGGCAAAACCTACCTGCCGCGCAAGTTCAAAATCGTGATCGCCGTGCCGCCGTCGAACGACGTCGACGTCTATGCGCATGACCTCGGCTTCATCGCCATCCTCGACACCAAACATGAGATCGATGGCTATAACGTCACCGTCGGCGGTGGTATGGCCATGACGCATGGCGAGCCCGAGACTTATCCCCGCACGGCCGACGTCATGGGCTATTGCCGACCGGACCAGGCGATGGCCGTGGCCGAAGCCGTGGTCACCGTACAGCGCGACTGGGGCGACCGCGTCGAGCGCAAGCATGCGCGCCTGAAATACACGATCGAGGATCGCGGTCTCGATGCCTTCCGTGCCGAGGTCGAGCGGCGCAGCGGCGTCAAGCTGGCGGCAGCCAAGCCGTTCACCTTCACCTCGACCGGCGACCGCTACGGCTGGACCGAAAGCGGCAATGGGCGCGAGCATCTGACGCTCTTCATCGAGAACGGCCGTGTCAAGGATGTGGCGGGCGGCGCGCAATGGCTCACCGGCCTGCGCCGGATTGCCGAAGTGCATGACGGCGCTTTCCGCCTCACCGCCAACCAGAACCTGATCATCGCCAACGTACCGAAGGAGAAGCGCAAGGCCATCGAGGCGCTGGTGGCCGAGCATGGCCTCACGACCGGCGCTTCGGCCCTGCGGCGCAATGCGATGGCCTGCGTCGCGCTGCCGACCTGCGGGCTCGCGCTCGCCGAAAGCGAACGCTATCTGCCGGACCTCGTCACCGCGCTGGAGCAGCGTCTGGCCGCGCACGGGCTTGCCGAGGATGACATCGTCATCCGCATGGCGGGTTGTCCCAACGGCTGCTCCCGGCCTTATCTCGCCGAGATCGGCTTGGTCGGGAAAGGCCCCGGTCGTTATAACCTCTATCTGGGGGCCGCCTTCGACGGCTCGCGGCTTTCCAAGCTCTACGCCGAAAATCTCGATCACGGCGCGATCATCGCGAACCTCGATCCGATCTTCGCCGCTTACAAGAGCGAGCGCCGGGACGGCGAACACTTCGGCGATTACGCCATCCGCGCGGACTTTATCGCCGCGACCGTCAACGGCACCGATTTCCATAAGGACACGGGCGCCCGCTGCTAGAACTTTAAAACGCTGAACTGCCTGTTCAGAATTACCAAGGAGAACCATCATGGCATTGCGTTTAGGCGACATCGCACCAAATTTTGTTCAGAACGTGACGGCGGGCGACATTGATTTTCACGCCTGGCTCGGCACCAGTTGGGACCAGCTGTTCTCGCATCCGAAAGACTTCACGCCAGTTTGCACTACCGAGCTGGGCGCGACCGCCAAACTCAAGGATGAGTTCGCGCGCCGCAAGGTCAAGGTCTTGGCCGTCAGCATCGACAGCATCGACAGCATCGACAGCATCGACAGCATCGACAGCGTCGCCGAGACCGGCATCAACGAGGACGTCGGACGCACGCGTCTTACTTACAGGTATCGCACACGAGCCTGGACGGGTGTGGTCGAATCCGACGGCACCGTGGTCGAGAGTCCCGCCGATGTGGATGCCCCGACAGCGAACACCGATCACCTGAATCTGTCTGATTTCGCCAGGACCCCCTCATGACTGCCACTGCTCTGGATATCGCCGCGCCCACGACCGTTGCGGACAACGCGCCTGAAACGCTCGCCCGCCGGCTTCGAGCGCATCTTCAAACGCTCGCCACACGGCGCTTACCGATTACCTATCAGGAAGCGGCCAAAGCGATGTTGCTCTCACCACCGAACACCATTCATCAAGTCACTGAGGCGTTGGAGCAGCTTATGGGCGAGGACGCCGCGGCCGACCGTCCCTTCATCGCGGCCATGGTCATCAGTAAGGCGCGCGGCGGCTTGCCGGCGCCGGGCTTCTTCGACTGCGCGGCGCGGCTCGGACGCTTCGCCGGCGATGCAACGGGAACGGACGCAAGGGTGTTTCATGCGGTCGAGTTCAACGCGGCGGTCGCCTTGTGGGTGCCGCCGAGCGACTCCTGCGAGAGTGAATAAAGACCCGTGGACTCTCATTCGGCACAGTCCCTGGAGCAAAGCCGACTTCAGCTCGTGCCCGTCGTCGGCGTGGACGGCCGGCGCCCGCGCGTAGTCATCGTCGGTGCCGGCTTCGCCGGCCTCACTGCTGCGACGCGGCTTGCCAAGGCGCCGCTGGACATCACCCTGATCGACTTTGAGAACCATCACCTCTTTCAGCCGCTGCTCTACCAAGTGGCGACGGCCGGACTGTCGCCGGCCAACGGTGATCTGGGCGGCCGGGGTCGCCGCCTCACCGGCTGCCGACTGGCTTGCCGCACTCTATCCCCACTCCTGACTGAGCCGCCCATGTCCAAGTCCGCCACCCCAGCAATTCCTGTTCTGGTCCCGCTGATCGAAGCGGGAATGAAACAGCTCGGCACGAACAAGGTCCGCCGCCGGCCAGGATTCGATGACGCGCCGGTGCTGCGCAAGCCGGACTCGATACGTGTACGCATCCCGGTGGGTAATGCCGTCGCCACGCTCAAGAGCAAGCTGCGCGAAAACCACCTGGTCACCGTCTGTGAAGATGCCGGCTGCCCGAACATCCACGAATGCTGGAACGCCGGCACCGCCACCTTCATGATCCTCGGCGATGTCTGCACGCGGCGCTGTTCGTTCTGCCAGGTCGCCAGCGGCCGGCCGAAGCCGCCCGATGCCAGGGAGCCGGACAATCTGGCGCGCACGATTGCCGATATGGGGCTGCGCTACGTGGTCATTACCTCGGTGGACCGCGACGACCTGCACGACACCGGCGCCCAGCATTTCGCTGGCTGCATCAGCCGCATCCGCGCGCTCTCCCCGACGATCAAGATCGAGGTCCTGACCCCCGACTTCAAAGGCAAGATGGATCACGCGCTGGCGATACTGAAAACTGCGCCACCGGATGTGTTCAACCACAATCTGGAAACCGTGCGCGGGCTGTATCGCAACGTGCGTCCCGGCGCCGATTACGACGGCTCGCTGCAGTTGCTGCAGAAGTTCTAAGGCCCAGCACCCGGAACTGCCGACCAAGTCCGGCATCATGCTGGGCTTGGCGAGACCCGGGAACAGGTCGAAGGCACGCTGCGCGACCTGCGCGCCCACGGCGTCAACATGATCACCATCGGCCAGTATCTGCGGCCATCACCGGCCCACCATCCAATGATCCGCTACTGGACGCCAGAGGAATTCCAGCAACTGCAAGCCTTCGGCATGAGTCTGGGTTTTGCCTACGTCGCTTCCGGTCCGATGGTGCGCTCGTCGTATCACGCCGACCGGATGGCGGCTGCAGCAGGTTACGTCACGTTTGACGCGTTGAAGTGGAAGGCAACGTTCTCTCCAGCATCCTGACTAATACAATTATTTCGAGCCACAAATCGGCGAAAGCGGACGATGGCGCACACAGCAAGTTCACAGCACACAATGAACGACGACATCACCACGCGTGTGACGCCCGGCGCGCGCGGCGCGGCACCGCTGCTGACGTACCGCGACCATCAGTTCACCGACGAGGTCGCGCGCGCCACGCAGCCGGTGTGGGAGCGGCTGCACGGGCTCCTCGCCGACGTGGACTGGCTGCTCAAGGCGCCGCTCATCCACCGCATCAATCAACTCAAACAAGAAAAGCGCGCGCTCATCCTCGCGCACAATTACCAGTTGCCGGAAATCGCCTACGGCGTGGCGGACCTGGTGGGTGACTCGCTGCAACTCGCGGAATATGCCGCCGCACTTGATAAAGACGAAGCACCGATAGTCGTGATGTGCGGTGTGCACTTCATGGCTGAAACGGTATTCTGGGCTTGAGGGCCTGGTCCAATAACCGCTTTCCCTCTGGGCTGAGGTCCAGTTGCATTGCGAGCGCGTGGGCCGCCGGCGTCATCTTCGTCCAGCATTTCTGGAGGGCAGTGATCATTTTCTTCTCGGTGGTCTTGGCAGCGAGGTCCGTGTATTGCCGTTCGAGAAACACCAGGCACAGCGCGTCTTCGAGCGTTCTACATTCGGGATCCGCTGGGAAATGCTTCTTTAGATTCAGGTCTTTCACCAGCTGAATGATGGCGTCCGGGTAACCACTCTCGCGGAGGATTTCGCTGGCTTTGAGGGCGTGGAATTCTTTCAGCACCTGGCGCCATTGCAGATAGCCCGCCCGCGTGGCTGGATACGATTTGCGGGGAATCTCCCAGCGACGCAAGTGCTGGCAGTGTCCAGCCAGTTGCAGGGCTTCGGACGCCTCTGGATTCAGGCGAAGGACCCAGTCGGAAAGCCAGCGAGCATAGGCGACTTCATACGGTAGCTCCACTTGATCGCAGAGGACACTTTTTGGATCTCTGGAGTTTTCGGCATCAAAACGTGCCAGGGCGGCCGCGAATCTTTGGGCGTTATCGGGTGTGAATGATGTCATCTTTCAAATCCTGAACCACAAGTGTAGGCAACGGGTTTCAAAAATACAGCACCGTGATACGGGGAGAAGCGTCAGGGTATAGACGTCCATCCTAAACCCGAATAGGTCGATGCCCTGATCGCCAAGCAAGCAGGGCAATAGTAACGTTCTGAAGTTGCCGTCTTCGCCTGCCTACGTCGTCCTGGAGAGTGGGCCGGTTCAAATTGTCGTGTCCTCTAGCGAACCCAAGTCACGCAGCAACTGCTGCTGCAACTCGCTGCTGTCCCCACGACCACAAACGAGGGCCCCCCGACGTGAATGACGATCCATACGTTTCTGCGACATTGATAACCTGGCGGACAGATTCTATGTCGCTAGACAAGCCCTGAGGCGAAGTTCAGGGTTGAAGTCGGTGCCCGTGCGTAGCAGGGCGAAGCACAAGTCTGGTCCGCGCTCATTACTGAGCCGGAAGGAAAGTCCAGTCGCTCCCACGCCGGCACCCTTCATCTTGCAGATGTTGGGCACGACGGAACATGCAAGGCATTTCAAACACCCCATCGCTTGAGTCTGCCAGCCCAGGATCCCGGCCGCCACGGCCGCACAAATCTCGCCGTTGCCCGCGGATTTGTGCGCCGCAGACCGCCACCCGCGCAGCCGGGTCCTCTCAGCGCCCCGCACCGGCGCCGAGCTCTAACCTCACGACCTCATTGAATCCCCAGCACACCCGGGGGCGGGGCGCGCGACGGCGGCCGGCGCCGTCGGACCTATCTCCTGATATCACTTTAATAACTGCTGAAGAGATCTCTAAGAAGATTAATGAGCCGGAATC
>Ga0163155_10006690_pt1 | contig 11078 bp, 11 predicted proteins | sample OliLakLV19SP4G1_FD_148611 | JGI IMG/M metagenome (GOLD analysis project Ga0163155, IMG submission 148611) | Freshwater microbial mat bacterial communities from Lake Vanda, McMurdo Dry Valleys, Antarctica - Oligotrophic Lake LV.19.SP4.G1 | ecosystem: Environmental > Aquatic > Freshwater > Lake >...
GGGAAGGTGAGGCGTAGTGTCGTGATGTCAAAAAGAGACGATTTTGGTTTAAGCACACTTTCACCCCATGCCTGCACAGACGTGGGCATTTGACCTACGGTATCGAGCACCATTGCACAATTATGCGGTGCCCAGTCAAAGAGTACCGATGTGTCGCCCCGAAACGGCCCCATACTTACGCCCTCACTCGTTATAGCGTGAATAGGTCCTAATGTACGAATTTTTGCGTGAGCAGCGATATACGCAGGATTGTAGAGGTCTATGTGCCCGACAAACACTGCCGTTCTTGCAGCCTTGCTTGCATCTCGCAGGCGTACTGCATCCTTCACCGATGTCGTCATTGGCTTCTCTATGAATGTCGGAATTTTTTTCGTTATAAATTGAAGCGCAATCTTTGTATGGGTTTTTGGAGGCGTCGCGATAACTACGCCATCGATATCGTCTTTCTTTAAGAGGAAAGCGTAGTCACGTGTCGCAGTATACGAAACAGCACACTCTGGGAGTGCGTTGAGGGTTTTTATAATATTCTTACCCCAGCGTCCATTTCCGATAACTGCAATACGAAGTGGTTTTTTTGACATAGTGATGCTATTTAACTTCGTACGTTTTTGCTCGTATCAATATCAAGGTTTAACCTTGATATTGATTAATCCTGAGCGTGGCCTTCAGTGTAGCGTGGGTCGTTCTTGCACCAAGCAATGAAGCGGTCTAGCCCATCCTTAATATCTACTTTAGGATTGAAGTTCAAATCGGCCTTTGCTTTGGCAATATCTGGGCAACGGCGTTGCGGTTCTCCGCTCGGGTAGTTGCTTGGGTAGGGAATCAAGTCATATTTGCCATCGCTTCCTTCAACCTTAATGAAAAGTTCTGCAAGGTTTTTCATTGAGATTTCATTTTCAGCAGTGCCGATATTGTATGCCTCTCCAGGTGTCCCGAGAAGAAGTACTTTGAGGAATCCTGTGATTGCGTCAGTGATATAGCAGAATGTGCGAGTCTGATGACCGTCACCATGTACGGGAATTGGTTGGTTGTTTATGACTCTGTACGCAAACATTGGGAGTACTCGACGGTCTGCGTGTCCCATACCAGGACCAAACACATTGAATGGTCGAACGATTTTTGTCGGTGTACCGTACTGTTCGTGATAAATTGTTGCAATAGTTTCGCCAAGTCGCTTTGATTCGTCATAACATGCGCGTGGTCCGACCGAAGACACATACCCATGGTATGTTTCCGGTGTCGGCACTGCCTTTGGATCTGGGTCGCCGTAGATTTCACTTGAACTAAAGAAAAGAAAGCCTTCAAGATTTTTATTTTTGCGTGCGAGTTCAAGCAGGTTGCGCACGCCGGAAATTGCGCTGTCGATAGTTTCGAGGGGGTACTTCTTGTAGTAGACGGGCGACGCAATACCCGCAGCATGGATAATATAGTGAATATCTTCACGGACGGGAAGCGGAAAGCTGATGTCAGCCCATACGTCGAGCACTTCAGGACGGTCTTTGTAATTAAAATCAGAGTGCGGTTGGCTCGTGATGTGGTTGTCTACAGAAATAATCTTGCAGGGTATTTCAAGAATGTGGTCATTGAGATAGCACAGCACTCCAACAAGGTATTTTCCCAAGAATCCAGACCCACCGCTAATGAGGATGGTTTTTCCAGAGAATTTATGAACTTCTTCACCGAGGTTTTTTGCGATTGTCGCAATGTCGGTACTTACGATGTTATTTTGATCAGACATAGGGCAAATACTATCACGAAACTTCGCGTGGAGGTATGGCAATGAGGTATCGATATGCGCCATCTGTTTTCTTCTTGATATCGTCAAAGTACTCATAGGCAAATACAACCAAAAGTGCGGGTTTTTCTGTGAGGCCGTCGAGGTGGCTTTTCGGCATAATAGGGATATGAGTGCCGGGACTGTATCTGTTTTGTTTCAGCGGGCTATCGTCCACGATGAATTCAATGAGTTCAGGACCTATTTTTCCATAGTTACAGATGGTCGCTACGCGCGCTGGCGCGCCGTACCCTGCAACGCTAATACCGTCTTTCTTGTACTCCTCAAGTTTGTTCTTAAAGAGTGTGAGGTACTCGTCTACTGTTTTACTAAATTCGCTTAGTTTTTCTGTTGTGAGCGTTGTTTTTTCTTCTTCAAGCAGTTTCTTCACTGCGTCAGACATTTCAGGACCGTTGCCAATCTTGTACGCTGAAACACGAAGTGAACCGCCGTGCGGTTCGATGTGTGCTACGTCAGCGACATACATGCCGTGGAGGTTGAAGAGTTCGTTCAGAGATGTAAGCGAGTAGTAAAAAATGCGGTCAAGGTAGAATCGCTCGAACTGAATATCACGGAGCATGTTGCCGATGTACTCAACTTCAATCACAAACACACCATCGTCAGTTGTAGCGATTTTAACGTCTTCTATAAACTGGTGTGGGTCTTCGAGATGCGTAAAGATACTTGAAGCAACGACAGCGTCGGCGAGTCCATATTTTGCTTTCACTTCCTCTACGCTCTTCGTGTCAAAGAATGAGGTAATAGTTTCAAGGTTCGCATCGTTCGCAATTTTTGAAACGTTTATTGAAGGCTCAATTCCAATTGCTTTTACTCCGAGTTCTTTAAGTGGTTTGAGGAGGATGCCGTCGTTTGAGCCAACATCTACTACGAATTTTTTATCTTTAAGCTGTTCTGCGAACGTATTGAAGTGGCGAACGAGTCCTGGGTTCACAGACGAGAGATAGTAGTAATCCTCAAACATTCGCTCACGGGAGACTTTTGTTCCTAATTCAACATTCTTACAATTAGAACAGAAATACACTTTAAGAGGAAAAAAGTCCTCCGAAGCGAACATATCTTCGGTAGGATATTTGTTTGCGAGTGGTTGAGAGCCGAGGTCCAAAAACTCTTCAGAGGTGTCCTTATGGCAAAGATTACATTTCATAGTGAGGTTTAATTTGAGATGGGCATTAACAAATTATCATTACTCATACTCTTTGTACACTAAAAGACATGGGAAAGTTGCGCTACCCCTTCACGGTTTGTTGAGTTATAGTATGAATCAATGAAAACTATAGTTGTGACAGGAGGTGCAGGATTTATCGGTTCAAGGCTCTGTGAGCACTTGGTTCTAGAGGGAAATACAGTCATCAGTCTCGACAACTATTTTACAGGTTCGCGTGAGAATCATGTAGAAGGCGTCGATTACCGCGAGGGCCACACGAAAGATATAGAGAAGCTCATTCCGGAAACTCCAGATATCATCTACCATCTCGGTGAATATTCGCGCGTAGAAATATCTCTCAAAGAACCGTCGCTCGTATGGGATTTAAATATTGCTGGCACCTTCGGTGTATTAGAGTTTTGGCGTGCACGTAAGTCTAAGCTTGTGTATGCAGGTTCGTCTACGAAATTTGCTGATGGAGGGATGGGTCGTGACCAAAGTCCGTACGCATTCACAAAAGCGACAAACACTGAACTTGCTCGAAATTATGGTGAATGGTACCAACTCCCTTTTGCGATTGCGTATTTTTACAATGTGTACGGCCCACGCGAACGTGCTGGGGAATACGGTACACTCATAGAAATCTTTAAACAAAAATTCCTCTCAGGCGAAGCACTTGGAGTCAATTCACCGGGAACGCAACGACGCATCTTTACTCACGTTGACGATATAGTAGACGGCCTGTTTTTGGTGGGCGAGAAGGGTGACGGTGACGAGTTTGGATTGGGCGCAGAAGAGTCTTATTCCGTGCTCGAAATCGCAGAACTTTTTGGAGGACCTGTTACTATGCGTCCGGAAGTAGCTGGGAATCGCATGACCGCAAAAATAGACGCCACAAAATCGCATGCACTTGGCTGGTCAGCGCGACATAAAGTCTCCGACTACATAGCGGACATCGTAAAGAATAAGAAATGAACCCCGTTAGAGACACTGTATATTATTAATTCAAACTTGTAACAACCTTTATGCTGAACACGGGTGAAGTCTCAAACGGGGTGAAAAAAGTACTGATTTTCTCACTTGCATATTTTCCCAAACATGTGGGTGGTGCTGAAGTTTCCATTAAAGAAATAACAGACAGGATTACTGATGTTGAATTCCATGTCCTCACGAATCGCTTTGATTCAACTCTGCCAAAGGAAGAAAAAATTGGAAACGTTTTTGTGCACAGGATTGGCATCACTACGAAGAACCCAAGTATGGCGGACTTGAAGAAGTGGCCCCTTGCGCTCAACAAACCTCTTTATCAATTTCTTGCAGCGTGGAAAGCGTATCAGTTACATCGCAAATACCATTTTGATGCGACATGGGCGATGATGGCACATTCTACGGGGGTGCCAGCAGCAATTTTCAAGATGATGCATAAAAAAGTGCCCTATATTCTCAATCTCCAAGAGGGCGACCCAATTTCCTATATAGAACGCAAAATGCTTCCGCTCTGGCCGTTTTTTACTCGCGCGTTTACCAAGGCAGATATCATACAAGTGCTCTCGACGTATCTTGCGGGGTGGGCGCGGAACCGTGGCTATAAGGGTCCAATAGAAATTGTGCCAAACGCAGTGAACGTTGAGCATTTTTCGCAGTCGTACACTGAGAGCTCTATTAACGAGATGAAGGATTCACTGGGGAAAAAAATGGGCGACGTGTTTCTGATTACCACTTCAAGACTCGTACAGAAAAATGCTGTTGACGATGTGATTCGTGCGCTTCCGCTTCTATCAGATAATGTGCATTTCATAGTGTTGGGAACTGGGCCTGACGAAGCAATGTTGCGCGCACTCGCAGTAAAACTCGATGTGGTAGAACGCGTCCATTTTGTTGGACAGGTGGGGCATGCCGATATGCCAAAGTATTTGAAAGCGAGCGACATCTTTATCCGCGCATCGCGTTCAGAAGGATTCGGTGCGTCGTTTGCAGAAGCGATGGCAGCAGAATTGCCCGTCATCGCGACGCAAGAGGGAGGCATTGCAGATTTCTTGTTTGATGAGAAACGGAACCCAGATAAACCAATCACAGGCTTTGCAGTAGATAAGGATAATCCAGAGCAGATTGCGAAAGCGGTTGAGGAAATAATGAATCAAAGAGAAAAGGTCCGTGCGGTGGTTGCGACTGCGAAAGCGATGGTGATTGAAAAATATGACTGGGACATTATTGCAAAAGATATGCGCGAGAAAGTATTAGCTCGAGTACTGAAATAATATGCGCACCGCAATTCTTATACACGGTCGCCATGTTGATACTGATGATTTCGAACATATTGTCTGGGGAAATCCTCCAAAGGGAGTCTTTGGAAATGCAGCGCGAGGGGTTGAGCTTGCACTTCGTGAGAATGCAGAACTTATATTCTGGGGGACAGGTTCTTCAAAGAAAAATGGAATCATAGAGTCGCAGCTTATTTTTGACTATGTCATCGCACATGCGCGTGGGCTGTCAGCATTTGCTGATAAAAATGAAACAGAAGTGAGAGCAATACTTGAACCGATTTCGTATATCGATGTGGAAACCCAAAATACTTCCGAAGAGGTTGTGAGAGCTGTGGCTATTTGCCATGAGCGTCACGTGGAAAGATTGATTTTAGTTTCAGCGCCAACACATATTGCTCGTTGTCTGATGGAAGCTGAAAAATTGCGAGCCAATGGCGGATTGGGTGTTCTCGAAGTGTTTGCCACCGCATCAGATGTTTCCTATAGCAATTCAGTGCCTTCAGATGTAGTTGTCATTGAACCCCCGCATCGCGGGGACGCACCAAAATGGCAAACACATAAATATGCAAAAGCTCTATTTGATATTAAAAAACAAGGTGATGATGCATTTGAAAAATTTCACGAAGAGTGGGGGACACTTCTCAAAAAATTCGGCATTACAGTCGATTGGCCTCCAAAAGCGTAATATTGCTTTTTGCAAAAAATGTGTTATAGTGTATACGGCAACAAATGAGCTCACAATAGGAGGTTTTCGTGGTCGAAACACTTAAAGGCACTGCAGAGCAGGCTATACACTCAAAAACTCACGGTTGGGTAATTGGGTACTTCTGCCAAGGAATCGCTCACGCGAGCGAAGTAGAGGTAAAAATATGACGGTACGATGTACAGCCTGAATATCCGATAAAAACGTTTCTCGGTTCGGAATTTATTGTTGTTGAGGGTGGAACTTTGGCAATTCTGATTGAGGGCCAAGAAGATATTATTCTTTCTAGCAAAGACCGGAGTTGGGTACTTTTACCCCCAAATACTCCGAAGCGGGTGGTTACTCTCGAGACTCCTGTTTGGGGAACCACTGTTCGATGGCCATCAATGCCATAACAAACACTTAGAGCGCAACTACGTTACGCTCTTTTTTATTGCCTATTTAAAATCTTCAAGTATTTTGCGCGCTACATCTTTAAGCTCTGGATGTGCAAGCGTAAACGCAACTTCAGTTCTGAAAAGTTCTGATTTTATACCAGTGTCGTAGCATTGTGTTTTGCACAGATATGCGTGAAGCAGAGAATCTTTTGCAAATGCGTCGAGTGCATTGGCGAGTTTAATTTTACCGTCTGATGTTTCCATCATGTTTTTTCAAGGTATGGAAAAATATCGGGAGTGAGTATATATTTGCCACTCATCGCGAGCGTGCTAGGCGCATTCTTTGGTTCTGGTTTTTCAACAATACTTCGGACTGTGTGGAGGTTGCCTTTGCTTTCGAATGATTCGATGACACCATAATGTGCTGTCCTTTCGCGCGGTACCTCCATCACTGAAAATACAGGTCCAACGCTTTTAAATTGTTCAATTAGTTCATTGAGAAGCGAAGTGCCTGGCAATGCGATGAGGTCACCCATGGTTATAGCAAATGGTTCGCCGTCTTTTAGAATGTCTTTTGCTAAAAGTATTGCCTGTCCGTCGCCTCTGCGCTCATGTGTCTCAATAAATGAGATTCGCATGTTTGGAAAATCGGCAAGTAACGATTTTGTTTTTCACTTTCAAAGAAATCTTTCGTAGCAGTATTCTCGCTATGAATAATGAAAATCACATGCCTGATATCTGCCAAGTATGCTTCCAGAAGTAAGTAGTATGCAATTGGCTTGTCAACAAGTCGTAGCATTTCCTTTGTGGTTGTATAGGTAATGGGGCGCGAACGAAAGTTCGCGCCTTTTTATGTGTATCCATATTTACCACGATCGTAGAAGTTATGGATACACGTGATTTACGCGCGTGTACATAAAATGTGAGGAACGGTACTTTCTGATAGGATAGTAGGCATGAATGAAGCTCCAAAAAAGATTGTGTTGGCGGCAGGGCTCTTTCCGCCAGTAACGGGTGGGCATTCGAAATATGCAGAAGCCATTGACCGTGAGCTAGTTAGCCGTGGTATTGAGAGCGTCGTTATCGCATATTCTGAACTACCGACACGACTTCCTCCCGGAATAAAGCATCTCGTGTATTTTTTTAAGGTTTTCCGCGCGTCTCGAGGTGCTGACTTTATAATTGCGTTTGATACGTGGAGTACGGGATTGCCATCTGTGATTGTAGGGTTACTTACAGGAAAGAAAGTAGGGATTCGTATTGGTGGAGATTACTTATGGGAATCGTATATTGAACGGGGAGGTACATTTATAAAACTTTCGGAATTTTACAAATCAGCACGTAAAAAAACTTTCAAAGAGCGTATTATTTTTTGGGGAACAAAATGGCTGCTTAAACATTCAATTTCAATCTTCAATAGCGAGTGGCTTTCAACTATTTGGCAGAAAGCATATGGATTAGATACGAAGCGAGTTGCGTATGTCGAGAATGTTTTTCCAGATAAGAAAACACCTATGTCAGCCTCAAAGCGTGTATTTCTTGCTGCTGGTAGAGGGTCACGGCTGAAGAACATTCCTATGGTTGAGCGCATCTTTGATTCATTGAAACGCACGTACCCAGATATCGAGCTTGATACCCGCTCGCTTCCATTCCGTGAACATCAAGAGCGGCTGAAGACTTGTTATGCTGTTCTCTTACCTTCGGTGAGCGAAGTAAATCCCAATACTATTATCGAAGCGGTAGCACACGGAAAGCCCTTTGTATGTACGACTGACACTGGCTTGAACGCGCATGTAAAGTCACTCGGACTCCATGTGGATTCACTTGATGAGCAGGCCTTTCGTATGGCTATTGAGACACTTCTCGATGAGAAGCAGTACACGCTTGAACGAGAGCGTATCGGGGCGTTTTCATATGTGCGGACATGGGCTGATGTGACGAATGATATAATTTCAGTGTTTCAAGTAGAGAATGCCTGAAAACTTCATCTACGTTGTTACCTTCCTTGCTCAAACCCTCACCATACGTCAATGTATGCCTCAGGTTTTCGCTCGTCGGTGCCTAGTAGCTGAAATTTTCAGACACTCTACTAAGAAGATGATGCAAATGAACGTAAAACTATTAACAACTTAAGAGAATACATGAAAGTACTTGTCACGGGGTCATCTGGCTTTGTCGGAAAAAAACTAGTTGAAGAACTTAAAAAGCGTGGCCACGAAGTGGTGCCGTTTGATGTGCTCACTGGGCAAGATATTTTACTTTATGATCAAGTACTGCTCGCCGTGCAGGCTGTCGACGCTGTGTTTCACATTGCTGCGCTCGCTGACCTCACAAAAATCACAGACCCACATACAGGGAAAATATGTAATGACCTCAACGTGATTGGTACATATAACGTCGCACATGCGTGTGCTGTTGAAAAGAAATGGCTCGTCTATGCCTCTACCTGCTGTGTGTATGGAAACTCGCATGACCAAAACTTAATTGAAGACGAAGACCATGCACTACCGCATCCAAACGAACTCTATGCCGCTTCAAAACTTGCTGGTGAAAACATGATTGTCGGATATGGACGCAGTTTTGATTTACCGTACACAATTCTTCGCTACGGCACTATCTATGGTCCTGGCATGCGCGGAGCGCTCGCTGTGCATGTGTTTCTCGACCAAGCATATAGAAGCCTAGATATAACAATCCACGGAACTGGAAAGCAGGAACGCACACAAACATATATAGATGACATTGTAGAGGGAACAGCACGCGTACTTGAATATCCTCAATCGCAAGGGCAGGTCATCAATATCACTGCGCTTGAGCGCGTGAGCGTACTTAAAATGGCAGATGATATTTTAGCACTCACTAAATCGCCTTCTAAGATTGTTCATATTGCCGATAGAAAGAACCAAACACTCTATGAGAATTTTTCGATACAAAAAGCGCAGGACTACTTACATTGGCAACCACAGACTGCTTGGAGTGAAGGATTGGAGAAAACTGCAGAGTGGGCTGAGAGAGAATACGGCTACAAGAAGCATAATTAGCAATGCATGGCACTCGACTCAAAGGATATTGATGTGTTGAGTATTGGTTTCGGGAAAACACTTTTTAATCCTGACAATATAGAACGCAAAAGACTGAAAGTGTGTGCCGAGGAAATGAAGTCTGTGCATACGATTGTACTTGGTGCACCGGAAAAAACTGCGAATGATGGAAAACTTTCTCTGTACGGCGTTGGTAACAACGTTCGGTCCCTTCAACTTTTGACGGCATATCACAGAGCAAAGAGCATTGTTCAAAAAAACAAAGACGCTACTTGGGTAGTCACTGCACAAGACCCCTTCGAAACAGCGCTCATTGGATTTTTGGCATCGCGTTTCTGTGGAAAGCGATTAGTTATTCAGGAACACGGAGATTTTTTTAGTACGCCACATTGGTCGCGAGAATCTGTATTGAATCGTGTTCGATTTCATATGGGACTGTATCTTTTGAAGCGTGCATGGCGTGTGCGTGTTGTGTCCGAGCGCATTAAAAGGACACTCGTCGCAAAGGGAATAGAAAGTGGCCGTATCCACGTATTGCCTGTTGCTACTGAGGTCGCTGATTTTAAAAACGCAATTCCTGACGAGAGCGTGCGTGCGCACTTTCCGTCCGGTTCAATAATCATTCTTGCTGCTGCGCGTTTTGTTTACCAAAAGAATATCCCGCTCCTACTCCATGCATTTCAGCGCGCAAGTGTATCTCACCCCAAGGCACGTCTCCTGCTCGTTGGCTCTGGACCGCTCGAATCAGTGATTAAGCAGGAAGTCTCTCATCATAATCTGAGCGAAAAAGTCATGCTCCTGCCTTGGACGGATTCATTTCCATCACTGTTAAAAAGTGCTGATATATTTGCTGTATCTTCAAACTATGAGGGATGGGGGCGGGTACTTGTTGAATCTATGGCTGTTGGCGTCCCTGTGGTGACGACAGACGTAGGATGTGTGGGTGATGTGTTTCAAAATGAACGGCACGGTCTTGTAGTGCCTATAGGCGACGTGAATGGTTTTGAGCTCGCTCTCAAGAGGCTCATTTCAGACGACACACTTCGTGCCAAGTATGGGGCCAATGGTCAGGAGGATAGCAGTAGCTTAGTCAGTGTAGGAAGCACCTATGCGCTTAAGTGGGCGTTGGTCCTCACTCCATAAGTGAGATTGAAAGAAGGAAAAGGGTACCAATGAGGTACTGTATACTGTAGGGACATATTTTGTATGGGAAACGTGAAAGGAAATATTGATCCAAGCGAACGGGCAACAAAAGGTCTTGAAGCCCACTTAGAGGCAGGAAATCTCGAGACTGAAGATATTACCGTCGTTGATGCGGAGCTTCAAAAAACTGTGTCGAAGTCGCAAGAAGCATCTATTAAAGAAGCACCCGTTACTCGCGCAGTTGATGCAGAGCTCAGCGCAGAGAGACTCACTGAAACGTCTGAGCGCCGGAAGGTGCGCGTTCTTTTTGTATCGGATGATGACAGCCTCTTTACGGAGGGAAGCATGTCTCAATTACGCATGGCAGAATACAGCAGTCTTTTCGAGGAGGTGCATGTCATTGTCTGCACAAAAACACAATATGAGTTTGGGGGGCTAAAACTGCGCGAAAATGTGTGGGTATACCCGACGAAATCTCGAAGTTCATGGTTTTTTATATATGATGCGTACAAAACAGTTCAACGGGAATTGTTTTTTGCGGACACGTTCCGCGCAGATGTGGTAGGTGCGTCCAATCCGTTTCTCGTGGGATGCGCTGGGTATTTTATCGC
>Ga0163155_10006692_pt1 | contig 11073 bp, 21 predicted proteins | sample OliLakLV19SP4G1_FD_148611 | JGI IMG/M metagenome (GOLD analysis project Ga0163155, IMG submission 148611) | Freshwater microbial mat bacterial communities from Lake Vanda, McMurdo Dry Valleys, Antarctica - Oligotrophic Lake LV.19.SP4.G1 | ecosystem: Environmental > Aquatic > Freshwater > Lake >...
CCTTATATATAGATTCGATCCCCATCGACAGTGCGAAGTGCCCTGTTTTGGGTATAAAGCTGGGATGATTCCTTGTGAGCGGACCATATTTTTCCCGATTTTCTACGGGGTGATGGTGACGTTTGAATGGTGAGTGAGGTGGAGGGATGGGGTGGTGGCGAGAAGAGGGCATGGTGAGGCGTGTGAGGGGATGTTTTCCCGATTTTGATGGGGCCGGGTGATTATTTGGGAGGGAGAATGCCCGTGCGGACCACCGCCTCCACTGCGTCGCGAGCGTCTATCGGGTGCTGCACCTTCCAGTCCGTGCGCTGGCCGTCGTAGCCGACGATGCACAGCTTCTCGTCGTCGTGCTTCACCACCCAATGAATGCGCTCCAGCGGATCACGCATTACCCATTTTGAGCACCTTCCCTTCGAGTCACGGTAATACCGCCACCGCCCCTGCCAAGAAGACGCCGGACAAGGCGATGCAGGTGACGCGCTCCGCCGTGGTAGTCGAGGTTGCTGTTTTTTCATAGGTCTTCGGGGTTGCTGCGCGAGGTCTCAGCGCGCACCTGATCTTGGTCGTTCTGTGGCGAGAAGAGTTGCAACACGTCCTGCGCAATCCTCGCCTTGCAGATTTCGACATACGCCGGGTTGATCTCGATCCCGATGAAGCGGCGGTTCAGCTCCTTCGCAGCTTTCAGCGTCGTTCCGCTGCCCGCGAAGGGGTCGAGCACTACGTCACCGGGATTCGACCAGCTCGCCACATGGTCTTTCGCGAGCTTCTCCGGGAAATAGGCGGGATGCCCACCTACTCCCTCATCACCGTTCCACGCCCCAACCACATATTCCCAGATGTTGCACTCGATAGATTCATCGGGGCGAGTTCGATTCCCTGCGTATGCCTTCAAGTCCCCATTCCGCTGCGTTTTTGTTTGTGGTGGGTCGTATTTTCCAGCCGTCGAGTTCTTTCTGCGTTTCACCGGATTGAACGTCTTAGGAGTTCCCTTAGACAGCACAAAGGCATACTCCCAGCAGTGACCGTAGCGAGGATGGTGCGTGTTCGGACCACTGCCCGACTTCTTGTATATCATCGTGTCGTGGACGTTCAGCCCGCACACGTCCTTGAAGTGGATCGCCTGACGCATACTCGTCAACGTCTCGCTGCCGTTGACAGTCGCATCAGCCACCACCCACACGATGACGCCGCCAGGTTTCAGCACGCGGGTCAGTTCGCCTGCCAGTCGCTCAAAGTCCCACGTTACTCGTTGACTTTCAAAGAACCTTTGCAAGTGACGCGGTATGTCGGCCCTTCGATAAACTCCATTTTCGTATTCTTTTTGCTGTGTATCCAAGCATGACAGTGATTGCACAGTGTCACCAGATTCTTCGGTTCCCTCCGAAGGCTTGGATTGTCCGCCCACCCTTGGATGTGATGCGCGTGTAGCTTGTTGCTTTTGTTGTGCCCCTCTTTGCACCTCTGGCAAGTGTAACTGTCTCTCGCGTAAATATACTTCACTAGCGATTTCCATTCCCTTGTCCCATACGTCGCCTGTCGTTCCTGCGTCGTTCCTCCTTTCCAATTTGGAGACCTCTTCCCGAACATTGGATTTAATTCCCCCACCAGCCCCTTTCTCCCAATTGCTTTCTTCCGAAGTTTTGCCTTGGTTTCCTCCGTATGTTTCCACCCTGTTCGCCGAACCATCCCTATCTTCCACCAACTGTTCTTCGCCAGTGTTTCGGCACGCGAGCGAGTTTGTATCCCGAAGTCCTTCAGTTTCTGATACACGCCCTTCGGATTGCGGTTGACTATCTTTGCTATCTGGTACGTTGATAGCCCTTCGGATTCGTACTTTGTCCTGAGCCAATTTGAATCCAAGTGGAGCGACTTCGATTGCTGCAAGTTCTGCGATGATTGTTTGTTTTTGCTCATGCGATATATTATACCGCATTACGACGTTCTTGCAATCCGAATATGTTCGCAGATCATCGTATGGCGGCGATGTCACCACTAGATCCACGCTCTCCGCTGGCATGGCAGCGAGTGTTTCGCAGTTGTCCCCACAGATCACAGTGTCCAGCACCGAAGACACAGAACAAGGCGATCCAGCCAATGACTTCCCTGCCACATCTTCCGCGAGTTCGAGAGTTTCAGGAGGGGCAGTCATGGCTGATCTTGTGCGTTCGCCTTATGAAAAACGATCCAGTGAGTTCGGGCGGTTGCGCCGCAGCGCTGACCGAAGAGCGGCTTCTCCGGGGTGAGCGCCAAGACGGTTGAGACAGGCACGCGATGTTCGTTCCACTTGAAGATCAGTGTTCCCAGCGGGGCCAATACCCGGAAGCATTCCGCAAATCCTGCGGTGATTTGCTCGCGCCAATCCGGTTCTAGGGTTCCGTATTTCTTTCTCGTCCAGCCATTCGGGCCGGCGAAAGTGTGCGGCGGATCAAAGACGACGAGAGTGAAAGTATCATCATCGAACGGCAGCGACTGGAAGTCCGCCAGTATGTCTGGATCGACCACGATTTCGCGGGTTCCTTCTCGGGTATCTGCCAGTACGGTTTCACGGCGTTTATCGACAAAAAGAGCGCGGCCGTCTTTGCGGTCGAACCAGAACATCCGACTTCCACAGCACGCATCAAGCACGGGAGGCAAAGGCGAACAAGACGCTGATGCCAATCCCTGCCCGGCGGGGCTTGGAGTGGAATCAACGTCAATGGCGGGCAGGGCTGGCATAGCTATGCGTTCGGCAAAACGGACAAGGTTAGCGATGCCGCGTTGGACAAATCCCAATCCGCGACGATGCCTTGGAGCACTGCCAACACTGCTTCCGGGAGGTCGCCGGGTTGCTCAATAGTCAGGTCGCCTTCGAGGTGCGTTAAGGTGATTGATTTTTCATCCGTCGCTACAAACGTGAAGCGAAATGCCGAACAAGGCGATGGAGAGGAACCGCTAGAAGCGGGGCAGTTTTGTGTGGTTTTCATAGATTTTCTTTCGCTTCTATCGGTCCCTCATCTCATCGTTCGGATGAGATGCGCGGTAGGCGTCAGCGCGCTGCATGATCTGGCCCATCCTGAAGTTTGCGCGATCCCACCGAGCTTCGATGTATTCCTTCACGCTGGCGAGCCAAGGATACTTGCGGTTTGCGGCGGCCAGCTTCCAAGCATCTCGCCACAACGTGATTCTGGTGTGATCGGCAACAATCAAGTCCCACGCATCCGAACCAAGCGGCGCACCTAATCCCCCACCGGCAGGGTCTTGGGCTTCGGTTCCGGCTGTCTTTTTCTCAACGTCATTTTGCATAATTTAGTCTTTCTTGGTGGGTGATTGGTGGCCTAGTCGTTCTGCTTATATTTCCGCCGCGCTGTTGCTCTGGCTTTTTGGGCGGCTTCTGGCTCGACGTAGCTGAGTCGCGCTTTCAGGATCGACTTCCATGCGGCCTTCTTGGTGCGACTCACATCCGGATTCTGATTTTGCTTCCATGTTTTTCGCCAGATTACGTCGATGTTTTTCGCCCACCCCCAATCCCCGTGCTTGGTGCTGAGCTTGACCCACGTCCATGCGTTCCGCTGGATCGCGGTTACGTAGCCGCCGCGAACTGTGCGGACCTCCCACGTCTGCATCTCGCATGATCCCGACTCAGACACGAGGACTTCAAAAAGCTGCTGCCCCACGCGAAAAGCAGAACCAGGCGTCGCAGCAAACTGCGGTAACGTCTTACTCATGGTCGTGCCTCATTTTCGCCGTTGCTGGACTCAGCGTTCGGCAAAACCCGGCGCAGTGCCGTCGCAGCGTCAGAGTGCTTCATTGAGTTGCCGTCGATGTCGTAGTTTGTGTCGAGGTGCATTATCGCGTCAGCGATGGCCGATTCCAGCGCTTCGACCCGCAAAGAGTAGTATGCCGCTTCCTCCGCCCGGCTTTGTCGCTCCACTTTTTCGTTCGGCGGTGGCGGCAGCGTTGCCCAATGCGTTGCCCAAGCATGATGAGACCATGTTCCGTTCGCGGGCTTTCCGTGAGCGAAATACCTGCCAGATCTAGCCATACCAATTTCAATTCGCTCGACGTTCGCGAAGTGTCGATGCGGACAGTAGAGCATCACGGTTACGTTTTCAGGAGCAGTCTCTATCGGTTGCCAATCGGCGGTCGCTCCATCCCTGGCCCGCTCCAGAGGTTCTTTCGTTTTTTGGTTGTGGGGATGCGGCCGAAGTCCCCATGAGCTGCACGGACCAAGCTCGGAATCTAAACAATCCACACAAACAAGACCTTCACGTTGTGCCGTCAGCCGACTCAATGGCGCGAACTTATGGCACCGAGAGCACTCGGTTCCGTATCTGTCTTTCATGGGTTTCATGTCGTGCAGTTCCTCGCACAGTTTCACGATCATTCTCGCGAGGTCGCGGGTGTTTTCGATGCCTTCCGATTCACTTATTTCTTCTGCCTGCTTCTTGATGTCTTCGATGCTCATTTGGTTTTTTCTGGTTTGGTTGTCTGTTCTGAAAATCCGCTGCCTAATCTTAATCGTTCGGCGACATTCGATGCCACACCATGCAGGCCGGGCACGCCTCTGTTCCGGCGGGGTTTCCACCGCAAGAACAAGACAGGTTGACCGCTTCGCTCAGATTCCGTTTCATATTCTCGCGCTCTATCGTTGCGACGAGGTCTCTCTCTGTTGCGTCCAACTTAAGAGCGGCTTCAATCTCGACGATGGATTTCCGCAGTCGCAGGGTGTCGCCTGCATCCATTTCGTTCCATGTGATTCCGTTTCGATTTCTGATCGTGCGTTTCCACGTCTCCAGTTGTCGGCGCACTTTCGATTCGCACGTCTTGTGTCGATCCAGCCATTCCCGGTATCGGCGCACGTATCCGATCCCTTCGTCGTCCACAGCCCAGCGCCCCGTCGCCTGCGCGTCCGCGATTTCAATTATGGAGCATTCTTGGCTCGTGACGATGGCTCCACCCTGCTCCACGAGTTGTTCGATCAGCAGACGAACGGCGGCCTTTGGTGATTTGGATGGTTTTCGTGATTTCATAAAGTTATTCGACATTTGCGCCGTCGCTGATGCCCGCGTTGGGCATCAGATTGATTGCGCTTTCCGCAAGTCGCCATATGCGTTGTACTACGTCGTAATCCATGTCATTATCGTATGGGTGTCCTTCTTCGGATGCTTGGCTCAATTCCTCCATTGTGGCACCCTCGCTGCCGATTCCTCCGGTGGGCATCCATTCGGCGATCTCTTGGATTTCCCGTAATATGAGCAATATGCCCAACAAATCGGATGCAGATAACGCTCGTTTAGGGTCTGTCGTGCTCATGGCTTCGGCGGTGAGGAGCTTTCCATTGCGTTGACGACATCCATCCAAATGATCACGGGAGTGGTTTTCTGATTGGACGCTCGATATTTGGCGATCTTCCATGCGCGTTCCAGTTCGGCATATGTGATCGACGGGAGGGATGCGGCGGTTTTGGCGCATTTGGTGAAGGTATAATTGGCCAGGTTTTTTTTCATTTTGGTTGTTCCTTGGTTGAGAGATCATCGAACCGGACGTGTTGACCGTTCCATGCGAGGGTGATGACATCGCCGGACGGGCCGTTTGTGTTTTTAGCGATTAGAAGTTTTCGGGTATTGACCTCGCAATCCTCTGTTGGGAGGATTTTGAGGGCGAGTTTCGCGTCGAAGAAGATTTGTCGGGAATCTCGAACCTTACCGTTCTCGTTCAGTTGGGATAGGACGATGACCGGGCAACCGATTTCCTTGGACATGGCTTTTGCGGCCATTGAGGTTTTGGCGACCTCTCGTTCCCGGTTCTGTTCGTTATTTGCTTTCTCAGGGGAAACCAGTTGGAGATAGTCCAGAACGATCAGGCCGACGTGTTTTTTTGCATTGGCTTCCCGGGCGATGGACCGCATTTGAGTTGGGGTCATATCGGAATCATCGCGCACGATAATATCGAGCGCTGCGATGCGATGAAGGGCGGCTCCTGCCTTGTCGATCATGTGGGCTGGCCATTCCGGCATGCGAAGGCTAGTCAGGTTGACACCACCGATATTTGAGACCAGCCGATCAATCACCATTTGCTGCGTCATTTCCAGGGTGAATACCAGAATTCGCTCACCTTTGAGAGCGAGGCGACCGGCAATTTGCAGTGCGAGGGCGGTTTTCCCTCCACCGGATTCCCCGGCAATGCAGATCATGTCTCCGGGAACCATGCCGCCGATGATGCGATCCAAAGAGCCCAGCCCGGTTGACAAACCCGGTTCCTTCGTCCCGAGACACACGGCTTCATAATGATCCCGGGCCGCGTTGATTGCCTGTTTCCATGTCATTTCAGGTTCGGCAATGGTGTTCGAGGAACGGATCAGCGAATGCAAGGCCAGCTCGACCTGTTCCTGAACATCTTCCATGGGCATGGATGAATCATGTGCCTTTGACACCAAATCGGTTGCCGTCGTGATGATTCGGCGCAACTGCTGCTTATCAGTGACCAGTTTCAGGTAGAACTTGGCATTGGCGGCGGTCGGGAGGAGCTGGGTGAGGCGAGAGACGGCTATCGCCCCCCCTACGGCATCCAGATCCCCGGACTGATGCAGGAATGAAGTCAGTGTGACGGCATCAATGGGCATGTCAGCCTCCTGCATGGACGCCATGGCCCCGTAAATCGTCCGGTTGGCCGGGATATAGAACAGGTCATCACCCGGCACGGAGGCGATCAAAGGGATTATCTTTTCTGGATCCACGGTTGCGCACCCGATCAATGCCTCTTCGGCGGTGCCATCAAACGGAAGCCAGCGGTCAGGAGTGTCGAATGCGGTCATTGGGGTCAGAGCTTGGCTGCGATTGCTGATTTCATTGCGTCGTTCGGTTTTGGGACTGCATTTGCGGCGAGTTCGACCTTGGCCTTGTTAATTTCAGATTCAAAGTTGTTAAGGAGAGTTGAAAGATTGCCTCGAATATAGGAAGTCTCGCCTCGACTCCTTTTCTCCCACCCATCGGCGTAAAATCGTTCGAGATCGGCAATTTCCTGTTTTGAGAACTCGGGCAGGTTTTGGAACGCCCGAATGTCGGTAGATTTCCATGCGGTTGTCGGTCGCTGTTTAACCATGGCGGCAATCCGAATTGCGAGAGGATGAACTGGAACCCCGATTTTCTCAGAACCACGGACAGGAGCGGAGCGACAAACCGGGTGTGTGGGGGGTGTATTTGTATTTAAAGATGAAGATAAAGACAAAGACAAAGAGTTGGCATTTGGTTGGTAGGGTGGTTGAAGGGTGGTTGAGGAATGGTTGCAAGGGTGGTTCAAGGGTGGTTGAAGGGTGGTTGAACCACCCTTGAAATCCACTGGATTTATTGATTCCCTCTGTCGAACAGCCTTTTGCTCGGATGATTTCTTGCCACCGGCGGAGCTTTTCCGCCTCCATTCCGATTGTTTTTCCCTCTCCTTGTCCAGTCGGTCGTGATTTAATCGGTCCGGACGATCACTGGACGGCTGGAACATTGTCAGCACGGCGGTTGCGAGGGCGATTGATGCGCCCTTTCCAATTAACCGCGCCACACTCTCGGGGTCGGACGGGATACTGCCGTGCTGCCAGCAAAATGCCAGCAACCGGATATACGCCCCCTCTTCCTCCAAGGTCAGCATTGCGACCCTTTGGCTACCGAGCCAGCCAGACGGGTAAAACTGGAACGCTGGTGATTGATTCATCTCAATTTATTGTTTAACGGGATAAATCATGATGATTTTCGTCCCTTCGTCTTCTTCGCGGTGGACTTTGATTTGCCAGGTCTCGATATAGACATCTTTTTCCCGGTCGTCATCCAAGAGTTCAGCGCGACGTAGGCCGTCCGTAAGGAATTTGACGACGGTGTTGTCAGGATCGAGGAGCCGTCGCCTGCGGATTTCAAAGAGGAGAGCAACGCGACCTGCGCTTCCTTTTTGATACCCTGAACGAAACGCCAATGTCGGTACAGGATCTGGTTGAGGCTGGGCGGCAGGTGTCCCGGCAACCACAATTCCAGCCTTTTGCCAACTTCCGTCGGGGAGTTTTTCATAGCCGATTTTGCGAAGATCGTCTTCGGTCATTGAGCGCCCTGTCCGGTCGCCAGCACAGCTAACGCATTCTTTTGTTCCTTGAACTTGCGTAGTTTATAGGCCCGACGCCGCTTGATTTCAGCCGGAGTCATTTTTGCCTTTGCTGCACGGGTGCCGTGAGTGGTGTTCCCGGGTCGTTTGGGAACGTCCGGTGGCAGGTAGTCGTTCATGTTCGGCTTCGGGATGTGATGCAGCGCCCGCAAATGAGAGGGGCACGCCAGTTGAACCAACTGGCAAAAGCCGACCGCCTCCGGAACCCCGGCACACATGGCCTTGAACGCGGCCCGGTAATTCTTTGGGACGCCGTTCAACTGGAGGTTCATGGGGCAAACACCTCCGCACTGGCAAAAACGCACTGGTCATCTCCGATTTTCACCCATGATTGTGGACCCTCGGAGATCACGAACCGCCCGAGCGTGGGGTGATCGGCTGGAACCAAGCCGGCAAACGTGCCCTCGCCCGTAAAATCGACAGACTTCACCCGGACCGGCGACCCGATGGAGAAAGTGACGCATGGATTTTGCGCCGTTTCTGGGGGGATAATCTCCACCGGGCCGGGAATGTCGGTTGATTCGATTACGGGTGATGGCGCCGCAATGGGAATGATCCGCCCAAAATTCGGCCCAACAATCGCCCGAGCCATCGATCTCAGCTTGGTCAGGTGCGCCCGCTGGTTGTCGGTCAGAGGTTTCCCAATATACCGGAACATCTTGGCCACCCGGACGCATTCACAGACCGGGCACAAGGTTGAAATCTTGGCCTTCCGAACCTGGCATTGTGTGCAGATGCCACGCTCCCGAAGTTTGCGGGCAATCAGCGTTGTCCGGCATGGGTTCATGGTGCGCGTTCTGATCACGGTTCAGGATGTAAATCCATACACACGCATGGTCAATGAAAAAAATCGGCGGACACGAAAAAAAGATGTTGCCATCCCGTGCGCACGTGTGTATTTACTGGCAACGAAATGAAACGCCGCCGCAATATTCTCTGGAAACTGGCCACCGATAAAAAGGCGGTCGTCATTGCGCGGCGCCGGAAAATCAAGGGTGGGGTCAGCGGGCTGCTCGAACAAATCGTCACCAAAGAAAGCGAAAAGTGATGAATATCGAACTGATCAGCATTGCCGCGATGTGTGCAGGGTATCTACTTTTACTTTCCGTTTACCAAATGATCGACAACCGCAATGCGCGAAAACTCAAACAAAGATGGGAATTTGACAGTGCAAATCGAGTTCACAACCGACGAGGCTGAACAAGTCCGTCAAATCTTTAGGGCGTTCAAGGTGGAGATTATCAATCGGATAATCGTCACCGGTGGATGCGATCACGTTGTCGCGGAAATTGATTGGGACAATCTATATCTCAAATTCCACGACGCGACTTTCCAACCCGAACAACAACCAAATCCATGAGTACCGAACTACAAGAAAAATCCTCGCCGTTTTCGCGAACGGCATCATCATCACAAGTCGAAATAGAATCCCAACGAGCAGTGGCGGAGGTGCAATCCGCCATGATTCTCGCCCGTCGATTCCCGCGTGATCACGTCGCTGCGCTCGACCGGATTCTCAATGCCTGCACCCGCCCATCATTGGCTGAGGGCGCGCTTTACACCTACAGCCGGGGAGGAACCGACATCAGCGGCCCATCAATTCGGCTCGCTGAGACGATTGCCCAGAATTGGGGGAACATTCAGTTCGGCGTGCGCGAGTTGGAACAACGCGAAGGCGAGAGTGTCGTCGAGGCGTTTGCGTGGGATTTGGAAACCAACACACGGCAAGTAAAGGTCTTTCAGGTTCGCCACGAAAGGCACACCGATCAAGGCGTCAAAATGCTGACTAAACCCCGAGACATTTATGAACTGGTCGCCAACCATGGAGCCCGCCGTCTCCGTGCGTGTATTCTAGGGGTGGTTCCCGGCGACATCGTTGAAGAAGCGGTTAAACAATGCGAGGTGACTCTTCAAAGCAGCGCCGAGTCAAATCCCGAGAAAGTGAAGGCCCTGATCGCAGCGTTCGGCGCCATGAGAATCACTTCTACCCAGATCGAGAAGCGCATCCAGCGCCGGATTGACTCCATCCAACCAGCGCAAATCGTTCAACTCCGAAAGATTTACGCCAGCATGCGCGACGGAATGAGCAAGCCGGAGGACTGGTTTGAATATGAACCCGAGTTTGAAACCGCAAGCCCGACAACCACCGCAACCATCGATACCCCGACTTCGTCCCGCCGCCGTGGCAGACCACCGAAAACGGTTGATGTTCCCATTGATGACATCGCTCCCGTCCCCGTCGAGACCGCTCCAGTCGAATCCTTAGCCTCCCGAATCGACAAGCTATCCGCCGATGGAAAAGTCACATCGGGCGACGTTCTGGCCTATCTCCAGACAGTCGGCAAAGCGCATGGCGCATGGAACACCCTTGACCTGTCCAATGATGATGCCCGCTATGTGTTAGACAACTGGCCGCACGTCCTTGAAAAGACCAGCGCCTACCTCGAAGGGGAGGCATTGCCATGAAAATAATCAACATCGACGTAACCAAAATTGACAAGGCATTGTTCAAGCCGGGAAAAAAACCTGACGCCGTTACAGGAAAAGTCGGGCAATACATGGATCTGGTTTGCTTTGATAAGCCTGACAATTACGGCAACGACGGATTTGTTGTTCAGGGAGTTTCCAAGGAACAGCGTGCGGCAGGCGTCAGAGGTGCAATCCTCGGCAACTGGAAGATTATTGGGGCTATCCGACAGCCATCGCAGCCAGCACGACAGCAACCGTCTAACAGCCAATCGCAGGAAGATGATATTCCTTTCTGACAAATGAGCGACGATCCACGAATGGGACTTCCAAGCGCTTCATCCATGGAAGCATTGGAACTCTGCCCCGGCAGGCATCTGGCGTGCCAAGGCATCGAGGACACCAGAACCAAGGACACCACGTTTGGCGACCGTGTTCATTTCGTTCTCTGCGAGATGGCTAATGGAAACGCCGCGCATCGAGACATTG
>Ga0163155_10006693_pt1 | contig 11071 bp, 9 predicted proteins | sample OliLakLV19SP4G1_FD_148611 | JGI IMG/M metagenome (GOLD analysis project Ga0163155, IMG submission 148611) | Freshwater microbial mat bacterial communities from Lake Vanda, McMurdo Dry Valleys, Antarctica - Oligotrophic Lake LV.19.SP4.G1 | ecosystem: Environmental > Aquatic > Freshwater > Lake >...
GCATCAGCTAGTAAAAGTTCCCGCAGCACTTCACCAACAGCGATTTCTCAGAACACCAGTATACTCCCCGCTGCCTCGCGTTTACCCAGTATGCCACTCCCTTTTACGCCGACAGAAGAAGCAGCAGCAGAGCCCACACTCGTCCTCACCGAGCAGGAGCAGGCCCAAGCACTAAAGGTAACTGAAGAGATTGAAGATCGGTTAGCAAAATCCTATGACTTCGATCCTGACGCCACACCGCAGGTGAAAGTCCCGGAAGAGCTCAAAAAAAAGATCGAGACTCTACCAAAAGAGCTTCAGTATCTTATTTTCTTAGCCGCCCGCCTGCCAGAGCGAAAGCTACCGGAATGACTTAACTCTGCCCTGAGGATTCCGCTTCAATAAACCGACGGAGATGCTCTGGTAGATTACTGAGATCTTCTGGCACTGCCATTTGATATTGAGCTGGACTCACTGGGTGAAGATTTCTAGCATCCGGAGTCCATTTCAACCAGACTTCGTCATACCAGTGTTTGATAAACTCCGGAGCGTGGGAATTCGTCTCCAGTTTTCGCAGCATATAGTCATCATTTCGCGCGTAGCTCAGGTGATAACAGACCGCCGATTCTAAAGGAATAATCGCTCCATTGTACCCTGCGCCCGAAGAGTCCAACCAAGTCCGGCTAGCCATTCTCCGCACCGCTGTTGTGCCGCCCCGGATTACGTTGAACTCAAAGCTATTACACTTTACCGCGACTAACGGTCGGTACCCTTCACGAGGCTCGATCCGGTGATAAGACTTCTTCCAGTAGGTATTCCACTCCAAATGAAACGCGGCAATCTGCGGATTAGCAGAGATCGTCGCCTTAATGTTCGCGAAATGCTGTGCGTGATAAATTTCGTCCGTATCAATGATAAAGCAGTAATCAATCCCCTCACCAGAGAAGCGCGCTAGGCCAAAATTGCGTTGGTCCATTTCATTCGTCCAACGCCCCCGAATCAATTCAAAGTTCGAGTGTTTCTCCACCAACTGCTCGACGTGTCGGATCTCAGCCGAGTTATCGCTCGGTCTACCATTCCAGGGAACTTCACTAATCAGAAAAAGGACTTTTTCCAGCTGGGGGGCCACAGTCTCGAGAGAGAGATCCAAATACTCTATGTCGTCATACAAACAGTAAACAGCGCCAAAACCCGCCATACTTCTACAACTCCCTCTTAGACCAGCTTGCTTCGTAGGACAGATCCCCCACCTGGAGATAACCCCCTGGACCTTGCTTACCAGCGGCACCAATATGATAACAGAACGCCTGCCCGTTTAAATACCCCACCAACTTTTGCCGTTCCCAAAGTTTGGCGAAATGCATCTCGAGCTCTGCCGGCCCACCAGACACGAACTGATCACGCACAGCACTCCGCAGGTGCTCAGTTCGAAATAACGACGGCATCAGCGAGAACGATTCATAACCAATCCCCTTTCCCACCCAGCCGGTATTATGAGGATCAATAACAACTCTCTCTAAAACAGTACCGTTAGGGGTACGAAGCCGCAGAGGATCCACCCGTTCAAAGGAACGGTAAACCAAGGGTACCCGCAGGTAGACCTGATGCAACTCCGGCAGCTGCTTTAAAAGCGCGACAGCGGGGGTGATAAAATCGTAGGGCTGAAAAAAATAGTGGTCGGGCTCGAGATACAACATGAACTCGGTTTCTACCGAATCGAGCAAAGTAGTGAAAACGTCAAAAAAGCTTCTTCGCTTGGCCTCCTCCATTCGGGCAATACACTCGATTTTGTACTGCCGACAGATCCTCACCAAGTCATCCGCGCCCAAAGGCGAGCGGTCATCCACCAAATTGTGAATTAGCTTCCCCGGAAAAAAGCTACACCGGTAAAAAGACTCCAGAGTCGTCTCAAGATACTCAATTCGTTCTGGAACATTGAGATAGACTGGAGTTAAAACTGTAACAAATCGTTCCACGGGCAGTATTGTGCTTTGCGCCAAGCGCCTTCGTCAAGAACAACTGCAAATTAAAGCCAGCAATCAAAGCCGACAGTCGCGCAGTTACCCTTTTGTAGACTGAAGCAGTGTCTGGACGACGTGCCTGAGTTCACCCCGCTCCACATAGGCTTGCAAACCTGGAAAACGCTCAATGACATCGCGTTTTTCGTAAAGAATTAGGTCGGCTAACGGTCGCCCCCAGAGCTCTTCGAAGCGTGTCCGAAATAGGAGCTCCCGTCGTTCCTGCTCCCCCTGTGTTTCAGCACCAGACCAGGAAGACTTGCCGCCAAAGTGGAGGATAAACGGCACCAGCGAATACTTAACTTCGAATCCAGCAAGTATTGCTCTGACACAATAGTCATAATCCTCTCCACCACCCCGCCCGTAGCTCTCGTCCAATTCCCCGACAACCGAGTATACCGAATAGGGAAGTTTGACCGCAAAAAATGGCAGGACGATCACATTGTAATAGCCACTCGCAGCTTGCTGCCGATGTAAGGCCACCACCTCTTCAAACGCCGCCTCATGCCCCAGATATTCCTCCAATTGCATCGCGGTCGCGCACTTAAAATTATCGGTTCGATAGTTTACTTCCCGATTTGAAAGCGGTGATAAAATTACTGGCTCATCAATCAACAAGCTGGGCAGCCATTCCGTGGTAAAGATAATGTCGTTATTCAAAAAAAACAGATCCGCTCGGTAGCTTTTGGCAATCGCCAACAGCTGGTTCACATTCTCAGCAAAGCCTCGGGGCTGCTTGTTCACAATGACGTGCAGCTTTCCACGGCTCAATTGATGATAACGCTCTCGTCGTTCGTCAGCTGGTTGCGTCGCGTCGTTATCAATCAAGAAGAAAAGATCATCTTCCTCAAGCTCAGTCTGCCGAAAAAAACTCTCCACCCCAGGCACGGTATAGTGTTCCGAGTGCTTAGTAGTAACCATGGCGAAGATCTTCATCGCTCCTCCGCAAATTGCGCAGCCCAGGTCGTCAGCGCCTTCATTCCTTGCGAGCCCAATTTGTGCCCAACCTCTTCCTGATGAAAGGTAACTTTCGCTCCACTAGCCAAGAGCGCGTCGCGCGCTTTTTCAGCGCGATCAATTGGAACCACTCGATCTAGACTACCGTGCGCGATAAAGTAGTTGGCTGGCAGTCGTTCTGAATTACCCCGAAAGCCTTCAACAAACGATCCCTCGGGATAGACAATCTTCGGAATGAACCCGCAGAGTAGCGCCACTCCCTGAAAATGGATCTGCTGATAGCTAGTTCCGCTAAGCAAGGAGAGTGATGAGACCACCGCTGCTCCCTGACTAAATCCGATACCGATTACGCGCTTGGGCTGAATTCCGTAGTATCGTGGAGCCTCACGCAAGAAATCTCCTAAACGAACTAGCGCCGGATTGAGCTGCGCCAAGGTAGTGGCTTTTCGCGGCTGCTCTTTGTCGGATTGCCCCTCGACATCCCACCAACTCCAGCCACCAATGGGGTCTGGACAAAACGCCTGAGGAGCCACAATCAGCGGGGTCTGGCCCAGAAAAGCGCGGGCGAAGGTCCACGGCACATCGGCGCTCCCGGCCCTACCGTGCACCAGGACCACCATCTGCTCTGCGGTACCGCCTGGCGGCAAATAAACGCGGTGCTCGAGCCCTAGAGCCTCTACCGCCTCCTGATTCGCTACAACTGACTGAAACATTAGCTATTTGGTCTGTTAGATAATACCCCCCGGACTTGACCATAAAGAGCTAATTGTCTACAACCCCCGTGCTTTTGAGGAGTGAGCCTTTTTTAGGGCTGGCACCTTAGAAGAAGCTCTCTCGATTGTCCGTCCCCATCGTCTAGCCTGGTCCAGGACACCGCCCTTTCACGGCGATAACAGGGGTTCAAATCCCCTTGGGGACGCCACTTAATCGAGTTTATAAGGACTCGCCTATGCCCTTTTGTTTGAGCTGCAAACTCACCTTTCAGATTACTGCCGCCGACCTCGAATTTTATTCCCAAGTTGGACCGACAATCGAAGGCGTAACCTATTCTGTTCCCCCGCCGACCCTCTGCCCGGATTGCCGCTTTCGGCGCCGACTCTCCTTTCGCAACGAACGCTCGCTGTATCGACGGCAGTCGAGCCTCTCCGGTAAAAACCTAATCTCGATCTTCGCACCCGATAGTCCCTATCAAGTCTACGATCGAGACGAATGGTGGAGCGATGCTTGGGATCCGACTAGTTTCGGCCGTCCATTCGACTTCAATCGCAACCTCGCCACTCAAATCATCGATCTCGCGCTGGCCGTTCCACACCCTAACCTCTACAATACGAACGCTGAGAATAGCTCATTCACCAACTATGCCTTGAATATCAAGAATTGTTATTTGGTGTTCGGGATGAGCGATTCTGAGGACTGTCTCTATGGTCGGTTCGTCCGCCAGTCGCGTGACGCTGTCGATTGTCTGAGCATTCTACGATGCGAACTGTGTTACGAAGCTATCGGCTGTGAAAGCTGTTACGAATGCCGATTCATCATGAACTCCCGTTTCTGTCAGGGATGTAATTTCGTCGAAGACTGCGAATCCTGCACAGACTGCTTGGTTTGTTACGGGCTCAAGCAAAAACAGTATTATGTGGGGAATGAGTTTGTCGGCAAGGAGCGTTACCAACAATTGCTGAAAGAGCTCATGCCGCTCTCCAGCGAGAATTTCGCCGAACTGGCCGCTCAACTTTCAGCCTTGAAGCAGAAACTGCACCAACTAATATCGCACATCTACCAGAGTGAAGATTGCACCGGCGACACCATCTATAATAGCCATAACTGCCAAAGTTGTTTTGATATCAATGATTGCGAAGAGAGCAAGTTTCTCTGCTACACCCCCAAGGGTATCCGTAGTTACGACTGCACTTTCAATGCGCCCGGCGGGGTGCGCTTTTGCTATGAAGTTTGCTCTTCGATGGGAGAAGACTGCCTCGGAACATTTCTCAACTGGAACGGAACGAACGTCTATTACTCGATGGAGTGCGACTCCTGCCGGGATATTTTTGGCTGCGTCGGTTTAAAAAAACGACAATATTGCATTCTAAACAAACAATACGATCGGCAGAGCTATTTTACTTTGCTACCACAGATCATTGATCATCTTCGGCAGACCAAAGAATGGGGGGAATTTTTCGACCCCAGCGTCAGCATGTTCGCCTACAATGAAACGGTAGCCCAAGAGAACTACCCACTCTCAGCAGCCGCTGCTAGCGCGCTGGGGTGGCGCTGGCGGGCAGAGGAGAGCATTACACCCGCCGCTGTCCCAAATGACAGCGATGTCGCCATCTGCAAAAGCTCTCACGCACCATTTAAAATTATCCCCCAAGAACGGACGTTCTATGAAAAAATGGGGCTACCCCTCCCGGCGCTTTCTCCGAACGAGAGACATCAATCACGCTTGCTGCGCCGTGGTGCGCGACGCATGATTTTTCCTGCTACCCATTAATCTTGTCTGGTCTGAGACAGAACCTGAGCCCAACCTCTCCGGCTAACTAGGGAAAAAAGGGGGAAAAAGGGGAAAAAGGGGACGTTACCCTTTTTACCTTTTTACATCAGCCCCTCATGGGCAACGCCGCGCTAAAGCTAGCATGCCCTCGCGCTTGAAAGCTGGATTAAAGCCATCGATAAATCTAAATGGCGCATTATCCCAGGGCGAGCTCTCCCAGGTCTGGAGAACACACATCTTTACCTTTTGATTGAGTTTTCGGGAGCTGAGTTCATAAGAGCGGGTAGTCCAGTCAATAAATTTAACGGAAAAGTCGCATTTTCCAATACAGCTCCAGAATCCACTACCCCAGCTAGGATACCAAAGATGCCACTCGGGCATCACTAACTCTCGTTGCATTAGTAGATTCGCGGCGTTAAGCGGCGTTCGGCTAGTCGAATCCGGAACTAGCGCTACCCGATGACCGCGCAAGTACCAGTTAACATACTGCGGTACATAATCGATCAGCACCGGCGCAGTCGGCTCTCCTTCATTCTTAATCCGTTCAATCGCTATCACCAGCGGCTCAGCTGCTCGATCTCGCTCAAGGTTAACTGCACGCAGCCCGGCATAAAGTGAATCCGCTTTCCAGTGAATCTTCCCCTCTCTCTCAAAGAGTAAGAGCACCAAGACCGCGTAGCCACAAAGGACCTGTCCCAGTAGCCGTCGTGATGACTCCCCTTTACTGCTACTTCCCAGTGCCACAATCCAGAAGAGGGCAAACAGGGCTATCGAAAAATAGTATCTACTTTGTGAAAATGGGCTCAACCCGTCTAAAGTCACAATGCCGTAATAGTATAGAGCTAGAAACGACCCCAGTTGCAGCGTACGCGCATACTCCCGAGCAAAAGCCAGAAGTACCACAGCTCCGCTCAATACGTATAACCAAAAACTTATGCCAAAAAAATCCCCGACGCTCGGCGGACTCACAAAATCGGTCGTAGACCATGCTTGTTGTAACCAAGGACGAGCATAGAAAGTTACCTGGGCCAGTGAGAGCAAACCAGGCAGCACGACCCAATTAGCGTAGGCAGCAACCCTGCCACTCAGAGGCAATCTCTGCTCCGATCCCCCACCAACAATAACATAGAGCGCCGCGAGCCCGAGCACGACCACGGAAAGTGCTCCACCAAAAGTATGAATTTGCGGCAGAACTACCAGCACTCCTGCTAGCACCCAGCGCCAGCCTGGCACTCCTTGGCGATAGCGGCCCAGCGCCAGTAGTCCGAGAGCAAGCGCTAAATCAAGTAGCGCATGATAGCGCGCAGTTCGATCGTAGATTAGCCGCACCGACTGTGCCCCGAAAAGTAGCGCCGGAACCGCACTAGCAACGACTCCAACTCCGCCAACTGTTCGCAATCCGTAAAGCACAACCGACGACGTCAACGCATGCGCCACAACGAAGGGGGAGCGAATTGCGAGATCCTCGTTCGCCTGAAACAGTCGCCCTGCCGCGAGCCCCAAGGCCCCCACATAGAACTGCACTGGCGGCGTAAAACGGTGGAGCTCGCCATCCTCGATCTCGAGCCCACCGGCATTTAAAGACAGCTCTCCCTGGGCATCCAGCACTTGCGGTAGCCCCTGCTCCAAGACGCTACGCGCCCGTTCGGCAGTTTCAACCTCATCCTGCCAGAGCGGATAGGAGGCAAGGCCTGGTGCCGAAATGTACAGAACGACGGCAAAAACGAGCAGCTCAGGCCAAAGTTTTAGTATGCCCTGCCTTGCCATCACTTGGCGCGTTTACGACGCTCCACTCTTAAGACTCCGTCGATGCCCTCAAGCTGACGGATGATATTCTCTAATTGAGCGGAGCTGGTGACGGTCATCTCCAGCGTATTACTGGCTTTACCATCTGGGGAAGTTTGCACTTGAGCAGTCGCAATATTAGCGCCAGCTGCTGAGATAGTTTGAGTAATCGCCGCCAACACTCCGACTTTGTCTTTAGTGTAAATGGTCACCTTGACCCGACGCTGGGTGGGTGCAGTGCTATCCCAGGAGACCTCGATCAGTCTCTGTGGATCAAAGCTCATCGTGTGAGGACATCCCCGAGTATGAACCACCACACCTCTTCCACGGGTGACGAATCCAACTAGCGGTTCGCCCGGTAACGGTTCGCAACACTGGGCAAAACGGAATACGACATCGTTCAAACCGCTAACTGTTACACCCGAGCGCTCTTTTTTTGATCGCGCCGCGTTATTGAAGATCTTTTGTAGTGCTGATTCTTCCTCCGCCAGCCGTGACTCGATGTCGACGGCTTCCGGAGCTAGTTTTTTTAGCACTAAACTCGGCTCTAACTTTCCGTAGCCAATCTCGGCAAAAAGCGAGTCTACGTCAGCCTGGCTTAGTTCCTCAGCTAACCGTTTAAGGGAGCCGTCCTTGAGCACCTTACTGAGCGAGAGCTTAACCTTAGGAAGATCCCGACTAAGTAGCTCCTTACCTATCGTAATCGATCGATCTCGCTCCTCCTGCTTCAGCCAGGTGCGAATACGCTGCTTGGCCTTGGAGGTCACCACCATATTCAACCAGTCTTTGTTAGGGACCTGTCGAGTTGAGGTGACAATTTCGATCGTATCCCCGTTTCGAAGTTTGGTCCCAAGGCTAACTTGTTGACCGTTGACTCTGGCGCCAGTGCAGTGCTGCCCAACTTCTGAGTGAATATGATAGGCGAAATCGATGGGGGTCGATTCGGATTGCAAAGCAATCACGTCACCCTTGGGGGAGAAAACAAAGACTTGGTGTGGAAAAAGGTCATCTTTCACGATCGACATAAATTCGATCGGATCCCGCAGCATTTTTTCCGATTCAACAAGATCCTTCAACCAAGAGAACTGCATCCCGTCTTTGCTGGAGAGCTTGATCGACTTACCTTCCTTTTTGTAGACCCAGTGCGCAGCGATACCGCCTTCTGCCACTTCGTGCATGTCTTCGGTGCGAATCTGGATCTCGATTCTCGTCCCTTGGGGTCCAATCACCGTGGTGTGGAGCGACTGATAATTATTCGCCTTCGGCATGGCGATATAGTCTTTGAAACGTCCCGGAATGGGTTTCCACGCGGCGTGAATCACCCCTAAGACGGCGTAACAATCGATAGTACTGGAAACTAGGATTCGAAAGGCGATTAAGTCGTGAATCTCGTCAAACTCAAGTCCACCTCGATCCATCTTCTGATAAATTGAAAAAAAATGCTTAGGTCTGCCGGCGACGGTCCCTTTTACGCCGTTCTGTTCGAGCTCGGTCGAGATTAGCTCTCCAACCTCTTGAATATAACGTTCGCGCTCCTTTTTCTTCTTCGCGACGTTAGATTTTATGTTCTCATAGAGTTCGGGCTTGAGGTAACGAAAAGAGAGGTCCTCTAGCTCAGATTTCATCCAGTTAATACCGAGACGGTGCGCGAGAGGCGCGTAGATATCCATCGTTTCACGCGCGATACGCAGCTGTCGCGACTCGGAGAGAAACCCCAGGGTGCGCATGTTGTGCAGCCGATCGCAGAGCTTCACTAACAGCACGCGGATGTCCCGGGCCATCGCTAGCAACATCTTGCGAAAATTCTCAGCTTGCTGCTCAGCCTTGGAACTAAAATTAACCTGGCTTAGCTTAGTCACACCATCGACAAGCTGCGCGATGTCACTGCCAAAACGAGTTTCAATATCCCGTAGAGTGACGGTGGTGTCTTCCACAGTATCGTGCAACAACGCCGTCACCACGCTAGGAATATCGAGTTTTAGCTGAGTAGCAAGGTAGGCGACCTCCGTTACATGGGTAACGTAAGGTTCTCCTGAAGCTCTAGTTTGTCCCTTGTGTTGTTCGCGAACGAAGGAGAAGGCTTGACGGATAATTTCGAGATCGGGCGACGGATGATAATCCTGAACTGCCGCAATGATCTCCTGCAATCTCACGTTATAAAAACCATTAAGTATTTAACGCGCAATACTGCCGGCAAGCCGTTCGCTAAAATCCGACTGTCGATCGTAGTGAGTCGATCGCAGTCACTTGATCTCAGTAAATCAATCTCAGTGAGTCGTCTCAGCACGAGCCGCAGCTTTGATAGCTCCGGGGGCAGTAACAACCGCTGCCCCATTGCTTTCAACACTCCTCTCTACAGTCTCACCCTCGTCGTTCGAAAGACGAAAGCGCACTTTCCCGTCTGCAATCTCCCGCAGCGCGGAGACCACGGCTTTATTACCGCGAGTGTCTGTGACTGCATCCTGTCCAGTCAGTAACTGCTTTGCCCGCTGCGAGGCCAACCTGACAAGAGTGAAACGATTCGACTCATTTTCCAAGCAATCTTCGACTGTGATCCGTGCCATAGTACTAAATTCTTTAACTTTACTTAAGTAACACCCTACCAGTTTGGTAAGGGAGGCTCGAGCGAGCTGTTCCCGATTGCAGCTGTTGGAAAAACAGCGCTAACAAGGTAACGTAAACCGCTAGAGTATTTAGAAACATCAAAAATAGCAACTCCAACCGCTTGAATTTGCGGCGCTTAAACTGCCTCCACCGAATAGGACTGATGGGTTATGATGAAGGAACCTGAAAAAACGCTCAAATTTCGCTCCCAAGGTCCTCAACTGGTCCGGAATCGCCTCAAAGGGAAGATCTTTCTTGTTCCTACCTTCGTCACGGTCATCGGCATCTTTTGCGGCTTTATGTCTATTTTATACTGCTTCCAGGGACAGCTGGAGCTGGCCTGCAAGTTTATCGGATTCGCCTTTGTTCTTGATGGACTTGATGGGCGAATTGCTCGGCGGCTCAATGCCACCAGCGCCTTTGGCCGAGAGTTTGATTCGCTGAGCGATCTAGTAGCCTTTGGCGTAGCTCCTGCGGTGTTGATTTACACCTGGGCCTTTAAAGGTCCTGCTGACGAGTTCGGTATGCTGGTGGCCTTTACCCTTGTGGTCTGCGGCGCGACTCGCTTGGCGCGCTTCAATATCGACACCGAGCACCGCCCGCACTTCCTTGGTTTACCTATCCCCGGAGCTGCGGCGGCCTTAGCCTCGCTAGTCTTTTTTTACCCCGAGCCAATTCAAACCCAGACTGTGGCGAGTTTCATCATGTTGCTAACCGCCACCCTGGCTGGGCTGATGGTTTCGACTGTTCCCTTCCCTAGCCTCAAGCATCTGCGTGTAAATGACGTGCCGCCCAGAATCTTATTGCTGATAGTTTCTATTGCAGTTGCTATGGCCTGGTACCATAACCGCCTGGCGATGCTAATTGCGTCTTCAATTTACGCCTTTAGTGGGCCGGTCCTAATGTTGGTGAAGCGTACGGCGCCGACTGCAATAGAAAAGGTTAAGACGGTCATTCGCTGAACGGCTTAACCTTTTTGGGCCCTGAAAGTCTTCAGAGCTAACTACTTGCCGATAAATGGTATCACGTACTGGTTACCGGTCACGTAGTTTCTGAATACCAATCCACGCCGGTTGCTCTGAATCACAAGTGATCCATAAGTGTCAGCCGGAACTGGTAGCACATACTCCTGCGTGCCGTGCCCGGGGATAGTGAACTGCTGACTAGCGATTAACGATCCATCAAAGTTCAGTATATCGAGTGAGCTCTGGATTGGGTCCGGAGTGAAGTTATATAACTC
>Ga0163155_10006694_pt1 | contig 11070 bp, 8 predicted proteins | sample OliLakLV19SP4G1_FD_148611 | JGI IMG/M metagenome (GOLD analysis project Ga0163155, IMG submission 148611) | Freshwater microbial mat bacterial communities from Lake Vanda, McMurdo Dry Valleys, Antarctica - Oligotrophic Lake LV.19.SP4.G1 | ecosystem: Environmental > Aquatic > Freshwater > Lake >...
GCATTGGGCAGCGACCAGCCGTTCGCAGCGAGAGTGATCGCGATATCGGTTTCTGGCTCGGGCGTCGCCGGGTCGTTGGAGTAGATGTACTCTTTCTCGAAATACGTCGATGAGATCCGCGCGGGATGATTGACTGGATCGCTGACGATCCCCTGGACCGTGATATCGAGCAGGGAGCGACCGCCGATCGAGATCTCGCCCACGGTGCGCCCGACGATGAGCTGACCGAATGTCTTCACCTGCACGTCCGCGCTGGCCGCCGGGTTGACGGTGTGAAAGATCCCGTTGACAAAGCCGCGGATCTCGGCCCGCCCGACGTCACGCTGCCAAGTCCCCGCTTCGCCTGCCACGATGAGTGTGCCGAGGTCTCCGGCGACGGTGATAGAGCCGTAAAGATTGGAAACGACGATGCGCTCGACCGAGCCGGTGAAGTTCGAAGACCCGAAGAGCATTCCGTGGATGTAGACGCCGCCGATGTTGCGGTTGCCTTGGACAAAGATCCCCTGCGTGGGATTCGCGAACCCGCTGGTGATTGGGATTTGGCGCTGTACACCGTTGACAAGCGGGAGCCCGCTCGGGTTGTACGTCGCGGCGTTGGTGTTGTCCCGGACGATCGGGCTGCCGATGATGACGCTGCCCGAGTTGCCGGGCAGCCCGTGGACGGCTGGCGGGGTGTTGGGGATCGTGTTGTCGATATCAAACCCGAACCCGCCGGTGGCCTCGAAGTAGTCGTAGAGCCCGGAAGTGAGGTTCTCGATTCGCTTGTACGCGAAACCACCCTCGAAGAAATCGACGTCGGCGTCGGGCGTCGTCGATGCGGCGGTGAGGCCGCCGAATATTGTGAGCGACGTGCTCTCGTCGGCGTTGACGAGCGTGATGCTGCCGATGCCGTCGTTGATGTCGGGGATGCCGTCGTCGTTGAGATCACCCAGCGCGAGCGTGCCGCCGTTGGGAACTCCTAGCGCGATTGTTTGGAATATTTCTCGACCGTAGAGATCAAGAAACCGGGCCGAAGAGCCGACCCTGCCTGAGAAGAACACTTCAGCGGTAGGGCTCACACGATTCACGATATTTTCAACAAAGTTTCCTGCCGGTGCTGTGTACTGCAGTTCGTCCACAATGAACGCGTCCGCCCCGGTATCGGTGGCGAGAATGCGCAGGCCGTCAAAGGCCGGGTTTGCCGTGTTCGCCGTGAACGTGAATCGACCAACGCCGGTGCCGTTGCCTTGGGCTAGCAGCTGAGCGCCCGTAAAGGTCTGGGTGACCACGCCACGGAAGAACAACTGAACCGAGAACCTGGCCGCGTCCAATCCCGCGCTCGAGCCCTGCGCCCCCCGGACCGTGAACGTCATGCTCGACACACCCTGGCTCAGGCCGCCTTGGGTCTGGGGGCGGAACTCAAAGAACTGGCCGATGTCCGGTCTAGCCTGCAGGAACCGCTCGCCCGTCGGAGCGCCGACGTTGTCGAGCACGGCCCGGACCTGGAAGTTTGACGTTGGGATGATGTTGTGGTTGATGCGGATGAAAGAGCCCAGCAGCACACGCCCGCTCGGGAAGTTTTGCACGTTGGGAAGCGGAGCACCTGGGGTCGGCGGGAACTCGTCGTTGAAATCTTCGTCCACGACCGTGGGGGCGTTATTCACAATCTGCGCGTTGGTGAACGCGCTCGGTATCGCGTAGGCAAAGACGGCGCGGACCGTGCCGATTCCCGTGTTGGGGTCCACGTCCGTCGGCGAGATCGTCAGCGAGAACAAGAGTTGCCGAGGCTCGAGCTGGTCCACCACGGGCCGACCCGATCCGCCAGCCATCGACGCCAACCGAGCGCCGCCCTTGGCCAGCCCCCCCTTGGAGTTGCGGCCCGAACGCAGAAGGGGACGATTCACTTGGCGCGACTTCTTCATGACCACTCCTCAACACAAGCTCACGGGCTTGGGACAGACACAGACGAGTTCTAGGACTACTTCTTACCAACCGTCTCGACCAACCGCCTCAACCAACCGCCTTAACCAGCCACAGCGATCCGCACAACCGACACCATCCTCAATCGCTCGGCCTGAAGCCGTCCCAGCCCGACCGACGAAACACTGCTGGGGCTCAAACTCGGTTTAAAGGCCGCCTGTTTGCTCAAGCTCACCTCGCCCCGACTGACCCGCTCAGGCAGCGTGCCCGGGTGGCACGCCGCAAGACGAGATCGTTCGAACCACCTCGAGAGCCCCTCGACGGACCGCCGCAGGCTGCTCGCATACCTCGCGACCCGCCGCCGGACTCTCGACCATGCCCGTACAACGTACACGACCTGCCGCAAGTCTTCAACCGAGATCTCGCCCGGAGCGGTCGTTCGAGAAAGGTTTCTCAAACGAACCAGACGAATCGAATCTGCCTCGGCTGCGTTCATCTTCGTCTCATCTGAAGGTCGCTTGAAACTCTTTGGCCGACCCAAAGTTTGCCTACCGACTAACGCGACGCGCCGCCTTGCCGGGCGATGCAGCCGGAGCGTCCGATTGAACCGCACCAAAGAGCGACGCCAGATCTTCCCTCGGATCGTCACCGATCACTCTCAATGTGGTTCGAGGTTCATGGTCCACGACAGCTCGCTGGGCCGCTGTGCGGTGGTTCCACACCTTGCGGCGCGAGACCAACCGTGGGGAAAGCCATTCACGCCAGCGTGCGAAGTCCGGCCCGGCCGTCCACCAATGGATTCGATACGGAGCGCGGCTCGGAAGGTTTCCACCAATTTGACAGTTTCTGAGATTCCTCGAGTCTTTCGATCCGTATTTTCGATCTGGACAGGATTCTCGGCGATCGCTTTTCAACTACAGGATTCGCTTAGATCGCGGGTAGCTGCCCATGACAGACAGGCTCTGGCAGTGGGCCGTCGCCTCGCGGATGGTTGAGGCCATGATCGGGTCGTCGCGGTGCCCGAGAGCATCAAGAAAGAAGGTGTAGTGCCAGTTGTTCCGGCCGCTGGGGCGCTTGTCGATGTGGCTCAGGTTGACCCCTGCCCGCTCGAAGACCCCCAGCACGCTGACCAGCGCCCCCGGCTTGTCGGCCGTGGTGAACATGATCGACGTCTTGTCGTCCCCCGTCCGCTCAGACTTCTGGCGCGAGATGACAAAGAACCGCGTGATGTTGCCGGGGTTGTCCTCGATCTTAGCGAAGAGTGTTTTGAGTCCATAAATCTGCCCCGCGAGTTCCGACCCGATCGCGGCTGTGTTCGGGGTTTGGCCGATGACCAGGGCCGTCTGCGTTTCGTCGGCCGCGGTCTTGGCGGCCCGGCTTGAGCTGGCCGCCGGGATCAATTCAGCGCCCGGGTACTGGGTCGAGAGCCACAGCCGGCACTGCCCGAAGACCTCGGGCTTGGAGTGGATCCTCTTCACGGCCTTGGGCGGACAGTTGGCGAGCAACTGGTGGTGAACCGCGATCTGAACTTCCGCGCAGATCGAGATGTGCGCTTTTCCGTCGCGGAAAGCGTCGAGCGTCTCGACGATGCCGCCGCCGGTCGAGTTTTCGATCGGCACCAGCCCATAGTTCACGTGCCCGCGCTGGACCTCGGTGAAGACGCCAGCGATCTCGTGCATGTCCTCGAACTCGACGGAGTTCCCGAACTGCTTGACGGCCGCCATGTGCGAGTACGAACCGGCCGGGCCCAGGAAACCGATCCGCAGCGGCTGCTGGAGCGCGAAGCTGCCGGACATGAGCTCGCGATAGACGCCTTCGAGCGCGCGCTCGGGCAGCGGTCCCTTGTTCAGGCCGATGACCTTTTCGAGAACCTGCGCCTCGCGGTGCGGGGTGTAGATTGGCAGCCCGGCCTTGCGCTTGAGCTTGCCCACGTGCACCACCAGCTCGGCACGCTCGTTGAGCAGCTTGACGAGCTTGCGGTCCATGGCGTCGATCTTTTTGCGCACGTCTGCGAGAAACCCGGCCGCCTTGGGGTCGGGCTTGGGCGGCGAAAGCGAAACACCGGGAGCGACAACGCGGGAAGACGCCCGGCCCGAGCGCGGGCTGGACTTGGTTTTCTTGCTCACTTCGAACCCTCAATTTCTTCAGTAGGGCAGGTTTTTAACCTGCCTGTCTTTCATGGTGGGACAGGTTTGCAAGGTGCCTGTCTTGAAGAGGCAGGTTACAAACCTCCCCCACCACAAGGCAGCTCGCTACTTCAGCTCCACCGACCAGTACGCATGGTCTAGGAACGCCTTCCACGACGCGTACTTCTCGTGCCCCAGCCGGAGCGTAATCAGCGGATTGCGCTTAGGCTTTTCGGGACGACGAACGAGCGACATGCGAGCCTGCTCGGGCGTTCGGCCTCCCTTGCGGGCGTTGCACCGGATGCACGCGCACACTAGGTTATCCCACGTGTTCCCGCCGCCCTGAGCACGCGGCTTGACGTGGTCGATCGACAGGTCGGCCGTGGGGAAAACTCGCCCGCAGTACTGGCACAGGTTGCGGTCGCGCGCGAACAGGTTCCGCCGATTCAGCTTCACGATCTGGTCCGGCAGACGGTCGTAGCCGATCAGGCGGATGATCCGCGGCACCGCGATCTCGTAACGCACCGTCCGCACCCAGTCGTGCCGCTCGGGCTCGAACTGGCGTTGCAGCTGCGCGACCTCGGCCCAGCTTTCGAAATCGTAATTGAGAAATTGGTGGCCGCTGGGCCCTTGGTCAACGTGGATCACCTCGGCGATGTTGTTGACGAGCAAGCAGAACGCACGCCGGGCCGAGATGACTCGCATCGCGACGTAGAGCTTGTTCAGCACGAGCACCTTGGCGTTGAGCCCTTCGCTGCCCATGGAGTTGGCGATCGAGCTGCCGATGGAGTTGGCGATCGAGTTTGCCAGAGGCCCCGAGGCTGCCATGGCTAGGTCGGCACCGAGAAGTTGATCGCCAAAGTCGCCGCGTGAGATCTGGCGAGGACCGGGGCGTGAGTCGGGAGAGCGACGGTCGTTGGAAGCGTCGGCGATATCTCGCTGGCCAGCGTTGGCCGAGTGCTTCTGCGGGGGTTGGTCTCGACGCCCGTTCATAGATCTGCTCATCGATCGACGTTGGGTTAGCCTGAACCGAGTCTCTGAAGTGCTCGCGCTGGCCGCAAATCAAGCGCGAACCGCTCGCGAACCTGAACCATTTACGCCGCCCAAGGCCGACAAAGGCCTGAGGCCGCGGTTACTGATTGTTGATGAGGATCGGCGCGGGATCAATGGGGGTGCAGAGACTGCAAGAACGACCGCCGCGGTCGCTTCACGCGGTCGGCGTACGAGTTGTTTGCTGTGGCTATCGGAACCGCTGACTGCCGGACGATGAGGGACAGTCCAGCCGCACCTCGCTCAGTTGGCAATTCGATGCTTCCGCCGCGGTCACGCGAGTAAATAGATCTGAACGCTAGACCTCTTCGGCCGAAAAGTTCTGAGAAGCCGCAGAGGCACGATGTCTTGTGTAGTTGTGAGATGGAGGAGGCGACTGAGATCGGTAGGAACCGATCTCAGTCGTACGAAGTCGCCGCCACACCGCCGGTCACGATGCAGCGGTTGGTCAATAACGTGCGGCGTGAAGGGTCGTGGTTGAAGATTTGCGGCATGACGATGGCGGCGTAAAGGCCCCACTAGAAGCAGTCGATAACACCACATCACCTCGCCGATCTCAGACCCGCTGGCTGATCGAAGAATTCAATGAACCAGACCGTGAACAGTCCCAGTCCGAGCACGCGAGAGGCGTCGTCTGCGAATGCCGGAGTCGTCATCGGTGGCGGCTCGCGACGCACGCGGGCTTCGCGGCGGCGGATGATCATCGTGACGATTGGCGTGCAGGCGTTGTTGCTGGCCGCTGGCTGGGCGTACACGTTCCGAGCAGTGCGATCGCGCGTCGTGGAGAAGTTCAAGGACCAGATCGTGTCCAGCAACATTGCCACCGCCGAGGCCGTAAGCGCGAAGCTCGGTGAGTTGGTGCCGCGCGAGATTGCGTACCAAAGCAAGGATTGGGAGACGGCTCAGTCGGTTATCGAGAGCCTGCGCATGCCCGCGGGCGGCTTTGCGTGTCTGATCGATGACGAAGGACACCTTCTATGTCACCCAGACATGCGCGAGCAGCCGGAGTTGCGCGAGGTGAGGCTGGGTTCGGCGAAGCTACGCGGCGAAGCGGGAGCGGCCGACGTGGTGCTCACGGACCTGCCGCATGCGGGCGTATCGGCGGGCGAAGTGGTCTTTGGTGGGGTGCAGACGCATTACTTGGCGACGACATACTTACCCACGACCAAGGCTCGCCTGTTGGTGCACCAGCCTGTGGACGGACTGCTAAGCGCGGGCGAAGCGTCGACCAGCGGTCTCTTGTGGATCGCGGTGGGCATTGGCTCGGTCGTGCTTCTGGCTACTTCCGTGACGACGGCTCGCCTCATGCGTCGTCACGACCACGAGCTGGAATCCATCAACACGGGCCTCGAAGGCGAGGTGTCTCGGCGGGTCGACCAGGCCATGACCTTCCGCGATTCGCTGATCCTTGGTCTGGCCAAGCTCGCCGACTACCGCGACACCGATACGGGCACGCACCTTGAGCGGATCGCTGAGTATACGGAACTGCTTGCGCGGCAGTTGGCGACCACGACCGCCGAGATCGACGAGGCGTACATCCGTCGCCTGCGCGTGGCGTCGTCGATGCACGACATCGGCAAAGTGGGCGTCGAAGACGCGGTGCTCCTCAAGCCCGGCAAGCTGACTGATGAAGAGCGAGGTCGGATGCAGCGGCACCCGATCATGGGCGCGGACACGCTGCTGGCGATACGCGAAAAGATGGGCCATGACGAACTGGTGGAAATGGCGATCGTGGTGACGCTCGAACACCACGAGCGCTGGGACGGCAAGGGATACCCGCTGGGACTCGCGGGCGAGCAGATCCAACTGGGCGCGCGTATCGTGGCGCTGGCCGATGTCTACGACGCGCTCACGAGCCGGCGCGTTTACAAGGCGGCGATGAGCCACGAAGACGCGGTGGCGATCATTGTCAAAGAGCGCGAGACGCAGTTCGACCCGAGTGTGGTTGACGCGTTCGTGGTCTGCGGAGCGAAGTTCGCCGAGGCGCGAACGCGGCTCCAGCCGCCGGAGGCAGGGACGGCGGAGGCGAAGCTCGCGGCGTGACCGATGCGAAGGGGCGGGTCGAACTGATCTATAGGAAAGTCGACGGGCAACATCGGCTGGACGGCACTTATTTCGTGTCACCCAGCCGCGGGACCATCGTGTTTGAGCGGCGGGCGTGATTGCTCGATGATCGGGCCGAGGCCGACCTGTTGACACCAACCCCACACCAACCCCACACCAATCGGGGCGGCGGTGTATAGAGCGAAAAAGAAGACCTCGCGGGGGCGGGGTCTCAAGAACGGTTGGAGATATATAGCTTCGATCACACGGGCTCAGCGCCGACAGCGTGAAGCCAGCAAGCCTGTTAAGCTAGCGAGCCCAAACCATCTACGCCGCCCAAGGCCGACAAAGGCCTGAGGCCGAGGTTACTGATTGTTGATGAGGATCGGCGTGGGATCAATGGGGGGTGCAGAGACCGCAAGAACGACCGCCGCGGTCGCTCCACGCGGTCAGCCTGCGCGTTCTGTTTGGCGGCTATCGGAACCGCTGCGGCCAAAGGCTGCCGCGGCAGAGCAGACCAATTAGTGCCTGCGTCGTTAGCAATCCGATGCCACCGTTGCGGACGCGCTGGCAGTTTGATCCGAACGGTGGGTTTGTGCGATGTTACGAGAAATGAGGACTTGTAAAGTGGTGAGCTGGACCGAAGACAATGAGATCGGTAGAAACCGATCTCGGTGGCACGAAGTCGGTGCCACCCCGCCGCTCAAGACGACCCTTAAGACCGAAGTCAACGAAGAGGCATGGGCTACCCTCCGCAGCGACACGTCCCGCGAGTTCGCCAAGCCCAAGGGAGGCCGCATCGCGGTCAAGGTGATCAATCATCTTGGGGATGAGGTGATGAAAGTGTTTAAGGTGGAGTAGCAGATGGCAACGCCGACTCGCCTCTCTGACAAGAGCATCGCGGTACTTACGTTAATCGCGCAGGGGCACACTTACGCGCAGATTGTCGACTCGCGCCCGGATCTGACGTACCTCGACATTTTCGCCGCTGCTGGAGAGGCTTTGTGGATCCACGAATCCCGGCCTGACCCAAAGGAACGGCTCGAACAAATAAAGGCGAAACATGCTCGGGCCTATGAGGCTTGGACGGCCGAGGATGACGCCGCGCTTGCCGCGATGAGCAAGCGTTTATGCCCGGTTTCGGAGATGTCGGAGCGGTTCGGCCGGCAGCCATCGGCCATTCGCTCGCGACTGGTGAAGCTGGGACTGTCGAGGTAACGGATCGACTTGGAGACATGATGGAATTCAGGATCGGCTGGGTGGAGCTGACTTCGTGCCACTGAGATCGGTTCCTACCGATCTCAGTAGGAACCGATCTCGGTGGCACGGGTGAGCGCTGTTCTCCTATGGTCTCGCGTATCCTCTCCTCATGCCGACCCCACTCACCTTCGCCGCCTTCCAGAAGCTAATCTACGACCGCTACTACTCCACCGACAGCACTCGCGGCACGCCGGGGACGTTCATGTGGCTGATGGAAGAGGTCGGCGAGCTGGCCACGGCCTTGCAGAACAACGCGCCGGGAAAGTCACCAACTCTTGAAGAACGTGCCAACCTCGACGAAGAGTTCGCGGATGTCATCGCCTGGCTCAGCACCATCGCGAACATCCACGGCGTGGACCTTGAAAAGGCCCTGCGCAAGTACACGCACCAGACGATCGAGGGTGTGAAGGATTGACGCGGGTGTAAAAATCTGACGCAAACCGTCTCGCCTCAACGAGGCTCGCTGCGGCACAGAGGCTCTCTGAACGAGGCGGATTGCTGGCGCACTCGAGCCCGTTGTCGAGGCAGTCTTGCTCACTTCGCGGCTCCCCCGGGTGGTCGGGGCAGACCTACGACTTGCCCGCTGGCACAGAGCCCAGAAAGTGCGCGATGATTGAGTTGCGATCTTCTTCTGAAAGCTCAGCCAAGGCCGCGTCGAGCACCGGCTCGAGTTCACGCCACGAACGCTCGTCGAGGCTGACCGCTTCGGGCATACTCGTCACCGCGGGCTTGGTCCGTTGCCGCGTGCTTACGCAGTAGTCAGGAGCGGAGCACGCGAGTTGCGCGATCCTTCTTGGAAAAATGCTCTTGATTCTGTTCTGGCCAACTCTCGCACCTCGTTCTTCGAGCGCCGTTATGACCTCACTGCCACTAGCCTCCGCTCGGTCCGGCTACGCTCGGTTCGGTCGTTGGCAACGTTGGGATTTGCAGTCGATTGTGCTTGATCAGTACTCGTCACCGTACCTGTCATCATGCCGCCACCCTCGCCCAACCCCGACTCGCCGTCCAAGCACGACCCCTACGCCGCCTTGCGGTCCCCCAACTACCGTCGTTTCGCCTCTGGTTTCCTCTTCTCTTCCACCGGCCTTCAGATGCTCGGCACCGCCATCGGCTGGGAGATCTACGAGCGCACCCACGACCCGCTGATGCTCGGCTATGTAGGCCTCGCTCGCGCTCTTCCGGTTATCCTCCTCGCTCTCCCCGCTGGCCACGCGATCGACCACTTCAACCGCAAGCGCGTTCTCGTGGTCACGCAGTTCGCCATGGGCCTCGCGGCCGCCCTCATGGCCTTCGCCTCGTACCACACCGTACCGCTCTGGACCATCTACGCCCTGCTTGTTCTCACCGGCTGCGCCCGCTCCTTCAACGGTCCGTCGCGCGCGTCCATCCTGCCGATGATTATCGAGCCCGGTGACTTCCACAACGCCGTGACGTGGAACTCCAGCGTCTTCCAGATTTCCGCTACCGCAGGCCCGATCCTGGCTGGCCTCATGATCCACCAGTTCGGTGCCGCCTGGCCCGTCTACGTCGTCACCGCTGCGGGGTGCTTTGCCTTCGCGCTCTCGTCCTCATTCCTGAAGCCGCGTCATCGGGCCCGCCCAACCGGACCGCTCACGCTCCGCTCCATGACGGCTGGCATCAGTCACGTGTGGCGCGAAAAGACCGTCCTCTCCGCCATCACGCTCGACCTGTTCGCCGTCCTCTTCGGCGGCGCGACCGCTCTCATGCCCGTCTACGCCAAGGACATCCTGCACGTTGGCCCCGTGGGGCTGGGCATTCTCAAGGCCGCGCCTTATGTCGGCGCGTTCGTCATGGCTCTTGCCATCGCCCACATGCCGCCGATCCGCCGCAGCGGCCCTGCGCTTCTGCTCTCCGTCGCTGGCTTCGGGCTTGCGACCGTTGCGTTCGGCCTCTCGACCTGGTTCCCGCTCTCGCTGGCGGTCCTGTTCGTGGCTGGCGCGCTCGACAACATCTCCGTCGTCATCCGCCACGTGCTCGTTCAGGTGCGAACCCCCGACGAGCTGCGAGGCCGCGTCGCCGCCGTCAACAGTGTGTTCATCGAATCTAGCAACGAGCTGGGCGGCTTCGAGTCGGGGCTCGTCGCGCGGTTCCTCGGCCCGGTCTTCTCCGTCGTCAGCGGCGGTGTGGGCACGCTCGCCGTCGTGGTGGCCGTCGCCCTCATCTGGCCCGAGATTCGCAGGCTCGGTTCATTGCACGAAGAATCCAAGGCCGCGCTCGTCAAGTGACCTCGTTCGCTTATTCCGAAGTAGGTTCGAGATAGGTCCGAAGTAGGTCGGCAGTCCGAGCCGAGTCTTCTCTTGGCCTTAGAACTTCGCATTCGCCTCATTCATCTCTGCTCCCAGCGCACCACCGATCCGCGCGCACCTACGCCGCTCGCCTGCCTGATACGATCACGAAACTCAACTCGGAGCGCCCCATGACCACCGCCCACTCTCGTCGTGACTTCCTCTTGGCTTCCACCGCCGCCGTCGCCGCTGCTGCTGCCGCCCGCTCTGTCGCGCGCTGCGCGCCGTCTCAGCCAGAAAAAACCACGACTCCCGCGCCGATGCCGCCTGCGGGTGTCGCCATCGAAAAACGCAAGTTCGGCAAGACCGACATGATCGTGGCCGTCCTCGGCTTTGGCGGCGCGCAGATCGGTTACGACAGAACCGAGCAGAACACCGTCTCTACG
>Ga0163155_10006695_pt1 | contig 11070 bp, 10 predicted proteins | sample OliLakLV19SP4G1_FD_148611 | JGI IMG/M metagenome (GOLD analysis project Ga0163155, IMG submission 148611) | Freshwater microbial mat bacterial communities from Lake Vanda, McMurdo Dry Valleys, Antarctica - Oligotrophic Lake LV.19.SP4.G1 | ecosystem: Environmental > Aquatic > Freshwater > Lake >...
CCATCTCGGTTGGGCTTTTTGCATTCTGGGGGGGCAAAAGGACAATCCGGGGGGGGGATTCGGATAGTCCGTGGATGGGCATAGGGGGACGCTGGCCTGGCACAGCGCGAGGCAATCATCAGAATGGTTTTACCTCCCGAAACAGATCAACGTCGTCATCTGGAACTTTACATATACCAAGAGTCTTGTACCCGCTCTTCTGAAATGGTCTCACCATTAAATGTTGCCCGACAGTGGCAAGCCCTTTACGGCCCCAAGGGTCTGCCAAAGGTCATTGCCGACAAACTCCGCGAAGAGACAACCCGCTTTCTCAATAGCCCTGAAATGAAAAAGCGCGTCGCCGAACAGGGCGGCGAAGTCAGCACAGGCACGCCGGAAGAGTTTTCGCGCTTCGTCGCCGACGAGAAAGCCAAGTTTGCGAGACTCGTAAAAGAACACAACATCAAGATCGACTAAATTGGGCTGCCCGCCCCGCCCGGAGGCAGCGGCAACCGGCGTTCCGGCGAGGTCGCCTCAGCCTGCGGCGGCCGACAGATCGATGCGTTGTGCGATTCGATGTAGATGCGCGTGATATTCGGAAAGCGGTCCCGGATTGCGCGCTCGATGCGCTCGACGGTGGCAGCCGCATCGGCCGCGGCCAAGCCGTCGACGAAGACGACGTCGAGCGCCAGCAGCACGTCGTCGGCCCCGATGTACATCGTCAGCGGCAGACCCGCCTTCTGCACCTGAGGCTGCTGCTGCGCAATGGTGCGGATTGCAGCAGCAGTGTCGGGCCGCACGCCCTCACCGACGAGCAGGCCGCGCGATTCGCGGATCAGCAGCACAGCCACGCCCGCCAGGATGCCGCCGATGACGGCCGAAGCCGCGCCGTCAAGCACCGGCATGTTCAGGCTGTGGCTGGCCCAGACGCCGGCGGCCGCCACCGCCAGGCCGGCCAGCGCGGCGCCATCCTCGGCCAGTACGGTGTAGACTGCGGGGTCCTTGCTGTCCTGCAGTGAGGACCAGAAGGGCTGTCCTGCCGCCTGGCGGCGGAACTGGCGCAGGGCGACCAAGAAGCTTGCGCTCTCGAACAACGCCGCCATGGCCAGTACGACATAAATCCAGGTCGGATCGGTCAGCGGTTCGGGTTGGCGCATGTGCATCACGCCTTCGTAAATCGACATCCCGCCACCCAGGCCGAAAATCAGCACCGCCACGATCAGGCTCCAGAAATACAGCTCCTTGCCGCGGCCAAAAGGGTGTTCCGGCGTCGCCGGCTTCTTCGACATGTGCAGGCCGACGAGCAGCAGCCCGCCGTTGCCGGCGTCGACGGCCGAGTGGATGCCTTCGGAGAGCATCGCCGAACTGCCCGTGATGCCGGCCACGACGAACTTCGTCACCGCGATCGCCACGTTGGCGGCAATGGCGCCGTAGACCGCAATTTTCGATTCAGCCATGCCGCAAAGCGCTGGCAGTGGGCGTACCCGATCTTCGCGACGATGTGCACCGCGCCAGGCGCCGGCACCCGTTACTCGATGGTTGTGCGGATGTCGCAGACCGTCTGCGTCGGAGTGGCTCGAGGACCAGCAGCGTGTCGTTGACGTCGAACAGCGGGACGCGCGGTGGGGGCAAGGAAGCTTGCATGGTCAATCCACTTGGCAAGGTCTTGTCGAGCGAGCGGAATCAAGCGCGAGCCCGCGAAATCGACACGCCTTGCGACGCGCCGGTGCGGCCATAGACCCAGCCGAGAACGGCGCCGAAAATCAGGTGCAGCACCAAGGTCATCATCGGCGCCATCACGCCCATGTTCATCCCGAACAGTCCGGCGCCGGCCATCGGCATCAACACCACCATCATGATCAGCCAGCCGATGACGCCGAGCATCATCCCGTGTCCGACGCGGCTCGTTCCCGGCAGCTTCGAGTCGAGCGCGGCGATGGCAACACCGTAGCCGACGATGCCTATCGCGAAGTGCATGATCCAGCCAATGATGGGCGTGTCGGGCGAACCCATCATCCCCGCCAGCATCTTCGGAAGGTCGAGTTGCGGCAGGAGGCCCATCATCGCCTTCAAGACCATCAACAACGACAGCACGATGGTGGCGACGAGTCCGGCAAGCATGCCCTTGGGAATGTCTTTCATAGCTTCTCCAACAGTAGTCAGTAGCTGACCTGGATCGCTCGGTGAAGCTGATCTTCCAATCCAACTTCGTCTTTTGTGAAGTGTTCTAAGGACCAACGCAAAGGTCATGCAGTCTCAAAGAATTTGAGCAAGCATTCCCTCTCTTCGAAGCATGAGGTTCCGCAGCCCGCATGCAGAGTGGGTGCGACGCGGGGATTGGTCTGTGCGGTGGCGCACTCAGCCCGAGTCGAGCACCCCAGACAGCTGCGCGGGCAGACGAGCGGCTGCGGGTGTAGCGGCAGTTCCGCCACATCACCCGCGCGGCGCAAAACAACAAGGAGGGCGCGGCGTAACCCTGGCGCCTGCGCGCAGACATGGGCGCACAATGACCGCATCATCATCAACACAAGGAGCCGAGCATGACGTACACGTTCAAGTGCCAGGCTGCGGGCGACTTGATCATGACGCAGGCGGATGGGGACCAGTTGCTTCAGATCATCGGGAAGGCGCCGGCTGCCGAGGGCATCATCGAGGTGGCAGCAGTGAGTGCGGCGATCCAGGCGCTGGAGAACGCGGTCGCGAAAGAGGAGGCGGGTCGTCGCCACCAAGCCGCACAGCAGGCCTCCGCCCAACCGCGTGACACGCCAGCCGAAGACGAGGTAGTCGAACTGCATCAACGCATATTGCCTTTGGTGGAGATGCTAAAGCGCGCGCGAGACGAGCGCGAGGTGATCGTCTGGGGCGTCTGACTCGGCCCTCAGCGTCGTGCGTCAGCTGCAATGCGGCGTTGTTGGTTTGCGGATCGACCAGGCGTCCCGAGCATCAACCGATGTGCACCGGCACGAAGATCTGGTTGCCGTCGCGAAGAATCAACAGCGCGACGTTCTTCTCGCCCTTTGCCACGGCATCGCGCACCTGTTCGATGCTCGCGACCGGCTTGCCATTGACGGACATCAACACGTCTCCGGCCAGCACGCCGGCCAACGCGGCTGGACCGCTGGCCTCTTCGATCAGCAGCCCACCGTCCACGCCAGCCTGTCTTAGCTCCTGAGGCTGCAGTGCGCGCAGGGCCAGACCCAGCTTGCCACGATCCGCCGTGCCATCGGCCTTCCCAACGACGCCTGACTTTTTGCCGGCATCGCCCAGCACCGCGGTCAGCTCCTGCGGCCGGCCTTGGCGCCAAATCTGGACCGTCACCTTCTGACCCGGCAGCGACTGGCCCACGATGGCCGGCACGTCGCCCACCCCTAAGATGGCCAGGCCGTCGATCTTGCGGATCACATCGCCGACCTGCAGGCCTGCCTTTTCAGCCGGGCTGCCCTTCTCCACTTTCGAGACCAAAGCGCCTTCGGGTTTGTCCAGCTTGAACGAGTCGGCCAGCGCCTGGTTCACGTCCTGCACAGCCACCCCCAGGCGGGCGTGGCTGGCCTTGCCGGTGGCCAGGATCTGACCCTCGACTTTCATGGCCAGGTCGATCGGTATCGCGAAAGACAGGCCCTGGTAGCCGCCCGTGCGGCTGTAGATCTGCGAGTTGATGCCGACCACCTCGCCACGTGTGTTGAACAGTGGCCCGCCAGAGTTGCCCGGGTTCACCGCCACATCGGTCTGGATGAAGGGAACAAAGCTGTCGTCTGGCAGGGAACGGCCCTTGGCGCTGACCACGCCAGCGGTGACGCTGTTCTCGAAGCCGAAGGGCGAGCCGATGGCCAACACCCATTCGCCCACGCGCAGGTCGCGCGAACTGCCCAGCGGCAAGACCGGCAGGTCCTTGGCGTCGATCTTGAGCACGGCCACGTCGGTCTTCGGGTCCGTTCCCAGCACCTTGGCTTGGAACTCGCGGCGGTCGGTCAGTTTGACCGTCACGTCCTTGGCGTCACGCACAACGTGCGCGTTGGTGATGATGATGCCGTCGGCGCGAACGATGAAGCCTGAACCCTGTCCGCGCACCGGTTGATCCTGCCGGCCCTGGTTGCCGCCGCCCGGGCCCTGGAAGCGCCGGAAGAACTCGAAGAACGGATCGTTGGGGTCCATGCCCTGTGGTGTGCGTTGCTGAGTGTTCGGCGACCCGTCGTCATTCGCCGCGACGTGGCGCATGCCGCTGACGCTGATGTTGACCACGGCACCGCCGTACCGAGCGGCGATCTGCGAGAAGTCGACTGCACCTGGCGCGCCACCGGACAGTGGCGCAGCGGCGACCACCGCTGGCGTGGACGAGGCGGCATTCGCATCAGCGACGGCCATCGGGCCGGGTGGATTGCAGCCGACGAGGCCAGCGGCCAGGAGCGCTATGACCAGACGCGTGGGAGCCATCGAGCGAAGGTTCATTGGCTTGTCCCGCAAGGTTGAGTGTTGCACCGGAGGGTCGAATCGCAGTCCGGCTTCTCGCGAGCTCACTTTGCCGGGTGCGCCGACCAGTAGGCGTCCACCAGCTGACTCTGCTTGTCGAAGTCACCCGCGGCGGAGAACTGGTCCTCCCTGACCTGCGGCGCCGCTGACATGATCACTTTCGTGGTGTCGAGCACAAGCGTCTTCGCGCCGGCCGTCGCCTTGAAGTCGGTCCAGGGTACGGGGACGTACTTCTCGTTGATGCCGAACAACCCACCGCGTCCGATCACCAGATAGGCGATCTTTCCGGTCTGAGGACTGAACACCATGTCATCGACGCTGCCCAGCGTTTCGCCCTTCGGATTGAGCACTTCGGTGCCAATCAGCTGATCCGATCGGTACGCCACGTCCTGGCCGGCTACCGGCTTGGCTGCGGCCAGTTGTTCCTTGCGCCAGCTCAGAGGGTTGTCTCTGGGCACGTTCCCGCTGCGCATTGCCTTCGCATAACGGCCGTAGGTCGCCCGTGTTTCGCCCAGCAGCGCTTCGCAGGAAGCCTGTTGGCCGCGCTGCCCCAGGATCTGCGCGGCGGCGAGCAGCGTGCGAACTTCGTAGCCGGGCCGTGCGCGCCAGTACCCTGACGCGGAACCCGTCACACCCATCATGCCCATACCTGCGCCGTAGCCATACCCGTGCATCGGGTAGCCATAGCCGTAGATCGAGCCGCCACTCCAGTACCCATCCTTGTTCATCTGGGTCTGGAAGGCGTTGAGATCCGTAAGGCATTGCCGGGCAGGCTTGGTGGCAGGGGTCGCTGCGACGGGTGCCTTGACAGGGTCCTTCGGGGCCGCGCGCGAAGGTCCCGAGATGGTGAGCAAGAAGGCCGCCATCATCGACGCAAAGAGGACCTGACGCGGTAGCGTTTTTGATTGTGAATTGATCATCATGATGTTCTCCAGGCAGTGTGAATCGATGCGCGCCGAACAGGACAAGGCGCGAAGGTGTCAGACGTGTGTTGCTTCGGTGACGGGCTTGTCCTCGGCCGCCCAGTACCCCCTGCGGCCGTAGTGCTCATGCAAACGGACTTCATCGTCGCGGGTCAGCGTGCCATTGGGCTCAAAGGGGGGCGCATCCTTCACGGCCTGCCGCGTCAGCTTGACCGAGACGGTTTCCTCTGCCCAGCTCACGCCTTCGATCCACTGCGGCGCGACGAGCATCTGATGGCCAACCAGCCAGTTGCTGGTGTCGACGATGAGGTAGCGCACGGCCCAGGTCTCGTCGTCGATCAGCATGCCGCAGACGTGGCCGATCTCGCCGTCGCTGGCGTGGATGTGGTAGCCCGTGATCGCCTTGCAACTGCGCAGATGCGGGTCGGCATGGGAGTCGCGTGCGTCACGGGCCTGGTCGGCTCGCGTTCGGGCGTTCGGTGTTTGCTCCCGAATGGCCCCCAGGCTTCCAAAGCCTCCGTAGCCGGCCAGCATCATGCCGGGAACCATGCCGCCGCCCCAGTAGCCGCCGCCGCCCCAGTAATACGGGTAGCTGTAGTAGCCGGAATAATCCAGCTCGTGCTGTCGCGTGACGGGCTTGTCGGTATCCACGTCGGGGCTGTTCCTGACCTGCTCTTTGGTGATCGAGACTGGCAGCAACTGCTCCGCCCAATTGGGTTCGCCGATCGCCATCGGCGAGATCAGCACCTTCCTGCTGGACAGCCAGCCGCCGGTATCGACGACCAGGTAGCGCACGACCCAGGCCTCGTCGTCCAGATACAAGTCCTTGACGTGACCGATGACGCCGTCGCTGGCACCGATGGTGTAGTCGTAAAGTTCTTCAAGGGTTCGCAACATGGCTTGGCTCCTTCATGCATAGGCGTGATGTTTGGGACGGCCCGGTGCGCTTGGCGCAACGCACCGGCCGGATGTCGCGCGTTTGAATAAAGAAATTGTCCGCCTGCGGCGGGCCGTTGTCTGTTCGCGGGCGCACGGATGGGCGCCAAGTTACGCGCAAGCGTTGGTGCCATCGTTCTGTGCACGCCTTGCGCGGTCGCGGCAGCCAAGCCCGAACTCCAACGGCTGTGCAACGGCTCGTATACGTCATGGTCCCGGCGTCGCGACCGGGACTGGTCGACAGGACTTTCGCGCCGGTCATGCCCGGCCTTTGCCCGCACTGTCACTCTTCAGTTTCAGCATCCGTGCATTCACGGCCACGATCACCGTGCTCACCGACATCAGCGCGGCACCCACGGCGGGTGTGAGCAGAACGCCCCACGCAAACAGCGCCCCCGCAGCGAGCGGGATGGCAACGACGTTGTAGCCCGTGGCCCAGAAAAGGTTCTGGATCATCTTGCGATAGGTGGCGCGCGACAGCTGCACGATGGCCACGACATCCATCGGATTGCTGCGCACCAGAACGATATCGGCGGTTTCCACTGCCACGTCGGACCCGGCGCCGATGGCGATGCCGACATCGGCCTGCGCCAGCGCCGGTGCATCGTTCACGCCGTCGCCGGTCATGGCCACCAACACGCCGCGCGTCTGGACCTCTTTCACCTTGGCGGCCTTGTCCTGCGGCAGCACTTCGGCGAAGTATTCGTCCAGCCCGACTTGGTCCGACACCCACTTGGCCGTCGCCTTGTTGTCGCCGGTGAGCATCATGCAGCGGATGTCCAGCGCCTTCAGCGCTTCAATGGCTTGCTTGGCCTCGGGCCGGACGATGTCGGCCAAGGCCATCGCCCCCTTCAACTGTCCGTCGACGAGGATGAACACGACCGTCTTGCCCTCGGCCTGCAGGGGTTCGATTCGATCGTCCGCGAGATCGATGTTCTGCTCGCGCAAGTAACCCGGGCTGACGACCTTGACCTCGTGGCCATCGACCTTTCCTTCAGCGCCTTTGCCGGGGATGCTCTTGAAGTTCTCGACGTTCAACTTCGCGTTCGATGACGAGGCGATCGCCTTGGCGATGGGGTGCTCGGAATTCGCGTCTACGGCGGCCGCGTAGCTGCGCAACGTGTCCTCGTCGATGTCCTGCGCCAGCAGCAAGGTGTCGGTGACACCGAAGCGACCCTCGGTCAGGGTACCGGTCTTGTCGAAGATGACGGCCTGCAGCTTGCGTGCACCTTCGAATGCCACGCGATTGCGGATCAGCAGGCCATGGCCCGCGGCCAGGGCAGTGGAGACAGCCACCACCAGCGGCACGGCCAGCCCGAGCGCATGCGGGCAGGTGATCACCATCACCGTCACCGCGCGTTCGATGGCGAAAGCCAGTTCCCGGTCCATGAACAGTAGCCAGATCAGGAAAGTGCCTGCACCGCTGATCAGCGCAATACCGGTGAGCCACATCGCTGCGGTATCGGCCAGGTTCTGCGTCTTCGACTTGCTTTCCTGGGCCTGCTTGACGAGGTCGATGACCTGCGACAGGAACGAGTCCTTGCCCGTCCCTTTGACCTCGATGGTCAGCGAGCCTTCGCCGTTGATGGCGCCGCCGATCACCTTGCCGCCGCGCGTCTTGGCGACCGGCGTCGACTCGCCGGTGAGCATCGCCTCGTTGACCGAGCTCTCGCCTTCGACGACGGCGCCGTCGGCCGGGACTTTCTCGCCAGGCTTGACCAAAACCTTGTCGCCCACCGCCAACTCGCTCAGCGGCACGTCCCGCGCGCTGCCGTCGGGCATCAGCTTATGGGCCTCGGAGGGCATGAGCTTTGCCAGTTCCTCGAGCGCCTTGGAGGCGCCCATCACCGACTTCATCTCGATCCAGTGCCCCAGCAGCATGATGTCCACCAGGGTGGCCAGTTCCCAGAAGAACATCTTGCCGGTCAGACCAAAGACCACGGCGCTGCTGTACAGATAGGCGGTTGTGATGGCCACGGCCACCAGCGTCATCATCCCGGGCTTGAGGGTCGTGAGCTCGGTGTACAGGCCTTTGAGGAAGGGCCACCCGCCGTACCAGAAGACCGCCGAGGAAAAACCGAACAAGACGTAGAGGTCGCCTGGGAAGCTGATGGCTTCCCGCAGCCCCACCAGTGTTTGCAGCAGCGGCGAGAGCGCAAGGATCGGCAGGGTCAGGGCCAGCGAAATCCAGAACCGCTTGCGAAAATCCGCCGCCATGTGGGCATGGTGATCCTGATGGCCCTTGTACTCGTCCTGATGCCCATCCTTGTGCTCGTCGGGCTCAAGAGGGTCGGCTTGACCGGTACCTGCGTGCAGCAATTGGGCTTCGGCGTCCGACCAGTTCTGGTCGGCATGTCCTTGCGGGCGGCCTTCCTTCACATCGATGGCGTAGGCTTTCTTCGCCACTTCGCCCTGGGTCGGCTTTTTCACTGGTTCGGCCTTGAAGGTGTGTTCACGTGGGCTCATCGCTCAGTAAGTCCAGGAAAAGTACGACATGGTCCTGCTTCATCAGGCTTGGGCGTCGTCGCCGATGAGGATGCTGGTCTGGCTGGCAAAGCGATACGGAGGAATCTCCAGGTTGCTTGGAACAGGCTTGTTCTTGAATACGCGTCCCGCGCCGTCGAAGGTCGATCCATGAGATGGACAGAAGGAGCCGCCCGGCCAGTCGGCCGGCAGACTCGGATTGGCGGAACCCGCCGGTGCGCGGCTCGGCGAGCAACCCAGATGCGTGCAGATTCCGATGGCCACGAAGACCTCCGGCTTGATCACTCTCGCCGCGTTTCTCGCATAAGCTGGCTGCTGGTCCTTAGTCGACTGCGGATCTACAAGCTCAGTATCGTGGCCTTGCAGCGCGACCAGCATTTCCGACGCGCGTCGCACGATCCAAACCGGCTTCCCGCGCTATTCGACGGTCTTGGAGCCTCCTGGCGGGATGTCCGAGATGTCCACATTGACCGGGCCTCCGGCAGCCTTCGCGCGTTCACTTGGCGCAACGGATGAGACAAAGGGGACCGCCGTCGACACCGCCCGCAGCCGCAGTCAAAGCCACCCAATGGCGTCGGTTGGGATCCATCACGAGGTGCGGGCTGGGGAATGCAGTGTCCATCGTGGTCTCCGTGCGGCGCCCGCCGGTCGGTCAATTAGGGTGGTTGCACAGTGGTGACTAGCAGCCTGTCGGATTTGGGGAGCGTCGAATGCGAATCGCCGACCGGCGCCCCGATACCGGCGCAGCATTCAAAGGATCTGCCACTGAGCTGCTGCTGTCGGTGCGACAGCGTACTTATGGCGTATCAACTGCCGCTTGACCATCGTTTGCCGCCGCACCCGGCGTACGCCAACGCACAGACCCGGCCGCGACAAGCAGGCAGGCTTTTTACTTTTATCGGTGCGCGACGGGTGCATTGGTTCAGGTCGCCGACCGCACTGCCCACACGACTCCTTCACGCAAGTTGAGGCCGTGCGCCCAGCGGTGCGGGCCCGCGTACAGAGCCTTGCCGCGGTCGTGCCGGCAACAAAAAAAGGGAAACCAAATGAACATCGACGTTACTGAATTCAGACTCCGCGAGGGCGAAGAGGTCGACTTAGGCCTTTGGGCCACGAATGTCAAGCCGCTGTGCAAGTCGAAGAAGGCATACCGAAAAGTGCTGCAGGACCAGGTAGAGCAGTTGAGCGACCAGCAACGCCGGCTCTACGCCTCGGGCCGGCACGCCTTGCTGCTGGTGTTTCAGGCGATGGATACGGCAGGCAAGGACGGCGCGATTCGCCATGTGATGTCGGGCGTCAACCCGCAAGGCTGCCAGGTGTTCAGCTTTGCGCATCCGAGCGCACGTGAACTTCGACATGACTTCCTCTGGCGTACCACTCGCGACCTGCCTGAGCGCGGGCGCATCGGCATCTTCAACCGTTCGTACTACGAAGAGGTGCTGATCGTGCGCGTGCACAGCAGCATCCTGCACGGCGAATCGCTTCCCGATCCTGCTTCCGACGAGTCGGTGTGGCACAGCCGCTTCCGGTCGATCGTCGACCTGGAAAGGCACCTCCACGCCAATGGCACGCGCATCGTCAAGGTGTTCTTGCACCTGTCGAAGGAGGAGCAGCGCAAGCGCCTGCTGGCGCGCATCGATGAGCCCGACAAGAACTGGAAGTTCAGCGTGGCCGATATCGCCGAGCGCAAGTTCTGGGACGCATACATGCAAGCCTATGACCATGCCCTGGGCGCGACCAGTACGGCGGACTCGCCCTGGTTCATCGTGCCGGCGGACGACAAGGACAACGCACGGCTGATCGTTTCGCAGATCGTGCTCGACGCGCTGGAAGGTCTGAAGTTGAGTTACCCGGAGGTCACCGCGGCGCGGCGGCAGGAGTTGAAAGAGATTCGAAAGCAACTGGCGAAGTGAGTTGGTGCAAGGCCTGAGCGAATTCCTCTCGCCGCAACCCGCTATGGCGCTCGGCTTGGTGTTCGCCTCAGCCTTGCCGGAGTCGATGCCCGTGATCGGCACCAGCATCCCGGGAAGTTCGATCGTCTTGGCAGCCACGACGGCCGAGTTGTTGATGCGTTGAGCCGCTGGCGGTAGTCGACGGCGCCATTGGTGACGTTCATGGCATGAAGCGGACGGTCACGAGCGCCCGCTTGTGGCCGGGAGCGACGGCGACGCAGACGCCAAGGATCCGAAGGTCCGGGCGTAAACGCAGGTGAACTCCGCGCCCAACAGCAGGATCTGGGCTGAAAAGTACACCCAGAGCAACACCACCACCAGCGAACCGG
>Ga0163155_10006698_pt1 | contig 11069 bp, 9 predicted proteins | sample OliLakLV19SP4G1_FD_148611 | JGI IMG/M metagenome (GOLD analysis project Ga0163155, IMG submission 148611) | Freshwater microbial mat bacterial communities from Lake Vanda, McMurdo Dry Valleys, Antarctica - Oligotrophic Lake LV.19.SP4.G1 | ecosystem: Environmental > Aquatic > Freshwater > Lake >...
CGCATTTTTTCGCGCATTGCCGCCTGCTCCTCCGGCGTCATCAATTGCGCCGCCGCGCCCGGCTCCGTTGCCCCGTGGCCCTTGGCACCGTGACCCATTGCACCATGACCCGTCGCACCATGACCCGTCGCACCATGACCCATGGCGCCGTGCGATGCGCCGCCCATCATCTGCTGATGCATCTCGGCCATCCTGCCCTGCTGCATGCCGCCCATCATTCCGCCTTCGCCCGGATGGGCGTGGGCCGACACCGCGGCAATGCCAAGGCCAAGGCCAAGGGAAGCGGCGATACCAAGTGCTACCGTAATTTTGCCTGCGCGTTTCATGTCTGATCTCCTGAGGTAGTTGGATGTGCCCTCGCGCCGGTCGGGTACCGACCGCATGCGCCGCGGACAGGCCCATTTGAACAGGGCGGTGTAAGCCGGATATGTCCGACAGGCGCTGTTTTGTAGCCCAATGTGGCAGGTCTGGCGCTTGATACAGTGCGCTACAAATCTGTTTGCCGACGCGCTGACACAAGCGGCGACAAGCAGGCATCATGGGCATCATGGATCACATTCTGATCGTTGACGACGACCCGGACATTCGCGAGTTGCTGGGCGATTACCTGCAAAAGCAGGGCTATCGCGCCAGTACCGCCGCCGATGGCCGCGCCATGCACGCCGCCCTCGCCCGCGGCCAGCCCGACCTGATCGTGCTCGACCTGATGCTGCCCGGCGAAGACGGACTGACGCTGTGCCGCGAACTGCGCGCGCACTCGGACCTGCCGGTCATCATGCTCACGGCGCGCGGCGAAGAGGTCGATCGCATCGTCGGTCTCGAAATGGGCGCCGATGACTATCTTGCCAAACCCTTCAACCCGCGCGAACTGCTGGCGCGCATCAAAAGCATCCTGCGCCGCAGCCGCGCGCTGCCGGCCAACCTCAAACCCGATCCGGCACGTGCCATCCGTTTCGCCGGCTGGCGTCTGGAACTGGCCACGCGCAACCTGGTGTCGGCCGAAGGCGTGGTGGTATCGCTCAGCGGCACCGACTTCAGGTTGTTGCGCGTCTTTCTCGCCCACGCCAATCGCGTGCTCACCCGTGACCAGCTTGTTGACATGACCCAGGGGCGCGACGCCGGCCCCTACGACCGCAGCATAGACCTGCAGGTCAGCCGCCTGCGCCGGCGCCTCGGCGATGACCCGAAGGAGCCGGCCATTATCAAGACCGCGCGCGGCGAAGGCTATATCCTCGCCGCTGCGATCGAGACCGAAGCCTGATGACGCTGCCGCGCCTGCTGCCGCGCTCCTTGTTCAGTCGCCTGGTACTGGTGTTTCTCGGCGGGCTGGTGCTGGCGCAGGGCCTGAGCCTTGCCATCATCCTGCAGGATCGCGGCGAATTGCTGTCGCGCGCGAGCGGCATGCAATCGGCGCAGCGCATCGCCGACATCGTCCGCCTGCTCGACTCGCTCGGCGCGCAAGAACGCCCGCGCATTGTCGCCGTGCTCAGTTCGCCGCCACTGCGCATCGCCCTGGCGGCCCAGCCGCCGGCACCAACGGCGGATGCGCCGGGTACGGCCACACAGACGGCGATGTTTGGCGCGCTGCTGCAACGACTGCTCGGCGCAGATCGTGCGCTCAAGCTCGTCGTACACGAGAACCCCGTCCTGGCAGGAGCCGGATCCGCCGGCCCGCCCTTCACCGGACACCAGGGCATGGGCGGGCCGGGCATGATGCGGTACTTTTCCGCGCCATCGCTGTCCTTTGTCGCGACCGTGCGACTGTCCGATGGCAGCTGGGCGAGTTTTGATTCGCGCATCAGCCCGGACAGCGCGAACTGGCCCTACCGCGTGCTGCTGAGTCTCATCATCCTGCTTGGCGCCGTACTGTTGCTGGCACTGGTCGGCGTACGCTGGATCACCCGTCCGCTGAAGACCCTGGCCGATGCGGCAGAAGAACTCGGGCGCGATATCAAGCGGCCGCCGCTCGCCGAAACCGGACCGCTGGAAGTGGCGCGCGCCGCAATTGCGCTCAACACCATGCAGGCGCGCCTGTCACGTTACCTCGATGACCGCACGCGCATCCTTGCGGCGATGTCGCACGACCTGAAAACCCCGATCACGCGACTGCGTCTGCGCGCCGAATTGCTCGATGACCCCGTGCTGAAACAAAAATTCAGCCGCGATTTCGAGGAACTCGAGGCGATGGTGGTCGAAACCCTCGATTTCATGCGCGGACTCGAAAGCGGTGAACCGGCGCAGCGCGTCGATATCAACGCATTGCTCGAGAGCTTGCAAGAAGACGTGCGCGAATCGGGCGGCCGCATGCAAATCACCGGTGCCGCGGCGGCACCCTGCGAGGCGCGACCACAGGCGCTGAAGCGCTGTCTTTCAAACCTGATCGACAACGCGCTCAAGTACGGCCGGATCGCGCATGTCGCCGTCGCCGACAGCGCCGAGCGCCTGTGCATCAGCGTCGGCGATGAAGGGCCGGGCGTGCCCGAGACCGAACTCGAACGGGTGTTCGAGCCGTTTTACCGGCTCGAAACTTCGCGCAGTCGCGACAGCGGTGGCACCGGACTTGGCCTGAGCATCGCACGCAATATCGCCGAACAACACGGCGGCACGCTGACACTGCGCAACCGCGCCGGCGGCGGCCTGGAAGCACTGCTGCTGTTGCCGCGCCGGTCGGGTGCGAACCGCGCGCCCCCGGTGGGCGCGGTGACGTGACAGTGCCATTGCATTTTTTTGGCGCAGCCCGGGTGCACGGCGTGTCACACAGCGGCGCGGCACGAGTGGAACGGCGCGCAGCCGTCCCTTCACAGCTTTGCGCGCCGCAGCCTTAGCGCATTGACGACCACGCTGACCGAGGACAGCGCCATCGCCGCGCCGGCGAACACCGGCGACAGCAACAGGCCGAAGGCCGGATAGAGCACTCCGGCGGCGAGCGGAATGCCGGCCGCGTTGTAGATAAATGCAAAGAACAGGTTTTGCTTGATGTTGCTCATGGTCGCTCGCGATAACGCCGCCGCCTGCGCGATGCCGCGCAAATCGCCCTTGACCAGAGTCACGCCGGCGCTTTCCATCGCCACATCGGTGCCGGTACCCATCGCGATGCCCACGTCCGCCGCGGCCAGCGCCGGCGCGTCGTTGATGCCGTCGCCGGCCATCGCGACTTTCCGGCCCTTGGCCATCAGCGCCTTGACATGCGCCGCCTTGTCCTCGGGCAGCACCTCGGCGATGGCCTCGTCGATGCCAAGCTTGCGCGCTACCGCGTCGGCGGTCTTGCGCGAGTCGCCGGTCAGCATGACCACGCGAATGCCGGCGGCCTTGAGGGCAGCCACTGCGTCCGGTGTCGTCTCCTTGATCGGATCGGCCACAGACACGATGCCCGTCGCCTTGTCGCCGATGGCAAAAAACACCACGGTCGTGCCGTCGCCACGCAGGCGGTCGGCCTCGGCCTGCCAGCGCCCGACATCAAGGCCCTCCTTGGCAAGAAAGGCCTGGCTGCCGACGCGTATCACTTGCGTATCCGCCGTGGCGCGCACGCCCAGTCCGTTGACTGCATCGAAGCCGGTGGCGGCTGCGGGCGCGAGCCCGCGTGCTTTCGCACCATCCACAATAGAGGTGGCGATCGGGTGCTCGCTCAGCGCCTCGACGCCGGCCACCAGTCTCAGCGCCTCGTTGACCTCGATGCCCTCACTCACCGCAATATCGGCGAAAGCCGGCTTACCCAGGGTCAGCGTGCCGGTCTTGTCGACCACCAGCGTGTCGATTTCGCGCATGCGCTCGATCGCCTCGGCGCTGCGAAACAGGATGCCCATGGTCGCCGCGCGACCCATCGCGACGGTCATGGAAATCGGCGTGGCGAGGCCCACGGCGCAGGGGCAGGCGATGATCAGCACCGCCACGGCATTGGTCAGTGCGTAGGCAAGCCGCGGCTCGGGGCCGGCCAGCATCCAGACGATTGCCGTCAGCACGGCAATGCCGATGACGATTTGCACGAACCAGGCGGCGATCACATCGGCCAGGCGCTGGATAGGCGCCTTGGTGCGCTGCGCCGCCTGCACCATGTGGATGATGCGCGCGAGCAGCGTATCGGCGCCTATTTTTTCGGCGCGCATCAACAGCGAACCGTTGCCGTTGATGGTCGCCCCGGTAATCTTGTCGCCGGTGTGCTTGGACACCGGCACCGGCTCGCCGGTCATCATCGACTCATCGACATGACTTTCACCCGAGAGCACGACGCCGTCCACCGGCACCTTGTCGCCCGGCTTGATGCGCAGCGTGTCGCCGGCCTGCACCGACTGCAGCGGCACCTGCTCCTCACTGCCGTCGGCCTTGACGCGCCAGGCGAGATTCGGAGCAAGCTTCAGCAACTCGCGTATCGCCTGGCTGGTCTGGCCCATGGCGCGCGTCTGCAGCACATCACCGAGCAGCACCAGCGTGACAATCACGGCCGCCGCCTCGAAGTAGGTGCCGACCGAACCGGTATGCTCTCGAAACGCCTCCGGAAACAGTCCGGGGGCAAACAGCGCCACCAGGCTGAACAGGTAGGCGAGGCCGACACCGAGGCCGATCAGCGTGTACATGTTGAGCGCCCAGGTTTTGAGCGACACCCAGAACTTGCGCAAAATCGGCCAGCCGGCCCAGAACACCACCGGCGTGCCAAGTGCAAACTCCACCCATCCGCGAATGTGATGCGGGATACCGAACGGCTGCGCAATGCCGACCATGGGCGACATGGCCAGCAGAAACAAGGGCGCCGACAGCACCGCGCCGACCGTGAAACGGCGCGTCAGGTCAGCCAGTTCCTTGTTGTCATCCTCGCCGCCGTCCATGGGCACCAGCGCCATACCGCAAATCGGACAACTGCCCGGCGCATCGCGCACGATTTCAGGGTGCATGGGGCAGGTGTACTGCGCCGCCTGTGGCAGTACGGCGGCGACCCGCACCAGGGCCATGCCGCACTTGGGACAATCGCCTGGATGGTCGCTGAGCACTTCCGGGTGCATCGGACAGGTCCATTCGTCGGCCGCGCCCGGTGCGCGCTGCGACGGTACCGCGGTCTGGCTTTGCGCGCCGCCGTGGTGATGATCGTGATGCTTATCGTCATTCATGGTGAAGCCTCCGGCCGCGCGATCCGCGTACGCTAGCGCAATGCCGGTGGTACAGGCTGTGCGCTTGCCAACATTGCGCCACATCGCCGGTCCGAGCCGGCGTCCGGCAATCGGCTGAAAGCCCCTTGCAAGGCGCGCCTTCGACCGGAAGGGCGAAGGCGTTCGACGGGCGCCGAGGCTCCCCGGCGAAACCCCGCATTACCGCCAGGCGCGGCGTTCCAGCCGATGGCCGTGGCTTCTCACTTGACCATCTGAATGCCGGTCACGGTCATCGCACCGCCGACGTCCTCGGCAGAAAAACTGACTTTGTCGCCGGCCTTGACCTTGTCGAGCATCGCCGGGTCCTTGACCTGGAACACCATGGTCATGGGTGGCATGTCGAGATTCTTGATGGCCTCGTGCTTGAGGGTGATTTTTTTCGCCGCCTTGTCCACCTTGCGTACTTCGCCATTGGTCATGACAGCGGCGGTTTGCGCGGCCAGCGGACCTGACAGGCCGAACAGCAGGGAGAGGGCGATTAAAGAGGGGAATTTCATGGTGGTTCCTTTCCGGGTTGACTATCGAAAAATGGCAATCAATACACTGCGCACGGCTATTTGGCGGCGACGACGATGCGGCCTCTCATGCCGGCCTGGTAATGCCCGGCGATGAGGCAGGCGAAATCGAACTCGCCGGCGCGGTTGAAGGTCCAGACGATGGCGCCGGTTTTGCCTGGCGCGACATGCGCCATATAGGGCTCTTCGTGCTCCATGTTCGGGAATTTCTGCATCAGCACGGCATGCGCGTCGAGCTCTTTTTTCGTGCCGATGACCATTTCGTGCATCATCTTTCCGTCGTTCTTCAGTACCAGCCTGACGGTCTCGCCCCGCTTGATCTCTATCTTGTCCGGGCTAAAGCGCATGCTGTCCACCATGCTGATTTCGATGGTCCGTTTGGCTGCCTTGGCGTCGCCCGCAATGCCCCACTCCTTCTGTTCCTTCTTGATCGCGGTTGCTTTTTTCTTGTCATGGGCCGCCTCGCTGTGGGAAAAAGCCACGCCCGGGATGCCGATCAAACCCGCCAGCAGTGCCAGTTGTATCGCTTTCATCGATTTTCCTTTCATGTGAAATTAAACCGGCTGCTCAATGTCCGGCGTGGCCGCTGGGTTTGCGAATCTGAACTTCAGTATCCCGCTTCGGCTTCTCCACGCGCGGCATCGACTGCCCGCCTTCTGCGGCAAAGCGCTCCGGTTGCGGCGTAGGCCCGGTCCATTCAAAGGCCACGGTGCCGGCCGGGTGCTGGTACCAGCCCGGATCCTTGTAGTCACCGGACTTCTGGTCGCGTCTTACCTTCAACACGCTGAACATGCCGCCCATCTCGACCGAGCCGAAGGGGCCCGCACCGGTCATCATCGGCACGGTGTTGTCGGGCAAGGGCATTTCCATTTCCGCCATGTCGGCCATGCCGCGCTCGCCCATCACCATGTAGTCGGGGATCAGGTTGGTGATCTGTTTCGCCACACCGCGATGGTCGATGCCTATCATGGTTGGCACGTTATGGCCCATGGCGTTCATGGTGTGGTGGCTCTTGTGACAGTGAAACGCCCAGTCGCCCTCTTCGTCGGCAAGAAACTCGATCTGGCGCATCTGTCCCACAGCCACGTCGGTCGTCACCTCGTAGCAGCGCGTGCTTTTCGGTGTCGGACCGCCGTCGGTGCCGGTCACCAGGAACTCATGCCCGTGCAGGTGAATCGGGTGGTTGGTCATGGTCAGGTTGCCGATGCGAATGCGTACCTTGTCGTTTAGTTTGACGTTCAAGGAATCGATGCCCGGAAAAATGCGGCTGTTCCACGACCACAGGTTGAAGTCGAGCATGGTCATGATCTTGGGCGTGTAACTACCCGGATCAATGTCGTAGGCGTTGAGCAAAAAGCAGAAATCGCGGTTCACTTCGTCGATGAGCGGATGCCTGGCTTTCGGATGGGTGATCCAGAAGCCCATCATGCCCATGGCCATTTGCGTCATCTCGTCGGCGTGCGGGTGGTACATGAAGGTGCCCGGCCGGCGCGCGACAAACTCATAAACAAAGGTCTTGCCGGGCTGGATGGCCTTCTGATTCAGGCCGGCAACGCCATCCATGCCGTTCGGCAGACGCTGGCCGTGCCAGTGCACCGAGGTGTGTTCGGGCAGGCGGTTGGTGACGAACAGGCGCACGCGGTCGCCTTCGACGACTTCGATGGTCGGTCCGGGCGACTGGCCGTTGTAGCCCCACAAATGCGCCTTGAAGCCGGGCGCCATTTCGCGCACCACCGGTTCGGCGACAAGGTGAAATTCCTTGACGCCGCCATTCATGCGCCAGGGCAGCGTCCAGCCGTTGAGGGTCACCACCGGGTTGTAGGGACGGCCGCTGTTGGGCACCAGCGGCGGCATGGTGTCGGCGCTGCTCTGCATGACCGGCTCGGGCAGTGCCGCCAACGCCACCTTGCTCACCGCCGCTGCGGCGACCGCTGCGCCCACGGCACCGGCGCCCCTGAAAAAATTCCTGCGTGCATTCATTTTGTCATCCATGTTCAGTGCCCCGCGCCGGCAGCAGCGGCCGGAATCAATGCCGCGGCGGGCGTGCTCAAAGTGGGTTTGCCGACCAGCGCCATATCGAGGTCGGCCTCGGCCAGCCAGAAATCGCGCAGCGACTCGAGATAGCTGTTGACACTGGCAATCTGTGAACGCGCATCGGCGAGCAACTCGAACACGCCGATCAGCATGCCGTTGTAGCGCAGCACGTTTTCTTCGGAAATGCGCTTTTTCAGCGGCACGATCTCGTCACGATAGTGGCGCGCCACGTCATGACTGCTGCGATACCCGAGATAGCCCTCGCGCACCTCCGAGCGGGCATTGACGGCGGTTTCGGCGGCGCGGTCGAGAGACTGCATGTAAATCGCCTCGGCCCTGGCGACGCGCGCACCGCTCCAGTCGAACAGCGGCAACTCGAAGCGCAGCTCGTAGCCGCGTTTCACCGGCTTCTCGTTGGAGTTGTTGTGCTCGATACCCAGTTCCAGCACATTGATGAAACGCGTGGTGCGCGTGAGACCGAGGTTTTTCGCCGTTTGCTCGGCGCCGAGCTTTGCCGACTGCACGTCGAGGCGCTGGCGCATCGCCAGTTGCTCGAGCTCGGGCAGCTCGCGCACCGCGGCCGGCAGGTCGGGCAGGCGCTCCGGCAACTTGAACGACGCCTGTTCGCCCCACAAACCCAGCAGTCGCGTCAGGCGCTCCCTCGCCGAAACCTGCGCCCGTTCGGCGCGTGCGAGATTGAGCGCGGCATCGGCATAAAAGCCCTGCTCGCGCGCCTGGTTGAGCTTGTTCCAGTTGCCGGTGCGCGCCATGCGTCGCGCCAGTTCCGCCCCGGCCTCGGCCGACTGGCGCACCTGCTGCATGTAGCGTACCGATTCGCCGGCCGCCACCGCGTTGACCCAGGCCTTGCGTGCCTGGCTGGCAAGGCTCAGCATTTGCTGCGAAGCCTCGGCTTGCGCGCGCGCAAAACGCCGTCCCTCCAGCTCTTGCAGCATGGGCATGGCCAGCAGGCGCGCGAGGTTGACGTGAATGCCGCGCTCGATCTCGACTTCATTGCCGCGCGTCAGCCGGCCGAAGCTGAAACCCGGATTGGGCAGGCGGCCGGCCTGCACCTGGTCGGCTTCGGCGATGCCCAGTTCGGCGAAGGCCGCCTGCAAGCCGCGATTGTTGAACAGCGCAATCTGCACCGCGTCGTCGGCTGACAAGGGCTTGGCCAGCAGCTCATTCACGCGCGCAGCCATGCCATCACGGTCAGCATCCGACCTGGCCCATTTGACTTCCTTGCCCAGCCTGTCCCTGGCGGTGGTCTCGACACCCGTGAATCCGCCGTCCTGGCTGAAGCTGGCACAACCGGAGAGCGCCGCGACAATGCAAGTCGCCAGCACGCCGCGACGGGCGCGAGCCGGCATGCGGTGGTGGTGGTGGTCAGTGCGCATGGCTGCCTCCCTTGTCTGCGGCCGACGGCTTGGCTGGGGGCGCCGCTGGCGCGCCACCGTGCATGCCGTGATGCATTTGCGGTGGCATCGCGCCCGGCTTGACCGTGGCTGCGGGCGCCGGCGCGACGACGGCAGGCGTTTCGCCGGCCGCTTCGCGCGCATAGGCGCGCCAGCCGCCGATACGCCCGGCAGTGTCGTTGCTGTCACGCCAGGAATCGACCTCCGGCTCGACAAAGCCGCGGTAGCCGGCAAAAGGGGATTTATACGGCGCCGCTTTCACCGCCACGCCGGCATCCAGCGGGTCGGGGCGCGCGGCGCCCGACTGCGCCGATGCCGGCGCGACGAGCGGCAAAAAGACTGCAGCCAGTACGGCCGCCAACAATGATTTGGACATGAATTCCTCGCACGAACACGTTGAATGCGGGCTGCGACAAGGCAGCCCAAACGTATCGGCAGCGGCGCCCCGTCAAAGACGGGGGCGCGCAACTACCGCTCAGGCGAGGTGGGTTCGGGGCGGGCGGCTGGGCCCGTCGGTGATGAAGCTGATCGTCGACACTGGGGCCGGAATCAGCAGCGCGATGCCCGCTGCCGGCGCAGGCGCTGGTGCCGCTGAAGAGACTAACGCCGCAGCGCTGCAGCAGGAAGCGCAGGCGCTGCAGGTAAGCTTCGCCGACTGGTCGAAGTCGCTCACGACCGGGACGATTTGCGCTTGGGCACTATCGCCTGCGGCCGGCGTAGCGGCGGTGTCATCTCGCGCGTCGGCCGCATGCATGTCGTGCTGGTGGTCTTGCCCGTGGCCCTGGGCATGCTGTGCATGCTGCGCATGCTGGTGCGCGTGGCCATCGTGCAACGCCGTGCCGTGATCGTGGGACGCAGCCGTGACCGCGCCATTGATCATGCGCTGGTGACTGGGTCCGCACGTCAGCATGGTGGCTGCCGCGATTCCCTGTACGGGAATCGCCAGCATGACCATCCAGATCAGGGCGTTGCGTAGCGTTTTAGGCATATGGACAGTATAGACTAGTCGGCGCCAGCGAAGTTCAACCCGGTTTCAGGCGAATCAATGCCTGGCCTCGAGCGGCAGCGGCCCACCGCTGCGGGCGAGTTCGCGCCGCCTGAGCAGGTAATACACCACCGGGATGACCAGCATCGACAGCAGCGGCGCGGTGATCATGCCGCCGACCATGGGCGCGGCGATGCGCTGCATCACCTCGGAACCGGTGCCGCTGTCCCACATGATCGGAAAGAGCCCCCCCAGGATCACCGCCACCGTCATCGCTTTGGGCCGCACACGCAACACCGCGCCCTCGCGAATGGCATCGAGCAGATCCGCTTCACCGGTCTTGCCGACCGCGACTTTTGCCTCCCACGCCTGCTTGAGATAGAGCAGCATGATGACGCCGAATTCGGCCGCCACGCCGGCGAGCGCGATAAAACCGATGGCCCCTGCAACCGACAGGTTGTAGCCGAGCAGGTACAACAGCCAGAAGCCGCCTACCAGCGAAAAGGGCAACGCCAGCATGATCAAGAGCGCCTCATCGGCGCGACCGAAGGTCAGGTAGAGCAGCACGAAAATGATCAACAGCGTGAAGGGCACCACCACCTTGAGTTTGGCCGTCGCGCGTTCGAGATACTCGAACTGGCCGGACCAGGACACCGAATAGCCGGCCGGCAGCTTGACCTCCCCCGCCACCACGCGCTGCATGTCCTTAACCGCCGAGCGCAGGTCACGCCCGCGAATATCGACATAGACCCAGCCGGAGAGGCGCGCGTTCTCGCTGCGCAGCATGGGCGGACCGTCGCTGATGCGAATGTCGGCCACATCGGCAAGCACGATGCGCGCGCCGCGCTCGGTGACAATGGGCAGCCGGCGCAGTTTTTCCAATGAATCGCGCAGCTCGCGCGGGTAGCGCACGCTGATCGGGAAGCGCTGCAGGCCCTCGACGGTTTCGCCGATGTTTTCGCCGCCGACCGCTGCGGCAATGACC
>Ga0163155_10006700_pt1 | contig 11067 bp, 11 predicted proteins | sample OliLakLV19SP4G1_FD_148611 | JGI IMG/M metagenome (GOLD analysis project Ga0163155, IMG submission 148611) | Freshwater microbial mat bacterial communities from Lake Vanda, McMurdo Dry Valleys, Antarctica - Oligotrophic Lake LV.19.SP4.G1 | ecosystem: Environmental > Aquatic > Freshwater > Lake >...
AAATTGTAGAGCAGGCGGCGGTGGCTGGCGCTCTCAATCCTCGCGTGCTTGTCGAGGATGCTGAGGCGCGCGCACTTGCTCAAAAAATCGCTGCACGGCTCGACACATTGTCGGATGAAACTGAGCGCGGTTGGGTGGGCGACCTCAATGAGGACGGCGGGCTTAGTTTTGTGCGAGAGGTTCGCGGCGTCAAAGAGGCTCATGCGGTGGACAAAGCACTCATTGCATCGGCTGACGCACGCAAACTTGACCAACTCTCCGCCCATCTGCTGGATGTTTATGGCGCCGCGGCGACTTTACGCCGCAAGGGCGTGGTTACCCCAGTTTATGGCCCCCGTAGCCTGCTGGAAATGGTTTATGAAGCAGGGCGTAAGGGCGTCACGATGCAGCGTTACAAAGGTTTGGGCGAAATGAACCCCGAGCAGCTTTGGGAGACGACGCTCGATATCAATGCCCGCACTTTGCTACAGGTCAAACCTGGCGAGTTGGACGATTCGGACGAAATATTTTCCCGCCTGATGGGCGATGTCGTCGAGCCGCGCCGCGAATTCATCCAGCAAAATGCGCTCAATGTTGCGAACCTTGACTTTTAAGCGCAGAGGTTAACGCTAGAAAATTTCTGAATGAAGGGTGTCATCGGATTCAGAAAGCGGCAATGACCAGCCTTTGCTGCGATGTCGTAACAGGTTGAAATCTGATCGGCCTAATCTATATCAGCAATGAAATATCTGCCGCCATGGTTAGTCGCTAAGTTCCGTCAAAGTTTGTAAACGTCGCTTACAAAGGACTTTTGCACGATGACACAAATTTCTCTTCCTGGCAGCCTCTGCTATTGGGGTTTGGCGGCCTGGAACGGGCCCTTGATCGCATCGCCAGAAAGCAGCCTGATGGTTATCCCCGTACAACATCGAGCAATTTTCTCCCGCCGATTGCGCCGTGGAGAAGCTTCGCATAACGCTCGCCGTGGCAGGATTGCATTGAGTGCAACTGGACATTTGGCTTCAAGCTAACCAACTAATAATTAGCGGCAAACAAAACAATGACAAAACGAGAACATACTTGCACGGGGGCATTGCAACGCGTCAGTTTCAAAGAGTGTTCGTCCTTGCTGAAGGTGTCCAAGTTGTATCCGCTGAGTCGAAAATGATCTCTTAATCATTGATTTGGAACGGCCGGAAATCGAGCCGTCACTTCGTAAAATCGGCATTGTGCAAAAAGACTGACATCGTGACGTAACGTCACAAGTGGAACGCGATAACTTTGTAGCATACTAGAGTATCGCGTTGGGAGGGTAAGATGGAACATGAACTAAAACACCTCGTTGCCGATAGCAGCGTTATAAGCTCAAACGAGTTTGCGCTTCTTGGTAATGGCGAGATCGCTTACATCCGGCCCCTGAAGGCAATAGATGTGAAAAAGCTGTTTCCGCAGCTTACTGGCGTCCCAGACGGGATCGACCTCTTTGCAGTTTACACAGCCGATGGTACCCCGTTAGCGCTTACCGATAGCCTTAACGCGGCTATTGCAAACGCTATGGAAAACGATCTGGCCGCAGTGAGCGTTCACTAGGCTTTCAAAGCCTCTTAAGCGGCATGAGACGCAAGAGGCTCGGTCAACACGGAATAAAGCGCGGCGCGGTCATGCGAGCCGCGCAATTTGTCAATTGAACCAGGCTCGCGCAGCAAACGCGAAATTCGGGCTAAGGCCCGCAAGTGATCTGCCCCCGCTCCCTCAGGCGCCAAAAGCAGAAAGATCAGATCGACTGGCTGATCGTCGATGGCATCGAAGTCAACCGGTTCTTCAAGCCGGGCAAACATTCCAACAATATGATCCAGGGACGCAATCTTCCCATGAGGTATGGCGATCCCGTTGCCAACGCCGGTAGATCCCAAACGCTCCCGTTGCAGCAACGTGTTAAATATATCGCGTTCGTCGAGGCTCGTAAGCTCGGCGGCGCGGGCTGATAATTCATGCAGAACGAGTTTTTTATTGCCAGCCTTCAGGACCGGAATAATCCCATACGGCGTGATTAGATCGCCTAAATCCATTCGTATTCTCACACGGTGTGTTGCGCCAGCATAGTAACGCTGAACTCAGTTTCCGTCTTTTTTAAGAGATGAAGCTGCGGGGTCTATCCAACCAATGTTTCCGTCCGGGCGCCGGTAAATAAAGTTAATCTGCCCGTGACTCGCATTACGAAAAACTACAACCGGACTGTTACTAAGGTCAAGCTGCATAACGGCGTCGCTCACAGACAGGTGTTTGATGGCTGTTATATGTTCAGCAATAATTGGTGGAGCCAAATCCTCGTTATCCTCGCTGGATTCGTCCGGCTCACTGTTGTCTATAACATAGTTTATGACATCGATATGCGGTTCCTTTGCAGAACCGTGCGCGTGATGGTTTTTAAGGTGCCGCTTATAACGGCGTAACTGCTTTTCAAGTTTGGCGGAGGCGACATCTACGCTTGCATAGGCATCGGCAGCGCTACCGGATGTTTGCACATCAAATCCCGAATGAAGATGCAATGAGCAGCTCGTGGAGAATTCGCCATGCGACTTTTCAACCAAGATCTGACCGGAAACCGGCCGGTTGAAATATTTTTCGACAGCCTGATCGACGCGATCCAGGACGTAATCACGCAAAGCGTCACCAAGATCGAGATTTTTACCAGTCACAGTTATTGTCATCGTTGGATAATGCGCTTTGCGTTAAACAGTGTCCGTGTCCGCGCCACGAACCGCTGCATCACTTTTGAACACTAAGTCATTAAATGAGTATAGCGTCTCACCGCCCTGATAACCAGACTAGTTGAACGTGTTTGCTGAGTCAATTTTTTGCCACTCAGAATAAGGGCTTGCGCATTACAAGCTTCGAGTTAGACGCAAAGCGCTTGCCATATCTATAGGCTTAAACTGCTATCCGTCATCTGGCTGCGTTTTTGCCGTCTACGCTGCACTGACGACGAAATTCGCATCGCCTCCCTGTACTTTGCGACTGTTCTGCGCGCGATATCGACGCCATCCCGGCGCAGCATGTTGACAATCTGATCGTCGGATAAAATCGCCTCAGCGCACTCCGCGTTAATCATCTGCCGGATGCGGTCGCGGACGGCTTCCGAAGAGTGCTGCTCGCCATACCCAGAACTCTGTATGGCGGAGGTAAAAAAGTATTTTAGTTCGAACATGCCGCGGGGCGTGGCGATGTATTTGTTGGACGTGACCCTGCTCACCGTCGATTCGTGCATTTTGATTTTTTCCGCGACATCGCGCAGATTGAGCGGCCGCATATAACGCACGCCGTGCACCAGAAATCCATCCTGCTGCGCTACGATCTCCTGCGCAACCTTCAAAATGGTTCGCGTGCGCTGATCCAGCGATTTGATAAGCCAGTTCGCTGTTGTCATGCAGGCGCCGATATAGCTTTTCTCGACATCGGATTTGATCGAACCGACAACGGATGCGTAATATGTCCGGTTAATCAGTACTTTGGGCAAGGTCTCATGGTTGATTTCGACAAGCCACCCTCCGCCTTTGCGGCGCCGCACAAAAACATCCGGGATCACCGCGTTGATCGCTGCGGCACCGAATGAGTGCCCAGGCTTCGGATTGAGCTGTTTTAACTCGGCAATAGCATCCTGCAAATCTTCTGCGCTAAGTCCCGTGACCCGGCGCAGCTTGGCGATGTCTCTGGCCGCGACAAGATCAAGGTTTTCAAGCACAAGCGCCATGTACGGATCGAGACGGTTCTTTTCGCGCAACTGGATGGCTAGGCACTCGGCCAGATTGCGAGCGCCAACTCCTGTGGGGTCGAAGCTCTGCAACAGCGTGAGGGCGCGCGCGAGAGACGTCAGAGGCGCGCCGAGACGTTCCGCGACTGCCTCTAAACCGTCCCTCAGATAACCCGCTTCATCGATGAGGTCGATCAGATACCGTCCGACAAACCGCAGTTCCGGATCGCCGGTGGCAAGCGCAAGCTGTTCGCTTAGATGATCGCCAAGGCCGCGTGGCCTTTCAATGAGATCGGCGAAATCCGTAAGTTCGGCAAAGCCATCTCCGCGCGATGTATTGGAGCTTTGTCCCCAGTTACCTTCACCGACGCCCGCCTCCCAGTCTTGCGCATGGTCCGGACTGCAAGCCTCCTCAAATGTAAGGTCATTTTTGAGCGCGGTCGCGAGATCGGGCTCCGCGCCCGAATGTTCAATCGTTTCGCTGTTAAACCCGACAGGCTCTGAAAAAGCTTCGCTTACGCCTGCATCGCCACTGGGGGCGTCGTGCTCCAGGAATGGATTCTGCTCAACTTCGCGCTCGACAAACGTTTGCAGGTCGAGGTTGGAGAGCTGCAACAGCTTGATAGCCTGCTGCAGTTGCGGCGTGACGATGAGAGACTGGCGTTGTCTGAGCTCGAGCCTCACCGCAAGCGCCATCGAGTTGTAATCCCTTCAAAACGCATAAAAATGATCGTCAAGACTTAGTGAACATATCGCCAAGGTAAACACGGCGTACTTCCTCATTCGCAATGACTTCCTGCGGCGTGCCTTCGGTCAGCACGCGACCGTCATAAATGATATAGGCCCGGTCGATCAGTTCGAGCGTTTCACGCACGTTGTGGTCGGTGATAAGCACGCCGATACCGCGCTGCGTCAGATGCCTCACCAGCGCACGGATATCGCCAATCGCGATAGGGTCGATGCCCGCAAACGGTTCGTCCAGAAGCATGTACGATGGGCGGCTGGCAAGCGCGCGGGCAATCTCGCAACGCCGCCGCTCGCCGCCGGAGAGTGCGATAGACGGCGCCTTGCGCAGCCGGGTGATGTTGAATTCGTCAAGCAGTGCGTCGAGTTGCTTTTCCCGCTCTTTCTTGCTCGGCTCGGTCACTTCCAGCACGGCGCGGATGTTGTCTTCGACCGAAAGCCCTCGAAAAATCGAGGCTTCCTGTGGCAGATATCCGATGCCAAGGCGCGCACGGCGGTACATTGGCAGCTTGGTTACGTCATAGCCGTCAATCATGACGCTGCCCTGATCTGCAACCACGAGGCCGGTAATCATGTAAAATACGGTGGTTTTACCGGCGCCATTCGGTCCGAGCAGGCCCACAGACTCGCCGCGCCCTACCGAGATGCTGACGCCTTTGACGACCATGCGCTTTTTGTAGCTTTTCACCACATTCTCGGCGACGAGGCGGTTTTGTGTGGAGACGGGAGCGCGGCGCTGGCGGGCAGGTTCGGGATGCCGTGGAGAGACGGGCTGGGCCGGACGCGCCTGAGGCTGCACCGGGCGGAAACCGGCGGGGTTTTGCTTGGGCCTATCTATGATCGTCATAAATCCACCCTTCGACGCCTGCCGGATAAATGTTCCTGCACGTTAGACTTTATCTTAGGGCTTTTATAGAGAAAGTAAAATGGCCTAAAAGTTGCAAGATCATAAAGTCGCAGACTCGTTTCACCGGTTGGCGTAAATCCGAACAACGCCGTCGAATTTCAAAAACAACGGCCGTATCACTGGCTCGCAGGCTTTGGATCGCCTTTCGCTTTCGCTTTTTCCTTGTCTTTATCTTTTGGTTGACCGCCTAGAGAGCCTATATCGCCCTTCGCCTCAAATACAGCAGATGTGCGCCCGTTGTCATTCATCTGAAACGTGCTTTTACCTGTCGTCACGTCGATGACAAGCCTGTCGCCCTTGATGATGTTCTTGCCTTGGGTGACGACCACATTCTCGGTCATCGTCACCGTCTGCGACTTCATGTCGAACACCGCTTTGTCGCTGCTGGCGTTCTGCTCCTTGGAAACGACGAGCACCTTGCCCCTGGCGGTAATCGTTTTGATATCGCCGGAGCTTTGCGTCGCGCCCGGCGTCTTGGCGCCGCCAGCGCTGGCATAGGCGACCTCCAGCTCTTTCGAGCGGATATTGAAATCGCCCTGGGTGGCGGACACGTTTTCGCGGAAAAAGGCGAGCTGCTTTTTGTCGTCAACCTCAAGCGAACGGGCTTCGATATTGATGGGCTTCTTGGCGTCGGCGCTGGCAAACATATCACCTGGCGCGCTTGCTTCAGGCTTCACAGGCTCTGGCTTTGTCGCCACTTTGACCGGAGCGGCAGGGTCGGCGACGTCCTTCGGGGTGAATACCGCCTTCAGCCGTTTGTCCAGGTTCATTTGAAAAAAAGTTTTGCCCGTCGCGGCGTTGATGATCGCGCTGTCGCTCTGGATGATGTTTTTTTCCTGCGCCACTGTCACGTTATCAAAAAGCGTCATGGTCTGCGTGGCAGAGTCGTAAAGCGCCTTGTCGCTGCGCGCCGTCTGGTTATCCTTGGATGTGACGACCACCTCGCCGCGCGCCTCGATATATTTGATGTCCGCCGCCCCAGGTGTGGCGACAGCGCCTTTTGCTGCGTCCGATGCGGCGTAGGAAACCTGCAACTCGTTCGATTTCATGTTGAAGTCGCCCTGTACGGCGTTCACGTTCTCACGGAAAATCGCGAGCTTTTTGACATCGTCCACCTCAAGCGAGTTGGATGTGATGTCGATCGGCTTTTTCGGATCAAGCTGATAGCTGGCGGACGCAGTGGCGGCGACCGGTTGGGGCACGGCTGGCGTGGTGTCCGCGTTGGCTTCGCGCACAAGGTGAACGGACACATTGCCCGTGAAAACCGCACTCGATCTGTCGGTGTAAAGGTCAAGCGCGTTGGCGCGTATAACGCTTTCTCGCAAAAGAATTTCAACCGGTTCTTTGGAGATCACCAGATTTTTGGCGAAAAACGCGCTGGCCGATTTGAGCCGCGCTGTCAGCCCCGAGGAGCGCTCGATCACGACGCCCTGATTGAAAATCATTTCCTCAAGCTTGGATCGGTAGATGCCGCCCGGCGCTTTCAGCTTTGTCGTCTCGCCGCTGGCGTTGATGACATCGGCGTCGATGTCATTCAGATTCAGGGTGTCCGGATCCGCGATGGTTTGCGTGGCCGAGACGGCGCGCACATCGTATTTCCCTTGGGTTTTGTTTTGCCCCTTGATGCGGGGATTGGTCATTTTAAGGTCGCCGGAGGTCACATCGACCGCGTCAAGCACCACTTCATTACCAGCCACCTCAAATTTCCACTTCGAGGGAACGACATAAAGCCCGCATGTGGCGATTGCCAGTATCGGAAGAAGGACCTTAAAAACGCGAACCCTGCCGCTGTGGCGTATGGCTTGACGAAAAGCTTTTGTGCGGTCGGTTGCAATAGCGATTGAGCCAAAGCGCGGCCCTGGTGGGCGAGAATCTAATGCGCGAGAATGTTGTGTCGCTATCGCCATTGACCCGCCGTCACTTCAACCCGAATAAAAAAATCTCTGTCATTCGCTTTAGTGGTGAAAAACATCCGTTTCGTCCCATCCCAGCAAATCGAGTTTTGCGCGAGTCGGCAAGAATTTAAAACAGGCTTCCGCTATTTCCGTCCGACCCTCTCGCTGTAGCAGAGCATCGAGCTTCTCCTTTAGGCCGTGCAAATGCAAAACGTCGGACGCAGCGTAGGCCATTTGTTCCGGCGTCAAGTCCGGCGTGCCCCAGTCCGAGCTTTGCTGCTGCTTGGACAGATCGACGCCGAGGAACTCGCGGCATAAATCCTTCAGACCATGCCTGTCAGTGAAATTGCGCACCAGTTTGGAGGCGATTTTTGTGCAGTAAACCGGCCCGGTCACGACCTTGAGGTATTGACTCATTACGGCGATATCAAAGCGGCCGAAGTGGAAAATTTTAAGCACGGCTGGGTCGGTCAGGAGCCGCGAAAGGCGAGGCGCATTATAGTCTCCGCGCGCGAACTGCACCAGATGCGCCGTGCCGTCTCCGCTCGAAAGCTGCACCAGGCATAGGCGGTCACGGTGTGGGTTAAGTCCGAGTGTTTCCGTATCGATGGCGACGGAAGCGCCGAAATCCACGCTTTCGGCCAGATCACCTTTGTGCAGTGTAACAGTCATTAGAACATGCACACCCGGTGTTGAATTGATTGACCACCAATGTGGCGGTTAGATTTCGACTTACCCAGCATCATAATTGATAAATGCAGAAAACAGACAATTAGTTGGTACGAATTTAACGATCAGCAGTCAACTCACTGGTTTCGCCGGCACCCGGCCGGAGGTGATGCTTTAATCCCTCGTTTGTCCAAAAAAACAGTAAGTCAAACAGCCGCAGGTTGCGATTTGTGGCAATCCGGCGTCGCATTTGGTTCATTTTTCGCATATTGCTGTGTCGAGACCAAGACAAAGGAAAAACGATGCGCCCAATTTACGCATTCGCCGCATGCTTTGCACTCATGGCGCCCACACTCGCTGACGCTGCTACTCTCACACTCAAAATTTCAGGATTAAGGAGCGATAACGGGGTCGTGCGGCTTTGCGTTTTCTCCGAGAAAACCTCTGCCCCCGCCGCCTATCCGGATTGCGCGATGGGATCACCCTTTAAAAAGGCGAACGCGCCAATCAAGGGCGGCGAGGCATCTGTCATATTCAAGGACATACCAGACGGCGCATATGCCATATCCCTGTTCCACGACGCGGATGGCGACGGCAAAATCAGCATGAAAAGCCTGCTGGGCGTTTCGACCGCCATCCCGCGCGAGGGCATCGGCATTTCCAATAACCCGCAGCTCTATGGCAAGCCAAGCTTCAGGCAGGCGCGCTTCGCCGTTGCCGGGCCAACCGCAATAATCATTTCAATGAAGTATTTTTAACGGGAATCATACCGGTCGGCGGGATTTAATCGCCGCGGCCAGTGTGCCCTCGTCGAGATAATCGAGTTCCCCGCCAACCGGCACTCCGTGTGCTAGGCGGGAAACCACAACGCCAGCGCTTTCCAGTTCGGACGATAGGTAATGCGCGGTAGACTGGCCCTCGACGGTGGCGTTGAGCGCCAGCAGCACTTCGCGGACTCCATCCACGCGCGCCCGCTCCAGCAGGTCGGCGATATTGAGGTCTTCCGGCCCTACGCCATCCAGCGGCGAAAGTGTCCCGCCGAGCACATGATAGCGGGCGTTGATGACGGCGGCGCGCTCCAGCGCCCACAGATCGCCCACGTCCTCGACAACGCAGATAAGCGTCGCATCGCGTCGCGGATCGCGGCAAATGGAGCAGGGCTGCACGGTGTCGAGATTGCCGCACGCTTTGCAGACGCTCACCTTCTCCGCCACCTCCGCCATGGCGCGCGAAAGTGGGGAAAGCAGTTGTTCGCGTTTTTTTACAAGATGCAGCGCGGCGCGACGCGCAGATCGCGGCCCCAGACCCGGAAGCCGCCCGAGAAGCTGGATGAGCGCCTCAAGCTCCGGGCCGGCAACTTTGCGGCTCATAACGGAATTCTCAAGAACGTTGGCCTAAAAAAGCTTAAGGCCAGGCGGCAACTGCATCCCGCCCGTGAGCGACTGCATTTTACCAGCCATTTCCGCATCGACCTTGGCTTTGGCGTCGGCGTGAGCGGCGATGATGAGGTCTTCCAGCAACTCCATTTCGTCTGCCTTGGCCATGCTCGGATCAAGCTTCAGCCCAATCAGAGCGCCCTTGCCGTTGATCGTGAGCGACACAAGCCCGGCGCCCGCCGCCCCCGTTGCCTGAAGACTTTCCACCTCAGCCTGCATTTCGGCCATTTTGCTTTGCAGCTCCTTGGCCTGCTTCATCATGCCGAAAAGATCTTTCATGCCCTGTCCCCTAATCGAATGTTGCAACTGTTAAGATAGCCCGGACAGGCGATGTGTCTAGCCCGCCGCAAATTTTATTGCCGGTCACGCTCCGCTTTCGCAGATGGCTTACCCCGGCCAGTGGTTGGGTTTTTAGGTAGAGCACGAACGGCGGTTATTTCGGCATCCGGGAAATGGCGGAAAACGGCTTGCACGGAGGGGTGCCGGCGGGCTTCCTCTCGCAGATGCGCGTTGTCCTCGCGGCGGATTTCTCCCAGTGGACGCTCACCGGGCGCCTCGGCCAGCGACACCATCCAGCGCTCGCCCGTCCAGTCCTGTAATTTGCGGCTCAACTCCTGCGCCAAGTTTTGCGGCGCCTTGTCCAACAGCTTTAGTTCGATATGGCCAGGACGGAAGCGGACGAGGCTAACGCAATCCTCCAGCGCGATCCGCAGTTTGATATCGCGTTTGGCGGCGGCGAGCGCCACCACGCCTGCGAAACTTTCGAGTTTTGCAGGCGCTTGCAGCGGCGGCTCGACAATAGCGGCGACATCCTCAATCGTTTCATTGTCGCGCGCAATCTCCGGCGCGCCGGCAAGAGTCACGGGTTGGCTGCGCGTGGCGCTGGGCTTCTGTTCGCTATTCGCCCCGTCGGACGGCGTTGCGAAAAAACCTTTCAGCACCTCGTTCGGCGGCGGTAAGTCGGAGACATAGCACAACCGGATGATGGCCATCTCGGCCGCCGCCAGAACCCGCGGCGAGCGCGCGGTTTCGTCGAGCGCTTTTAGCAGCATCTGCCAGACGCGGGCGAGAACAGGCACGGACAGAGCTTTCGCGAGGGTGATGGCGCGCTGCTTCTCGGTTTCGCTCAATGCCGCGCTCGCCGCGTCCGACCCGGCCACCTTGATGCGGGAAACTGCGTGAACAGCGTCCGCCAGATCGGTTAGCAGTTGAATGGGATCGGCGCCCGCATCGTAAAGCGCGCCGAAGGTTTGCAGCGCCGATGCGACATCACCCTTCAAGATCGTCTGCAGCAAGTCGTAAATGCGCACGCCATCGGCCAGCCCCGCCATGGCGCGCACATCGGCCGCGCCGACCTTGCCGCTAGCCAGTGCAAATGCCTGATCGAGCAATGATAAGCCGTCTCGCACCGAGCCTTCCGCCAACCGCGCGATGATGGTCAGCGCTTCATCGTCGATGATTTGCCCCTCGGCGGCGGCGATTTTGGCAAACTGCGCTTTCAGCACCGCCACATCCACGCGGCGCAGATCGAAGCGCTGGCATCGCGAAAGCACCGTCACCGGCACTTTGCGGATTTCGGTGGTCGCGAAGATGAACTTCACATGCGCGGGCGGCTCTTCCAGCGTTTTCAGCAGACCGTTGAACGCGGCCTTGGACAGCATGTGCACTTCGTCGATGATGAACACT
>Ga0163155_10006702_pt1 | contig 11066 bp, 9 predicted proteins | sample OliLakLV19SP4G1_FD_148611 | JGI IMG/M metagenome (GOLD analysis project Ga0163155, IMG submission 148611) | Freshwater microbial mat bacterial communities from Lake Vanda, McMurdo Dry Valleys, Antarctica - Oligotrophic Lake LV.19.SP4.G1 | ecosystem: Environmental > Aquatic > Freshwater > Lake >...
GTTCAGACTTGCCTAGAGATCTAAAGTTTGGGTTGGCCCTTGCGGCACTTCTTACGTATGGATCTTCATCCTGATGTAGGTTGCGTAAAAGGTCTGGGTGGGTGTTTGGGTTGTGGGCTACGGCTTTTCTTACGCTTGAATCTGCATCCTGATGTAGGTTGTGCAAGGTGTCTTGGTGGGTGCTTGGGTTTAGGGCTACGGCACTTCTTACCCTCCAATATTCATCTTGATGCAAACTATGTAGGGTGTTTTGGTGGGTGCTTGGGTTTAGGGCTACGGCTCTTCTTACGTCTGTGTCTTCATCCCGATGTAGGTGGTGTAGGGTGTTTTTGTGGGTGTTTTTGTGTTCGGCTACGGCACGTCTTACGTACCAATGTTCATCCTGAGATAATTCATGTAAAAGATCTGCTTGGGTGTTTGGGTGTTCGGCTACGACCATTCTTACGTATGAATTTTCATCCTGATATAGGTTACGTAATAGGTCTGGGTGGGCGTTTTGGTAGGCGTTTTTTCGTTCTATTGCCTGTCTTTCTCCTACTGTTTTTACTCCGAAATAACTACCGATTTTTTCACATAGTTTTGTAAAATTATTCATATTTTCTTCTTTCTTATACTTACTGTAACTAAATTTATAAGGTCTGTCAACTAAATTGTCTTTGGCCTGTATTGATCCTGAGCTTTTCTTGTTAAATAGTCAGCGACCTTTTTCTTAAACTCGTCGTCATAGGGGACATAGCGGCCCCTATCCCATCCAGTATACATAGATTGACCTTGACATTCTCCAAAGCGAGTTTTATGAAAGGTCCACTCAGTCCTAAGCCCTTTCTTGTCCGCTCTGACCTCAGCTGCAAATGTTGCCACGTTAAAAACGGACTTGCTTCCCTCAATCCTCTGCTTAAACGGAAGCGGATTTTCCTGAGTTAAAGGGGCAAGCTGCCCCATCAGGATAATAGGAGCTGGGTACCTATTTTTGAACTGATCTATGTATTTAACAAATTTAGCTTGAGTCCTGTATATATCGGCTTTTGGGTCGGACTTCATCATACTGATGTTTTGATAGTAATCTATAATAATGGCATCGTATTTCATGCTCTGTGAGTGAATCCCTTCTAAAATAGAGGTAACCCCTTCATAGGACGTCGTTAAATATCCATTCGATCCCGGGTAATCATTGTCAACAACATACATGCGACTAGCTAGCCCTACTGCGCTTTCATCTAAAATATTTTTCTGCGCATCGGTGAATTTTTCATGGTCTGTGTACGCCCAGCCTTTACCCAGGCACGTGACTCGATTAAGAACATCATAGGCCAATTCCTCGTTTGAGATGACCAGAACTTTTTTGCCCTGCGAGACCAGGTCAAAGCAAATGTTCGCTGTCAAGGTGCTCTTTCCGTCGCCTGAATATGCTCCGAAAAAAAGTAAGTTTTTTTGAAAAAAGGGCACCTTGCCATTAAAATCATCGTTCACGAATCTTAGTCTTTTCCCGGCGGCGTTCATATATTGCCGACCCGACTCAATACTCCTTAGCATCGGCCCCGTGTTATTGATATCAAAAGTCAAAGATTTTAGGTCTCCCAGATCTTTTTTGACCTCGGATATTTCTTTGTAAGTTGTCTCAATGCGGAATTCTTCAATAACTCTCTTTTTTTCAAAAAGTTCGTCTTGTTTTGTCCCTGCCGAGTTTATTAAATTTACCAGATCTTCTGGGGTCTTGCCTTTAACGTCTATCATTTGTCGATACCCCCTGAAAGCCACGAAAAGTCGTCGGCGACAACATCTGGGGGAAGCTCCTTAAAGTGGCTAGGGTCAAGAGGAACTGCCGTAGGATTCGGGAAAAAATCTAGGTTTTCCACATAAGCCGAGCCCTCGCTGTTTTCTTGCTCAACAGTAGGAGCTTTTTCAAAAAATCTAATAGAAAGTTCTCTCGCTATCTGTCTGAATCGTTCTTCGGATTGTTCTAAAATATCTTGATCAATTTCTTTTGCATCAGGGCCATATTCGGACGGGAAGACGGCAATCTCAGCAGACATAAGGGTAAGAAAACTGTTAAAATCCCACGCCTGTCGATCCTTGCCTGTTTTGTATTTTGGGCAACAAGAGTCCAAAAGCTTCCTTCTGTGAGTCCTAGTTATGTCCTCGCTGACAAAACCATTCCTCTTTATTATCTCAAACATAGTAATAAAGATGGTTTTTTGTTCGTCAATAGGGAAAACCTTGGTAGCCCCCTTGGGTCCCGAAACATCGGCTATGTTCATAACGATACAGTCGGTGATAATCTTATCTATTGTCATAGTACGGGGTTTTCTGCAATCTTTTCTGCCAAAATATATTCTTCAGACATTGCTTTTCCTCTGCTTTTAAGAAATTTTTTAATTAAAAACTTTCTTTTGCACATTGGAAGATTGTTAAATCTATCTTTTAAAAACCCAACGTCGTCACTGGCAGGCTCTAAAAAATCTTTAGTTTCTCTCTTCAGCATAAGCCTGTGCTTAAAATAAGTACAGCTATTAAACCCAAAAAAAGCATTCCCTGCAATATTTTTTGCGTTTTTGTTTATTTCAAGCAATAGATCTCCAGTGACCTTATAAAGACCAAGGGCCTTAGCTTCTTTTTGGGTAATCCAAGACAGCCTAGACATGTTTTGAAGGGTGCAGCTATCTCCAACCCTGTAGATCACATACCGAGAGTAATTTCCGTCGATATCCTTTCGTTTCTGAGCCAGTAACCTAATCAGGCTAATAAGTCTTTGTTTCAAAAAGAGGGAAAAGTGGGCCATATCGACGCCAGTATACTGATCTGAGTCAACCAGATCCCCCATAAGAGCGTCTGCTTCGGGAATTTCTCTGTTTGATAAAAATGACGCAAGATAACAGCTAGATAGACTTTTTAAATCCTCAAAATCAATACCCGTTGCCTTAAATAAAGGCTCGTTTTTACAATAAAAACTATAGATACGAGAGTTTGTAATTTTTTCAAAAGCTTTTATGTCCTCTTTTGTAAGATCAAAGGCAATGTTCTCGCCATGAACACCGCCCAGACACCCCCTAGTAAAGGAGGTGTCTTTGGTAGTGTCTTCTTTCATACCGCCTCAAAATCTAAAGCCTTTAGGTCGGCTAAAAGTTTGGCTTGAAGCTCTGGACTTTCCTTAATTCTTTTAGCAACTTCTGCCTTGCCTCTGACTTTTTCGCCATATAGCATATATCCTCCTGCTCCTAGATTTTCGATGATGCCGCAGCCCTTGCATAGCTCAAATATTTCTTCTTCGATATTTATGATGCCATGTTCATACGATAGAGTTATAAGCCCGACCCTGCCTGCTCCGCCAAAAGAAGACTGATCCATTTTTACTTGAATCTTATGTCCGGTTGCGTCCTTGTTTCCCCTGGAGTCTCTTATTGACTCGTCTTCGTATTTTTGCCCTGCTAAGTCCTGCTTGTCCTCAGCTGCATTGGCTCTTTTTATTGCCACAAAATAATCATAGCCGTGACGGGTAGCTGAGGTTGTGTTGGCCTTTGTTTTAGGACCGTGGCTACCAGCGTCAAAGTTTGCAACCATATGAACCGTGGATATGAGAATGATACCGCGTCGTCTGGTTATAGGCAAAAGCTTCTTAAGTCCCTTTTTAAGAGTCAGGGCTTCGTCTCCCATCAGATGGTCGTTAACAGACTGTCCATCTTTCATGGACTTGGTTCCAGCCATTGAGCTTAGGGAGTCAATCACAATATATTTGATCGGCATTCCTTCTTGGAGCATGGGTAGGATGTCTTGTTCGATTTTATCAAAAATCTCTTCTGGACGATTGGTGTCGTAATATTTAACACGATCTCGATCAATGCCCTTAAACAAGCCCGATTGATACGAAGTTCTCATTTCTGTATTATAGAATAGAGCCATCGCTTCGGGGTCGTCTTTGCACATTTTTTCAAGCATGCTATTAATAAAGAATGTTTTACCGCTTTTTTGATCTCCATATAACAATACAGCCGACCCTTTTGGGATTCCATGGCTTTTATTGTTGAATATGAAATTTACTGAAGGGCTTGGGGTGTACATACAGTTTTCAGGTGCATACGCATCATATTTTGGATCTACGTACCCTTCTAGCTGATCTAGCTGCTTTGACCACTTACTGATTTTTTTAGCTTCTGTCATTGTTACCTTCCATATAAGTTTGAATTTATACCAGATCTAAGATCGGCATCTATGCTTTTTTTAAGATATCTTGAAACATTTTCCATCACCTTTACCCTGCTGTCCAAGAAATACTCCAGCACCTTCAGAGAATCTAGTCTATCTTTTGCCTCTTGAACCTCGGGATCTAGAGCCAAAAAACTTTTTCTGGTGTCGGCAGTATCGAATTTGGAAGGCTTATCTTTAATGTACTCTTGATATCTTTCCATTATCGCAACAGCTTTTGACCTCTCCATCTGGTTTTCGGTTTTGGCTATCAGATAAGAGACAGTAGTAAGATTTGTCTTACACTCCCTAAACGCTTCCCCAAAACAGTATTCTAGGTCGTTGTATGTAATCAGGCTAACAGTTCTGGCCTCAATGATCCGTCTCTCCGCTTCCCGTAAGTTAGACAGGGCTATAGAAATAGCGGCCTGGTCCCTAAAGCTTGGAAGCTTCAGGTCCAGACCACTACTAATAGCGTCAGCGGGTAATGCCTGCTCGGTCATTTAAAACCCCATTTGTTTCAAGAAGTCTGCATTTTTCTGTGCCAAGGTTGGATCAGCAACTGGAGTTGATTTTGGGGTCTCAATCTTAGCTGCTGGAGGTGTCGCTAGCGTAGCTGCTGGAGGTGTCGCTAGCGTAGCTGCTGGAGGTGTCGCTAGCGTAGCTGCGTCAAGAGTGTTCTTGGCAGGTGCTAGGTCTTCCTGATTTTGCTCAGTCGGCAAAGAACCTGGAGTGTTCGTCTTTGAGAAAGCTGGGAAAACCTCATCCACCGCAGAAGGACCTTCAGTTACCATGCGGCGAACTTGTTCTGCTGTAGGGGCAGCATAAAGATCGGCAAGCACTTTTGCCTCCTTGTTCATTCTGTGAATAACAGTGTCTGACAAGTCACTGATGACGTCTTTGCTGATCTTTCCATGGCCTGCAATCTCAATTTGCTCTTGATAAGTAAGAACTTGGTATGCAGTTTGTAATTTTTCGCCTGATTTGCGAAAAATAAAATAGCGACCATTTTTAACACCTACTGGATCAGCGCCTTCTGCTCTAAGACGTTTAATTTCTTCGTCTAGGGCAAGTTTTGCTACATGGGGGATCTTCAGAACTGCCATAGCTCCGTCTCGATCCAAGACATTTAAATGCCAGTATTTTCTAAGGCTAAATTTTTTCAAAAGCTCAATGGCTTTAGCTGCCGTTTCCTCGTCTCCATCGGCCTTAGCTTTAACTTTTAGGTCAGATAAGCTTTTAATGCGATCGTAAGCTGCGTCACGAACGAGAGTTGTTTTTGTGTCAAAGTCATAAACTTCAGGACTTAAAAACGGACGTTTTGATCCGCCAGTTGTTTCATAGCCCCAGTGTACTCTGTGCATGATAGCCCAATGGTTTTTTGCACTTTTAAAAGGGGGAAGAATTCTGTAAACATTGTCTCCTGATTCTAAGCTTGCCCATTTAGTTCTAAGGCCTTCTCCACCGTATGATGGAGATCCGATATTTGCGTATAAGTTGTCTTGATTATTCATCTGTTTTTTTTCCTTTTGGGGCTTTGCCCATTATTGTTTTTTTTATTTTGTTTAGTGTTTCTATTACCGTTTTTTTCTCCGAATCTTTAACCTTGTAGGTAGCACCTACGAGGTCAGACTCGCCCACAGCTACAGTAAAAACTTTTGGGCTTTTTTTGTTTAAAATCATAAAACCTTTAACTAAATCATTAACAGTGTCACTCCCTGTTTCAACCATAACTGGAAAAATGGGGCCGTTAAAGTTTTCTTCAAAGGCTTTTTTAGCAACAAACTCGAATGCGTATAGAGCTGCAACTTCAGCTCCTAAGATCTCGTTCACCACCTTCTTAATTAAGAGTAACACACCATCCCTAGTTTTGACAATAAAAGAATATTTATGTGTGGCAATAATTTGGTTGTATGAGGAAATGCCTAAATCTTTAGCAACTTCTTCAAAGTGCCTAGAAAGGGCATCCATAACATAGCTTGCCTTAATTGGATTTTTGTAAAGACGGGCGTCAATTTTATCTGTTAGGAATTCATAGAAACTTTCCGTACTTGTCTCATAAAAAGAAGCTTCTTCTGTTGAAATTGCAGAAAACTCCTTAGCGCCAGTTCCAGTTACTAATACAAACAGGGCTCTTTCTTTTAGCTGCTCTTTGTATTGAACGTATAGCTGTTTTAGTCTTTCTTGAGAGCTTTTCTTACGAGCTGCTCTTCCAGCCTGTGTTGATGGGTTTCCTCCTTCAACATTTTCTGTGGCAAACTTACTGGCTTTTTTCATCTCTTCTACTGTAGTGTCTAGGCTCATTTTAAGCCCTCCTTTGATTTTGAAATATTTTTCGACGTCTTCACCGCTTTTAATTGTGGTTAAAAAAGACTTCATCTCTTTTTTACCCGCATGTGTGTTCTGGTAATTCTTGGAAATTACAAGTCTTCCTCCTTTGTACTCTATTTCGCACACTAGGTAGTCTTCACATGAGTAAACCCTGTTTTTCGTATCCTGGTCTATATTTGATTCTGCGACCAGTATTCTGCCGTAATGGTTCATATTTATATGGTAGCACGTTTTTTCTGCTTTGACAACCTCGCCTCTTTTTCAATTACAATATCGTACAAAGAAGGGTCTTTGTCTTTTTTCGTTTTCCAAAAAAAGAATGCAATTGACCCCTTTTTTAGGGCCGCAGGGTACGTTAGGACCCCTGAGTTGTAATCAGGCCAAAGAATTCTTTCCGATATTTCTCCATCTATGTCTAGTATCAGTATTAGTCTTTTTCGGGTATTTTTTGCGTAGGGCTTCTCAACAGCGTCAACGACGTATGCCGCGAAACAATATTTTACTTCCCACTGGTGGTTCCATGCCTCAAGCTCTTTCAGTTTTTGGCCTTCCAGAAACTTTACGGGGGCTCCACGGCAATCGCTATACATAGCCTGAGTTTGTGATCCCTCGTTTATTCTTTCGGCTTCTTCTAGGATAAGTTTAGAGAGGTTCATATTTGACGTGGGCATAATAGCTTTTCTTATGCAGAAGTCGTCCAGAGGAGAGATCCCTATAAACTCTGGGTCTACCGCTCCTTCTTTTAAAACCGCTTTTACTCCAGATGCTACCTTTTTTTCGTAGTTATTTAGCTCGATTGCGTCTTCATATGCCTTCATCTTGTCATAAGGTGTGGCACTTGAGTCAAATAGGGTGTCCATAACACCCACATGAATAAGTTTTTTCGCCAAGGCTGGGCCTACGACTTCCTTCCTCACAAAGTCGTTGATGTCTGAGTAAGGTCTATTCTCCACAATCTTTTCAATAGACTTGTCTCCTAATCCTCTCAGGACTGAAAGTTTTGATCTAATTTTGCCATTCTTGTAGTCGATCTCCATTTTTTCTGTAGAGAGATTTATGTCAGGAGGCGTAACTATTGTTGAGATATGTTTAAAAAGCTTATTTGTTATTTCCTCTTCCGTTGCATTTGATACGATAGATGCCCACCACTCTAAGGGGTAGTGGTGCTTTAAAAACATTCCAGCGTAAGTAATCATGGAGTAGGCTTGAGCATGGCTATAGTTAAATGAATATCTTGAACTTGTTTCCATTTGTGCCCAGATTTCCTCAGCTGCTGCTTCAGATACCTTGGTTTTGGCCCCTTGAATAAAAAGACCCTTAAACTTACCAACCTCTACTTTATTTTTCTTGGACATAGCTCGACGTAAATTCTCAGCGTCATTGCCCGATAGGCCGCCTACGACCTTAGAGATTTTCTGAATTTCTTCCTGGTATAAAAGAACCCCATAAGTCTCTGGGAGAATATCCCAAAGCTCTTTTAGTCCCATCTTGCTTCTTCCAAAGCGCCTCTCAACATATTCGTCGGCCATGCTTCTGTCGGTTCCTTCTTGCATAGCGTCCATCGTACCTGGTCTGACGAGGGCTAAGACAGCAGCCAAGTCTTCCAAAGAAGAAGGCTGAATCTTCTTAACAAAAGGGGACATAGCCCCAGTGCTGATCTGAAATAAGGTCTCCGTCTCTCCGTTCCAGACTGATCGAAAAACACCATCGTCTAATGGAAGATCCCAGATAAAAGTCTCCTTTCCTTCATGGAGGAAAAGTCCAGTTTTTAGGGCTACGGCGTGCTTATTATTAATTCTAATCAAGCAGTCCTCTATGTCCTTTAGCTGATTGACAACAAGAAAGTCGTACTTAATAAGTCCAGCTTTCTCAACGTACTTCGCCTCATACTGGGTGCTTCTGTTGGGCAGAAGTGGTGCGTCTATTGAGATCTCTCTGTCTGATATCAAAAATGCACTAGCATGAACAGAGTTTGACCTAGATATTCCTAGGCATTTTTTTACTATCTCAAATTCCTTAGGTCTTGACTCAGCGTATTCTTTTAGGTCAGGGCTTGTGTCTATTAGGCCCTCCAAGTGATTGCCGTCCTCGTCCTCATACCCAAACACAAAATCCATGTCGGACACGCCCTGTGGGGCAGCAGGAAGCTTTTTTGTTAAGCTCTCAATCCATGGCTCTACGGAGTCGTGGATGTACCTGTTCACGTCTTTTATTGACGATTTAAGTCTTAGTAAGGATTTAGTCGAGATTTGAGAATATTTTTTACCATATTTAATATCTAAAAATCCGCTTCCATCCGCCTGAGATATGTGCCTTCTTGAGCTATAGTCGGTGTCAATATCGGGAATGTTAGAGGCCAACACTCGATCCATTGAGAGGAATCTTTCAAAACTCAGACCAAACCTAATAGGGTCAATATGGGTAATCCCAAGCAAATAGCACAGTAGGCTTCCTCCGCTCGATCCCCTACCGGGCCCGATCAATGTTCCCTTTTCAGTAACAAACTTGTTTAGCTCCAAAAGAGGAATAAAATAGGGCAAAAGATTAATTTTCCCATTGTTTGCAATAACATCTAGCTCGTCTCTTAGCCTTTGAACGTACTTTGGGTTGTCTATTGGGAGTCTTCCTGCCTCTCTGATAGTCCTTGCCACAATCTCCATCGAATCTCCATCGGGAGTAGGGAGCCTATATTCAAAATTTAACTTGAAGTCATCAAACCTTTTAGCAAAAGTGTCTTGGTTCTCAAATAGCTGATCTATCTCAAGCTCGTTCATGCCCAACGCAGAAAGATATGAAAATGCTTCAATCTTGGTCTGGATGTGCCTGTCAGCGTATTCTTTTTTGCCGTCAGAAGACAATTTAACATCTTGAACTACCTTGTCGTCTTTGTCAGCGTAGTACGCATAGTCAGAGTAAAGGATAGTGATCCCGTGTCTTTTTGCCAAGTCTGTGATCCCCTTGTTGGCCTTTCCTTGAAGATCTCCGTCTTTAAAGGGAATGTACCCTCTTTTAAATTTTACTTCCCTTACCTCAGAGTCATGGGACGTCAATACCCCGCCTGAACTTGAGCTTATGATTTTAAAATGCTTGTTAGGTTTTTGAAAGACTTCTGAGGCCGCAACGCTTCTTGCCGCGTTTGTAGTAACTTTTTCACTTGCCTGTAGAAACAAAGAGGTCCCATTGGAAAGCTTAATAGATACAAATTCATCGTACCTTTTGCTCTGATTGACCCCTATTATGGTCGAGTACATATTTTCGCCAAACAAGGACTTAATCTTTAAAAAAACCTTTTCTGCCGTTTCAGGGTCCCCTAGAACAAAATTTTTGCTAACAATATCATGTATATCGCTGGTGCCAATTATGCAGCCCACACTTGCGGCTTTCTTTAAAAACTCCCAGTTCCAAAGAGGGTGGCTGTCACCAAAGAATTGAGTGGTTTCGGGAGGGTTTGATGTTAAATACCCTAGCCCTCTGTAGGCATTTTCCGTTGGGGCGTATAGAGTAGTCTTAAAAAATCTTGAGGCCCCAGATGCCTTCGTGTTTGTTAGGCTGCAAGTTCTGTCTTTAAAAAGAGCCTCTACTCCTAAAATTGGCTTTACGCCTCTTTTTAGACACATGTCATAAGCCCTCAGGGCTCCTGAGAAGTAGCTTATGTCCGTGTAAGCAAAGTGGGTATGCCCCATATCGACCCTTTTAATAAAAAGGTTTTCTAGGGTTGACCCGGTATATGGGGTGTCAACGTGAGTATGTAGGCTTAGTTTCATGATTCTATCAATTCTAGCAGGTTTTCGCTCATTTGAGAAGAGTTTTCCTTTTTGTCTTGCATAATTTGAATCATTTTTTTAAAAACGTCCACGCACATAAGAGTATCCTCTTTGGCATTGTGGGCCGCACGTCTTTGCAAGCCTAAATAGTCAACCATAGACTCTAGGCCGCCAATTTCCTTAGGAAACCAAGAACATAGCTTAAAAAAATCTGAAATGAACTTGGTGTCCATTTTGGTATAGTGAAACAGGGAGTCCCAGCCTTCCTTTCCGAGAATGTGGTGTTGAATCCAGTCTATATCAAACTGAACATTTTGGCCCAATGGGATTAAATTGTTGTATCGTCCTGTTTTTTTATGATATTTTTTTAAAAATGTAACAATCTGAGCCTTAGCCTCGGGGTAGGTTACGGTAGTGGGATCTGCCATATGGGAGGCAAGGTCAATTCCGTTAACTCTCATTGCCCCTTCTTCTGTAACGGGAGGAACTCCACCATCTGGCTTAAGCTTTAGGTCAATTTCGTCAACCAAATTAAAAGACTCGTCTAGAACGCAAAAATAGGCCGTTAGAATATCAGCCTTTTGGGGGTCAAGACCGCCAGTTTCAGAATCAAATGCTATAAAATATTTGCCCCTAGATTTTGCCATACCTACCTGTTTTCATCATCATCTTAAGTTTTTCCAAAGCTCCGCTAACCGCCTTTTCAACTTCTTCTTCCGTCATGTTCAGCGCCTTGCAGATTACCTCTGTTTTGACGCCGTTTGGATGCCTGTGCATTAGTTTTTTCAAAGA
>Ga0163155_10006704_pt1 | contig 11065 bp, 7 predicted proteins | sample OliLakLV19SP4G1_FD_148611 | JGI IMG/M metagenome (GOLD analysis project Ga0163155, IMG submission 148611) | Freshwater microbial mat bacterial communities from Lake Vanda, McMurdo Dry Valleys, Antarctica - Oligotrophic Lake LV.19.SP4.G1 | ecosystem: Environmental > Aquatic > Freshwater > Lake >...
CCAGAAGTGATTGAAGTGGACGATGACGAGGATATTGACGAAGCACCGAAGATCTTTGAACAAGATTTTCAGGAAGACAAGGCCATTGAGCAGGTTAAATACGTTGAGCCTGAGAAACCCAAAGTGGTAGAAGCAGAAGAACCCGACTTCTTTGTGGTGGTTGAAGACATGCCTGAGTACCCCGGTGGGGAGCAGTCCATGTACAAATGGCTTGGCAAAAACATCAAGTACCCGCAGGTTGCCAAAGAAAACGGCATTGAGGGCAAGGTTTTCGTCCGCTTTATCGTGGACCAAAGCGGAAAAGTCAAAGACGCTCAGGTGGTCCGCGGAATCGGCGGCGGCTGCGACGAAGAAGCCCTTCGGGTGGTCAACCTAATGCCCGACTGGAAGCCCGGTAAGCAGCGCGGCAAGCCCGTGAAAGTGCAGTTTACCATACCGATCCACTTCCAGTTGAACTGAGTGGTTTCCAGGAGTGCTTAGGAGGCTTACACTACAGGTTGAACTGAGGTGTTTCCACTTCCAATAGAACTGAGCGGTCTGGGGTTCTCAAACTTCTAGTGCAACACTAAGCTCGGCTAAGATGCTGGTAAACATTTCATGCTGATGCTAATAATTTCTTAGGCGTCCTATCACCGTGTCAAGGGAATTTTTCATTTTGTCTATCCCTTTATCCACAGCGTTTTCAATGGTATCCCCGTGGCTGGTAACAGCCAAAGGTTGCATTCCTTTAAGACGCACTTCCAGCACGCATCTTTTATCAATGGCGCTAGTTTTATCGCCATTTTCATCACTTATTTTCACTTCTATTCTTGTTATATGATCGCTGAACTTGGCAAAGGCTTTTGCAATAGCAGCTTCCAAAGGCTCTCTCATTTCTTCAGTTCCTAATATATTATTATCAGTATTTAGTAAGATTGTCATTTGCAATGCGTTTTAGTTTTATGAAGTATCAATATTTATTTTATTATTAATAACGAAATACACAGGCGACCCCTGTTTTGGTGGGCATTTTTTCCTGTGGAACAATCATTACTTTGCCGCCCATTTTTGTAACCAGTTCGCCTAAGTCATCCAGCAAATCATCAATTTCAGGATTTTCTAAATCGCCTTTTTCAATACTGCCTTTGTCGCCTACTATTTTACCCGGAATTTGGAGGTCGGCTTCTATCAATAAGGTATCTACCCTGCTGGCTGCTGCCGCCGATGCTACGTCACTTATTCTGTCACTTCCTAAGCCTTTTGATTTTGCCTGATGGTATTCATCACAAGCTTTTTCGATAATGCCATTATAATACGGTTCCATAATTTCCCAGGCACGTTTTGCGAGTTCACCCGTCTCTATGGACTTCGGGTTGGCATCAATACTAGCGGGAAGTAATGAAAGGTTATTGCTCACCTTATGAAATAGATTGTGGTGCTCCGGCAATGCAGCCAGAATCAGCGGCAAACCGGAAGGTCTGGAATAGTGATCGTTGATAGCTTTTGCAACAAAGCGAAAAAATCGTTCAGAATCAATCTCCGCTTCATCTGCTTTTCCTCCGTGCCCGTGATGCATGACATTGCTTTGACCGCCTACACCGCCATAGGAGGCGACCGTGGAATGCTTTTCGGTTAAATCGTAACCCAATGCTTCTTCTATATTTTTAGGAATACTTGAAGAAAGCCCCAATTCTGTGAGCGAGTGCCTGTTGCCTTCATAAATTTGATAATCATGTAGGCTCAAACCCAACACGTGGTATCGCTCTACCGACTGCAAATATCTGCGGAGCGGTTTTGTATGAAAGCTGTTAGCAACAACGGTTAACTCTTCTATCGATGACGGTAAGCCTATGGTTCTGAACATATCAACAGTGCTAAGAACAGCCAGCCCATCTAATGTATGCCTCCAAAAATCTTCATTAGTTGAAAGCACTAAAAATGGCTCCAGTAGTATGGTAACTTCTGACGCTGAATATTGTTGGAGCAGGGATTGGTTTAGTCTCTTTAACAGATTTTTAAATAGTATGGGATCCTGAAGATTGTCAGGGTGAGTGCGGTGCGTGGGCATATAGAGTGATATGCATGTTTGGGCATGAACACTTAATAACTCCGGCATCATATCATGGGTAAACAATAGCATGAAAAATTAAATTATGTGTTATTAAATAATTTTAAAAATCTTTTTTTTGAGTAATCTGGCATGAAGGATATTATTGATGAGCCTATCATATTTCCCTTTCTCTGAGCCCTGGCTTTCCAGGGCTACCTACAATATGGCCATTTTGGCCAGTCCGGCCTTTTAAGTGCCGAACCTTCTGATAAGTACCACACATTCAATAGATATGTAGTATAGAAATAATTATTGATAAAATTGGGAACAACCGCTTCGGTTGTTCCCAATTTGGTGAATTACGCGGCTACTGCTAGCATAGCTTTACATTCTGCCGCACATTTGTTGCAAGCATCTGCGCATGCTTGGCAATGCTGCATGTCAGTATGTTTTTCACATTCATTTGCGCATGCCATACAAGCTTCTTCGCATTTTCTGCAAAGTGCATCCAAATTTGTACCACCACTTTTGCTTGCTGCGATTAACTCGTTGCAAGCGTCTTTGCAAGCTATACAAAGTTTGACGGAATTTTCCATTCCTGCTTTTCCTTTGTTTTCTGTCGAACAAGTTTCACAAGCATCAGCACACTTTTTGCAAGCGGCAATGCAACTTTCGATTAATTTATCATCTTTCATTTGTAAATGTATTTAGTGCTCAATCTATTAGGCTCTAAAGGTTAAGCGTTATAGACTTTGAAGCATTACAAAATTTCAGAAATAATTTCCATCATTGACACATATGTGATAAGTATATAAAATTATGATTAAAAGTTTTTGACAAAAGTTGCTGCCTGGAAAATTTTGGTTTCAAGCTCTATAGCGCCTACGACCTTCATCTTTCGCCTTAAACTTGTAGACGGTAAAGGTGACTGTAATCAGTATCTCCAATACACGCCCATGCATGGTAGCCATGCAAATACAGCAGACCCCGCAGTTTGCCTGATACAAACTGCATGACCCTAAATCAAGAAGCATGCAAAGAATACCTACCTTCAAATCAAGAGATACTTTCCATGATAAGAAAGGCTTTTTGCACAGTCAGGCGATTTTGATAATATACGTTATCATCCTGGTGGATGGCTGGGTTGGTTTGGCACGTGTTTTCCAGGTACGGTTTAAAACCGTGAATGAGTTTTTCACCTTTAGAGGCGATTTTGAGAAAAAATTCAATAATGGAAATAGGTAGCGTGATTAAATTATATTGCTAGCTCAAAATCTTTTTGACCAGTCTGTCGATTCAATCTTAAACATGAGCAAATTAGACAACAGTAAAAAACGGAGTGCTGATCAGCCAAAAGGGATCAATGATATATTGGAAGAACAGTTAGCCACTTCGATTAGCGAATATGAACGATCTAATAAGCGTTTGTTTATTTCTGCTCTTTCTGCGGGGCTAGAAATTGGGTTCAGCATATTTTTGATGGGGACATTATTTACTCTTTTTCACGGTCAGGTTTCCAGTGAATTCTTACACGTTCTCATCTCATTCGCTTACCCCATAGGGTTCATTTTTGTTATTATTGGCAGATCCGAATTGTTTACAGAGCACACTACTCTGGCAGTACTTCCGGTATTGAACAAGACCATTAGTATTAAGAGTCTTTTCATTCTTTGGGCAGTTATTCTAACGGGCAATTTAATTGGCGGATATATCTTCGGGACATTTCTGGTCTATTTTGCCCCGGCAATTGGAGTAATATCCAATGAAGCTTTTGCTCATCTGGCCCATAAAGTTATTGACTTTCCCTTGCCGTTGATCCTTATAAGCGCTGTCGTTGCTGGGTGGCTTATGGGGCTACTTTCCTGGTTAGTGGCCTCATCACAAGAGACAATAAGTCGCTTGTTTATGATCGTTTTGGTCACTTCCACAATTGGTATCGGTGGTTTGCATCATTCCATTGTGGGCTCTATAGAAGTGTTTGCGGGATTATTGATCGATCCTACTATCGGTATCATGGACTATGTAAGTTTTGAAGCCACCTCCATTCTGGGCAATGCAATAGGTGGCGTGTTTTTTGTAGGAATTCTCAAGTATGGACAAAGAAGGCGGTTTTGAAAATTTTGGTTTTTTGTCTGTAAAAATTAGATTATATAAGTATATCTACGCCAAGATTATCACTAGCAGTTTTGGACTTTGGCGGTCTGGCTGGTTTCCGAGTAAAAAGGTGCGTTTTATTGCCAACATAATGCCCAGAGACAACCGTGATTTTTGTTGGCGAACATTAGAGTTCGCCGTTATACTGACTTCAGAGAAAGTCCCAAGCTTCCTCTTAACCCTTCAACATTCGCTGTCCCAGCAGGTCAGCCAAGGCACGTCAGGAAGGCAGGCACCAACGCCGCTTTAGCTCTTGACCTTCTAAATCCGCGTTTTAAATGAAGATTTGTCCGCTTGTCTATACCCGTCGGGTGGATTTGTTTTCAAAAGGGCGGTATTTTAACGAACCTGTTCAGGTTAGGCTCGTAAGTTGCTTGAAGTAACGAACCTGTTCAGGTTAGGCTCGTAAGTTGCTTGAAGTAACGAACCTGTTCAGGTTAGGCCCGTAAGTTGCTTGAAGTAACAAACCTGTTGAGGTTAAGCTCGTAGGTTGCTGTAGGCAGCCAGGCGCTTCCCCCGACAGTGCTCTGTTCTCATTTTCTGCCCATGAAAATTCGTTTGATTGTTGTTGCCGCTTTGCTTTTACTCGCACAGGGGTTGTCTGCGCAGGTCAAAAAAGAGGCGCTCGCGCAAGAGTACTTTCGCAGGGGGGAATTCGCCAAGGCCGTAGTCTTGTACCAGGAGCTAAGGGAGCAGCAGCCGGAATCGGAGATCTTTTACCGCTATTTCTACGAGTGCCAGATGGCGCTCAAGGCTTTCGACGATCTGGAAAAGGAATTGCGCCGACTGATCCGCAAACAGCCGTTGCAATTGGGCTATCGTGTGGATTTGGGGGCCATGTACCGCCAAAAGGGTCAGGCAGACCAGGCAAAAATTCAGTTCGAAGGGGCTGTGGAGCAATTGGCAGCAGATCGCAGTCAGATAGTTCAGCTCTCTAACGCGTTTACGGCTATTGACGAATACGACTACGCCATTCGCGCGTTGGAGAGTGGCACCAAGCTGTTGAAGGGTCAGGCGCAGCCTTTCGACTACGAGTTGGCCAATCTCTATTACCGCAAAGGCGATATGCAGGCTATGATCGGCGCCTTTCTGGACTACTTACAGGCTGATGAACGCAATATGCCAACGGTTCAGGCGTCTCTCCAGCGCAACCTGACGGAGCAAAGCCAATACGAAGAGCTGCAAAACCAGGTTTACACCCGCATTCAACGGCAGCCCAACGACGAGCGATGGACCGAATTGCTCATTTGGAATTTCATCCAGAACAAGGACTTTGAAGCCGCTTTTCAACAGGTTCGGGCACAGGATCGCCGGCTCCAGGAAGGCGGCCATCGGGTGTATGAATTCGCTGAGCTAGCCCAGTCTGAAAAGGCTTGGACGGCAGCCATTCAGGCGTACGACTACTTGGTCAGCAAGGGGCGCGAAGGCATTTACTATTTCAACTCACGCAACGGGCTCATTGAATGCCGCCAGGAAAAGCTCATGGCGGGTTTTGACTATACTGAAGCGGATATTCGGGGGCTTAGCGCGGACTACCAACAGTTTTTGCGCGATTATGGCCGCCGTGATGCGCGCTCTGCGGAGGCCTGGCGCAGCCGCGCTCGCCTCCACGCCCTGTACCTGCACCAAATGGATTCAGCCATTGCGTGGGTGGAACAAACCTTGACCTGGCCTGGGTTGCGCCCTGCAGAGTTGGCTGAGGCCAAGCTTGATTTGGGCGATTACCTCCTTATGGACGGCGATATATGGGATGCTTCACTGCTGTACAGCCAGGTGGACAAGACCATGAAAGACGAACCTCTGGGCGAAAGGGCCCGTTTCCTGAACGCCCGTTTGTCTTACTTCCAGGGTGATTTTACCTGGGCCAAAGCGCAATTAGAAGTGCTTAAAGCCAGCACCAGCGAATTGGTGGCCAACGACGCGTTGAACCTGGACGTTTTCCTTTCGTCTAATATGGGCCTGGATACCAGTTCAGCGCCTATGGAACAGTATTCGCGGGCAGATTTGCTGGTGTTCCAGAATCGGCTAAGCGAAGCAGATGCAATCCTGGACTCTATGAAGGCGCTGACTCCTGGTCATGCCCTTGCGGACGATGTGCTTTGGTTGCGCAGTACGCTTGCTCGCAAGACCAACGATGTGGACAAGGCAGTTTCACTCCTCGAAACGCTGGTGGCGGGATTCAGCCACGATATTCTCGCCGATGATGCGCTGTTCACGCTGGCCGAGCTTTATGAAGAGCGCTTTGGAAACAAAGAAAAGGCTATGGAATACTACCAGCTCATTCTGGTAGACCACAAAGACTCTGTGTTTGTGGTGGAAGCGCGCAAACGATTCCGCGCGCTTCGCGGCGATAACCTGAATTGATTCCTGGACTTTCCTTTATTTTGTATTCATGATCGTCTACAACGTAACCATCAAGGTGGATCACGACATCCACGACGAATGGCTGCTATGGATGAAGCATGAACACATCCCCGCTGTCTTAGCCACAGGCTACTTTCAGGACAACCGCATGATGCGCCTGCTGGAGATGGACGAGCATGACGGGGTCACTTACGCCATCCAATACCGGGCAGTGTCCATGGAGGATTACCTGATCTACCAGGAGCAGAAGGCGCCTGCTTTGCAGCAAGAACATACCGAACGGTATCGAAACAAGTTTGTCGCGTTTAGGACGGTGATGCGCGAGGTCTGACTTTAGGGTACGCCTAAAAACCCCATTTCCGGCGAAGAAAATCCGCCATCGCCAGGGCCTCCGCCGTTCCGCTTGCGCTCAAAGGTTTGCTTGCCGAACTTGTAGTTGAAGGTCAGCCAGGCAATGCGCGATTCGCGCTTGAAAAAGCTGTCCTGGAAGAAGTTGGTATCTTCCAGCGTAAAGCCAAAACGCTGTTTGTTCAGGATGTCGCTGACCCGCAAACTAAGCGATGCTTTGCCATCCAGAAAGTCTTTGCGAATTGCAGCATCCAGTTCGGGAACCGCCACAAAGGTGCCTTGCGCTGTCAAGCCGGGACCGCGGTAGCGGAAGGAGGCCTGGAAGTAAAATTCTTTGGGAAGGTCGACGTTGGCATTGGTCTTGATGTTCCAACTGTAGTTGGTGTTGGTCAGCCCTTCCGCGGCAGCGCCAGCTTCAAAGTTGGCGCGGAACACCGATCCGCTTGCAGTCATTTTCAGCCACTCCGTAATGTTTAATACGGAAATGAGTTCCAGTCCGTAATCGCGCTGCCAACTAAAGTTGTTGTAAACCTGAGTGGATATACCCAGAGAATCTACGGTGCGTAAACTACGGATTACCCCGTCGGTTTGGCGAAAGAACAAGGAGCTGGTCAGGGCATTTCCGCTGGGCCAGGACTTGGCAAAGTTCATTTCAACAGAGTGCACATATTCCGGTTGAAGGTCTGGATTGCCAATGCGAATGTTTTGCGGATCCGAATTATCTATGAAGGGGTTGAGCGCCCAGCGATCCGGCCGGTTGATTCGCCGCGAATAATTCCACTGCAATTCCTGCTCGTTGCCCAAATCGCGGCTGATGTAAAGCGAGGGGAAAAACGAGAGATAATCGTTGTCAAAGACTTCGCCGGTGGTGAGAAGTTGAGGATCGGTCAAGGCTTGCTCTACGCGCAATCCTGCCTGCATACCCCAGCGGCTCCAGCGCTTGCGAAAACTTCCATAGGCCGAGAGAATACTTTCTTCTAGCCTAAAGACATTGCTTACTGTTTCATCCACAAGCAATTCGCCGGTAACCGAATCCTGAATCAAAGACTGGTAGTCTGTTTCGGACTGGCGCAGAATCACCTGCAACCCCGTTTCCAGTCGCCAGCTTTCCACTTCTTTTCCTCCGGAATTGACCATGTGCGGATGGACATAATCAGTCTGGACGGTAACAATCTGGTTGTTCGAAGCCTCGCTGTTATCGCGGACGAAGGGCGTGCTGGTCACTGGGCTGCCATTGAGCAGGTAGTCGGTGAGCAGGTTGTATTCCATTTCTGTTTCCGTGCGGTAGGAGTAACGGGCGTCCAGGGTCAACTGTTGACCGGGCACATCAAACAAGTGGTCCATACGGAAGTCGATGTCCGTATTCCAGCCATCTTCTTCGTCGTCTTCGCTCTGCACATCCAAGCTTTCCAGAAGCCCAGAAGCGGGCTCCAGGAAACGGTAGAAGGTGGATCCTTCCGAAACACGGCTGTCGGTGCTGAAAAGCCCACCCAGCGATAGCGTGGTCTTGGGGTTGACGTACCAGTCTGCGCCCAGCTTGGCCAGGTGCGATTGCGATTGGCCGTCGCCGTCGAAATCCTGGTCGAGCACGATCAGTTCTTCGCCCGTATCGGTTTCGCGGTACGTAGAGCGCTGCGAGAAGGCATTGTTGTACCGGTAGCCATAGTTTCCGAAGAGGTTGAAGGCTTGCGTGCGGTAGTTAAAATTCGTGGAGCCGTTGTATTTGTTGTTGGTGCCAGCGCCCACCGAAACCCCGCCGGACATGCCTTGTTTGCGGTCTTTTTTCATCACAATGTTGATGATGCCGGCCGTGCCGTCCGGGTTAAAGCGCGCAGAAGGGTTGGTGATGATCTCAATGGATTCAATCGATGACGCGGGAAGTTGCTCCAGAATGGCGGCACGACTGCTTCCGGTTAACCCGGAGGGCTTGCCGTCAATGAGGATGTTGACGTTCTCGCTCCCGCGCAAGCTCACGTTGCCTTCCACCCCAATATCCAGCGAGGGGATGTTTCGCATGGCATCCAAGGCGTCGCCCGATTGCGCAATCATGTCCTTTTCAATGGTGTACACTTTGCGGTCAATGCCGAGCTGCATGTAGGAGCGCTCGCCAGTGATTTGGACGGCTTCCAGGGTTTCGCCAGCCTCAGAGAGGTTCACTACCCCAATGTCCACCAGCGGCCGATCCGGACGCATCGCAATGGGTCCAACCCGGCGCATTTCAAAACCAAGAAAACTGATTTCCAGGCGAAGCGGCCCCGGGCCAACTCCTGTGAGCGTGAACCGTCCTTTTTGGTCGGTGATGCCCCCACCGATCAGGCTGTCCGGGTTGATGCTGTAGAGTGCAACGGTGGCATATTCCAATGCTTGTCCACTGATGGAATCATGCACAATGCCCGTAAGGGTACCAATGGCTGGCCGGGAGGAATAAGTGGCCCCTGAGGGGTTTGCGCTTGCTTTTCCGGAGCCGGAAGGCTGTTGAGCAAGGACCAAAAAGCTGTTGCTAACCAATAATAAAAGGACCGGTAAAGACCGAAAAGCAAAAGGCACGAAGTGAGGGGGCATGACAAAAGGAAACTTACCGCAAAAATCGCGCCTTATTCTACAAAATAGACCCTTTTAACACGGGACGAAACGCCTGTTAGCACTTCGTAGGGGATGGTTTGCATCCATCCGGCAAATTCCTCCAGCCGAATCTGCCCACCAAAGACCTCCACGGCATCTTCATCCTGCAATTCCGGCACCGCGGTAGCGTCAACCATGCACATGTCCATGCAGACGTTCCCAATCAACGGCAAACGCTTTCCATAGACAGCAACAGCCCCGATGCCTTTGCCCAGGCTGCGCCGCAGCCCGTCGGCGTAGCCGATGGTGAGAGTAGCTACACGGGTGGGTTTATCCATCAAAGCCGCGCGCCCGTAACCAACACTTTCGCCGGCAGGCACCAGGCGAATCTGCGCCACCGTGGCCAAGAGGCGACTAACCGGCCGCAGCCGTTCGCGGAAGAGCGCGGAGGGGTCATAGCCGTACAATCCAATGCCGAGCCGCACCATGTCATAGGCCGCCTCGGGAAAGCGCAGCATTCCGGCAGAGTTCAACAAATGGCGCAGGGGAACAGGCTGGTTCGGGTTTTGGCGGGCCCAGGCCTGCAAAATTTGGTTCGAAGAGTGCTCAAAACGAGCGAGTTGCGTGCGCGTGAAAGCGTCGTGAGCTGGGTCTTCTGCTGCGGAGAGATGGCTGAGCAAGGCCGCGAGCTTAAGCCCGCGCAAGCGTTCCGGGGCTGCTGCCAGCTCCTCAACTTCCTGCTCCGAAAGGCCCAGCCGGTGCATGCCGGTGTCCAGTTTCAGGTGAATGGCCAAGCCCGGGTAATGCTCCCGGATGTGCTCCAGCGTGGTCAAATCGTAGACTTCCGGTTCCAAGTCATAGCGCTGAAGCGTGGGCAAACTTTCCAGGGCGGCATTGAGCACCAAAATGGGCAGCCGGACGCCGGCCTGGCGCAGCGCTACGCCTTCATCGGCATAGGCCACGCCCAGGTAATCCGCGCGGGCAAATTCTAGCACCCGGGCAACCTCGGCGTCGCCTGACCCGTAGCCGAGCGCCTTGACCATAACCATAATTTTAGTTTCGGTCGGGACACGGTCGCGGTACACGCTGAAGTTGTGCGCCAGCGCCGTCAGGTTAATTTCCAGCCGTGTGCCGTGAATTTTTTCGGCCAGCGCTTGCGCCACGCGTTCCAGGCGGAAACGCCTCGCTCCTTTGATCAACACCATCTGGTTCTTTAGCTCCAACGCAGGCAAGGCCGTCAGCAAGGCCTCGGTATCCTCAAACGCGTGTACGTCAAGCCCGCCAAAGACATCGGCGCGGCTGATGGCCGGCCCAACGGCAAGCAAGCGGGTGTAACCGTTGTCGCGCAGGGTGCGGGCCAGCTCGCGGCAAAGCAAATCGCTGTCCATGCCGCTCTCTTCCAAATCGCTCAGCACAGCGGTGCGCGGCAGGTTTCCGGCTTGACGCGCAGCATAGGCCAGCGCCAGTTGCAACGAGCCGAGATCAGAACTGTAGGCATCGTTCACCAAAACCAATCCCCCCACCCCCCGCTGAACATTGAGGCGCAACTCGGGCAGCGTCAATTGGGCCACCCGGCCCGGCAGCGCAATGGGCATGACCCCCAGGTAC
>Ga0163155_10006705_pt1 | contig 11065 bp, 9 predicted proteins | sample OliLakLV19SP4G1_FD_148611 | JGI IMG/M metagenome (GOLD analysis project Ga0163155, IMG submission 148611) | Freshwater microbial mat bacterial communities from Lake Vanda, McMurdo Dry Valleys, Antarctica - Oligotrophic Lake LV.19.SP4.G1 | ecosystem: Environmental > Aquatic > Freshwater > Lake >...
GGGCTGCGCGACCACCTCGACCGCCTGCTCCGAATAGCCGCGCGCCTCGTTCGAGAAGCGCTGGCCATGCACGTTCACCTGGAAGCCGCCTTCCATGATCAGTGGCCAGAGGATCGGGATGCCGCGGCCCGCGGCGAGGCCACCGTGGCCCTGGTAGGCATGGATGTCACGCACCGCGGCGCCGAGGGCGAGCCCCCAGCGGATCGCATCACCCTTGTTGCCGGGATGACCGAAGAACGTGGCGCCTTCGATCTCGGGGATGAACTCGCGGACCATCGCGTCGTTGCCGGCGAAGCCGCAGCAGGCGAGGATCAGCGCATCGCAACCGATGTCCTCGCGGCTGCCATCGGGCCGCCACAGCCGCGCGCCGTGCACGACGCCGGTGGCCGCGTCCGCGAACAGCTCGGTCACCTGCGCCTCGCAAAGCACGTCGATGCCGCGGCGCTCGCAGGCCGCCACGAGCGAGCCCATCAGTTCGGAACCCGTGCGGTTCGGCGAGCCGTGCATGCGCATCACGCTGTGGCCGGGATAGAGGAAGCTGTCGACCAGCGACAGCGGCACCTGGTGGTCGTCGATCAGCCACTCGATCGTGCGCGCCGATTCACGCGCGAGCGCGAGCGCGATGCCGGCGTCGGTCTGCCCCTTGGCCTTCTGCACGATGTCCGCGGCGAACACCTCGGGCGAATCGACGATGCCCTTCTCGCGCTGCAGGCGCGTGTTCGCGGCGGGAATCAACCCGGTGGACATCGCCGTCGTGCCGAGCGCGGACGCATCGCGCTCGAGCACCAGCACCTCGGCGCCCGCCTGGCTCGCGGCCAGCGCCGCGCTCAGGCCGCAGCCCCCGGCGCCGATGACCAGCACCGGGACATGGGCGGAAAACTGCGCCGCGGAAGGCGGCAGGATCGGGGCGGACGAGCCGACTTCGGGACTGGACATGCGCTCCAGAGTACCGTTCCGCGCGCCACCGGCTCAATCGGCCGGGACGCCCGGTCCCGCCCCGCGAGACCCGCGGCCGCGGATCGGACGGCGACACTACCCGGCCACCCCAGGGGTCGCTCAGGGACGACCAGTCCGCGCCACAGGCTCGGGCCCCCAATCCGGCGCGCGGCTGCGCCGCGGCAGCGGCGGGATCTCGAACTGCGGCAACTCCTGCAGGCAGAAGCTCAGTGCGATCAATGCAGTCGGCAGGTGGAGGATCAGCATCAACAAGCCGGGGCGTTCCTGGATCGCGGCGCGCGGCAGCAGCAGCGCCGCGACGATCATGCTGAGCACGGTCAGCACGGGCAACGCGCGGCGCACGACCACGCCCCAGCGCGCGCGGTGCCAGCGATCATGGAATTGCGCCGGCGACGCGCCGAGCGTTTCGACGAGATGCGCTGCCGCCCGCTCGAGCGCCTGCTCGGCGCGGCTCGTGCGCCTGCCGCGGTCGCCGCGCAAACGCAGCTTCGTCTTCCAGCCCTCGCGCGTCCTGATCAGCCGCGCCCAGTCCCAGCCGAGCACGGCCAGCAGGTCCTCGGGCAACTCGAGCAGTTGGTTCGGCGGCGGTGCGATCTCGAGGTCCGCCGCGACACCCTTCACCGACGACAGCGAAATCTCCAGCGTCAGGCGGTCCTGGAGGCGGGCGACGCCGCGGGCCAGCACCGCCGCGGCAGCGCCGTTGCCGGCTGCGATTGGATAGAGCTCGTAGCTGAGGGCGATCGTGTAGCCCGGCCCGCAGCGGAACTGCTGCTGCGGCTCGACTGCGCGCACCTGCTCGAGCAGCAGCCCCGGATCCGGTCCGATCACCTGCAGCGTGGCCTGCAGGCCGCCGTCGGTCGTGAGGGTGCGCGTGAGGCGGCAGGTGCCGGTGCCGAAACTCTCCAGCTGCAGCGTCTCGCCGAGGCCGGCCAGCGCCGGCAGGTCGGTCGCATGCGCGATGCGCCGGAAGCGCAGCCGGCGCCCGAGACGATCGCTCGCCGGCAGATCGACCTGCAGGCCGCGCCGCGCATAGGGCGCCACCAGGTCGAGGATCTCGTGATGGCTGAGCGGTGGTGCAGACATTCAGGGCTCCCGGGACGAGTCCGGATTATGCCGCGCCGGCACCTCGACCAGATCCCGGATGCCTCGACCGCATTGCATACGTATGCAATGCTGAGGCGCGACGCTCCCGGTCGACTCGCGTGCGCAGACCCGCTTCCGCAGACGCTGCTCGCCGCGGGTGAGCTCGAGCCCCCTCGATCGTTCGCCAGGTCGCCCTGGCCTCCGCTGACAACGCCATTCATCATCCCCAGAGGTCATTCATCATGAGCAAGCGCGCCCGAATTTCCCGCCTGCTCGCCGGCATGGCGGCGCTTTTGCCGTTCACTGCCGAGGCGCACGTCGTCATCACGAACATGAACCAGGCGGCGGGCTGGGAAGGCGCGGTGCTGACACTGCTCGTGCCGCACGGCTGCGGGCCGTCACCGACCACCGAGATCCGAATGAAGGTGCCGGAGAACGTCAACATGATCCTCCCGGAGCCGAAGCCGGGCTGGACCATCAAGCTGACGAAGCGGAAGCTCGACACGCCGAAGAAGGTCGGCAATCGCGAGATCACCGAGGTCCAGGATGAAGTGATCTGGACGGACGGTTCGCTGCCCGGAGATCAGGCGGGTCTGTTCACCTTCGTCACGAACTTCCCGAACAAGGTCGGCGAGCGGGTCTACTTCAAGACGATCCAGAAGTGCGCCTCCGGCGAGGAGCGCTGGGTCGACACCGTCACGTCCGAGCAGGAGATCTGGCGGATGTGGCTGGCCAAGACGCCGTCGCCATTCGTCGTGCTCAGCGCGCCTGCCCAACCGCAGCTGTTCGCGCCGTTCGAGACGATTGCCGCCGAACGGAAGAAGATGATGGAGGCGGCCAAGAAGCCCTGAGACCGCGGCCCGCGCAGCGTCGAAGCTGCGATCTGATGGGGCTGCGGCCGAGCCGCGCCAGGTGCACCGGGCGGCGTGCCCGCAGAGAGCGCGATCTTCCACACGCCGCCCGAGTCGGCGATCGCAAGGCTGTCGCCCGCATCCGGTGCCCGCAAGATCTACACGGCCTACGGTCCAGCGCGTCGCATGCTCTGGACGCTTTTCACCTCGAACTGATTCGTCCAATCGGAGAAACACAAGATGAGAGCATCCATTGCAGCGGCGCTGCTTGTCAGCGTACTTGCCGCCGGTTGTGCATCCACGGGCGGCTCCCGCATCGGCCCGGCCGAGCGCGAGGCGTCGGTCCGGGCGGCCTTCCCATCGCCTGAGCGCAGTGCGAAGGACCGCACGCTCGATGAGAAGCGTCGCCCCGCCGATATCCTGATCTTCGCGGGCGTCGCGCCCGGACAGAAGGTCATCGATCTGTTCAGCGCAGGCGGCTGGTATGCCGAACTGCTTGCGCGCGCCGTCGGGCCGACAGGTCAGGTCTACCTGCAGAACCCCGCCGACGTTCGCATGGGCGCCAAGGACATCGACGCGCGTCTCGCGAACGATCGTCTCCCCATGGTCGTACGCTGGGACAAGAACATGAACGACCTGGCCTTGCCGGCGGAGCACTTCGACGGCGCCATGATCAACCTCGTGTTCCACGACTTCTTCACGCTGTCGAAGGACGTCGACGACATCCTTGCCGACCTGCACGCCGGGCTGAAAAAAGGCGCCTGAGTCGTGGTCGTCGATCATTCGGCGCCGGCCGGGACCGGCAGTTCGTTCGCCACCGACCCCCGCGGCGCCCACAAGATCGACGAGGCCCTCGTGAAGCCGATGTTCGCCAAGGCCGGCTTCTAGCTCGAGGCCGAGCTCGACCTGTTCCGCAACCCGGCCGACGATCGCCAGAAGGCCTTCTTCACGCCGGAGATGCAGGGCAAGGCGACCGACAAGTTCGTGCTGCGTTTTCGCAGACCGTGATGACCGCGTAGCGCCGGGCCTTGCCGTCAGGTGAGGCCCGGCGATGCGATCAGCTGCACGCCACGGCTGCGCGCCGGCACCCGGTTCGCGAAATCCGCCGGCTTGACCACCAGCACGTCGCAGGCAAGCGAGTCGAGGATGCGTTCGGCCGTATCGCCGACAACCAGGCGCTTCAGGCCCGATCGCGACACCGCGCCCATCACGACGATGCCGGCCTTGATGCGGCGCGCCACTTCCGGAATGGCGTCGGCCGGATGGCGCCCGACCAGGTGGCGGCGCGCCTGCGGCAGCACGGCGGAGGCGACGGCACGCTCGAAGCCGCGGCGCGCGTGCGCCGCGGCGCGCGATTCGATGTGCACCCACAGGTTCGGGTCGTCGAGATCGAGGTGGCGCACGTCGATGACGTCGGGAACGAACGCGTGCACCGCATGCAGCTTGCTGCCCAGTGCGGCACTGACTGCCGTCGCCGCCTTGACGATCGCGGCGTCGAGTTTCGCCGGCTTGGCGAAGCTGTGGTTCGGATCGACCGCCGCCAGCACCGCGGGCTTCTGCCAGCGGCGGCCGGATTTCACCAGCAGCACCGGCACCGGGCTGCGACGCAGCAGCTCCCAGTCGTTGAACCGCAGCAGCCACGGCGCGAGGTGCCGTGTCGCGTGCCGTTCCGCGACGATCAGGTCACTGCGGCTGCGCTGCGCGCGCCGCACGACGGCCTCGAACGCCGGATAGTCCCAGTCGCAGGACGTCGCGACCTCGAGGCCCGAGTCGCGCAGCCTGGCCGCCAGCTTCTCCAGGCGCTGCAGGTGCCGTGCCTGCCACTCGTCCTCCACTTCGCGCAGCGGCTTGGCCGTCATCGCCAGCGCATCGATGAAGATCGGTTCGCAGATCGCGTGGAACAGTTCGAGCTTCGCGCCCAGCCCCGCGGCGAGCTGTGCCGCCTTCTGCACGGCAGGTTGGGCACGGGCGGCGGGATCCTTGACGGCGACGAGGATGCGACGGATCGAGGGCATGGTTCACCTTGAGCTGCGGCGATGGAAGCCGCGATATCCTAGACCGCGTGGCCAGCCGCGGCGTATCGGGACTAACCGGTGGGTCGCAAGGGCCCGTCGGACCGGCTGCGATCGCCGCTGCGGCCCTCCTGGCCCTGCCCTCTTGCGCGAGCACGCCGTCGCCGTGCCCGCCGAACCCGCGCTCGGCATCGACCAGACCGCAGGTGCTCGACTCGGGTGCGCTGGCGGTGCTGGAGCGGAAGATCCGCGACTGGATCACCGCGAAGTCGGCGTCGCGCTAGCACGGTCGACGAGCGTCGGAGGCCGATCGGGCCCGGCTCAGGGCGCCACGGACAGGTCGCCGGCCGATAACCGGGCGCGGTAGACCTCGATGGGGCCAGCGATGACCGTTGCCGCGATAGCCGGCGCCCCCGCCCGGAGGCGCCGACGCCAGGCGGGCAGGGCGGCCATCGGACCGCGGAACTCAGCCGGCACGCCGACCCTGCCCGAGCAGGGGCTTGGTATGTGCCGAGTCCAGGTATTCGTCCAGCGAGACGATCACGCCATTCTCGACCATGCAGATCACGCAGGCCGGCATCGCGAACGCCTCGCCCGAGGCGAGCGTGCCGCGCAGCACGTGCTCCTGCACGTAGCCGCCGGGAATCGCGACCAGGCGCTTGACGTCGTACTGCAGGTTCGCGAGCACGCGATGGATCCAGTGCACGCCCTTGATGTTGTCGTCCACGGTCTGGAACTTGCCGTCGTTGTTGTGCCAGATGCGCGCCTGCGGCGCGTAGCAGGCGCGGACGGTGTCGACGTCCTTATGCTGGATGGCGGCGACGAAGCGCCGTGCAAGCGAGATCACGTCGTCGTCTGGGCTCATGCGGTTCTCCGGTCGTTGTCGAGGAAGGTGCGTCGTATGCGATCGGCTGAGGCAGTTTGCCACGGTGCAACGTGACGCCATGGAGCGTCGTGACGCTGAAGCGGTGCCTGCGCCACCCGCAGCTGCGTGATCGCGCGCCTCTGTTTTTTTCTTGCCCACACGGCCGATGCATTTTCGTTCCCGCTATATTCGTTGCGCTGCTGCGGAGAGGATAGCAACAGCAGCTTGACGAAAACCCATCGTTCGAGGCGCCATTGATGACCAATCCCGACACGCCAGTCCGGCCCCTTGCCGCGTTCGCCGTGGGGTCCTTGCTGCCGGGAGTTCCGGTCTTCGCCTTCGATGCCGCCGGCATGGTGCGCCTCGAGGTGAAGTACCCGTGGTGAGCGAAAGCGATTCCGATTTTCGCGGGCTACGATCCGACCTGGCCCGCGGCCGCCTCGACCGGCGCGCCGCGTTGCAGATGGCGCTGGCGGCGGGCTTGTCGCTCGCCGCCAGCGCCGAGCTGCTGGCGGCGGCGCAGGCGCCGCTGCGCGTGAAATCGACGACGGCGACGGATCCGCTGCGGCGCCGCGTCGACTTCATCATCGTCGGCGGCGGCACCGCGGGCTGCGTGCTCGCCAACCGCCTGAGCGCGGACGGCGGCGTCAATGTCGTCGTGCTCGAGGCCGGCGGCTGGCCGACCGAGCCGCTGATCGACGCCCCGGGCGCCTGGCCCGCGCTGCAGGGCGGCGCCTACGACCGCAAGTACCAGACTGTCGCCCAGCCCGGCCTCGATGGCCGCGCACTGCCCTGCCCGCGCGGCCTTGGCTTCGGCGGTTCGTCGCTGCTGAACGCGATGGGCCACCAGCGGGGGGCTGCGAAGGCCTACGACCGCTGGGCGACGCTCGGAGCGACGGACTGGACCTACGATCGCCTGCTGCCCTACCACAAGCGCAGCGAGACCTACTCGGGTGGTGGCGACTTCTGGCGGGGCGGCGACGGCCCGCTGGATGTGCTCGCCGTGGCGGCCGGGCGCGCGCACCCCGTCGCCAGCGCGTTTCTCGACTCGGCTCGTGCGCTGAAGTTCGAGTGGAGCGACGATCTCAACGGTCGCACACACGGACAGGCGAGCTGGAACCAGTTCACGATCGGCGCGGGGAACGTTCGCGAGCACGGCGCGCGCGCCTACCTCGAGCCGGTCATCGGGCGGCCGAACCTCGATCTGCTCGCCGATGCGCCGGTGCAGCGGCTGAAGATCACGCGTGGCCAGTGCAGGGGCGTGACCTACCTCCACGCCGGTCGCCCGGTCGAACTGCTCGCCGAGCGCGGCGTCATCATGGCTGCAGGCGCGATCGATACGCCGCGCCTGCTGATGCTCTCGGGCATCGGCCCCGCCGCGTCGCTGCGCAGTCTCGGCATCGACGTCGCGGCTGATCTCCCCGGCATCGGGCAGAACCTGCACGATCACCCGCTGGTGGGCGGCATCGCGTATCAGGCGACGAAGCCGGTTCCGGTGTCGAACTACAACCACGGCGAAGGCATGCTGTTCGCGAACGTGAACCCGGGCGACGTGCCAGACCTGCTGATCATGTCGGTCACGGTGCCGTTCGTCATCCCGACGGTCGGCGCGCCGCCCCCGGACTGCTACACCCTCGTGCCCTGCGTGATGCAGCCGCGCAGCCGCGGCACCGTGCGGCTGGCGAGCGCGGATCCCGCGGCGGCGGCCGTCATCGATCCTGCGACCTACTCGGATCCCGCCGATCTGGAAACCATGGTTTCCGGCGTCCAGATCGCCCGCGAGGTCGCCTCACAGGGTGCGCTGCGCGAGTGGTCGCTGCGCGAGGCCTTTCCCGGGCCGCAGGTCACGACACGCGCGGGAATCCGCGAGTTCGTCAAGCGCGGCACGAGCCCGTTCTACCATCCGGTCGGCACGGCTCGCATGGGCCGCGACGCCGCGGCGCCCGTCACGCCCGAATTGCGCGTGCGCGGCATCGCGGGCCTGTGGGTCGCCGATGCCTCGGTAATTCCGCAGATCGTGCCGGCGATGACCAACGCCGCGACGGTGGCGATCGCCGAGCGCGGCTCGGACCTGATCGCGGCTGCCCGGCGCTGATAGGCGCCTCAGGCCCGCAGCACCGCGCCCGGATCCTTCGCGATCTCGGGGAGCTTCTGCTCGAAGCAGGCGCGCCAGACCGCCGGCATCGCCGAATACTCGTACACCTTGCGGCCGTAGCAGCGCGACACGTAGCTGCCCTTGTAGTCGCCCATCTGCAGCCAGGGCGGGAAGTCGAGGATGTCGTTGAACATCTGCGCCGACGGCGGGTTCTTCATCCGGGGATTCAGCACGTCGGCGACCGAGCCGATGTAGGTCGACCAATCGTTGACGGTGAACGTGCGCTTCGCCGGATCGGTCGGCTCGACGTGCATCATGATGTCGCCCTGCACGTGCAGCGTGCCGCCCTCGACCCAGGCCGGGCCGAAGTCGGTGTTGCGCGTGGTCTTCGTGCCCGGCGCATCGCCGCCGGCGAAGGCGCTGCCGCCGCGCTTGTTCATCAGCGTGGTCGAGGTGCGTGGCTTGTTGTACGGCACGTCGACGGTCTTGCCGGTGAACGGGTTATCGAACTTCTCGAGCAGCGTGGTCTTGCCGGGCGGCGTGTAGAAGTTGCTGCCGGACATCTTCACTTCGTAGTTGCCGTCGGGCAGGCCCTTGGTCGTGAACCACGACGCCACGTACATGTCCCAGAACGGCGTGGCAACGCTGCCGGTGACGCCGTAGCGCGTGCCCTTCATCCACCAGAACCAGCTCGTGTCGTCCATCGAATAGGCGAGCTTGCGGAACGCCAGCGCGAGCTGGTCCTGGTTGGCCGGATCGAAGGCCGAGGCCCTGCTCTCGCCGGCGGCCAGCGCGACGGTGGGCAGGGCGGAGGCGCCGGCGGCGGCGCCGGCGAACAACCCGAGTGCAGTGCGACGTTTGATCATGGGATTACCTTCCTGAGTTTCCTGAGACCGGGATTGCGGACTTACCAGTTGCGCTTGGTGATGAAGTGCTTCGCGGCCTCTTCCGAGGTCTTCGGCACGTAGCTCGCCTGCGCGTTCGGCCCATTGCGCGGCACGTACTTGCCGTAAACCGGCATCAGCATCTCGATCGGCACGTCCGGGATCGAGCGCGTGCGGCGGAACTCCGCCATCGGGACCGTCGTGGACACGAACTCCTCGTTGAAGGAGCGCGCCCGGGCGGCGATGCGGCCGTTCGGCCCGAAGATCGCCGTGTCACCGGAGCCGGAGAACTCCGGGAAGCCGGGCTGCTCCGGCGACATCGACTGGTTCACGATCACCGACCAGAGCCGGTTGTACGCCGAGACCATCTGCGCATCCTCGAGACTATAACCGCCGGAGGAGGAACTGAGGCGCAGCTCCATGCCCTTCATCGTGTGCGCGCGCATCACGTCGGGCTGCATCGGCGTGACCGAGCAGGAGATGTTGCCGATGTCGGTGCGCGCGATCGGCAGCACCGCGTCCTCGCCGTACATCTCGCGGTAGCGGTCGAGCACGTCGTAGATCGAGGTCGTGAAGATGTCCCAGCCCGGCTTGAAGCCGCGGCCGTTGTTGGTCTTCCAGTGGTTGGCCGCGACCTTGCCGTCGGGGCCGATCAGGATGCCGTTCAGCAGCAGGTGGCCCGGCCAGTCCTTGTCCCTGGCATAGGTGCCGAAGGTGACGTAGCAGCCATACTGCTTCGCCTTCTTGCCGAGCGCCTCGATCTCGGGGCCGGGCACCTCGATCGCGACGCGCAGCGCCTCGTCGAGGTTCCAGGGCTGCCAGCCCATGATCGGCTGCTCGTGGAAGCAGACCAGGTCCTGCGGGCCCGGAAAACCGTTCGCGGCGTCGATCATGTCGCACATGTGATCGACGTTGGCCTTCATCTCCCTGGCCGGATTCTTCGTGTCCCGAACCGAGCGCATGATCGACTGAACCGCAGTGACGCGCAGCACGTCCTTGCGCAGCGCCATCTGGTCGTACTTGCCGCCCACGTGCACGCTGACTTTTGCATCGGCGGCGGCATGCGCGGCCCCGGCTCCTGCGCCGAGCGTGACCGCGGCGGCGCCGAGCGTCGCTGCGCCCAGCAGGCCGCGACGGTTCACGAGGCGATCGGAATCCTTCTTGGTGTCGGACACATTGGCTCCCTGGATTGGTTGGAATCGAAAACCCGCCGCGCGCTACGATAGCCCGACCCGCCTGCGACGCAAGCTGGCCTGCAGCTGCTGTCCGGCATCCGAATCTGGCCGTGGACGCTGCGCTCCGGCAGCCGCGCTTCCCGACTTCCCGGGCGGCGTTGCTCAAGGACGCTCGAGCACGTCGAACGAGAGCCCGGCGTGCGCCCGCAGTCGTTCGACCAGGCGTTCGCCGAACAGGCTCGCGGGCGTCCAGAAGCCACCGGTGCGCGCTGCGGGGCCGGCAGCCGCGGGACCCGGCGCATCGGCTCGCGATCCGACATCCAGCGCCAGGCAGGCCGCGGCCTGGCCGAGCATCTTCGCCGTCGACCCATAGCCCGGATCACGATCGCCGGTGACCTGCGTGCGCAGCACGCGGCCATCCGCGGTCGTGCCGAAGAACCGCAGGTCGAAGCAGCCGCGCCGCTGCGCCTCGGGCGTGGGTCCCTCGCCCGGCGCCGGCAATACGAAGCGTTCCAGCATCCGGCGCGTCGGCGCCAGCGCGCCGACCAGCATGAAGCCGGCGAGACCCGCGGACAGGCCGGTGGCGGCGAGACGGCCGCGCAGTCCACGGCCGGTCGATACGGCCTCCTCATAGGTGAACCCGGCGCCGTAGGCATCGCCGAGCAGAGCCTGGCTGCGCAGCACCACGCGGGTGTTGATCGCGCTCATCACGAACGGCGCGATCCAGCCGCCGCTGTCGGGATCGAAGCGCGCGCCGGACACGCGCGGCTGCCGCGGCCGTGGCGCCGTCGCGGGCGGGCACAGGGAATAGGGATCGGCGAGCTCGCGGCGCAGCTGCGGATCGGCGGCTGCTTCACGCACCACGTTCAGCAGGCTGGCCGCGGTGCCGCCCGAGATGCCGCCGCGCAGCGCCCGCACCCGCATTGCGATGCGCGTGCAGGGCGCACCGAAGCGTTCGCGCGCCCGCTGCTGCAGGAAATGCACGCCGAGGTCCGACGGGATCGAGTCGAAGCCACAGCAGTGCACGATTCGCGCGCCCGAGGCGCGGGCCGCTGGTTCGTGGCGCTCGATCATCCGACGGATCCACTGCACCTCGCCGCTGAGGTCGCAGTAGTCGGTGCCCGATTCGGCGCAGGCCTGCAC
>Ga0163155_10006706_pt1 | contig 11064 bp, 9 predicted proteins | sample OliLakLV19SP4G1_FD_148611 | JGI IMG/M metagenome (GOLD analysis project Ga0163155, IMG submission 148611) | Freshwater microbial mat bacterial communities from Lake Vanda, McMurdo Dry Valleys, Antarctica - Oligotrophic Lake LV.19.SP4.G1 | ecosystem: Environmental > Aquatic > Freshwater > Lake >...
AGCTGTGCCGGACACCCTTCGCACGCGAAGATTTGCGGTCTGACGTCATCATGCACAGGGTAGCGGGTCTGATCGAGAAAGTGTCAACGGCACGTCCGTCGATCGGGGCAACGGCAAGATCGTTGCCGAAGTGTCCCAAAGAGCCGACCGCGCAAGCGATCGACGATTTGCAGAGCGGGGGGAGGGGAGGCCGAGCATACGGACAAAAACGAATCGTCGATTGCTCGCGCAATCGGCTCTTTATCAATGCTGATGTTTGTATTTCCCCCTCGCTGGCGCGGACACTCGGATGGACGCCGGAAAAATGTGGATGCCAGCAGCATCGGGGTCTCAAAAGCAGACCTCGATGGCACGCCTGATGAACTCCTCGCTCCCGGCGGCGTACCCTTCGACCCCGATAAGGAGCGACCTCTATGTCCGACGCCGACCACCGTTTCGCCACCCGTTGCATCCACGCCGGCCAGCAGCCCGACCCAACGACCGGCGCGATCATGACGCCCGTCTACCAGACCTCCACCTTCGTCCAGGCGTCGCCCGGCGTCACAAAGGACGGCTACGACTACGCCCGCTCCAAGAATCCCACCCGCATCGCCCTCGAGGCCAACCTCGCGTCGCTTGAAGGCGCCAAGCACGGCTTCTCCTTCGCGTCCGGGCTTGCCGCGATGGATTGCGCTTTGCACCTGCTGAAGTCCGGCGACCACATCGTGCTCTCCGACGACGTCTACGGCGGCTCGTTCCGCATCATCGACAAGGTTTTCTCCCATCAGGGGATCACCTGCACGCGCGTGGACATGACCCGTCACGCCGACCTCGAAAAGGCTTTCACCGACAAAACGCGATTGGTGTGGCTTGAGACTCCGAGCAATCCCATGCTCAAGGTTATTGATATTCCCGCGGTCGCAGGCATCGCGAGGAAGCGCCCCGCCGCGGCTGGCTGGAGCTGGGGTGAAGCCCGCACGCCGCTTGTTGTCGTCGACAACACATTCGCGACGCCTTATCTGCAGAACCCGCTCGCGCTGGGCGCGGACATTGTGACCCATTCGTGCACCAAGTATCTAGGCGGGCATTCGGACGTGGTGGGCGGGGTGCTGATGACGAGCGACGAAGCGATCGCCTCTCGATTGAGATTTCTGCAGAACGCGGTCGGCGCGATTCCCGGGCCGATGGACTGCTTCTTCCTGCTGCGCTCGACCAAGACGCTGCACGTGCGGGTGCAGCGCCACTGCGAGAATGCGATGAAGATCGCCGAGTTCCTCGCGTCGCATTCCAAGGTTGAGTCGGTGATCTATCCGGGGCTCGCTTCTCATCCTCAGCACGAGATCGCCAAGCGGCAGATGCGCGGCTTCGGCGGCATGATCTCAGTGGTGCTGAAGGGCGGGATGGAGCCGGCGCGGAAGTTCCTCGAGAAGGTTCACCTGTTCTCGCTTGCGGAGTCGCTGGGCGGGGTTGAGTCGCTGATCGAGCATCCGGCGATCATGACGCACGCGAGCATTCCGGCCGAGGCGCGCGCGAAACTGGGAATCGTTGATGGATTTGTGCGGCTCTCGGTTGGTATCGAAGATGTGAACGACCTGATCGACGACCTCAAAGTCGCGCTCGACTGAATACTCGCGGTTGCTCCTCGCGGAAAACACGTCTTTCGGACCTTCAAGTGCGGAAACGCTGCTGCGTATTCCGGCGCGTGACGTTTTTTTACAGGCAAACACGCTCTCAAGTGGAGCCGACTGCCCTGATGAGGGGTATATTTGTCCAGCGGGAAGTGATAAACCCGCTGCTACTCAGAAGTTGCGGGAGAGAGAGACAGCCTTCCGTGAACCATGAGAAGACGCCGACAACGCCCTAAGTAGGGGCGACGGTGTGCCTGTGGCTTGTCGCCTCAGCACGATCATGCAGACCACTCAAGACGAGCGGCTTGCAGGTTATCAGTACGCACCTGCCAGAGGAGAATTTCAGAATGATGAAGAACCTTGTTATCGTTGCGGCGACTGCCGCGTTCGCCGCTACCGCCCAGGCCGAGCTTGTCGTGAACGGCGGCTTTGAAACCGGCAATTTCTCCGGTTGGACCCAGGTCGGCGACACCGGCTTCACGAGCGTGTGGGGCACCGCTTCTCACGGCGGCAGCTTCAACGCTTACTTCGGCCCCGTCACGCCGGGTGGCATTGAGCAGGCGCTTGTCGCCGCCGCCGGCTCGGTGATCAATGTTTCCTTCTGGGTTCGCTCTGAGGATGAACTGACCCCCAACTCCCTCAACGTGACGCTCGACGGACAGAGCGTTGCTGCTCTTTCCGACATCACGGTGACCGACTGGACGCAGTACTCCGCGACCATCACGGTCACGAACGCCAACCCCGTCCTGAACTTCACCCTCACGAATCCCAACGGCTACACCGATCTGGACGATATCTCGGCTGACATCGTTCCCGCTCCCGCGTCCGTGGCTCTCCTGGGCCTGGGCGGTCTCCTCGCTGCTCGTCGTCGCCGCGCCTGATATTGCCTGATCGACTTCTTCCAAAGCACCGAAGCACGCTTCAACACGTTTGAGGCGTGCTTTTTCTTTTTTTGGAGTTCGGGACGACAGAGTCGGCGCAGCGGCGATTGTGGGTTCATGGGCGATATGATCGTGCCACAACTTTTGGAGATTTCTGCATGAACCTCATTGTTCGTCGCTCGTTTCTGTTCGCCGCTGCTCTGATGTGCGTGACCGCGCTGGGTGTTGGTGCGAGGGCGGTGTCGTCGTCGTCGATGTTCAAGCCGCCGGTGCCGCCGGTGATCGCGGTGGTGGACCTGCAGGCGATCGTGAAGGCGATTGACGAGCGCACGGTCAAGGATGCGGACTTCCAAAACAAGGGCAAGGAGCTGCAGGCCAACCTGCAGAAGATGAACGACGAGCTTGAGCAGCTCAACGGCACGCTCGAGGGCACTCCCGACGGCGCGCCGCGGGCCAATCTCGCCAAGCGCATCTTCCGCCAGGCCAACCAGCTCAAGTTCGAGCGCCAGCTTGCGGAGAAGGAACTCGACGAACTCTACGGCGACATGCTCCGCGACCTGTACGCCAAGATCACCACCGCCTGCGACAAGCTCGCGAAGCAGAATGGCTACACGATGGTGCTTGCGAGCGACGAGGGGATCGATATTCCGCGTGGGGGCAAGGACGATGTGAGCCGCGCGATCTCGATGCGGCGCATGCTGTTCGTGGACGACGCGCACGACATCACGGCGGACGTGGTGCTGATGATGAACAACGACTTCCGGGCGGCCGGCGGGAAGGCCGTTCCCCCGCCCGCGGACAAGTAAACCCAGCACAACACGAGGCAGGCGACCAACGCGGGATTAAGTTTGTTCAGTCGGAACATTGCGGGCTTTAAGTGAGATACTTATGTCGGATCACGCGACAGTCGCATCGTCCAATGGAAGAGCGCATCAGACCACGGGCCTGATCGCGATGTCGCTGCAGGCCGAGCTGATCGGACCGAGCAACCTTTCGATTACGGGTGTCGATTCCATTGATGCCGCCGGTCCGGGGGCTATCACGTTCATCCGCTCGGGGCGATTCGCTGCCCGTTGGGCCGACAGCCATGCATCAGCGGCGGTGGTCACGCGCGGGATCTCGGTTGGGGGTCATGATCCCACGAAGCGTGCGCTGCTGATTGTGGACAACGCGGATCTTGCGATGGTGTCGCTGCTGAAGCTTTTTTCGCCCCCGCGAACGCGATACGCGCCTGGCGTGCATCCCACGGCAATTGTCGATCGCTCGGCAACCATCGGCCAGGGGGCACACGTCGGCCCGCACTGCGTGGTCGGAGCCGATGCGGTGATCGGGGACGGCACGGTGCTCGTCTCGAATGTGCATGTGGGAGCCGAAGTCTCGGTCGGAGCTATTTCCACGCTTCACCCCGGCGTTGTCATTCTGGAACGTTGCTCCATTGGTTCCGCGTGCATTCTCTGGCCGAACGTCGTGATCGGCGCGGACGGATTCGGCTACGTGCCGGCGGCTGATCGGCGCGGGCTCATCAAGGTTCCACACATCGGTCATGTGGTTGTCGGCGACGGCGTTGAGATCGGCGCCAACTCCTGTATCGACCGCGGGAAGTTCGGACCCACCACCATCGGTGCGGGCACCAAGATCGACAACCACGTCCAGATCGGTCATAACGTCCAGGTCGGGCGAAGCTGCATCATCTGCGGCGTCGTCGGGATCGGGGGTTCGGCCATCATCGGGGACGGCGTCACGGTGGCGGGGCATGTTGGTATTTCAGATGGCATCACTGTCGGAGCCGGGGCCACCATTGCGGCCAAGGCGGGCGTGATCTCCGACGTCCCGCCGGGCGAAACGTGGTTCGGCACTCCGGCGGGGCCGCACAAGGAGCAGATGCGGAACTTCGCCGCGCTCCGGAAACTGTCAGATCACATGCGCAAGCTCAAGAAACTTGAGAAGGCCGCGCTGCAGTCCGGCCTGCTGGCCAAGGAAGATCTGGATGATTGAGGAGCTGATGCGCACGTGGCATGATCCGCACGCGCGTCACGCGGCGCTGGTGCATCTGCCGATTACGCTCGGGGTCCTTGGACTGGCGCCGCTCATCTGGTTTGCCTGGACGGGTTTCTCGCAGCGAGTTCCGCGAGTCATCTGTCTCGCGTGGTTCATGCTCGCGGCGGTTGGCGCGTTTGTCGCCTCGCAGGCTGGTGAGGCGGCAGAGCCTTTGCTCGCTTCATCCCGGGTTCCCATGACGCCGACCGAAGCGGCGGCTGTCCATGACCACGAAGAGTGGGGCGAGACCGCGTGGCTCTGGCCGCTGGGGTGTTCGGCGCTGGTTGCAATTACTCATATTCCGCGCCGCTCCGCGCGTCTTGTTGCAGGCTCGCTTGCGATTGCGGTGGGCGCCGGAAGCGCGGCGTCGATCGCGTACACCGCCCATCTGGGCGGGAGACTCGTGTATATTCACGGTCTGGGCGTGCCGGAACGTCTGCCCTGAGAATCGCGGGATCGGCCCGTTTCAGCCATTTGGGTGTTGAGCCGCGCTGAGTCTGTCGGGCTTATTCGCGCTTTGCGCGCGTTGGGCTTGCACTCGTCGCTTTGGAATGTAGTGTTAGAACCTTTGCAGGATTGAGAGAGAAGCCCGCACACGCGCGCCTGAAATGGAAGTAGGGCGTTTACGGTGCAAGCAAGCACGAGAGAAGCATGGAGAGATCATGATGCGTTATCGATCTGTCGCGACGGCGATCCGGGCTGTTTCCGCGACGAGCGGTCTGCTCGCCGCCCAGGCCGCCCTCGCACAGACGCCCTCGAACTCGTGCTTATTTGCTCCAGTTGTGGCTGTTCCCGGCACATATGTCGGCAGCACGGTGGGCTCGACCAATGACGGCGTCGTCAACTGCGGGACGGCTGAAACCAGCCCCGACGTCTGGCTGAAAGTGACCCCCGAGGCCGCGGCGGGCCTTGTTGTCGCCACCTGCGGGGGCGCGACGTATGACACGGTGCTTTCAGTTCACACTGCATGCCCCGCTACTGTCGCGAACCAACTCGTGTGTATTGACGACTCGTGCGGGATACAGACGCAGGTTACGGTTCCGGTCGCCGCGGGGGCGACGTATTACATTCGTGTTTCCGGCTATAGCGGGGACACAGGCCCGTTCACGATTGCGCTCAGTTCCATCGCGCCGCCCCCGCCGCCCAGCCGCGGGCCGGATGTTATTGTCGGTGATCTTAACAGTGTGGAGCGGTATACGGCTTCGGGCGGGATCTCGGCGTACGCCGTGGGGACGACGTCGTGCAATATCGGTGATACCGATCTTCTTTGGATTGCGAACAACAACCAGCACCCGGTGATCTTCCAGGCGATGTACCGCCTGCGCAATGGGCGATTCGAACAGATCGGGCAGTCGTGGCTCAAGCATGCGTTTGCCGCGGTGAACGACGGAATCTGCGGCAGTTGCAACGGGCATCTCGGCCAGGTCCTTGGCGTGGGCTGCTCGGATCCCTACGGTTCGGGGCTCAACGGCGAGCAGAGCCTGCTTGGCCCCAAGTGGCAGGTCAACGCGACATCGGGCAACTATCCGTATCCTCCCGCAAATCCCAGCTACAGCGGCACGATCGCGCGGCGCCTGCAGGTCCAGACGACCGATATCGATCCCATGTTCAACTCGGGCGCGATGTACTTCGTGGAGGGTCAGTACATTACCGCCGACGACGCGCTTGCAGGAAACGGCCTGAATAACGCTACGTATAAGCGGATTACTTTTGCAAACGTATCGGCCAATCCGGTCTTTGCGGGGACCGCTGTTCGCGGCTCGCCCGCGATCGAGGCGTGGAAGGACGTCGACCCAGCAGTGAGCGAGGTTCACGCTGACTACCTTGAGAGCGGCGTCACGGCCCGATTCATCGTTGCGGGCAAGGCGACCGACAACGGCAACGGCACATGGCGATACGAGTATGCGGCGTACAACCTGAACTCACATCGGTCCGGGCGCAGCTTTTCTATCCCCGTGCCGCCGAGCGCGACGATTACGAACATCGGCTTCCGCGATGTGTTCTACCACTCGGGCGACGGGATGAACGGCGTGACGTTCGACGGCACGGACTGGACGGCGAGCGTGGCGGGTGGCGCGATCACGTGGGCTACGTCGACCTTTGAGCAGAATCCCAACGCGAATGCGCTTCGCTGGGGAACGCTGTACAACTTTCGGTTTGACTGCAACATTGCGCCCTCGTCCGGCGCGGGGGTCATTGGGCTCTTTCGGCCCGGTTCGGTTGGTCAGCCGGGGTTGGTGCTTGCCAGCGGCGTGCCGATTCCGGGCTGCCGCGCTGATTGGAACCACGACGGCGTTGTTGACTCGCAGGACTTCTTCGATTTTGTTGCGGGGTTCTTCAGTAACAACGCCGACTTTAACCGGAATGGCGTGACGGACTCGCAGGATTTCTTTGATTTCCTGGGGGCGTTTTTTAATGGGTGTTGATGAATGGAAAGTTTGAAATTTGAAATTTCAGATCTTCTTTCCTCCCCCTACCGTCGTCTGCACGCACACTACTTCCCTCATCTCGCTCGCGATGGTGCTCGCGACACGCTCCAGTTCGGCCGCTTCTTCCACGGTGCTTCCGAGCATGAACAGCGTGCTGCCGCTGCCGGTCATGTGTAATGGAAGTGTGGTCAGCATTTTGATCCGCTGCATCACGTCGCCCACTCGCGGCTCAACTTCACATGCGGGCGAGGCGAGGTCGTTGAACAGGCCGTGCGAATCGATGCGGCCGTCGCGTGTGCTCTGGGCGATCAGTTCGCGCACGTCGTTTTCTCGCAGCTCCCGCGGCGACCGGTCGTAGGCGCGGTACACCGGACCGGTCGGGCACCCCACGGGCGGGACGATCAGCAGCACGTTTGCATCGACGTGCGTTACGCGCTCAAGCCGATCGCCGAGTCCGGTCACGAGGGCCGGACGAGCCGGTTGGTCGTCGTCGACAAAGAACGCCATGTCGCTGCCGAGGCGAGCACTTAGCGCGACGAGGCGCGAGGTCGGAATGTTGAGTGAGAAGAGCCGGCGCACGCCGAGCAGCATGGCTGCGCCGTCGGACGATCCGCCGCCGAGCCCGCCGCCGACGGGCACGCGTTTGCGCATGACCATGCTGAGGGGGAGCGGTCGCCCGACTTCAGCTTCGAGCAGGCGATGCGCCCGCACGGCGAGGTCTTTCTCAAGCGGCCAGTCGATGGGAGATGCACGCGGCGCGTCGGGCGACCATTCGATTGTGTAGCGGCCTGAGCCGTCGGGATTCAGACGGCTCAGGGTGAGTTCGTCTGCAAGATCGATGCACGTCATCCACGATGCGATCGGGTGAAATCCTGCTTTGCCGTCGGGCGTCCCGGGCGGCAACGGCGCACCCACGGCGAGCGCCAAGTTGATTTTCGCATACGCGTTGATGGTGATTGAAGTCGGCATGGGCGCAGCGGGCTGAGTTGACATTGTGACGATGGTAGAGAAGCAACGCTGGTACCGCGTGTTCTTCGTCGCGATGTCCGAACTCACGTTGCACCCGCGTAAAACCCAACCCCTTGCAGACATTCAGACAATATTGACATGTCTCACTTGTGCGCTCATCGGAGATCTATGTACTGTATGAAGACAGGGGGATGTCCCATGAGGAGGTCTTGAGTATGGCGTCTCAATCGTTGCGTATGAGCATCAGTGTGTTGGTGATGGTGTGCGGCGGTTCGATGTCGCTTGCACAAGGTCCCACGCCCATCGTTCCCGCGGGTTTCGAGCCGCCGGGCGCTTTTCCCACGTCCGTCACCGGCGCGATCTTCAATCTCAACAACGTCAACGTCCCCCAGGAGCCCGACCAGGGCGGCGAAGACAACATGTTCTTCACTGTCCCAGGCTCCGGTCCCTTTCCTTGGACGTCCTCCCGCAACAACGGCGGCGATTTCGGGCTGAACATCAGCCCCTTCTATGGCGACGGCGATCCCCGCTCTTACCCGCCGCAGCCGGCCAACAACTTCCGGGCTGGAAGTGCGGCTGAGTTTCCCTTCGACGGCACCACCTACGCGTGGCGGCTCTCTTACGCCGCCGGCCTGAGCTTCGCCACGCCACGCTCCAATGGCACGATCGGGCAGTTCAATTACAACGGCACCCCGATCACCCTGCACTACACCGCATCAATCGCCAACTCTTCGACGGCGCAGGGTTACTCGATGAACAGCGGCTTCCACACCTTCGAGGAAACCAGCACGACGTTCGGCTGCGATGCGCTCCTGGGTTGTGCGGGCATTCCTAATCGGCAGGAGGCGGTCGGAAACTTTGCCGCGGCGTTCTTCCCGTTTGAGCAGGGCTGGACGGGCGGGCACTACAACACCACGACGTTCGACTGGCAGGACGGGTTCGCTTCGCCGGGCCTGCCTTCGAGCGTGGTTTCGGTTCTTCCCGGCGGGCTCTTCGGCATCAACCTGCCGGGCGTTGACTCGGCGACCGACGGGCTGCTGTTCGTCAACTCGACCCAGCCCAACTCAAACATGAAGACCGTCCATGTAAGCCCGACCGGGGGCGGCTGGAACATGTTCATGCGCGAGGACGACGACGTGACCGCAGGCGCCATGGCGCCGCCGCCGGACTTCGGCCTCAACTTCTCGTTTGTCTATATCCCCTTCTCTGCGGGGAATCTCATCGGCGGCCACATCAACGGCTCCACCGGAGCGACCATCAACGGCGCCGGAACCTACACGCTCACCCATCAGGGTCCTGGGACGTACGCGCTGCAGATTCCTGGCAAGAACGATGTCGACGGCATGCTCGTCCTGATCGGTGCGGACACGCTGGAAGGGACCAAGGATTTCCCGGATCGCACGTTCTTTTCTTATGAGTTCAACTCCGAGGCGCAGCAGTTCATCATTGAGTCGAACGAGCTGATCGCGGATGCGAACACGCCGTGGGGTCGGACTCCGACGCCGCGCGATAGTGACTTCTACTTCGTGTGGGTGGACTTCACGAACCCGCTGACTCCGGAAGGCGACGTCTGCCTCGCCGATTGGAACAACGACGAGACGGTGAACTCGCAGGACTTCTTTGACTTCCTTGGCGACTTCTTCTCGAATGACGCCGACTTCAACTCCGACGGCACGACGAACTCTCAGGATTTCTTTGACTTCCTCGCGGCGTTCTTTACGGGTTGCTGACGTTACCCAGTGCTTTCGTCGAGCCAGAATCGGGTGGCATGCCTGTGGCTTTGCACGAACGTTCTTCAGTTAAGGGAGACTTCAAGCATTGGAAGGTTGCTCATGATGTTTTTGAGCGTGTGCCACGGTCTTTCGGCTCTGCGAAAGGCCGTGCTCTTGGGCATCCAAATTTGTCGCTGACGCCCGAAAAACACGGCCTTCGCTCCGCGGACTCCGCGAAGACCGTGGCACATCCAAAGTTATCTGATTTCGCATGCCGCGACGGAAACGTCGCGGCCTGCTTTCAATCACGGCAACCTGCCACGTCAGCCCCCCGAGCCGGTACGATGACTGCATGAGCGAACCGTCGGGAAGCGTGCCCCCTCCATCCGCCGCGGCTGCCGACGCCGCTCGCGACTCCGGCAAGGGCATGCGCGCGGGCGCCCACCTCGCCTACGCCGACGCCCAGCTTTATCTCCATCCGCAGACCCTCGCGCGACTGGGCACGATGGAGCTTCGCGCCAAGATGATCGTCGAGGGAGTCATGAGCGGGCAGCACCGCTCCCCCTACCACGGCTTCAGCGTTGAGTTCGCGCAGCACCGGCCATACGTCGCCGGCGATGACATCCGGCATCTTGACTGGAAAGTCTTTGGCCGCTCCGACAAGCTGCACCTCAAGCAGTACCAGCAGGAAACCAACCTCGACCTCGTGGTGCTTGTCGATTCGTCGGGCTCGATGGCCTACGGCTCGCGCTCGTTTGAAGATGCCTCTGGCGCGGGGCGAAAGACCAGTCCGGACGGGCGGTCCAACTGGTCGAAGTTCGATCACGCCACGGCTCTTGGAGCAGCGTTCTCATATATGGCGCTGCGTCAGGGTGATCGGGTAGGGCTGGGGATTTTCGCGGACGAACTGCGGGCAATTATCAAGAGGTCGAGCGCGCAGCGTCAGTGGCGCATGATTGTCGCCGCGCTTTCAACGCATCCGGTAGAGCGACCGACTGACCTGGGCCGTGTGGTGGATCAGGCGCTCGGGCGGCTGACAAACCGTTGCCTCATCGCGCTCATCAGCGATTGCTTCGCAGATCCTGAAGCGTTCCGGTCCGCGCTGGCGCGCATCAAGCACCGGCGTCACGACGTGGTTGTGTTTCAGGTGCTGGACCGCGCGGAGACCGAGTTTGACCTGCGCGGCCAGGCGCCCTTTGAAGGACTGGAAGGAGAACCCCGCCTCCGCATCGACCCCCGCTCCATCCGCGCGGCGTACCTCGAAGCCATCAACGCCCACCTCCAACAGATCGAACGCATCACCCGCGGCTTCGGCTTCGACTACCAACGTGTCAGCACCCACGACTGGCTCGGTCCGCCAATGGCGGCGTTCATGGCGAGAAGAAACTCGCAGATCAAGAGGAGCAAGTTCGGGTAAGGCAGGGGGCAT
>Ga0163155_10006708_pt1 | contig 11063 bp, 10 predicted proteins | sample OliLakLV19SP4G1_FD_148611 | JGI IMG/M metagenome (GOLD analysis project Ga0163155, IMG submission 148611) | Freshwater microbial mat bacterial communities from Lake Vanda, McMurdo Dry Valleys, Antarctica - Oligotrophic Lake LV.19.SP4.G1 | ecosystem: Environmental > Aquatic > Freshwater > Lake >...
CCCTTGGGATCACGTCCGCACAGCGTGTGCAGGACAGGCTGGAGTGGCAGTTTGAAAAAATGTCCGGCCTGGCGCCAGGCGTTGGAATGGGTTTTCCCCATGAATTTATAACCGATGAGTCCGATGTTTAATTTTTGTGTGGGCATAAATGGATCAGGTTTCCCCGGGTTTTCAAAATACGGAGCGCAGGGTGATGTAGCGTTTCACTCCGAGACTATCAATTCGGAGCACAACAACCGCACGACCCTGGGTTTTTTCTTTCATGGCCTCGAAATCATTCTTTCCGTTGAGAATCTGCCCATCGACCTCCAGAACCCGCGAACCCGGTTCCAAAGGAACGGAGGGAACGACCTGCAGATAGTCGACCGAGGCGATCGCAAGCCTTTTGGGGAGGACACTTCCACGCGGCGTTCCGGGCTGATCCGGCATTTCCTCCACGCTGATCCCATCCAAAGGCGATACCTTTACTGAGTCTGAGACGTTCCTCATCGGGATATCATTGTTCCGTGTCACCACCAACTGGATAGGATGGGGCACAGGGGTCAAAGACAGCGTCAGGTTTCCCCCGGCGCGATCCACCTGAAAGGAAACTTCCCCGCCTGAAGGCAAAGCGGCAATCAGCGGGCGAACCTGTCCGTAATGGGAAATGACCGTGGGTCCGATTTTGAGCAGGACATCACCAGGAAGAAGTCCTGCCTGCTCCGCCGGACTGCCCGGCACCACATCGGCAACCAACGCTCCCCTTGGCTTTTGTAGATGCGCGCGGAACTCTGGGCAAGGATGCCGACCATCTCTCCGTCAAGATTCAAGACAAGCCAGCCCGAGCGGGGGGAGGCAGAACCGGCGTCGATCAGGAAATACTGACCAAAGTAACTTTCGTCCAAAACCAATGGCATGTAGGATGAGGAACTAACCAAGCCCTGGCAAATACGTCCGTTCATGCGGGAATCGGAGCCGACGAGAACCAGAAACTCGCCCAGACCCAGGAAGGAACTGTCTCCCCATTTGATGGCGCGGGTTCCAGAAAGGGGAATTTTAAGAATGGCCAGATCCGTTCCAACATCCGCAGAAACCAGCTCGGCCTGGTACACTTTCCCATCCCAGGTTCTGACCTGTAATGCCGCCGCTGACAGCACAACATGCAACGGGGTCAGGATCAGTCCCTGATCGTTCAGAAATACTCCTGTGCCCACGCTTTCCACCTCAATCCCCAATCCGGAATAATAGTCCGCTATGGCCTGACTATCCACAATAAGAGACTGCCCGTTGCCTGCCTGAATGGAGCGTATCTGCACCACACTGGGGACAGATTTAACGGAAATATCCTCGTAGCGTTTACTGATGAGTTTGAGAGCATCCGGGCCCGGGCTCAGGAGCATGGAAGACTGCATATCCGGCAGACGTTTATCCGCAGAGGCCGCCTGTCCCGCTCCCTTCCGCTTGGACAACCCGGAGATATCGATGGAGGCCAGCCAAAAAATGGTGGCGGTAATCAGTGCCAGCAAAACCAGAACTCCGATCAATCGTTTCATGACAGGCTTCGATTAACCTGGATAGAGAGGGATTTGGCGAGACGTTTTTTATTCAGGACAGCCATGAGAGACTCTTTCATTTTCAGACTCCCGGAACCAGCACAGCCAGGGCGGATTTCTTGATGCTGAAGGTAACGGGAACCTGACCGTGCAGTTCACCGTCCACTTCAACCGGCACCTCGCGATCCGCAGTCACGCGGATCAGGGCGGATTTGAAATAGGACACGTCTTTAAAACGGGTATGGCTGCCACTGACGATTCCCTGAAAGTAGCGGATCAGATCGATATGGGTCAGGTTTTTAAAAAGGCAGACGTCCAGAAGACCGTCATTCATGCTGGCTTCCGGAAAAAATTGGAACGGGCCCCCGTAGTAGCGTCCGTTTCCCACCAGCATAAAACTGCCCTGGCTTGTTTTAAATCCCTGTGCTTCCACCGTCAGCACAGGAGGTTTTTGGGAGGCCAACTGGGCGGCGGTCACAATATAACTCAAGGGCCCCAGCGCTTTTTTGAAGTTGTGGTCGGTATTCTGCACCGTTTGGGCATCAAATCCCACACCGGCCAATTGCACAAAAGAACGTCCATTGGCTTCGGCCAGATCGAGACGTTTTATGTGTCCTTCACGAATGAGTGCGATGGCTTTTTCCAGCTTGGAGGGGATGCCCAATTCCATGGCAAACACATTGACCGTTCCCACGGGCAGAAGGCCCAAAACCGATTTGCTTCCCGCCATCCCGTTAACGACCTCGTTGATCGTTCCATCCCCACCGGCCGCAATGATCAAGTCATCCCCCCGCCCCGCCGCCTGCTTGGCCAGATCACGGGCATGACCCGCACGTTTGGTCGTCAGTAAGTCCGCTTCCGGAAAGAGATCCTGCAGCCGCCGAATCAGATGCCGGGCACGTTCTCCCTTGGCAGCAGGATTTAAGATGATAGTAATAGCTGGCTTGGACGGAATCATGACGTAATGAAATGGGTTAAACGTATACTCGGCTTGCTGGCTCTATGCCTGGTCTTGTCGATGGCTGGGGCCATCGCCTGGGTTCACTATTACCTAAACAGCCCTCGCATGAGCGAGAAGATTCGCCGAATTGTCTCGGAACGCTTTTTTACCAGGCTCGAATTCGACAAAGCGCAGATCAACCTGCTCTCCGGCATGAAAGTCCAGGGTGCCCGGCTTTTGAGCAATGAAGATCCTGCCCGGGAATATGCCTCCCTAGAGGAGGCTGTCCTCGAGTATAGTCCGCTCAGCCTTCTGCACAACACGATCGAGATCAACACCATCCGCCTCAAATCCCCCCTTATCGAATTCCATCAGCGTGCAGACGGTCGTTGGCGGATGCCACGCGATGAAGGCAGTTCGAGCCGCGAAATGATTTTCCGCACCAGTATTTTCCGTTTCAACATACTCTTGAACCAATTGTTGCTGGAAAAAGGTGAACTGCGGGTCATGAACTCGAAAAAAGATGTACTCTTCGCAGCCCGTGAAATCGATGTCAATGGCCAGCTCCAATTCATCAGCGGAAAAAACGATGCCAAAGGAAATCTTCAGCTTAAAACCCTCGATCTGGGTTCTTATCTGCAAATGACCGACATTCAAGCCTCCTTTGAGTTCGCCAACTCCGTCCTGAAATTGCCCAAACTCACGGGACGCGTGCATGGAGGAACCTGCGAAGGTGTGGTTCAACTCAACACGGGAATCGGCGGCAGCAACTTTCTGGTCGACATCAACATGCGGGATATCGACCTGGCCAGCCTGCTCAAAGCCATTCAGAGTGACACCGGCAAGATGGAAGGCCGCCTGCAAATCCAGGCCCATTTGACAGGCGACCTGAACCAAACCTACCCCCTGCAGGGCAGCGGCCAGATCCAGGTGGGACAGGCCAAGCTGGCCGGAATCGCCGGTCTGGACAAACTGGGAGAGCTTCTCAATCTCGCCCAACTGCGCGATATCCCCTTCGATTCCATTCGGGGCACCTTCAAGATCGAGGATCAAAAGATCATCTTCTACGAATTGGAGGCCCGCTCCAAGGATCTTTCCCTGACCGGAACTGGCAGCATTGGATTCGACCGCAAGCTGGATTTTGATGTGCTCCTGATCCTTTCCCCCGAACTTGCCGCTCAGATCCCTGTCAACTCCCAGGCCCAATTTGCCAAGCGTGAAAACGGTTCGCGCACCGTAACCTTCAGGCTGAACGGATCGCTCGACGAACCGGGCAGCAACCTTGGCGAAAAACTATCTGTTCCGGTTGCACCTACAGATCCCAATCAACAGGCTTCCCGTGACCTCCCAGATCCCCAACCTGTTTCATCCCTGTGAAAAAATCCGGCGGGGCAGGTCAGGTTCGCGTCACCGCAGGTAGTGCCGGGGGACTTTGGCTGAAGGTTCCCCGTGACTTCAATTCCAGGCCTACCCAGAACAGAGTCAAGCAGGCCATTTTTTCAAGTCTGGGGGAGCGGGTTCCAGGGGCCAAGGTTCTGGATCTTTATGCCGGAACAGGCTCCCTAGGCCTCGAAGCCCTCAGCCGCGGGGCGGAAAGTGCTGTCTTCGTGGAAAAAAACCGCCTGCATGCCACCCTCATCCAGGAAAACCTGGTCTACTGCAAACTTCTGGGACAGGTCGTCAACCGCAGCGTCGAAAGCCACCTGGAACAAAAAACTCCTGCCTGCTTCAACCTGATCCTGGCCGACCCTCCTTACATCAAAGGTGTCCACAACCTTTCCAACGACCCCGTCATTATTGCTCTTCGCCGTTTCATTCACCCGGATGGACTTCTCGTCTGGGAACACGACAGCCTCAACCGTTGGGAGGTTAATCCTCACTGGAAACTTCTGAAAACCGCCAGCTACGGTGAATCATCCGTTAGCTACCTGCTTCCGCTTTAAGAAAACACGGATCTATTAGTAATCCTTCGGCGATAAAACAGTGGGGTAAGCAGAGTGTTGTTGGGTGCAATAGGGCCTATAGCAAGTCAACTGAGCTTTGAGCTGCCCGAATAAAGTCTGAACACAAAGGTAACCCACCGGGAGAATGTTCTTCGGGAAATGGAGCAGGCGCTGCCCTGGGTAGGGTTTATGGCCCTGATCGAGCCTCATTATCACAACGGCCAATGGGGACCTCCCGCAATGGGTACTGAGCGGATGCTGGGTATTTATTTTTCACATCATTGGCACAGGCTGGCTGACGAAGCGTTGGAGGACAACGTATGCGACAGTCAAGCCATGCGCAACGTTGCGGGCATCGACTTAGGCCGGAAATCGGTGCCCGATGCCACCACGCTTTGGGAGTTCCGGCATTTGCCTGGGCGCCAGGAACTGACAGGTCAACTTCTGGAGGCAATAAACGCGCTTTTGGCGGAGAAGCATTTTTTGAAACTCTGGAGGAACGGCGTTAGGTGCTACCATCCTCAATTCCCGTGGTCCCACCAAGAACAAGGCCAAGCAACGGTACCAGGAAATGAACCAGACCAAGAAGGGTAACTTGCGGTATTTTGACATAAAAGCATACCTTGGTATTGATGCCCAATCCGGCTTGACCCACAGCCTGAGCGGCTCGGCGGCCAACGCCGCCTGATCAGGGCCCTGGCTGAAGGTCTCGAAAAAGAGCTCCTGCGCCAGAATTATTTACTAACAGGCCCTAGTGTCCTGATAGCAAAGTTGCTTCATTAAATTTGCAAAGGAAAAGGCTTGGAACGCGGCGTCATGCGTGGGGGCGTGTCTGAAGGACATCCGACCCGAAACGCAACAAAGTTCCGGTTCATTTTCTGTGCAACCCCTTGGGGACGTGGTTCTTTTATTCTCCGGACTTCATTACTCGTTTACCTTCCATCGTTCAGATTGAAGGCTGCCCTCCTGCCCAGCCGGAGAACAAAATCCCCCACGGATTTGACAAAGGTATTTCGCTATCAGAACACTAGATCAATAAAACTGCGATACAGTGACAGGCTGTACCCGCCAGGACAAACAGGTGCCAGATGAAGTGGGTATAGCGGATCCGTTCTGTCGCATAAAAGACGACACCGACTGTATAGGCCAATCCGCCTGCAACCAACCAAAGCATGGCTGCGGTCGACAATCCTGACCACAGGGGCCGAATGGCGACAACAATCAGCCAACCCATAAAAAGATAGAGAGCGGTTGAAATCCAAGGAAATTTTGTCCCCCAGACGCTTTTGAAAACAATACCTGCCAAGGCCAGTCCCCAGACCACTCCGAATAAAGTCCAGCCGAGTGAACCCCGGAGCACCCCAAAGATGAACGGAGTGTAGGTGCCGGCAATAAGTAAATAAATCGCTGAGTGATCCAGGATTTGAAAAACCCTCTTGGCCCGTCCATGGGGAAGGGCATGGTAAAGCGTCGAGCTGAAATAAAGCAGCAATATGCTGGCAGCGAATATTGAGGCACCTGCGACCATCCACGTGTTGCCCTGCCTGAGTGCCGTGATGATCAGGACAGGTGCAACGATGATGGCACCGAGCAGTCCCAATCCGTGGCTGATGCTGTTGGCTAACTCCTCCCCCGTGGACTGGCAGGGCTCATTGCTCGGTTCCGTCATAAGTAGAACGTAATACGACAATCGGATGAGGCAAAGACTATCTCAAAGCTCCTGCCAGCCGATCACCTTTCCCTGATCAAAAAAGACGGCAAACGTTTCCACCGTGCGGTGTTCCGTGATGGGATCATACACCGGTGTGGAAAAAAGCCTCCCATTGGCGTCACGGAAATACTGATATCGCATTTGGGGAATCGTGTAACTCTCCAAACGTCCATAAATCCAGGATATCGTGTCTTTGCCCTCGAAGCGGCCCTTACGTTGTTTGAAGGGATGGCCCATGGCAATATAAACAGCATCCTGGCTCAGACCTTCCGTGATCTTTCCTTCCAGAACGACCCGTTGCTGCTCTTTGCTTAACCGCGAAAACGTGTCAGAACGTTCCCTGGATCGCGTTTCCGGAGTCGAGCAGGAAACGAAAAAAAGCGGGATCAGAAGAAAAAGCATCAGCCGGGGTACTCTCATAGTACCCAGAAGTCTATCAGTTCGCGGAATGGGAAGCCATAGACAAAAAAACTGTTCAATTCCGCCCACCTTGGGCAGCATTCGCCTTATGGCTTCCGAGTACACAGAAAAGAAAAGTGCCCTTCAGCGGATTTTTTCTTACCAGGTTTTTGCACCCTTGATTCTTGCAGGTGTATTTGTCGCAATGGATTTTATTCCGATTTTTCACCAGTTGGAAAACCTGACCCTGGATCAAAGAATAATTCAAAGAAGTTATTCCCAAGAAGCACCTGATCCCCGAATCCTTTACATCGGCATCGATGATACCGACCTGAATCATCTCGGTGGCTGGCCTATCAAACGCGAAAATTATGCGCGCTTTATCGCATACCTGGAAAACAGCAAGCCCTCGGTTCTGGTTTTCGATCTCCTGTTGGACACCCCCCGTGAAGGAGACGAGTTGTTTGTTCAGGTAGCTTCGGAAACAGCAACCCCCCTTGTCATGGGAGCTTCCAGTGCGCCTAATGTTGCGAGTTACGCGCTTCCGGATGATTTTTCAAATGCCTGGCCTGCCGATGATTCCATCAAGAAGTCTGCCAAAAATCATCTGACGCACATGATTCTTCCCATTCCCGGAATGCGGCCCTACTCCAAGTTTTCCATAGTGGACGTCCCCAAAGACTCTTACGGGGTGGTACGCAAATTACCGATGTACCTTGTAGCCAAAAATCAGCTCATTCCAACCATGGCACTCCAAGCGGTTATGTCATACTGGAAACTGAATCCTGAAAATGTCAGGATTATTCCAGGAGATGCCATTTACCTGGAATCCGCGATCATCAAAAGAAGGATTCCAATTGATCCCTATGGCAATTATCTGGTCAATTTCCGCTATGACATTGTTTCCGAGAATAGCCCTTTCCACAAGCAGGCAACTTTCAACAATTATACGCTCTTTGGGCTGCTTATCGGTTATCAGGCCAAAAACAATGGAGAAACCCCGCAGAGCGGCCTCCCGGATGTGCGGGACAAAATAGTCCTGCTCGGAACCTCCGCAACAGGAGCAACCGATGTTGGGCCCAGCCCCTTTCAAGCTGAAAGCCCACGTCCTTTGATACATGTCAACATGATAGATAATATTCTAAAGGAAGATTATCTGCGTGAAATACCAAAACCATGGATATGGCTGACTTTTTTTCTCGTTGCCTACACTACAGCCTTTGCCCTCACGCGCAGCAATTTCTGGGTCAGTTCCATCGTCCCTCTGGTGATTATCGGCTTGTATATCGCCGCCGCTTTTTACGTCTTTACTTCACTCAACATCATTATCCCAATTGTAGCGCCCTCGCTTGCTTTTTTCCTCCTCCATGTCGGCTCCGTTGGCAAACAGGTGCTGGAAGAACGTGCCGCCCGTGACCATCTCCGCCGAACCTTCTCCACCTACGTCTCCTCCGGCATTCTCGATGCCATCTATAAAAATCCGGACTCCCTCCAGCTCGGCGGCGGTTACAAGGACGTCACCATCCTCTTCTCTGACATCCGCTCCTTCACCACCATGACGGAATCCATGGACTCGGTAGCCCTGGTTCAACAGTTGAACGAATACTTCACCGAAATGGTCGGCTGTATCAACAAATACAATGGCACACTTCACAAGTTCATCGGCGACGCCATCATGGCCGTGTGGGGCGACGTCGCCTACGCAGGATCCACCGTAGACGCCGGTCAGGCCCTGCGTGCCGCCATCGACATGCGCGAAGCCCTCAAAGTCCTGAATGCCCGATGGGTTCGGGAAGGACGTCCTGAATTCCACATGGGAATCGGTATCAACCATGGGAAAGTCGTCGTGGGCAACATCGGCGCTCCCCAACGCATGGAGTTCACCGTCATCGGCGATTCCGTCAACCTGGCCTCGCGACTCGAAGGTTTGACCAAGAAGTTCGGCATCGAGATCATGGTGGGCGAATCTGTTTACGATCTTACTCACGAACGTTTCGCCTTCCGCAATCTGGCCAAGGTTCAGGTGGTCGGTAAAACCCAGCCCACAAAAATATTCGAACCTCTTTACGAACTCGGTCAGGAATCCCTTTCCCCCTACAACACCGAGTGGGTACGTTTGTTTGAAGAAGCCTATGCCCGCTTCAGCGAACGACGTTACGATGTGGCTATCAGACTGTTTGAAGCCTGTTTGAACGAGCATCCGGATAACACCACAACCTTGATGCTGTTGGAAATGTCCCGGAACTTCTCCGAGAACCCACCTCCGGAAGACTGGAACGGTGCCTTCGAATTCACAAGCAAGTGATCACGAATCCGTTCTTTCACAAACATCCGCCTTGAACTGAATGACACCACTGGTGTTTCTTGGATTGAGGTTGGAACCATCCACCGTAGGAAGTTCTCCCGACTGACAGGTGACAGCAGCAGCAAGTGGAGTATGCCCAACCACCCTGCACTGATACAGCCGGAGGCGATTTCACCCCATCCTGGCAGAAAGATTTCCGACCAAGAATCGTAAATATGTTTCCCTGAAGCATGTCGGAACGATGCGGGAACCCACTGACACATTTGCGGGCGCTTCTTAAGCCAACTTCAGTGATTGACCGCATTTTTGAAGACCTCCAGAGTATATCTTCTCTTGATCGACCATGAAATTGTCCCCACTTTTTCCACTAATTCTTCCCATCATGCTCCTCGCCACATCCTACAGCGCTGAACACCGGTTTTACGTCGGAACCAGCACCAAACCTGAAAAAAGTGAAGGGATCTACACTGGAACTTTCAACAGTTCGACCGGTATCCTCAGTCCGGTCACACTGGCAGTCAAAGTGGATAACCCCACGTTTCTGGCCGCTCACCCCAAGGGAAAATTTCTCTACGCAGTGAGTGAAAGCAAAGAGGCCTCGGTTAATGCTTACCGTATCAGTGCGGATGGAAGCCTTGAGTTGATCAACTCCCAACCATCCGGCGGAGGCGGAGCCTGTCATCTTTCGCTCGATGCCACGGGCAGTTGTCTCATGGTTGCCAATTACGGCGGAGGAAGCATCGCTTCCTTCCCCGTTCTAGTTGACGGCAGCATCGGTGAACGCGCCTCCTTTTTTCAATTGAAGGGGAACGGTCCAAACAACCCCCGGCAAGAAAAACCACACGCCCACCACATTGTGAGCGATCCCAATAACAAGCTGGTCTACGTCTGTGACCTGGGGACGGACAAGATCTGGATTTTTCAGTTGGATGCGAAGAAAGCTCTCCTCACGGAAAACAACCCGCATTTTGGCCAGGCCCCAACCGGCGGGGGTCCGCGACATCTGGTTTTCCACCCAAAGCTTCCCATTATTTATGCCAACAATGAACTGACCCGGACGGTCACAACCTACTCCTGGAATTCCACGACCGGCGAAATCAAATCTCTCCAGGACCTTTCGACTCTGCCTGCGGACGCCGAAGCCAAAGGCAGCAATTCCGAAATCGTCATCCACCCGAACGGTCAGTGGCTTTACGTCTCAAATCGTGTTCATGACAGTATTGCCACCTACACGATCAATAGCTCAGACGGCACGCTGACTTTTCTCGAAGCATTCAATATCGAAGCTGCAATCCCCAGGCACATCACCCTGGATCCCACAGCACAATGGATGATCAGCGGAGGACAGCAGAACGATCTGCTTACAGTCAATCCGGTGGATGGCACCACAGGCAAACTCAAAGCAACCAGCCAGACCCTCCCGGTCTTCGGACCTGCGTGTATCATTTTTGTGCCCTGACTCCGGCTTGTCAGCGTCAACGATTTTTAATGACTTCGCTTCAGAGTGATGCCTTCAACTGCCCGCAACCTGCCGCCACATCAATCCCGCGCCGTTGGCGGATGGTGCAGGGAAACCCCCTGGTCTGAAGGATCGCCTTGAAAGAATCCACCTCGGGCGTGGCACTTTCGCTACCCTCATAGCCCGCTGTTTTATTCAAAGGAATGAGATTCACGTGAGCATCAAGACCCTCAAGCAGAGTTGCCAACTCATGTGCCTGGGCGGATGAATCATTTTCGCCTGCAATCAGGGTCCATCCGAAAAAAATCCGCCGTTTGGTCTTCTCCCCGTAAATCCTGCAGGCTTTGATCAACTCGTCGAGGGGCCAGCGTTTGCTCACAGGGATCAAACGAGAACGGTCGGCTTCGTTCGCTCCATGCAGGCTGACAGCCAAATTGTAAGGGCGTCGTTCCTCGGCCATTCTCAAAATACCCGGAACCACGCCGACCGTGCTGATGGAAATACGGGCTGGACCAATGTTCATTCCCCGCGTATCAGAAACGATTCCCATCGCTTTCATGACAGCATCATAGTTATGCAGGGGCTCCCCCATTCCCATGAGCACAATGTTTCTCAGACCGGACTTGCCTTCTGAACGCAGTACAAATTGCACATGGAGAAGCTGCGAAACAATTTCGCCCACGCTCAAGTGCCGGACAAAACCTGCCTGACCGGTCGCGCAAAAGACGCAACCCATGGCACATCCTGCCTGGGTACTGACACAGGCAGTATAGC
>Ga0163155_10006713_pt1 | contig 11059 bp, 9 predicted proteins | sample OliLakLV19SP4G1_FD_148611 | JGI IMG/M metagenome (GOLD analysis project Ga0163155, IMG submission 148611) | Freshwater microbial mat bacterial communities from Lake Vanda, McMurdo Dry Valleys, Antarctica - Oligotrophic Lake LV.19.SP4.G1 | ecosystem: Environmental > Aquatic > Freshwater > Lake >...
ACCCAGTGTCTCGGAGCGGATGCTGGGCTGTGACGGAATTCGTCGTGGAGCGTATGATTTAATTTAGAGCCACCACGCACGCGGGGCGTGCCACATTAGCTCTCGAAAAAAGTTCGCGCAAAGGTTACAATTACATCACACACAGAAACTTCGGCAGGAATGAGTGCAAATACTGTGCGCTCCTCTGGCGCGAGGATGAGCGGGTTTCCGCATTCCGTCTTGCGTGCGCGGGCGAAATCGGGAATGAACTACTCACGCACTGACGGGACGTGGTATATGAGAAAGCTTGCTATAAGTAGCAAGCCCTCGCTCTGCTCGGAAACTCACTTCACCCCTGGGGCTGACGCCACGGGGAATTTGCGTGGATTAAAACAATGGTGCCTATGATACGTACCCTATTCCTCAAATGAAAATGTATGCAAACAGATGTATAGAACCGCAAAAAGATTAGCATAAGGTTTTACGAGAATATCGTTATAAGAGAACGCTCATGACCGTATTTTTCAGGATCTTCAAGGGTCATTTTTTCGGAAAATTTTGATATATGTTCTTTTATATTTTCACTCCATTCCAAAAAAAGGTTCTTGAAACCTTTTATCCTCCATATTCAAATCTTTTGAGTTGTGGGATAATTAAAGTATTATCTTTAATATATAAAAATGAATCCAGAAGAAAATGTGCAGCCGTTAAACCCAGTTCAGAATTTTACACCTATACAACCTATACAACAACCAGTGGAGCAAATACCACCTGTAAAAATTGGTAAATTTAAAGCAAGTAAAATGATAGTTCGTGAGTCTTGGGGTGTTCTAATGCAGAACAAAGAACTTGCATGGTTTCCGGTTTTTTCTGCAGTAGCGAGCCTTGTGGCATTAGTATTTATGGTATTCATATTCTTCTTTGTTGTGATGGCAGGGGATATAAATGCATTTAACAATATAAGTGGTCTAGCATCGAATATGATAACCTACGCAACCTTACTGGTTTACTATTTGGTTATGTTTTTCATTACTAACTACTTTATGGCAGGTGTTTATATTATTGTACAAAGTCAGTTCAATGGACAAAATCTATCACTTAGTGATGGAATACGAGGAGCAAATCAAAATATTGGAAAGATTTTTATATGGTCTCTAATATCAGCCACAGTGGGGGTTGTACTCCAAATCATTTCCGACAAATCTATATGGCTGGGCAAGTTAGTGGCGTGGTTGTTAGGTGCTACATGGGCGTTACTTACTTATTTCAGTCTACCTTCGCTTATTATTGGACAGAAATCAGTCGGAGAGTCTTTCAAAGAATCAGCTGCGATTATAAGGAAGACATGGGGAGAAACTATTATCATAAACTTTGGTGCGGGATTATTTTTCACTTTCCTAATTATTGGAATAATTATTGTTTGTGTCGTAATACTTACGCTCGTTCCTGTGTTTGAGATGTTTGTATTGGTCGGTGTGTTGTTTACAGTTTCTATGGTGGGAATTAGTATTCTATCATCTACATTGGGTTCTATATTTAAGCTAGCTTTGTATCAGTTCGCAATTACAGGTACGGTCCCTGCTGGCTTTACAACTGACCTTGTAAAAGGAGCTATAAAAGCAGGAAAATAGTGTTGTAACAATATTGGCACGAACCGTACCCTTGCACTCACCGCGCCTGCGCCTGAGGCCACCGGAAACATAAAAGCTGAACTATACAAAAAGAAAAATGTGTCGAGGGTTCTCCATCCTGCCTATCGGCAGTGGACGCGTTGGAAGGAGACACGGTGCAGACGCCACTGCAAACATGGAGGCAATCCGCAGGAGCAATCTCCCTGTAAGGTTATTCCGGAGAGGAGGGGTTGTCTCCAAACTACTACCGCTAAATCTGTTGTGCCACCAGATAATAAGGGCGGACGGGAAAATCGAATCTCTCGTGTCCTAGCACTATACACACACCAAGACGCCGTTCTCTGGTTGTGGGTATTTTTTATATAGTAAAAAAATAGACAAACGAGCTTTTTTTATTACAACAAAAATATTTGATATACTTAACACAATGAAAAATATCTACATTGGCATTGCACTTATCATATCCATCGCAGGAATATTCTACTTTCTCCGCACACCAACATATACAAACCACCCACCACAAAACGAAACTATTGTTGCCTTTGGAGACAGTCTTGTCGAAGGTAAGGGATCAACAAGTGGAAATGACTTTGTCTCACTCCTCTCTAAAAAAATCAATAAACCAATTCTGAACCTTGGAATATCAGGAAACACTACACAAGATGGTCTTGCGCGCCTAGACAGAGTCACAGATACACAACCGGGAACAGTACTACTCCTTCTTGGTGGTAATGACTACCTGCAAAAAGTAGAGAAAAAGAAAACATTTAAAAACCTCGAGCAGATTATACAGACACTTCAATCCAAAGGAATATTTGTCATTCTTCTTGGAATTCGAGGGGGAATACTCACTGACAGTTTCGATGGAGATTTTGCGAATCTCGCGGATAAAATGCATATTCCGTATGTGCCAAACGTACTCAGTGGATTGTACGGAAATCAACAATACATGTCTGATGCAGTACACCCTAATGATCGTGGATATACAAAGATTGCCGACACATTATATGAAAAAATAGGAAAGTATTTAGAGAGTAAATAAAAGCAGTCCTGTCGTCCATCTCATGTAATTATCTCACCTATAAAAACAAATCAGTTATACACAGGCACTCATGAAAAGTCTTCTTTCAACAGTCGTGTGTAGTGTTGTTATGCAGAATACTATATAATTACGCTATGGAAAAACACGAACTTTCACTTGAAAAAAAGTTTCAAACTCCTGAAGAGGAAATTCTATTTCTTCGCAACCAGATAGCGGAAAGAGAAAAGGAAGTTAGAGAAAAAAACTTTCATATAGAAACCAATGCGATTGTACAGGAACAAATCTCTAAATACAAAGATATATTGCCTCAACACGTACTCGATGAGACACTGCAGATCGCCGAGGCAGATATCGAATCACTTGTACTCAATCTCACTCCAGAAAAACATGACAAAAAAATAAAAGAACTCCTCGATATCTTAAACAAAAAAGGTGTACGCAATGTACTGTCCATACTCGCAAGTCTCAAAGACCCTCACCTTGAAGATGATTTTCACAAATATCTTGTGCAATACCTCCAACATGGTCACCAGATCAAGGGAGCTAAAACCACAGACAAGCAGTTTCGAGGTGTTGGAATGGTACTATATGAAATAGCTCTCCCGGAAGACAGATCGAATCCAAACGCAACACAAAAAAGCCTTAAAGAAACAATATCCAACATGGAACAGCTCTTTGCGGGCATGCTTTCTGTAGTTACCAAAGACGACAAAGAGAACTATATAACACTCGAAATTGCCAACTCAAACAACAGCGACCAGTTCATATTCTTTGTCGCGGTTCCGAATAGACATAAGGAATTATTTGAAAAACAAATGATTTCTATTTTTCATAATGCGCGCCTCACGGAAGTTCCTGATGACTACAACCTCTTCAATGAAGACGGCATATCGCTCGGTTCCGTACTTGAAACAAAAGAGAACCCTGTATATCCATTTAAAACATACGAAAATTTTGATCATGACCCGCTTAATGTAATCCTCAACAGTTTTTCCAAAATTCAAAAAATCGGTGAAGGGGCTAGTATTCAAATCGTATTCTATCCTCACGGAGACTATTTCAATAAAAAATATGCATACGCGGTAGAACAAATAGAAAAGGGTGTTCCGACAAAAGATGCCATCAACATGCCCGAGACTATTGTAGGTGAGTTAAAAAAGAGCCTTATGGATATTTTCTTCAACTTGCCTAAAGAAGAAAAACCTGAAGATAAAAAACCAGTAGATACTGACGCAATCCAAAAAATTAAACAGAAAATGGCGAGTACTATTGTTGCAACAAACGTCCGTGTTGTTGTCTCTGCTAAAAGTCGCCCTGATGCAGAGCGAATAATCGAAAGCATCGAATCAAGTTTCAATCAATTCACTGATACTGCATCAAACGGTCTTGTATGGAAAAGACTTGAAAAGGGTGCGCTCAAAAGCATGTTTCGAGACTTCTCTTTCCGTGTGTACAACGCAGACTATCTGCTCCCCATGAACCTCCGTGAACTCACGACACTCATCCATTTCCACACAACATCACTCGCGCCAACCCCACAGCTCCGCCAAACACAATCAGTGACACAGCCAGCACCAAGTGATATTGGCACATCAGGAACACTGCTCGGTATAAACACATACCGCAATGCAGAAACTCCTGTGTACATACAAAACGAAGATCGACTGCGACATTTCTATACTATTGGTCAGACGGGGACAGGTAAGTCTACGCTTCTTAAAAACATGATTATTCAAGATATACAGGCAGGGCATGGCGTCTGCATGATCGACCCACATGGCATGGACATACACGACATTCTTGCAAACATTCCACAAAACAGGTTTAGTGATGTTATTTACTTTGACCCAAGTCACACTGAACGACCTATGGCACTCAACATGCTCGAGTATGACAGATCACGTCCAGAACAAAAAACATTTGTGGTTAATGAACTCTTTAGTATTTTTCAAAAACTATATGGATCCGTACCAGAAAGTATGGGACCGATGTTTGAGCAGTATTTCAGGAATGCAACGATGCTTGTAATCGAAGACCCGGATAGTGGCAACACACTGCTCGATGTGTCTCGTGTTATGTCGAATAAAGAATTCAGAGAAATGAAGATTGCCAATTGCAAGAACCCAGTTGTTGTCCAGTTCTGGACGGAAGTCGCAGAAAAAGCTGGTGGAGAAGCATCTCTTGCAAACATTGTGCCATATATCACAAGTAAGTTCGATGTGTTTCTTGCAAATGATATTATGCGCCCTATCATAGCACAGGAAAAATCATCTTTTGATTTCCGAGATATCATGGATAATAAAAAGATACTTCTTGTCAATCTTTCCAAAGGGAGACTTGGTGATATTAATGCCAACCTTATTGGACTCGTGCTTGTAGGTAAGATTCTTATGTCCGCACTCTCTCGAGCAGACATGATCGGTAACCCTTCGTCCAACTCAGGACAAGCAAACTTTCCACCATTTTATTTATACATCGACGAGTTCCAAAACATTACAACCAACTCAATTGCAACCATCCTGTCCGAAGCTCGTAAATACAAACTTTCACTTAATATTGCTCACCAATTCATCGCACAGCTTGAAACAGGAATCCGTGATGCGGTGTTTGGAAACGTCGGGTCCATTGCGTCTTTCCGTATTGGCGCAGAAGATGCAGAGTATCTGGAAAAGCAATTTTCTCCAGAGTTCACCGCCAAAGATATTATGAATATCGACAACCGCAATGCAATCGTAAAAATGCTTGTTGCAGGGCGTCCTGCCAAGGCATTCAATATTCGAACACTTCCACCACCAGCGGGGAACCCCAGTGTGGTAGAGGCGCTCAAACAGTTGTCTTATCTGACATATGGGGGAGATAAGGAAGAAATAGAGAACAATATTTTGAAAAAATATACGAAGTAAACGCCAGTTCTCTCATCACACCTTTTTCAAACACGGATAAATTTTTTGGTCGAAATGTCCTGAGGAGTACCTCATGCCTAAGTGTTCCCTTATCCTCGGCCCTACGCCTACCTTACAGGGACTGTACACCTTTCACATTCTGAGTACAGAACATTCAAGGTCTTGCGAAGTGATACTTACCACTTCTCACCCGACTCTGACGGTTTGAAAAAGATGTAATTTCGAGAACTGGCGTTTTAAAAACAATAATACGTTATTTGAATTAATGGTTGTTGTATATTTTTTGAGTAAATTAAGAAAATGAGTAAAGCAAAACCCCGTTGACCTTAGTCAACGGGGCAGATGTGAAGATTGGCCTGAATGTCTCTCTCGAAACACTCTTCCAAAAACTTCAGCAGACGCCTTTTTTTTTTATTTTTTTCCGAATTTGAACCTTTTTTTGCAAACTTAGAACAAGCTTCCTTGTCCCTATTCAAAATCGCTCGTCGTAATTCCGACGAACGATGGTCTTCGTACCGATAAGACATCGCACTCTCCTGAGTATATTATACATACACAAAATTGTTGTGTCAACAACACTAACTGAGTAGCGAATCCACAACTTCTTTAACCACATCTCCATCCACCTTTCCTTTTAAATCCTTCATGAGAGAGCCCATGAATTTACCGGCTTCGGATTGAGAAGTCACACCCATTTCTATCATCTTTGCCTGTGCGATTTTCATTACTTCTTCCCGTGACATTTGTGCAGGAAGGTAGGTTTCAAGTACTGCGAGTTCTTCTTTTTCTGGAACAGCCAAATCCTCGCGTCCACCCTTTATAAACTGATCGATTGAATCTTTACGTTGTTTTACCGCACGACGAATAACACTCAAAACTTCCTCGTCAGAAAGTTCATCCTGTGGAGTTCGCTTGAGTGCGACAAGCTCGTTGGTAAATGAAGAGACAAGTCCGCGCACTACACCGAGTCGCACAGCGTCCTTTGCTTTCATTGCTTCTTTAATAGTTTCTTTTATTTCTGTTTGTAAAGACATTGTAGGTAGGTGAAGAATTACGAATAATACACATAAGATTATCATAATTGAGGGATTTTTGGTAGAATAGACGCATGGAACCGACAACAATCCTCATTATACTACTCGCGTTCATAGCAGGTATCGCCCTTATGTTTTTCTTGCGACCAAAACAAGGAAGTCACGATGCGTCGTTTCGCCTAATCCTCGACCAAGTAAATGAACTGTCTCGAAACATGGACCATAAAATGACGGAGTCCAGTCGGCACATGAATCAGTCAGTACAGAGTCAGTTTTCTGAATCTCAAAAACTCATTCACGCAATCAATGAACAAATGACTCGCGAGCTCACAAACGTCGCCAAAGGGATGTCAGAATCAAATGAAACTTCAAAGCAGGTGTTGGGTATTGCAGATGGTCTCAAAAATCTAGAGAAAGTTTTGACACACCAGAAACAACGCGGAGCACTCGGCGAAGCATCTCTCGAACTTATCCTCTCAAATATCCTACCTCCTACTGCATACTCACTTCAGTATTTATTTACAGATGGTGAGAAAGTAGACGCGGTGATCAAAACCAAAGACGGAGTGATCCCCGTAGATGCCAAATTTTCGCTCGACAACTACAACCGCGTCCAAATGGAAAACGACCCCCTGCGCAAAGCAGAACTCCAGAAAGAATTTACACTCGACTTGAAAAAGCGTATCAACGAAACTGCAAAATATATTAAAACCGAAGAGGGAACACTGCCATTTGCATTTATGTTCATTCCTGCCGAAGGTATATACTATGACCTTCTCGTAAACCAAGTTGCCGACAGATCCCTCATAGACTATGCATACAATGACAAGAAAGTGATTATTGTTTCGCCAACAACTTTTGCTGCATATCTCCAGTCAGTACTGTACGGTTTTCGCGCTTTTAAAATAGAAGAAAGTGCCAAAGATATCATAAAAAAAGTCGAGCTCCTCGGTAGGCATTTGGCAGAATACGACAAATACATGCAGAAGCTTGGATCTGCCATGTCGACCACTGTAAACCACTACAACGACGCATCCAAAAACCTCCGCCTTATAGACAAAGATGTAATGAAAATCACTGGTGAAGCGATAGGTATAGAAGGGGAGATTGTGGCAAGACCAAACATCCAGGAGTAGGACTTCGATCCTACTCCCATTCTATTTATCCAGACAACTGAGTAGTCTTACTATTGACCACGAACTACTTCCCACACCTAAAAACTTGCAATTTTGATCGATTTTTTGTAGTATACACGGATAAATACACACACATGGTAAAGGCAATTACAGACAAAAAAACAGATGGTTTCGCAGTCATCTTTACAGGTGGCAAGCAATACAAAGTCTCTAGTGGAGACACACTCAAAATTGAGAAATTCAAGGGTGATTTCAAGGTGGGAGACAAGATTGTTTTCGACCAAGTAATGCTCACTGAAGGCACTACAACAACCGTAGGAACACCGTATGTAGTAGGTGCAAAGGTTGAGGCAACTCTCTCTGAAATCGGTCGCAACAAGACTGTAGAGGTAGTGAAGTACAAGCAAAAATCTCGATACTACAAGAAGAACGGCCACCGACAGCCTTGGTTCAAAGTCCTCATTGGTTCAATAAAATAAAGGGTATTAAACCCGAGGGGCGAGCCCTCGACTCGTTTGGAATTCGCTTCGCTGCTTTTATTGTCTATTTTTCAAAGCATTTTTGATAGTGTCCGTGTCCGAATATTCGAGTTCGGTACCGGTTGAAAGTCCACGACCAAGAGTCGAGATTTTAATACCAAGAGACTCTGCAAGAGGACGAAGTAGTGACTGGAGATAACTCAGTGTGTGTTCGCCTTCTGGATTATAGTTCAGTGCAACAATGATTTCAGACAAACCTAAAATCTTTCTTTTTTTAATTATTTCAAAAAGTTCGTTTTGACGAATCCTTTTCTCTGGATTCTTTTCGAGTATCGGGATACTACCACCAAGAATAAAATAGTAGCCAGAATACGAGTGGGTTTTTTCTATATTTTCAAAGTCTACATCGTGTGACACAAGCATGAGTGTGTTCGCTTCTCTTGATGCATCTCGACACACAGTACATGACTTACTGTGCGCAACATTCTGTGGAAAGAATCGGAAACAACTATCACAGACATTTATTTCTCTCCTCACTTCAGCAATGAGTTTCGACAAGTCACTAGAAAACCCAGTATTTCGAGTAAGTAAAAAATAGACAAAACGCTTGGCCTGTCTCGGTCCAATCCCCGGGAATTCTTTAAACAGTTCTGTGAGTTTTTGTACATTGTCCATTCCTTTGATTCTACCAAAATTTAAGCATGAGGTATCCACTTGACAAAGTCATTAAATAATTTTGAAAATTAAATCAAATTTCTTTATCAGTATATATTTTTTGGAAACAGAATAAATTCTTGCGAGGATTTTTCTTCGCGATCCTTACTTCACGCAGTCCGCGATGTTCCAAAAAACATATGTTTCAACAAGATTGGGCCCTTCTAAAAATCACTAAACTCTTTCTCAGCACCCCCATACTGTGACTTATCCATATTCTGGAACGTTGCCTTTTTATCATTAAAAAATAGTTTGATTGAACCAGTCTCGCCGTTTCGATGTTTCTCTATGAGAATCTCAGCAATATTTGTACGCTCTGACTCATCTTTATATTTATCCTCTCTGTGAATAAACCACACAAGGTCCGCATCCTGCTCGATAGAGCCCGAGTCTCGAAGGTCGGAAAGTCTCGGTCGTCCACCACGCTGTTCCACTGCACGCGAAAGTTGAGAAAGAGCTAGCACGGGAACATCGAGCTCACGAGCCAAATTTTTGAGTGACCGAGAAATCTCCGTGACTTGCTGTACCAAGTTATCACTGCCTTTTGTACTACTTGGAACCATGAGTTGCAAGTAGTCGACGATAATGAGTCCGAGACCATGATCCGCCTTGAGACGTCGTGCGATTGAGCGCATTTTTAAAATATTATTTCCCGGCTGATCGTCAATGAAAATCGGAGCTTTGTTCAACTTATCGAGAGCCTCCCTGATCGCTTCAAAGTCGTCCTGACGGGAGAGCTTTCCTGTACGCATTTTCCAAGCATCTACATTGGCCTGAGCTGAGAGCATGCGGTCAACAAGCTGTTGGGAACTCATTTCAAGAGAAAAAATACCGACAGGCGTATTGTGCGTCACGGCCGTTTGACGAGCGATATCGAGCGCAAGTGACGTTTTACCCATCGAAGGCCTCGCGGCAAGAATGATCAAATCTGATTTCTGAAGTCCAGATGTTTTGTTATCCAAATCTAGAAACCCCGTAGGAATTCCACGCATACCCTGACCATCTGTATGTAGCTTTTCCAGTCGCTCCCACGCTTCTGCAAGTTCATCTTTAAGAGGAATAAATTTGCGAGCAGTATTGAAATTTGTCACATCAAAAAGTTTTTTCTCCGCAGAGTCGAGCATTTCTTCAAGTTCAGTGTTTTCTTCGTACCCGATACCACTGATATGGTCTGACGCATCGATGAGTCGTCGCATCATGTATTTCTTCTGGACAATCTGTGCGTAATACACAACGTTTGCAGAAGAGGGAACCACATTCACAAGTTCAGTGATGTATATATTCCCACCGACTTGGTCGAGCCAACCTTTTTCTTTAAGCCTCGCTGACACAGACAGCAAATCGATCGGTTGACGTTTATTAAACAACTCCATCATGGTGTCGAAAATAATCCGATGTTTATCGGAATAAAATGAGTCAGCTAGGACAATATCTGTAATATCATGAAGAGACTCAGGTCGAAGCATAATAGAACCGAGAAGTGCCATTTCTGCCTCAAGGTTTTGTGGAGGAATTCTGAGACCACGAGTATTTTGAGATGAGTTTTGTGACATACATGCATTCTATCACGCAGGCTTAGAACGGCACACTTCCCAAAAGGTGATATCCTGGGTAGAACCTGTGGATGATTTAAGCACGAAAAACTTTTGTGCCCTCTGGAGTATCCATCACTTCAAAACCGTGGTGTTCTATTTCTCCCCGCAAATCATCACTGTGAGTAAAATCTTTTTCTGCACGAGCGATGTCACGAGCAGTGATGAGACTCTGAACTTCTTCCGGAATCTCTACTATTTCTTTCTTATCTAACTGAAGTCCAAACACTCGGTCAAAGTCTAGGATAAGTGTTTGTTTGTCTGTATCAGAAATTTCTGAATCTTTAACAACTTCCCACACAAGCGCGAGGGCTTTAGGAGTATCTAGATCATCGTTAATATATTCTAAAAATCTCTTCTTGTATTCCTGACTCCTTGAATCAATCTCACTCATTACAGTAGCGTCAAAGACTGTCTTTGACGCTACTTCTCTGAGTCTTCGAAGTGCAGTCTGACTACCGGACACCGCATCCCATGTAAAGTTAAGAAGCGTTGTATAATGTGCAGTAAGTACGAAGTACCTATAGGCAAGAGGATCAATACCTTTTG
>Ga0163155_10006715_pt1 | contig 11059 bp, 10 predicted proteins | sample OliLakLV19SP4G1_FD_148611 | JGI IMG/M metagenome (GOLD analysis project Ga0163155, IMG submission 148611) | Freshwater microbial mat bacterial communities from Lake Vanda, McMurdo Dry Valleys, Antarctica - Oligotrophic Lake LV.19.SP4.G1 | ecosystem: Environmental > Aquatic > Freshwater > Lake >...
GTGGATGCACATGGGGTTTGCCATCGTGGTCGTGATATTCGCGGCTGGCGCAGGCTTCTCCGCCCGCCGCCTTGCTGACGAAGCCGGCGTACAGGCATTCGCTCGACCGGTGAAGCGCGTCGGGCTGGGGCTCGTCGCGGCTGTCTTCCTGCAGTTCGTGCTTGGGTGGTGCGCATTCTTGGCGGTGATGACGTCGGATCGCACGGTTCCGCTGGCAGACGAAGCCACAACCGCGCCGCAGGTATCGCACCTTGCCGCGATCCTGCCAACGCTGCACCAGGCGAACGGCGCGCTCCTGCTGTCGCTGGCGACCATTGCCTACGTGTGGGCGATCCGGCTGAAGAAGGCGAGCCGGCAATCCGTCGCCTGATTCAAGGCGTACATCCAATCGTCACAGACCGCATAGCCCGCGCAGTCGTGCGCGCCGGGGCACGCCGCGCGGGTTGGGTCCGAATCTGTTTGCGAGAGCCTAAACTCCGCCCCCGGATGGTGCCGAATCGTGTCTGGGCGCGCGGTTGTGTTCTTTGCCGGAAGAGGAGATTGCGCTCCACTCGGAGAGTGGGGCTACCCGATCCAGCTACACGTACCCCACTCGGAGAGTGGGGCTACCCGATCCAGACCCCAGATTCCGCCAGATTCTTCCCGTGTGAGTCCAAACTCCGCCGGGCGTTCAGAAGTACGAGGCCCTATGGAAACCCCCTTAGTGATCATGTCCGTGCTCGTGGTCGTGATCATCTACGGGGTTATTCTGAACAATCTCCGTACCGGCAAGTACGACCTGCTCTCCTGGCGCAACGTCTTCATCATGGGCTTCGCCCAGTTCTACGGCTTCGGCACGTACTACACCATCACGCTTCGCTACGGATCCGACATTTACGTCGCCGGTCCGGAAGGCCTCCTCAAGCTCTTTCTTGCGATCCCCTTCTTCCTTATCCTGCTCGCGATCTGCTTCAAGATCGGTGAGCGATGGAAGAACTTCGGCAAGTACATTCCCGCCCTGCGGCTACCTGTGACCGATCCGGGAATTGTGATCGCGACGCTCCTGCTCGTCGCGGCCGGCATCGTCGCTTCCGCGCTGCCCATGGTCAGCTACCTGAACGTCCTCATCGTGCAGATCCGCGGCGGCATGGCAGGCACGGCGGCTGGCCTCGCCACCTATTACCTCATCGCCCGCAAGTTCAACCCCATCGCGTGGATGCTCTTCGGGCTTGTCGTGGTATCGGCGATGCTTGTCGGCATGGTGGGCGAGACCGGACGCCGTGGGTTGCTTGGCGTTCTCATGGGTATCGCTTGGATGTGGTGGTACTACGCCCTGCGCCACAACTCGCTCGGATCCAAGATGGTCAAGCTCGGCTCGATCGGAGCCGTGACGTTCGTGTTCATCATGCTCTACGCGAGCTTCCGCGGCGAGGGCGGCAACACGTCAGCCGACGGCGGTTTCTCGCTCTCGATGCGCGCCCAGCAGATCACCGAGTTCGCCAAGAACCCCATGATCCAGAAGAACGCCATCCTGAACATGATGGGCAGCGACGCGCCCACCGACACCATGTTCATCATGGAGAACTACCCCAACTCCTTCGAATACCAGTACTTCAACGGCGCGCTGTTCTTTCTCTCCAACCCTATCCCCCGCTACCTCTGGCCCGGCAAACCTATCGGCATGGGCAAGATGGTGCAGGAACAGCTCGGCACGCCGGCCAACCTGGGCGTCGGCATCCTCGGGCACGGCTGGGCCGAGGGCGGGTGGTTCGGCATCGCCACCTACGCGATTTTCTTCGGCATCCTGATCGGTGCGCTGGATCGGCTGATCCGCGAGCGATCGTGGAACCCGTACTTTGTCGCCGCGATCGGCGCGAACCTGGGCAACGTCTTCGGGCTCGCGCGCGGCGAGACATCGCTGTTTCTCCTGCTCGTTGTATCGGGATTCATCGGCGCGGTCGTGGTGCTGTACGGCGCGAAGATGGTGTTCGGTCCCATCATGGCGTCCGGCGCGCCGCTGCTGACGATCGCGAACCAGTGGATCCTGGATCCCGAGGGCGCGGAGCAGCACGAGCAGACATCGATTGATCTTGACGACGCGGAGTACGCCGAGCTGCGCCAGGAATATTCCAGAGCGACCTGAGGCCGAATGCGCCACGGTCTTCACGGCACTGCGAGCGCCGGAAGACCGTGGCACATTGGCACCTGTTTCACATGCCGCAGTTGTAGAAGAACTTGCCCTCGGTGATCTTCCCGTTCTTGACGGTGTAGAGCGCGGTCTCGCTCATGTTCATCCGCATGTTCGCCATCGGGCCATCGGTGCTGGTGCAGTCGAGGCTCATGGGCACGACGAACTGGTCGCCGTTGACAATCGGCTTGCCGATCGACGCGCTATGGACGGTTGTGGACTTGGCGAACTGCTCGGCTTTCTGCAGCAGGCTCGCCTTGCCGGCCGTGATGCGCTCGCATCCCGGGCCATCCATGACTTCGACGTGCCGAGCGTTGTCGGCGTACAGCTCCTTGATCGCATCAAGGTTCTTGCCGGTCTCGACAAGTTCAGCGAGCCGTGTTGCGACGGTCTGAGTCGCCGTGTGCTCGGCGGAGAGAGGGGGCATTTCGAACGCGGGTGGTTTGTTTGATGTGGTGGTTGACATGCCGACACTCTACCACAGTATTCCGACTTTGAAAACTAAAAAACGACGCGCAGATTCATTCCCCCTAATCTGGTTTGTGCGGCGTTCCGACTTCCGGAAATGTGAGCGAAGAAGGGGTCGAGGGATCGAGGGGGATGTGTTTCGGTTGCATCGTCGAGGAACTTGTCAATGTCCGCCGCAGCCGCGTCGCGGATAAACTCTCTCTTGTCGATCCCACGCCCGCCGCGCGAGCAACACATGAGTAACCCAGATCACGCCGTTCCTCATCCTCCGATCGCAGCCGCCGACGAGTGGCTTGCCCAGCGCCTGAAGCTGCTTGATGAAGAGAAAGAACTCACGCGCCAGATGGATCGGGTCAACGCCGAGCGTCGGCGGCTGCCCATGATGAAGATCGAAAAGGACTACGCGTTCGACGGCCCGCGCGGGCGCGTCAAGCTCGTTGACCTTTTCGAGGGCCGTCGCCAGCTCATCGTTTACCACTTCATGTTCGACCCGCAGTGGACCAAAGGCTGCGACGGCTGCACCGGCTACGTCGACGCGATCGGCGATCTGTCGATGCTCAATCAGCGTGATACGACTTTCGCACTCGTCTCGCGGGCTCCCCTTCCCAAGCTCGACGCGCACAAAGCCGCGAAAGGCTGGGATATTGCGTGGTATTCCTCGTTCGGGAGTCCTTTCAACTACGACTTCCACGTGACGCTCGACGAGAAAGTCGCGCCCGTTTATTACGACTACCGCACCAGACAGGAAATGAAAGCGCAAAAAGTCCCAAATCCCACCGAAGGCGAAGAGCACGGGCTCAGCGTTTTCTTCCGCCTGGGGGACGACGTCTATCACACCTACTCCGCTTATGCCCGCGGCACCGAGCATCTCGTCAGCTCTTACGCGCTGCTCGACGTCACGCCGTATGGGCGGCAGGAAGACTTTGAGGATTCGCCGCCGGGCTGGCCGCAGAAGCCGACGTATGGCCCCAGGTGAAACTGGGGCTGGGTGATAGCTGGGGCGAGCCCACGGCGAGTCGCCATTCTTACTGTTTTAACAGTTCAGCTACTTCGCTCCAGTCCCTTGCTCGCAACACTTCTGAGTTGGCATTCCTATTCCAAGGATGATCCAAAAGAATACTCTTTATTCCCATCTGTGCGAACGATTCAGCCTGCACGGGATCATCATCGATAGCGGCGGAGAGATTTCTGATTACGTCGTGCTTCTGCCGATGCCCGACGAAGTGAAGAGCGGGAGGCCGCTTGCTGTCAAGGCCCAGACAATCGAGCCAATGGATGGTGGCGGCGCGGGCTTTGGGTTTGCGCGTGGTGACGAAGTGGATGTCGAAGTCGAGCTGAAGCGCGCGAAGCATGTCCGCCGCGCCTGGCATGGGCTTGAGGCTCATCACGATGTCGGGTTCTGAGAACTGCTCGTGGACCTTGTGCCATGTTGCTTCGTCGATGCGCTCGCCGCTCTTGTCGCGGCAGGAGGGGCCGTGGTAGTCGAACTCGACGATATCGTCATACGCGAAGTTGACGCGGCCGTCGGTCACCTGATGGATGATTTGACGCATGACCTCGTCAGTCGCGGCGACGCAGTTGTCGACGTCGACGCACAGCCGCCTCGTCACTTGCCGCTGCCCACATGGACAGATGAGGATGACGTCTTACCGGGAGGCTGGTAGGCGGGAACGAGCTCCTGCCGCGGCCTTGCTTGCTCTAGCCGCATGGTTGCTTCTTGAAGCGCCCTGATTGCCGGCCCAGCAGGGCAAGGCTGCACGTGCTGGTTCAATACAAGATGGCGGGAAACCATGAAATCAGACATGATCGATTGCTCCAATCTGGTCGATGCCTACGCACACCGAAGGTTGGACGGAAAGATGATGCGCAACTGCCTGAACTTTATCCCTGACGCTGGACGCAATAAAATTCAGAAAGTCATCATCAGCTACGTCCGCGAGCCCATCGATGTTCAAGACGCCGATAGCTTCATTTGTGTTGGGCTTCACGAGTGGAAACGAGACGATCCACTTCAGCTTCTTATGCACCTGCGCTTCAAGCTCGGGCGTCATGAGAAACTTGCGATCCCATTGTCCCTTGGGATTGGATGATCGGCGCGTCAGTTGGAAGATCCCGTCGCGAAACGCGACACCAGTCGCGCCCTGACCGACGCTTAACTGCAACTGCCGCTCGGGCATGTTGTTCATGTTGATCGCAAAGTCATCGTGGACAACGAGTCGCCATTTTCCGCCCGTCGGGCCGCCCTGCATCTGCGCGAGCAGGAACATGTTAGCCCGAATGTCCTGGTCTGAAATGCCGGAGACCTTCGCGCGAATCTGGTCCGCCGCGTTCTTTCGAATCTCTTCCAATGCGGCCTTGATCGATTCTCGATCGGCAGGGCTGGGCGGAAAGATCGGAATGTGCCTGCACCCGACGATCGGCGCATTAGGGATCGCAGGCACCATGGGAAGCGCGGGGTTAATTCCGCTTAGCTGCAGCATCGACCCATCTAACCGAAGAGGCTTCCAGTGCGGAATATAAAGGCCGATAAGGAGTAGTCCGCCGAAAAGCAACGCGAGCCATTTCTGACCCGCGTCAAGATAGAATAACGAACTCAGCAGTCCCAGCCCGAATACGACACCGGAGATCGCGGGCGCATAGAGCGCCGCTTTCACCGCGGGAGGAGCGTCCTTGAACGCCTCCTTTGTTATCTTGACAACAGAACTCTGAGAAAGCTCAAGAGCCTTCGCACCCAGGCCGGCGATTGGTTGAGGATCCATCGGCATTGGCGCCTCTCATGCGAGATTGCCGGGGCCAAATGCCTTCGGCAAGAGGTCGGACAGTTTCAAATCGATCGTCTCAGGTCCATCACATACACATCGGATCTGCGCGGCGGGTCCAAACTCGTTCATCACCTGCCGACACGCCCCGCACGGGGCGGCGGGTTGTGGTGTCGGAGTGTACACCAACAACGCACTAACAGCAAGCGACCCTTCAGCGACCGCATGAAAAACCGCGTTTCGTTCCGCACAGATGGTCAATCCGTAGGAGGCGTTCTCCACATTGCACCCCGTGTAGAGTCGTCCGTCGTTGGTCAGCAACGCCGCGCCGACGTGGAAGTGGCTGTAGGGGCAATAGGCGCGCTTGCTGGCTGCCTTGGCTGCTTCCGCCAATCGATCCCAGTCTTGTTTGGATATGGCCAAAGGGGAACTCCTTCAATCCATGAGGATACGAGGTTTGAATCGGGCGGGCACGGCGATCTCGAAGTAGTCACAAGTCGGATTCGGGGACGTTACGTCGGGCTACACGTGACACGTTCCACGCGCGCGGAAAAACCGATCGCGACGTACGCGATCGGCTCTTGGCTCACGGATTGATGAAATGCTCGCGTGCTGGAAGCGTTCGCCTCTCTTACCAACCGCTTGCGCGGTTCGGCTGAGATAATCCGCTTTCGCGGCGGCACGTCACGCGAGCGATTTGCGGACGCAGCGGTCGGCGAACTCGGCGAGGCGCGAGACCAATCGCTGCATGGGCAGGCCCATGATGGTGGTCGGGTCGCCGGTAAACTGGATGGGCCAGCCGTCGTTGATGCGCTCGCGAAGGTTGTACGCTCCGGCCTTGCCGGACCACTGGCCCGTCGCGACATAGTCGCGGATGAGGTCGTCGTGAATCTCGCCGACGTTGACGGTTGCGACGTCGACGAACATGTCGCGCTCGCCGGTGCCGGCGTCGATCAGGGCGACGCCGGTGAGGACGTCGTGCGAGCCGTTGCGGAGGGTGCGGATCGTCTGCTCTGCGTGTGCTGCGTCGCGGGGCTGCCCGATGAGGTCGCGGCCCTTTCGCACGACGGTGTCGGCGCCGACGATGACCATCTCGCCGGGGGTGTAGGACCAGTCGCCGAGGCCGCGCATGGCGGCGGCAGCTTTGAAGTAGGCGAGGGCGGCGACCCACTCGGCGGGGGTGACGCCGCCGCGGACGAGGAGACCGTCGTCGACGCCGGTCTGGGCGGCTGAATGCTCGATGCCGAACTCGGTGAGGAGCTCGCGCCGACGGGGGGACTTGCTGGCGAGCAGGACGCGCGGCATCGTGGCTGGGCGCAGCAACTGCGTGGGCTCTTGAAAGAAGTCGTCGAGTACGTCCATGCGGATGCTCAGTGTCGGCGTCATGCCATTCTCTTTCGGATTCAACCGGACGACCTTGCGTTCGGTTTCGCTGATGTGACTCATAATCCCCCCCACTTCTGAAGGAACTTTGCAAGACTCGCCCGATTGTTGGGATTCGGAGGGCGGACCTTCCGGGTGGCGATTGATCGGCAGATCAGGGTGTTTTTCATCATGCGAAACAAGCATGTTTTCACCTTCTTCTACCGGCGAGACTGGTCAAGGGTTGATCCGCAGCTTTTGCGGGTTTGTGACAGGATTCACTGCGACGAACCCCCTGTTGCTGCACATGTTCCGCACGGTTCATCAAGGTTGCGCAATCGTTCGAGGTTCTCGACGTCCTGGGGGAATGCGACTGCGGGATGCGTGCGATGGGGGCAGCGGCGATCGTGGAGGCGTATCCTCGTGGTGCTTTGCTCTTGACGTGAAGCTGAAGTGCCGCAGTAGCGGTTGGATTCGTGGATCTCGCTCAAAGCAGCGAGTTCCACGGCACCCCCCCCGCGAGGTTTCAGCGAAGCGATCGCGATCGTGAAAGGAATGCCGCGTGCAGGTTCATCTGGTGCAACTCGACATCGTGTGGGAAGACAAGGAGCAGAACTACGCGCGGGTTCGGGGATTGCTGAAAAGCGTGAAGATTGCCGCGGGTGATCTGGTTGCGTTGCCGGAGATGTTTGATACGGGGTTCTCGCTCCTGAACCCGGGGCAGACGGCGGATGGAAAATGGGACGTGACAGAGCCACAGCGCGGGCCGGGCGGCACCATGGGGAAGACTCTTGAGTTTCTGAGGCAGCTCGCCCTGGAGCTGAACGTGACGGTGCATGGCTCGCGCACGTTGGTGGATGCCGAGTCAAAGGGTCGGAACATGGCGTCGGTCGTCGGCCCGGACGGCGAGGTCCTGGTCGAGTACGCGAAGATTCACCCCTTCTCCTACGGCAAGGAAACCGAGCGGTTCGTGGGCGGCACCCAGGTTCTGACCTACCCGTGGACGCATAACGCCGGCGAGCCCGTCACGATTTGTCCTGCGATCTGCTATGACCTGCGGTTTCCGGAGTTGTTCAGGCTGGGGCTGAAGGCGGGAGCCGAGATGATCGTGATCGGCGCGAACTGGCCGGCGCCGCGGGCATACCACTGGCGGTCGCTGCTGATCGCCCGCGCGATCGAGAATCAGGCGGTGGTGGTTGGCGTAAATCGCGCGGGGAAAGATCTGGCACTGGCTTATGGCGGCGGCAGCATCGTGGTCGGGCCGAAGGGCGAAGTGCTGGGCGAGATGGATGATCGCGAGGGCGTGCTGTCGGTGGAGGTGGATGCGGGGGCGATACGGGAATGGCGCAAGACGTTCCCGGCTTGGCGGGATTTGAAGCTGTGAGGGGAGCGACGGAGCGACCGAGGGGAAGAGAGAGGGCGGAATTCAGTCCGCGCTCACGCAAACCTTAAAGCGGGCATCCTGACTCAATGGAACTTCCAGCTAAGATTTTCAAGCGTGTGTCGCGAAAACTCAATCAGCGGAGCGAGAATGTGGAGGTCAGCCGATGGACTGGGCAGCCAGGGAATGACTGGATCCAATATCTTGTGGTCGAGAGTGCAAGAAAACTGTGGATGCGGCTCTCGAAAAAGCGGGTTACCTTTGTCGACGTCGATCAGCATAAAAGACGCGATGTACTCGTGTGTTTCGAAGTTATAGCCAGCACAGCCGCTCTGGCGCAGGGCACGGCGCAGGGTGTTCTCTCCCTCATCACGAGAACGGAGATCGACAAACTGCCAGTCTGCAATACCGAACTCGTCGAAGTTCGTCGTCATTAAACTCGCGCCATTGCCTATATTCAATGGAAAATGCTTCAGTGCAACGTCCAACAGTTGGAACAACGTCTCTGACTTCTGACATTCCAGAGTTACTGTATGGATTTTGCCCATTGCTACCCCCCAGAGTATGCACCACAACCGGACTTTCCACTCTCAGTCATGCGTGCGAGCCGCGAGGGAATCTACCGCTCTTCCTACACCGGTTTGCGTGACTTGACGACGAGCCCTTCGCGCGAGCGAAGGAAGGCATCGGGTTCCAGTCGTCCTTCGCGTGCGAGAAGGGCTTGTCAAATGTCGCCGAATCACGCAGGTCTGCTTAGAGTTTTACTTTTTCGAACGCCGTGCCGTTGAATCGGTAGGGGCCGGCTTCGTGGGTGCCCAGCCAGAGCGTGCCTTGGTTGTCTTTGTAGATGGAGAAAGTCGTGACTGGTTTGCCGTCTTCAAGGACGGGGTATCTCGTGAGGGCTTTGCCGTCGTAACGCAGGACGCCTTCTGAGTAGGTGGCCATCCAGATTTCGTCGTTGTGCTTGATGATGGAGAGATAGTAGATCCAGCCGCTCGCGTCGGCGGAGACTATGTTATCGATGCCCGTTTCGCGTGTGTAGGAGATGAGGCCCGGGGTCCTGGACGCTTGATCCGGGGGAGCGATGTCGTAGCGGTGCTTTGTATTGCAGATCCAGAACTTCGCATCCTTGTCTTCGATGATGGAGCGGATGCCGAAGGAGCCGCCCGAGGGCGGGTAGGTGAGCTGCTCTTCGTAGAGCCAATCGAACGATTTGCCGTCGTAACGGCACACGCCGAGCGCGGCGGTGCCAAACCAGATGTGGCCCTTGGAGTCTTTATAAATGGTGTAGACGCCGTAGGGACTGGCCACGCCATTTGGGTTCTTGGCGTGGTAGTCGTCTTGGCGCGGGTTCTTCGGGAACTTGAGGCGGTAGAGGGTCGTGCCGTCGTAGCGGTGCGGTCCGGGGTAAAGGGAGTCACCTTTGAACCAGAGGTCGTCGGGGGCGAGTTTCCAGTCGTCGGTGTCGACGGGGGTGAGGGTGGTGAAGGTCTTGCCGTCGAACTTACTGATGCCGTCGAGGGTGGTGATAAAGATGTTGCCGGATTTATCTTCGTGGAAGTCGCGGATGCGGTTGTTCGGCAAGCCGTGCTTGGTGGTGTAGTTGGTGATGGTCTTGCCGTCGTAGCGGAACGCGCCCCGTCCGTCGCTTGCGAACCAATAATTATTGTTCTTCGCTTGGAAAATAACCCACGCACTCTTATCGAGCGCTGAAACCGTGTCGCCCGGTTCGACCGCTTGATGTTGAGCGGGCGTTTGGGCTGAGACGGGTGGAGAAGCGTCCAGGTTGCCGCAGGATGAGACGATGGACAGGGAGCTCGAGAGCAGCAGCATGTTGATGGTGATGAACTTAGATTTCATGCTGTTACTCACTGGGTAAAGCGTGTCGAAGATGAGGCCGCACGGGACGCGATCGAGAATACGCGGAGCCGGCAAAATCGTAACCACGGGCGCGGAAGTTATACCGGAAGTAACAGGCCGGTTTTGTCTCGGTTGTGTAACTCTCAGTTTATTACTCGGAAGGTAAAAAGAAAAACGCCCGTCGCACGCGGGTGCGACGGGCGTTGTAAATTCGATGAGGTCACCTCAACGTGGCGTGATTACGGGCAGGCGATGAAGAAGCACTCGGTGAAGCCGAAGAAGTCGGCGGAGTCGGTGACATGGTTGCCGTCGTAGTCGGCGTTGCCCTGGAGGAAAGCGCCGATGAAGTCGAAGAAGTCCTGGCTGGTGAGCGAGCCGTCGGAGTTGAAGTCGCAGGGGCAGGAGTCGCTGGCGGGGCCGACGCCGCAGGCGGTGCGGAGGGTGAAGGTGCCGGAGGCTCCGTTGTAGCCGGAGACGCGGATCTTGTAGTTGGTGCCTGCCGTGACGTTCAGCGTGAGGTAGGAGCGGGTGGATCCGGCGGCACAGGTGCCGGAAGCGCCGTCGTCGTTGCAGGCCCGCTGGTTCGCCGTGGTGCCGGGGCAGGCGCTATGCACGGAGATCACGGTGTCATAGCTTGCGGCCGTGCAGGTGTTGACGGTGAGGACGCCGGTGCAGGTCGCGGTATAGGAGTACCAGACATCGCGCGAGGTGCTCGAAGAGCCGCAGGTTGCGGTGCCGTCCTGGGTTGCGCCGACGGTGGTGCCGGCGAAAGTGCCGTTGCCGATGACGGTCGCGCTGGCGCAGGCGTTGTTGGCGGGACCGGAGGGTGCGCAGGAGGGGCCGGAGATCGTGATAGTGCCGGCGCCGGTCGCGCCGTTGTAGCCGCCGACGCGGATGAGGTAGGAAGCGCCGCTGGTTCCGGCGAAAGTGATGGTGGACTGCATAGAGCAGGCGTCGTCATTGCAGGCGAGCGAGGTGAGCGCGCCGCAGGAACCGGAATACACGGCGAGCACGGTGTCCCACGATGCGAGCGAGCAGGTCGAAACCGTGACAGTGCCGGTG
>Ga0163155_10006719_pt1 | contig 11054 bp, 9 predicted proteins | sample OliLakLV19SP4G1_FD_148611 | JGI IMG/M metagenome (GOLD analysis project Ga0163155, IMG submission 148611) | Freshwater microbial mat bacterial communities from Lake Vanda, McMurdo Dry Valleys, Antarctica - Oligotrophic Lake LV.19.SP4.G1 | ecosystem: Environmental > Aquatic > Freshwater > Lake >...
GCTTTAGATTACTCTGAGCGTTTTATCGATGGTTTTAATTAGATCACTAGAGTTTTCATTGAATTTTCTTGCAATTAATGGTGAAATATCACCGTATGTTGTAGAAATCTTACTTTTTAATAATTCCTTCAAATGCTTGTTTGATATTAAGCTGGGATGAGGTGATCCTTTTGGAAAATCCGCATAGAATATGGCTGGCTTTAGTGATTTCCTAAAAGCAGAGTTTGCTAAAATTGTTTGAAAAAACATTTCATCTGGGCAGTGGCTATATTTAAAAAAATTAGCAAAAACAGGATTTCTTTCAATAAATTGCATAATGTACTGAATGGCACCTTCATTTAACGCCCACCAGGTACTTCCTCCATAAGGGATATAGGAATTACCTTTTCTTGGAATTTTTCTTTTTAAAGGAAAGACCTTAGCTAAGTAAGTGATAATTTTACGAAAAAGTGGGAATCGTATACTTTGCTCAAAATAGAAATTCTCAATCCTATCGAGACTTTTACCGTTCCCAGGCATTTGAACAACGTTGATGAAATTTGAGTTAGTGTTTATTTCAAAAAAGTCGTCAATGAAGTTATTACTTCTGGTAGGGTAATCCTTCCCACTTAATAGTACAAAATAGTCAAATGAGCCAAATTTAACTGCTTCCGTAATTAGCAAGAGGGTCGCTTTAACTTGACTAAAACCACCCCAATAGACCTTAGTCCTACGAGAAAGAAAATGTACGTTTTCATGCTCTATCTTCGCGAAAGTCTTTATGTCAGAGTTATGATCAATGTGTATGAATATTTCATGCTGAGAGCTTACTAAAGCTTCGACTAAGAGTTTTAAGTGAGAGGGACTATCATGGGCAGCTATGAGAAAAGCAATTTTCATTGAGTTAGTACAAAAACTCAAAATATCGAGTCTTGTAATCTAATTCTATAATTCTGTCTTTAATTTTTTTTGCTGGATTGCCGCCAACAACCGTATGAGGTTCTGTTGACTTGGTTACAACTGATCCTGCTGCTGTGACGCTTCCTTTACCAATTATTACTCCAGGTAAAATAACCGAATTGCTTGCTATCCAAGCATCATCACATACGTTTACTCTCTTAAGTAAGTAATCGAATCCAGGTTTGTTGTATTCATGGCTTCCAGTATATATATATACGGATCTTCCAATGTTAACATTACTTCCTATATCTACACCCCCCCGAGCGTCTATAAAAACACTTTGATTAATGGCTACGTTGTTTCCAATTCGAATGTTCCATGGTTCCAAAAATGTACAATAAAGGCTAATGCTTGAGTCTTTTCCTATCCTCATCCCTCCTATCAGCCGATAAAGTACAAGACGAATTGTATGTGATGGAATTGGAGATATCAGTGAATTGACAACATACTGTCTAATCTTTGACAAACTAATGATGATCGAAAGTATATGGTTGTTCATCGCCTAAATGAAAAAGAATGAAATTGTTGTTTAAATGAATCATTTGTTAGATATAAACCTATGCAATAAAGAATGAGTAAACACGTTTGCCCTAGCAGGTTTGCAATACCAACGCCTATTAAGCCATGTTTAACAAAGGTGAGTAAAAACAGAATACTCAGAACAGAGCTACTAACACCAATCATAATTATGAGGGAAGATGCCTTCTTTATATTTAAAATAGTACCTAGAACGTAATTTGGAGCAATGATCAAAAGTGAAAGCGATGAAATTATTAAATAATTAATTCCTTCACTTGAATATTGTTTTCCAAACGCAAGAAGTATGTACTTGCCTAATATGCAAACTGCTAATATTGCTGGTATGAGCAACATATACGCACTACGAATACTTTTTGTTGCAAGTGATAGTAATCCTCCATTTTGGCTTACGCCCTCAGCCATCATTGACGAAGAGATAGATCTTGGGATAGTCATTAGTAAACTAATTATCATACTAGGCATGTAGTAATAAGCTGATATTTGAGGCCCAAGATTATTAAGAATAAGGATTGGTGTAACTATTGCGCTAAGCATACCAACCACGCTTGCAATGTAACTGCTTGAGGAAAATTTCCAAACCCTTTTTATGACAGATATCTTAATGATAGGCTTGAATTTTATATGGTAGACATGACTTATAATAAAAACACTTAAAAACATTCCGACAACAACTGCAACCAAGTATGAGTAAAAAATACCTATTGCCGCGAATGACACGAAAACTAATGGCATCACAAGCTTAGTAATAGCCACAACAACGTCGATTATCAGAATAAATTTGGTATCTCTAAATGCTATAAAGAAACTGTCCGTTATTGCATTCACCGCACTAATTGTGGAAAAGAAAACAAACAGAATCAATAAGAATGCAGACCCTCTCAAGAACATTAGCGGAGGGGAAAGCTGTGGCAATAATAGTAAAAAAATCACTGAGAATACCACAGAGCTAGAAATTATCATGAAAAAAGCTGTATCGATAAATGCTTGCTTATCTTTCTCTTTTGGAAGGTAGCTTACGGTTGCTGTATTAAATCCCATCTGAGATAAACTTGTGATTAGTACAGAAACACTTATTAATGTAGTAGCAATGCCGATTTGTTCAGATTGAAAAATTCTTGCATTCAGCATCCAGAATAAGAATCCAAAAACCGCTAATACTAACTGACTTGAGATCAGATAGATAGTATTTCTATACAATGAGTCTTCATGAATTTTTCGCCCGAGTGAATGTGAAAAAATAAAAAGTGAACTTAAAGATTTATTCATTGATGAGTGAAACTGAACTAACTATTTATTTCGCGAAGCAAGTGATCATTATCTAGGCTGATTTATTTGATTCACTCTTGAGATTGAAAACATTTTAAAATACTTCTGTAGAAGTTTAGTATCTTACACGACTGTAACAAGTAGAGCCAGAGTGGGTTTGATGAATAGTAGTGAAATCAATGTGCTTGACTATTTTAGTATATCAAATCTGCTAAGGAATAGATTTAACCCCACTTATTCCTCGCATCACTAAGTATCCACTGACAGAGACTAAAATCCTTTAAGTGCTCCACCAATCACGTCAAACTCTGGCACTGTAATGACCATAATAGCAATGTCTAAGTCAACCATTAGTCCGTTGACTGAAGTGTTTTGCACGCTTTCGTAGCTGGGTTCACTAATTTCAAGTGCGCATCCTCAGACTCCCCTCACATCCCCCTCAATTGTGTTATAGGACATTATTTGGTATAATGGCTGTTCGTGATTATCCTTCTCTTTCTCCTCAATATCTTGTTTATCCTCCATGGTCTGTCTACTCTGTTTTGGTTGCTTTTTGCTTGGCAAGATAATGATCAAATTTCCAAAGAAAAAACGCCTCATACCTTTGCCCCACCCCAGCTGTCTTTCACGGCTCTCTTGCCTGCTCGACATGAGACCAACGTAATTAGAGATACTCTCTTGTCCATCGCTCAGATCGACTATCCGCGGCATCTCACCGAGGTTCTGGTGATCTGTAAGAGTGATGACCAAGAGACCATTGCGGCAGCGCAGGCAGTGATCAATGAGTACAACCTGATCCAGTGCCGGGTGATTACGTTTGATGACACGCCGATCAACAAGCCGCATGCCCTAAACCTTGGCTTGCGCCATGCCCGGAACGAGGTGATCGGTGTCTTTGATGCTGAAGACCAGCCACACACCCGCATCTATCAGATCGTGAATACCTTAATGACGCAGCGTCACTTGGATATTCTGCAGTCTGGCGTTCAGTTGATGAACCATCGTTCACACTGGTTCTCTACGCTCAATGTGCTGGAGTATTTTTTCTGGTTTAAATCCACCATGCACTACTTTGCCAAGAAAAAAGTGATTCCACTGGGTGGAAACACAGTCTTTTTCCGTAAACAGCTCCTTGCCAGCATAGGTGGGTGGGATGAGAACTGTTTGACTGAGGATGCTGATGTAGGGATTCGGCTCAGCGCGCTGGGTGCCAAGATTGGGGTGACGTATGACGAAGCCACTGTCACACGCGAAGAAACGCCGAGCTCGATCTCACACTTCATTAAACAACGGACGCGCTGGAACCAAGGGTTCTTAGAGATCTTTACCAAAGGTGACTGGCTGAAGTTAGCCACCTTCTCACAAAAAGCGCTCTCTGCCTATATTTTGTTGACGCCGTATATTCAGCTGCTCTTCTTTCTGTTCTTACTTATTTCGCTGTTCATGATGTTCACCACTGTCCTGCCGATCGCTATTGTTCTTTTTATGATGATTCCGTTAATGCTTGTGGTCTTACAACTGATCGTGTTTATGATTGGTTTGTACTTATTTTGCAAGGCGTACCAAGAACCCTTTATGATTTGGTACCCACTCAAAATTATCCTGACCTTTTTACCGTACCAATGTTTGTTGGGTGTGAGTAGTTTGCGTGCGCTGTACAGAACTTTTCGGCGCAATACTGGCTGGGAAAAAACCGCACACTTCAATGCTCACAGAGATTCGGCAAAGCGCATTGAAATCAAGGAGCTTGGTGCTGAAGCGTAAACACGTTCACTTCATTCGTTATCAGATTGCTCAATACTCAGAGATTGTATTGGTGTTTGTTTTGATGATCTTTTCTGTGGTGACCCACGGCGTCAACATGTTTTCGTTTCCCTACTTTGAGAATGACGAAGCCACCTACTTTAGCCAAGCCCTCAGCTTTTCACAAGACGGCAAGTTAGCTCCATATACTTACTGGTATGACCACGCGCCTTTTGGTTGGATCTTTACGTCTTTGTGGCTGAGCATTACTGGTGGTGCATTTACATTTGGCTTTTCGCTGTACTCAGCACGAGTGTTCATGTTCATCACCCATCTTGTGTCAACTGTATTGCTTTACACCCTTACCAAAAAAATTACACGCTCAAAAGTTGCTGCGGCCATTGCAGTCTTGTTCTTCTCAATCTCGCCACTGGCTGTGTACTTTCAGCGACGGATGCTACTGGATAACTTGATGATTCTTTGGGTGTTACTCAGTCTCAATCTGATCTACTACGCCAAGCAGCGGCTGTGGTACTTTATGGCCAGTGCGGTCGTTTTTGCTTTTGCTGTGCTGACCAAAGAGAATGCCATCTTTTTCTTGCCGGTGCTGGTGCTCTTGGTTGGCGTACACTCCCACCGCCAACAGCGAGGTTTTGCTGTGCTGACTTGGCTGGCAATCACGGTCATGGTCATTGGTGCCTATCCTATCTACGCTCTGCTCAAAGGCGAGCTCTTCCCTGCCGGTTCTTGGCTGGGAAAACTGATTGGTGAGTCAGGGGAACACGTCAGTTTAATAGGGACGCTGCTCCAACAGACCAGTCGTGGTTCTGGGCTACCATTTTGGGATACTCGCAGTGAGATTTTCATCAACTTTAAGTACTGGATCGGTCACGATTCCTGGTTAGTGTTTGGCGGAGCTGCAGCGTTGCTTTTTCATCTAGTTCTTGCGCTCAAGCATCGTGCAAGTCGGGTGATGATCTGGTTAACTCTGCCGATGTTGATATTCTTACTGCGCGGTGGCTTAGTCATTAACTTTTATGTCATTCCACTGATTCCCTTCTGGTGCATGGCGATTGGTGGGGCGATCTCCGTCTTTTATCAGCTGTTGAAGAGACTGCACTTCTTGGTTGGGGTAACTGGTATTATCCTGTTTTTGTCGATTGTTGGCCAATACTACTGGTTCCATCAGGGTGTGCGGAACATGTTCCAGAGTAACGAGGCAAGTTCTCAGGTGAAGGCAGTTGAGTGGGTGAAAGCCAATCTGCCGGCTGATGCTGTGGTAGTCATGGACTACGGAATGATTGATTTAATGAACAGTCGTTTTCCGGGTGATCCTGATTTTGTGAACGCTGACTGGTACTGGAAAGTGGACTTCGACCCTGACATTCGCCAGAAGAAATTACAGAATGATCCACAAAACATTCAGTACTTGCTGGTCACTCAGCAAATGTACAAAGACACTGATAGCTATAAATCCAGTAACCCTTTGACTCAACTGGCTTTGGCAAAAAGCACTCAGCTTCAGTATTTTGGTCCACCATATGCAGCAAAAGATACTTTGGGTGAGTTCGTCCAAAACTACCCCAATGGTGACTGGGTGGCTCTCTATAAACAAAATACCTTAGATGATGTCTTGAACTTGAGTTGGAACTCGTTTGTTCAACAGTTTGTGAAGAGCGATGGTCAAGTTGTTGATGATGATTTCGGACAGACCAGCAGCAGGAACCTTGGGTACACCCTCCTTCGTGCTGCGCTCAGTAACGATCAACTGACCTTTGATCGTGTCTTGAACTGGACGTTAACGAATCAACAAGATCCACTCACTGGAGTGTTTTATGCGCAGACGCAGTCACTAGATAATGTGGTCACGGTAGTCAACCCTGCCTCATCAAGTGAAGCTGATCAATTCATTGCGTACGCACTGTTGGTGGCAGATGACAACTGGCCAAGCTCCAACTACGACGTTACAGCCAAGCAAGTGGCGGACAGTATTTGGCTATCCGAAACCATTACACTGCAGGGAAATCAATACCTCGTGGCTGGAACTTGGTCGGCGCAGTCAGGCCGGAAGCGTTACGTCACCAGCCCTGCTAGCTTTATGCCCCACCTCTATACTCGCCTTGCGGAGCTCACTGCTGATGATAAATGGATCAGACTTCGTGATCAAATGTACAGCGTTGTAGAAACGTGCAGTCTTACGCCAGCCGGTAATTACTTGCCACCAGATTGGTGTGACGTGAATGCCAGAGGAGAGGTGCTCTCAGAGTCGGAAATTGGGGCTGAAAGTCCTGTTTACGGTTACGAAGCCTTCCGGACGCTCTGGAACATCGGCATTGCTGCCCGGGTTGATGGCGATCTCAGAGCGCACACATACTTGGACAACTTGACCATTTTCGCACAAGATTGGGCTGCAAAAAAGCGCATTTACACCAGGTATGCACGGAACGAGTTTCCACTCAAAGAAGAATCATCTTTAGATAACAATGTCGCAATGTTGGCCTACTTTGTCGGTCGAGATGAGTTGGGGTCTGCGAAAGAACTCTACGACGCAGAGATCTCGCCAAACTTCCGCCAGAAACAAGCGTTGTATGGATGGGGTGATCTTGATGCTCCACTGCAACAGCACTGGGCATGGTTAAATACTTGGTTATATCGAGCGAGTAGGTAAACAATAGGCTTGTAGCACTTGTAGCTGTGGGGCTGTGCCGGTTGTTACTGGGTCCACTCGCAGCGGATAGTCACCCCACCAAGGTCCGGCGCTCCATAAAATAACGCCAACAATCTCTGGTTTTGTCACCAAGTTTGCCAAGTAGGTATCTAAGACAGCCACAGACTTTTTGTCTGCAGGTGTCCCAATTTCTGTTAGGATTCCTTGAGCATTTCGTTCGGCCAGCCACCCAATAAATGGTTGAAGGTCGGCGATGGCTTGTTGGGACGTTTTCTCGACATCTGTGAACTGTTGTGTATACCTGCCGCTGTAGTCTTCATCGAAGTACTGATGCGCGGCGTAGATCAGTGCGTTTGATGGATCAACGATGTTGAGCTCAGCGTTCTCTTCTGGCCAACGATTGGGATGTTGCCAGTCATATCCAGGCACTAAGATGGGTGTTTCTGAATCGACGGTTCGTATTTGGGTCACTGTGGATTGAACGATCTTTGCCCAGCCAGTACCACCCTCTGGTAGATCATGAGGTTCATTCATCAGTTCGTAACCAAAAATTGCTGGCTCATCCTTAAACTCTAGAGCGAGCTTCTTCCAGACATCACTCAGCTGTCTGGCGTTTGCCACGGTCAGCGGCTCGTTGTAGTAGCGACCATAGTTGTGGAGGTCCAGAATCACCAGTTGGTTATGTTCTTTCGCCGAAGCGACCATCGATTTCAGCCCGGCAAGGTTCTCTGTAGAGAGTTCGCCGAAGGCCTGTGATTGAATGCGTTCCCAGCGAAACGGAATTCTGATAATTCTTTGGTCATGCTGCGCAAAGTAGGCATTCTGTGCCGAGTCTGTAGCGTAGAGATAGTCGGTATTGAGCTGTCCAGGCAGATTTTTCTCACCAAACTCTGCCCCGCTCAGATTCACTCCACACAACTTTGGAAAAAGAGTTTGTTCAGTTCCTATCGGTCTTTTGGTGGTGGTTTTGGATGAGATCGACATGTACGAAATTACGGCAACGCTTGCGCCAAGGAGAAGAAGAAAAAGAAGTTTGGTCTGCATAGCTTTGTAGGTTGAGTATATGTCAAAACATCTTCAAGTGAACAGAGTCCTATCTTGAAGATGTTCTTCTCAATTCGTTTAGATTTAGACCATGGATTTGCTGCGCATGGCTAGGTAGCCACCCACTGAAATCAGTCCAGTCAATGCTCCGCCAATGAGACCAAACTCTGGAACGGTGATGTCGATGACAGCGATGTCTAAGTCCACGATTGGGCCATTCACGACGGTGTTTTGAACGACTTCACTACTTGTGCCACTTCCCTCACCGGTTGAAGCAGTTGCTGTAGCGGTGTCACCGGCTTTACACTCCACTTGAGTGAATGTTTTGGCGTAGTTCCCACTTCCATCGATGATCGCTAATTTAGTCGTCGCTCCACAGGTGACGTTGACACTGCCACCGTTGACTGGTGAGCCTTCGTTGTTGTAAACGGTACCGCTGATCCATGTTTCGCGGATCATTTGTGCAGAAGCCTGAGTGGTGCTGAGTGCTAACCCAACCACACCAAGAGCAAAGCCAAGAATAAATTTAGATGCCGTCATACACTCTCCTTGCCAGTTTTCTGGCGAGTTTGGATGATGATGGGGGCAGCCATTCTCCAATATATAAAAAAGTAGCTCATAAACAGGATCATGCCCAGATATGTATGGAACAGTTTCGCTGCAATTTCAGGGCTGAGCCAAACACCCGAAAGTATAATTACGTATACTCTAAGGATATTAAGGGTAAACATCCCAATAATCAATGGTATGAATAACAATAGATACTGTTTGACCAGAATCCGTTCACGTTCTACACATCCAATAAGCACGTACAAGGTGGTGATCAAAAAGAGTGACTCAATGCCTGAGCAGTACTCACCGATTGTTACCGCAAACTGTGGAAGCTGAATTGTCAAAGGTGGGACGATCACAATATTTGGGAAACTGAAGTGAAGTAAGTATGCCACTGCCACCAGAACAATCTTACTGAGATACGGCCAAAGCAGAAAAATCCAACCAAATAAAAAATAAAAAATTGCGCCGAGAATAGCACTCAGCACTACTTCTTTCCAGAATTTGTTGGCAAGAGTTTTGAAAAAGTGGATTCCAAATACTGCTAAGGTGATGAAAAGACCTGACAGCAACAGTCCTGCATGAGCAGCGCCTGCCAGCGCAGGCGCCTGGGCAAAGTTCTTGTATGCCAAGAGCTGATTTGCGAAGAAAAAGAATGCGGCGAGTGAAGCAACTGAGAGGCCGAAAAAGAAAAGATTACGCTTTTGCCACTTCTCCACAGAGAAAGACAAGATACCGTCTTTGGTAAGCAGTAAGAACGTGGCGAGTGCAAAGAGTAAAGATTTGCCGGCACTTCCGTAGATTGAAAAGTAAAACGGGAAAAGCAGTTTTCTGGTCGCAATGATCCAGGAGCCGCTTATTCCAGAAATAAAGACAAACGCTACTACAAAGAGTAATACGCGTTGAACGATAGGTCTTTTGAAGAAAGTGAGCATGATCTGAGTGGCGTACTTATCTAGATCATACCACCTCATTCGCACATTCTTGATGTGGTTATTTCAGATCTAGAAAACTTGGTATAATACCCTCCTGACTGCCAGAGTAACTCAGTTGGTAGAGTAGCGGTATCGTAAACCGCAAGTCGCGGGTTCGACTCCCGCCTCTGGCTCAATACTTTCATAAGATTTGTGTAAGCGTTCTGATGAAAATGTAGCTCTTTGATCTCAAACGCTGTAGAATGATAAACGTGAACGACTACTCTCCTCAATATCAACGCTCCACAAGACTTGTAACTTCTAGAAAAGTGAAACAGGAACAAACGTCCGTGCTTCGGCAGACAATCCTGATTGGGTTGGCTGGTGTGGCTTTGATGGTGGTCAGCTTTGTGGTGATTATTGGATTCATTCGCTTTATTGGTGGTGGAGCAAGTACCACAACCACTGAGCAAGATGGACTTCCCCCGCAAATTCCGCAGTTCTCTGCCCCAGCAGTAGCAACTTCAAGTGCCTCGATTACCTTAACTGGATTTACCACCCCAAAAGCGAAAGTCTACTTACTGCTCAACGGTTCTGAATCAGAAGTTGTTGATGCGGATGACTCTGGCAACTTTTCGATTGACGTCAATCTCGAACAAGGTGAAAACAGCTTTGCCGCATATGCCAAAAATGGTGAACTAGAATCAGAAGTGAGTCAGCGATTTGTCACCATCTTTGATAATCAAAAACCAGAAATTGAAGTGACTGAGCCCACTGAAGGTCAAGCCATTCAAGGCAAGAAAAGTCAGAACGTGACCGTCAAAGGAAAAACCAAGCCGGGCGCTAAAGTGTACTTAAATGACCGTCTTGTCTTTCTTGGTGAGGATGGAACATTTGACACCACGCACCGACTCGAAAACGGCAGCAATAATCTTTCATTTAAAGTGATCGACATGGCAGGTAACGAGACCGAAAAAACTATTGCCGTCACTTTTCAAGAGTAAGTACACCCCACACAAGTAGCACAAGCCACACAAATGGGAACGTCACGCTGGCGTTAAATAACCCGTGAGCTAAAACTGCCAACAGTGCGATCCACAGATACGATCGATTTGTGTTGATACTCCACCTGAGTAACTGGATCAATGTTGCAACCACAAGTACTACTCCAACTACTCCACTTCCCACAAGCACGGCAACTATCCAGTTATCAGATACCTTGGCATGACTGGTAGTCCCTGAATACTCAGAAGGCGTTTGAAGTGGTGGCACAAAGAGACCTTCACCGATGATGAGTGTCGATACGCTGTTCAGGTTGGAAAAAGACTGCTGTGCAGTAACTGCGCGAGCAGTAATCGTGGATGTTCTGCCCAGCTTCACTCCCTCAC
>Ga0163155_10006720_pt1 | contig 11054 bp, 7 predicted proteins | sample OliLakLV19SP4G1_FD_148611 | JGI IMG/M metagenome (GOLD analysis project Ga0163155, IMG submission 148611) | Freshwater microbial mat bacterial communities from Lake Vanda, McMurdo Dry Valleys, Antarctica - Oligotrophic Lake LV.19.SP4.G1 | ecosystem: Environmental > Aquatic > Freshwater > Lake >...
GTAGATACTGTAGCTCCTGGTTTGGGCCTTACACTATACACCGATGCCAATGTTTGTCCCGTTCGATTTTGAAGATAATCTAGATAAATTTGCTTTCTTCTTGCCTTTGGGCTTCTTTCCAAACTTGTTAATTTAGGTAATTGATCGTGAACCAGTGTGGCTATAATGTGGGCGAAATTTTTGCTCTCTTCATAATCATATTTTGCTCCTAACGGTACAAATATGTGCATACCTGATGAACCTGAAGTTTTGCAATAAGCCTCTGCTCCGGCCTTATCGAGCATTTCTTTTACAACCAACGCAGCTTCAATTACTTCCTCAAAAGTATTTTCACCCGGATCAAGATCAATTACTGTAAAGTCGGGATTTTCAAGCGAACCAATCCGAGAATTCCATGGGTTTATCTCTATACAACCCAAATTGCTCATATATATAAGTGTAGCTTCATTTTGGCACACCAGATAGTTTATATTTTTATTGGTAGATTCAGAAAATATTTCTTGCGATTCTATCCAGTTGGGCAGGTTTTCGCCCATATCTTTTTGGAAAAAATTATCTTCTAATATCCCGTTTGGATGTCGGTTTAAAGATTCTGGCCTATCTTTCAAATAAGGCAATATCCATTTTGAAATTCTATGGTAGTAGTTAATCAAATTGCCTTTTGTATATTTTTCGTCTGGCCAATATATTTTATCGAGATGAGTGAGCTTTAATTTATGCCCCTCAATTACTTCCTCTGTGTTTACTATCCCTTCATAATCAGGAAATTCTAAAGCTGTTACCAAATTATCTTTTTCCATAGGTTTAATAATTTTTTCATTCGGCTCATTGTCGAATGGCTTTTCTACTTCTTTTTGTACTTGTTTTGCTTCTTTATCAGGCCTTAGCCCAAGAAATATAGGATGCCGCATATTGCCTTCGTCTGTCCATTCAGTAAAAGCAATTTCGCAAACCAATTCGGGTTTTACCCAAGTAGGTTTTTCATTCGTTTTTATTTTCGAATCAAAAGGCGATGAATTTTGAATCAACGGCTTCATAAGTTCCATCAATTCTGATAATGAATTTTCAGTAAATCCGCTACCAGAATGCCCTACAGATATTAGTTTACCACCTTTATATACACCTAAAATTATGGCTCCAAAATTATTTCTACTGCCACGAGGGGCTGTAAACCCACAAATAATGGCTTCTTGCCTTTTTACTATTTTAATTTTAAGCCACTCTGTTGCCCGTACACCTATACGATAGGGGCTATCAATTTTCTTTGCCATAATGCCTTCTAAGCCATTTTTCTTAGCTAGTTCAAAAAACATTTTTCCTTCCGCTTCTATATGGTCGGTGTATTTTATATGAGGCAAACTTGGCAGCATCTCTTTAAGAATTTTTTTTCTATCAAGTAATGGCAAGCCTGTAACATCAAATCCATTTAGGTGAATAATGTCAAAAACATAAAAGTATAAATTAGGGCTGGGAGCCTCTTCATATTGTTGTAATAACTGGAAACTCGTAACGCCCTCTTCATTTAGAATCACTACTTCTCCATCCAGCACTACATTGTGTTTAATGCTTTTTAGCTCAGCTACAATAGGGGCAAATTTATGGTTAAACGAAAGCCCATTGCGGGAATAGAGTTCTACCTCTCCATTTTGAACTTCAGCCACCGCACGATACCCGTCAAGTTTTATCTCAAAAATAAAATCTTTAGAGTCGAATGGTTCTTCCTTTACCTTAGCCAACATTGGCTCCACTTTATGTGGCATTGTTGCACTACCCGAAATTGAGCTACTATTTTCTATTTTTAGCGAACTTCCTTGGAATGAGTTCCGTTTGGCCTTTTTTTTTAGAATTTTAGAATCTGCTGATACATGATCTTCACTATTATAATCATCATCCCAAGCGTATTCATCTTTATGTTTTATAAGCAGCCAAGCATTATCTTTTGGAGAATCGCTATTTTTTATCTTCACAAGGGCAAACTCACCATTTAGCTTATTGCCTTGCAATACAAATTTCAAGCTTCCCTGTTCCAATTGAGCGAGCATTATTTTTTCGCTTTCGTTTCTATCTGTAGTTTCAAGCGAGTGAAAAGTGCCTTCGTCCCAAATTTCTACAATTCCAGCTCCATAATTACCTTCTGGTATTGTGCCTTCAAAAGTTCTGTATTCAAAAGGATGATCTTCCACAAACATTGCCAGACGTTTGTCGTGCGGATTTAATGAGGGCCCTTTCGGTACAGCCCAGCTTTTTAGTACTCCTTCCATTTCTAATCGAAAATCATAATGAAGATTAGTTGCATCGTGACGCTGAATCACGAATTTCAAACCACCACTATTATCACTTTTCGATGATGATGGCTCGCTTGTATGCTTAAAATTTCTTTTCTCGATATATTTTTCTAGTGCCATTGAAATTATATTGAGATTAGGAAGCTTTTTTGAGCTCTAGACTTGCCTTGAGTTGTGCCATCAAATCTTTGGCAGCCGTAGGGGTAACATCCATTTTCACTATTTTGGTATCTTTTCCCTGTGCTTTGGCTTCAATTACTTTAAGCAATTCTTCAGAATAAGTATCTTTATATTGCGAGATATCAAATGGCTGGGTAAGTTGATCGATAAGGGAAAGTGCCATTTTCATCTCCGCATCTTTAATTTCTTTAGTTGCTGGAAGTGCTAGCTCGGTGGTTTCTCTGATTTCTTGCGAAAATCTTATTTTATTAAGTACCAACACTTCATTCATAGGCTTAATGATGCAAAGGGCTTCTTTATTTCTTAGCACATAGCTCGCTACACCTACTTTTTTAGATTCTTTTAATGCTTCTCGGAGCAAAGTATATGCTCTAACACCTGATTTATCAGGCTCCAGATAATAAGGAGTTTCAAAATAGATGGAGTCAATTTCATCTTCCATCACAAATTCTAATATTTCAATTGTTTTGGTTTTCTTAGCATTGGCTTGTTCAAAATCTTCATCTTCAAGAATGATGTATTCATCTTCGTATTTGTAGCCTTTTACTATATCATTCCATTCAACTACGTTTCCTGTTTTTTCATTTACCCTTTGAAACTTAATATTAGAATGATCTTTGTTATCAAGCATATCAAGATCTAGCTTGCTATCGAGGGTGGCACTGTATAATTTTATAGGGATATTCACCAAGCCAAATCCTATTGCACCTGTCCAGATAGTTTTCATAAATATTTAGATTTATAATATCTTCATAAATTCTATGCCGCTGTGGATGAAATGACTAAATGGGCTATCATTTTACACTAATTTGCCTTATGGAAATGATATGAATTTCAGTTGAGCATTTTTTCTACATTGTGTGGTAAATTGGGAGGTTTTTATATGAAAATATTAAGGAATTCCCCCACTTTTTACCACTACGCACAATATCTTAACAGCTTTGTGCTTTATTTGGCGTTTTTCACACTTATTCCAAAGTTAAAACTTTGGAAAATGCTCAGTCTTCATGAAAATATAGTTTTATTTTTGCAGCTACGTTTTGCATCTCATGCCTAAAATTTATTTCTATTCACTTATTCTTGTTACAATCATTGCCTGCCATCCGGAAGACAACCGAAATATGGCCAAGTTTCGTGAAGAGATGGAAAGCCGCAAATTGCAACGCGTTACCGAAGGGCAATTGATAGAATATGCCACCCGAATTGGCAAAGTGTTGTTAGACACAAATTCCAAAATCTCAAATACTGAATTTTTTCGAAAAGTGGATTCTGCTTATGGAATCGCACTCAAATATTATCAGTTACACGAAATTCCATTAAAAACTAAACTAGCTGAAATATCAGATGCTTATATTTACAATCAGCAGAATGGTATAGTTTCAGAAGATAATTTGCAAAAGCAAGGCGATTCAGTATTAATTTATACCCGACCTGTGCTCACAAACAATTCATTGACAGGCATTTATACTGCTATTATTCAAAAGAAAAAATTAATCAAAAAGTATTCAGACAAAACTGTCGCATTCGAATTTTAACACCATACCATGAACTATTCAATATTAATAAAATCACTTTGGATTGCTTTTTTAGCTCTTATTTTTTCCATCGTTTTATACATTTTGTCAGTTAATTACGATGTATTGGGATTGTTTGGCTCAATGCCAAGCTTGGAAGTATTGGAAAATCCTGAAAGCGAAGTGGCTTCGGAATTGGTATCGTCCGATGGGGTAACAATTGGCAAATATTTCAGGGAAAACCGCACTCCGGTAGAATACGAACGCATTTCTCCCAACTTAATCAAAGCCTTATTGGCTACGGAAGACATAAGATTTGAAGAGCATTCGGGTATCGACATGAAAGGCATATTAGCCATTGCTTTTTATTTGGCAAGGGGCGACAACAGAGGCTCAAGCACCATTTCGCAGCAGTTGGCAAAGAATCTTTTCAGCACACGATCAGAAAAATACGAGGGCTATCTTTCCAAAAATTCATTGATGCGAAAAGTAATTATAAAAACCAAAGAATGGATTACTGCCATAAAAATAGAACGAGCTTATACAAAGAAAGAAATCATTACCATGTATTTAAACACTGTAGATTTTGGTAGTAATGCTTTCGGCATAAAAGTAGCAGCCCAAACATTTTTTAGTACTTCGCCCGATAGCCTTACCATTCCGCAATCGGCAATTTTGGTGGGCGTGTTGAAAGCCCCCTCACTTTATAGTCCGTTTTACAATCCGCAACGTGCATTGGCTCGAAGAAACACGGTGCTTGAGCAAATGGAGAAATACAGGTATTTAAAACCTGATGAATTAGCCGTTTTCAAGGCCCAAGCTCTTGATTTGAAATATAATGTAGAAAACCACAATCAAGGCATTGCTACCTATTTCAGAACCGTGGTAAATAATTATCTATTGCATTGGTGCAAAGAAAGGGGCTACAATTTGTATTCTGATGGATTGAAAATTTATACCACCATCGATTCGAAAATGCAGATGTATGCTGAGAAAGCCATTGAAAAGCACATGAAATTTATCCAAAAGCAATTTTTCAATCATTGGTCGGGAAGAAACCCTTGGGTAGATGAAAACTTTAAAGAAATAACAGGATTTATAGAGTCGGAAACACAGCGAACCGATACATATCGGTATTTGAAATCAAGATTTAACGAAAATCAAGACTCTATCAATTATTATCTCAATCTTAAAAAACCAATGAAGGTCTTTTCTTGGAAGGGAGATAAGGATACTACATTTAGTTCTGTAGATTCTATACGCTATTATAAAAAATTCTTAAATGCAGGTTTGCTTTCTGTAGAGCCTGAAACCGGGCATATCAAAGCTTGGGTGGGCGGCATCAGCCATAAATATTTCAAGTTTGATCACGTGAAGCAAAGCAAGCGCCAGCCCGGTTCTACTTTCAAACCTTTCATATACGCTGCTGCTATGGACAATGGCTATTCGCCTTGTTTCAAAGTGAAAGATGAACCCGTTTCATTTTACGATGAGTATTCCGGCACTACTTATACGCCTCAAAATTCTGATGGTCCGTCAACAGGCGAAACCTTGACATTGCGACAGGCCTTGGCAAAATCTATCAACACGGTAGCGGCATATCTTATAAAGAAACTGACCCCACAAACGATAGTCGATTATGCACGAAAATTAGGTATTAAAGGCGATTTGCAGGCTGTACCAGCACTTACTTATGGGGTTGCAGATGTGTCTATTTACGAATTGGTGGGGGCTTTCAGCACCTTTGCCAACAGAGGCATTCACACCGATCCAGTTTTTATTATGCGTATTGAAGATAAAAATGGCAATATTTTGGAAGAAATAGTGCCTAAAAGAGAAGAAGTATTGAATGAAGAAACGGCTTACACAATGCTTTATATGTTGAAAGGAGCAACTGAAGAGAAAGGCGGTACGGCACTCGGACTACGAAGATACCAAAACCTATGGGGCAATGGCAATGAAATTGGAGGCAAAACAGGCACCACACAAAATTTTTCAGATGGCTGGTTTGTAGGCGTAAATCAAAATTTGGTAACAGCCGTGTGGGTAGGTGGTGATAACCGCAGTATTCACTTTCGTGATTGGGAATTTGGGCAAGGAGCAAAATTGGCTTTGCCTATTTTCGGCTATTATATGGACGATATCTATGGCGACCCCAACGCCAGCATTAAGAAATCACCATTTAAAAAGCCAGCACGTTATTCAATTCAATTAGATTGTAAAAAATTCAACAATTCACAGGTGGTTGATACGGATTCATCGAGTGCAAATCCAAAAATTTACAAGCCCCAAAATAATTTGGATGGAATATGATGGAATGGTAGAATCAATGTTAAAATTACAATTTTAAAGATAGATGGCTTGATTAAAAGAACTTCATTTCAAATTGCCAAATATCCATTTTTATTTTCCAAGGCTTATTGCATTGGAAAAATATTAACCCTTATTTCCAATCAACTATGTTTAGCAATTCCACTTCATTTTTAACTTTTCTATTACCGCTTATTATTTTAGTTTCTTGTTCAGGGTTGAGAACTCGGCCCAATATTGAAGGTGCAAAACCTAAAAATACCAAAACACAACATGGTAAAGTTGCAACCAATTATTCTGTAGCTTCCAATGAAAATTCTCCATCATACTCTGAGATTCAAAGCACTTTTCCAAATGACAATTTACAGAGACCAAACAAATCTTTACCTAAGAATGAGGCAGACCCGATAGAATTAAATCAGATAGTAAAAACACAAAAGGAAATAGACCATTCATATCCCGTTCCAAATACGCAACTAGGGGTAGACTCTTCTTCAACAGATGAAGAGCCCAAAAAACCAACCCATTGGTCTAGTATTGCAGCTTCAGTGCTTGCTAGCTTAGGGTTTTTATCTCTTTTTACATTTAGCCTGTTGGGATTATTAGCCTCATTATTTAGTATTCTTGCCATCATTTTCGGTGCTGTCGGATGGTCAAAATCGGGGAAAAACAAAAAATTCAAAAACAATGGATTAGCAATAGCGGGTTTGTTTTTGGGTTTGTTTTCGTTGCTGTTGGTAAATTTTTTAGTCATCTTACTAATATTATTCTTTTTGTCTTGGTCTTCACAATAAAATCTACTAAATGATCACTTATGATTCGATATAGAACTTATGGCAATTAGTATTAAGGAAATATTGCCAAAATTGCCTTTACATCCCGGTATATATAAATATTTTAATAAAGCAGACGAACTGATATATGTTGGCAAAGCAAAAAATATCAAGAAGCGGGTAACTAGCTATTTTTCCAAAATTCATGCCGATAGTAAAACCCGCTCGCTCGTAAATCAGATTGAGAAAATTGAGTTTATAGTAGTAAACTCTGAATCTGATGCCCTTTTATTGGAAAATAATCTGATAAAAACATATCAGCCCAAATACAATATTTTGTTGAGGGATGACAAAACGTATCCATACATCCTCATCACCAAAGATAGATTTCCAAAAATATATTCTACAAGAAAGCTAATACTTGAAAAAGGCGAACATTTCGGGCCTTTTTCAAGTGTGGGAGCTATGCACACAGTACTTAATCTGATTAAGAAACTGCTCACGATTCGCAATTGCGATTTGAATCTTTCAGAGAAGAATATTGAAAAACAAAAATTCAAAAAATGCCTCGAATTTCACTTGGGCAATTGCAAAGCCCCATGCGAAGCTTTACAGACTGAAGCAGATTATGTGAATGATATTGAGCAAGCTAGAGTAATTTTAAATGGCGATTTGGGGGTGGTGAAGCGTTATTTTTCTACTCAAATGAAACAAGCTTCAGAAAAGCTCGACTTTGAGAAAGCCCAAAAAGCCAAATGGAAGCTTGAGCTACTTGAAAAATACCAAAGCACATCGCTTATATTCAATACCAATCTGAAAGACCAACACGTGATTACTTTTAAAAGTTATGAGCGTGACTGCTATATAAATGTGCTAAAAATTGCTTTTGGTAGAATAGTACAATTAAAAACGCTTGATTTTCAACGCCTAGCAGATGAAACTGATGAAGAAATATTTGCTACCGCTTTTGTGCAATTGGTTGATGAATGGCAGCTCAGAAAGCAAAACATCATTTCGAATCTGAAAATTGAGCTGGGTGAATTGGAAGTAAAACTGAGCATTCCACAAATAGGCGAGAAAAAGGCTTTGATTGAGCTTTCGCTTAAAAATATTGAGTTTTACAGGAAAAACAATACGCAAGAAGAGCCAAAAGAAAGCTCGGAAATGAGAATTTTGGAACAAATGAAGAAGGATTTGAATCTCAAAGATTTGCCAACCCATATCGAATGTTTCGACAATTCAAATATAAGTGGCACTACGCCAGTGGCTGCAATGGTGTGTTTTAAAAATGGCAAGCCTTCGAAAAAAGACTGGCGACATTACAATATCAAAACCGTAGTAGGGCCAAACGATTTTGCCAGTATGGAAGAGATTATTTTCAGGCGATATTCAAGATTAGTAGCCGAAAACCAACCATTACCCAATTTAATAATTATAGATGGGGGCAAAGGGCAATTGGCTTCGGCCATCAAATCGCTTCAAAAGCTGCAATTGTACGGACAAATACCAATAGTTTCAATTGCGAAAAGGCTAGAAGAAATTTATACTCCCAATGATGATTTGCCTTTATTATTGAGCAAAAAATCGGAAACACTCAGGCTTATTCAGAAAATAAGAGATGAAGTTCACCGATTCGGTATTACTTTCCACCGCAACAAGCGAGATACTATTAAAGACAAGGTTAAAAAAGTGAAATAAGATTTTTCAGCCAGATCTAGAATGTAAGCAAATCACAGACGAACGATTGGCTGGCGGCAACTGAATAACGCGTACTATTTCCACCGCACTATTAAAATATACACAGTTGCCAGCCATATCTCGAAAGCTTAAGGGACACATTGGTTTTGAGCAATAGCTATCTGATCCCACTCTTCACAAAATCGAAAGTGCCAATTGCCAATACTTCAAGAGATAGTTTAAATGCTACTCAATTTTTACCTAGAACAGGAATTGTTTATTTGCCAAATGCTACAACCTCTATTTACTATGGTTATTCTCAAGGATTTCAACCGCAATGGGGTTCCAATATGGCTGGTGGCGGACCATTTACTCCTGAAAAAAGCAGGCAGCATGAAATTGGGATAAAAAAGGAATGGCTTGGCCAAAGGCTTATCACCACGCTTGCATTTTATCATATTCAAAAATTTGATGTACTTGCTCCAGACCCCACAGACACAAACGGAATCAGGCTTACGCAAATAGCAAATGCGTATAGCAAAGGAGTGGAGTTTACCGTTCAAGGTAAAGTAACCAAAGGGCTAGATGTGATTTTCAATTACAGCTACAACGAAGCTAGAACTCCGGGTGATGCAGGTTACGATGGATTTGCTGCAGGTTGGTTTCCGCAAGCACCCAATACCAATACCAATTTGTGGGCAAAATATACGAGGCAAAATGGTGCGTTAAAAAACTTAGGATTTGGTGCTGGCTTCAATTATTTAAGCAAACGATCTACCTACACGCCCGGCTTTGAAATTCCTGAATTTGTAACCATTGACGCGGCAATAAGTTACAAAATAAAAGGGTTTAATGTTTCTGCAAATTTGTACAATCTCACCAACACAAAATATTGGAATGGAGCGTATGGGCCTAGTAATTTATGGCCAGGCAATCCAAGAAGTTTCAGGCTAACGGTTGGCTATGTTTTCTAAATTAAAAAAAGTTATTAGACAAATTCACTTATGGCTCGGACTTTCGTCTGGGCTTGTGGTGTTTATTGTTGCCATTACAGGAGCCATTTGGGCTTTTGAGTCAGAAATTTCTGACTTGGTATATTCATACAGAAAAGTAGAACCCAAAGTCGGACAGCCAATAATCACTATTTCAGAAATAAAAAAAATTGCTAAAACCCAGCTAAATACTGTAAAAAGTATTGCATTTTTAGGATACGATCGCAGTATTAAAGTTTTAGAATGGATTGAAATAAACGAAAAGTGCATTAACAATTATGTTTATTTAAATCCATATACAGGAGAACTTTTAAAATCAGAACATAACGAACCTGATTTTTTTGATGTAGTTGTTGACTTGCATACGACTCTTTTACTGGGAAAAATAGGCAAACAAATCGTTGATTTTGCCACTTTGATTTTTCTAATTTTATTAATCACAGGAATTTTTATGTGGTGGCCTATGAAGAAAACTGGTATAAAACAACGAGTGAATTTCGATTGGAAAACGAGTACAAAATGGAAAAGAAAAAACTTTGACTTACACGCTATTTTAGGATTTTATGCGAGGTGGATTGTTATTTTTATAACCATCACTGGCTTGGCTTGGGGCTTTGAATGGGTTAATAAAAGTATGTACGCTGTGGCAACATTGGGAGAAGAATATAAGCCATACCCAGAAATTAAATCCATAAGTACTATAGCTGAAAAAAATTCAATCAATTTAGACGATGCTATTTTACAATCTGCGCTAAAAATTCATGGCAATCATGTTGAAAGTTGGTATTATTATTTTCCACAGACTAAAGACGAGTCCATTAGTTTGTATTTGAATTCTGATGCTGATACTTATTATAAAGGAGCCAATTACTTTTTCGATCAAAGGATAGGAAAATTATTATTAAATGAAAACCCGAACGATTTTAACAACAGGCAGCTACTACGCAATTTGTATTACGATATTCACATTGGTAAAATATTAGGATTACCAGGGCAACTCTTAGTGTTTTTTGCAAGCATAATTGTTGCAAGTCTGCCTGTAACTGGTTTTTTAATTTGATACGGACGGTGGAAAAAGGTACCTATTTCCAACCTGAAAACTGCCTAGAGAAAAAGCGAGGGTGCCTACCCATACTATGCCCAGACTTTGACTTTACTATTGCAATATTGAAGGACAGAAGTATCTGGTTAGATATTTAAAAATTAAAAAATAACTCAGCAAAATTATTGAAGTGGTAAAAGTTCTTGCAATTATTCTTGGCAAGTATTTTTCCCGGATATTCTACGAAAATTAAGAAGCAAGGCTTTTGAACTGTTTATAAT
>Ga0163155_10006723_pt1 | contig 11052 bp, 9 predicted proteins | sample OliLakLV19SP4G1_FD_148611 | JGI IMG/M metagenome (GOLD analysis project Ga0163155, IMG submission 148611) | Freshwater microbial mat bacterial communities from Lake Vanda, McMurdo Dry Valleys, Antarctica - Oligotrophic Lake LV.19.SP4.G1 | ecosystem: Environmental > Aquatic > Freshwater > Lake >...
CGGTGAAACGGCCGTTGATGAAGTGCCCGTAGGCGGGAGCGATCGCGACCTTTACTGATTCTGGAGCCGGCGCGTAGGTGTCGAGCGTCGCGAACGCGGCGGCGAAACTCGCTATGGGCGACGGCTGCGGGACCCGTGACTTCGGCCCCGGGGTGGTGGCGTGACCGTTCGTGTTCGCAGGGCTGAGAGCATCGGGCATTTGAGTATCTTTGGACACCTGTGCTCGGCAGGGAAACGCCGGGCCGTAAGTCACGATGTGCCGAAATCGTTAAGCGGCGGGTCGGCGCGGTCAGGATTCCGAGAAGTCGTACCCGGCTGCATATTTGCCCGTCTTCAGACGGACGATCTGCCGCAGAAGGTCGTTGCAGAGAGTGCTCGCACCGAATCGGAAGTAGTCGGGCGTCAGCCAAGGGTTGCCGTCCACGATCTCGAACCCCGGCACCTTGAGCGGTCCCATTGTCTCCTTCACCATGACCAGGTAATGAAGGGCCTGTTTCGCGGTTCGTATGCCGCCGGCCGGTTTCATCCCGATGATGTGGCCGGTTTTGAGGTACCAGTCGCGGATCGCTTCGAGCATGACGAGCGTGACGGGCATGGTGGCCGCGGGCTGAACCTTGCCGGTTGAGGTTTTGATAAAATCGGCCCCGTGAAGGTGGGCCGGGGCGTGGACGTCGTGCATGGCGCGGATGGCCAGGTCGCTGGCCATCCGCACCGCGTCCAAGGTTTCCAGTTCGCCGGTCTCGAGGATGACCTTGAGATGGGCGTACGAACCGTCGTCCCGGACGCACGCCAATTTGATGTGCGAGATTTCGTCGGCTACCTCGATGTATCGCCCCGCCAGGAACGCCCCACGATTGATGACCATGTCGATCTCGTCGGCCCCGTCCTTCACGGCTTGCTTCACATCGTCGAGCCGCACCGACAATGGGAACTGCCCGCTCGGGAAGCCGGTGGCGACGCTCGCCACTTTGACATCGGTGCCCTGCAGTTGCTTGCGGCACGACTTGACAAGGGACGGATAGACACAGACCGCCGCGCACGATGGGAGGCGTTCACCCAGGACGGCCTCATCGCGCTCGTACGGCCGGGCCGCCTTGCTGCAGAGCGACCGGGCCCTCTCGTCCGAGTCCTTGCCCTCAAGGGTCGTCAGATCGAGCATCGAGAGCGCGAGCCGAAGCCCGGCGGACTTGCTGGCGGTTTTCATCGACCGCTTCGTGAACGCCGCGGCCCGCTCGGCCGCCATCACTGCGTCCACCGTCGGCGACGCCGACCTCGAGAAAACTTCATTCATGGGAGAATGTTATGGAACGTCGGCGACTGACTTGCGGGGCTGCGGGTCTCTCGTTTGTCGATCCGGCGATGAGGCCGCTGCCGGGTTGACGCTCATCCACGTTGGACCAGCGCGCGGGCCACGAAGTCCTCGCACGCCTGGCCCACCATCGCCGCCGTCTGCGGGTTGGTCCACAGTCCGTGATGACCGGCGTCCGGCACGGCCAGAAACTCGCCCTTGGGGGCCGCCTGCGCGATCAACTTTCCGTCCGCCGGCGGGCTGGTCCGATCGTCGGACCCGTGAACCACAAGGAGAGGAACGAAGAGTTTCGAGGCGTGTAACGCGCGGTCAAAGCCGGGGCCGCTGAACCCACGGATTCCAAGGCCGTGTTGCAACCCCAGGCACGCGAACGCGAGCGGAACGTTGATGCGGTGCGGCTGCCGGGCCGCGATGAGCACGTTCTGTGCGGGAGTCGGTCCGAAGCGATAGGGAGACTCGGCGATCACCGCCGCGACGCGGTTGCTCCCCGTGGCGCCGCCCGCAGCGAACGCGATCACGATGCCCGCCCCCATGGACCAACCCACTAACACGACCGGGTGTGTCGAGCCGATGCGCTCCATCAACGCGTCCATGTCCTGGACTTCTCGCACCCCCAGCGAACACGTCCCGCCGGAATCACCGTGACCCGGGAGGTCGAACATCACCATCCGCGAGGCCAACGCCGCGAACGCGGGGAGTCTCGACAGCGCCCCGATTCGCGAATCGCCCCATCCGTGCACGAAGACCACCACCGGCCCGGTCGGGTCGCGCCCGGGGACGTCCCATGCGTGCAAGATGTTGCCCCGGGAGTCGAATGTCCAAGCCTCGAACCGATAGGGCCCGCCCGAAGCCGGCGAGACTTCGCCCGGATCGCCGGCGGTGGATCGTGCCAGAGCGGATGCGTAGGTGCGCCTCGGCGGACGAGCGAGCATCCGCACGGTGTAGCCGGTCATCGCGAGAATGGCGATCACCAGGCCGAGCGCAAGAAGTCCGAGGAGTCCGAGCACGGGGTAGAACCTCAGATACCGATGAGGTTCCGGATGTCGTTGTAGGTCACGATGAGGAAGAGAGAGCCGATCACCACCAGGCCCGCGAGCGTGACCACGTTTTGAAACCCGACGGGCGCGGGTCTGCCGCGGATCTGCTCGTACACGATCAACAGGAACTGGCCGCCGTCGACGATCGGCAGGGGCAGGAAATTGATCACCGCCAGATTGATGCTGATGAGGGCGAGGAAGAAGAGCAGCCACACAAGCCCCTTGCCCGCGACGATTGTTCCGACGTGCGCGATCCCCACGGGGCCCTTGAGATGCTCAACCTTGATGGACCCTTCGAAGAGCCGCGCGAAGGTGACGTAGGTCGAGAGCATGGTTCGCCGCGTTTCCGCAAGGCCCATCAGGACGGCCTCGGCCGGGTTCGCGGCCTTCAGGATCGTCATCTCGGGCTCGAAAATCTCGAGGCCGAACGGAACCCGCCAGGATAACGCGGTCACGCGCGCGGCCTGTTCATCGGTCAGCGTCATCTCAGCGCTGCGGGTGCCGCCGGATGGCGGGCGAACCTCGAACTTCAACGTTCGATCACCGTCGGTGACGATCCGCCGGAGTTGCGTTCGGAGCTCCTCAAAGTTGGAAATCGCAGCACCGTTGACCGACAGTATCGACGACCCGGGCCCGAGCGCCAGCGTCGCGGCGGGGCTCTCGGCCTTCGCCGAGTCGGCCTGCGAACCCGCCCGTGCGAAGTGCGCCGGTGAGGCCGCGAGCAGCACATGGGTGTCCGAAGAGTCAGCGGTAAGGAACCCGATCGTTCCCTTGCCGGTCACGGTCACGTCGGGGAGCGTCACTTCGTTCCAGGCACCGGCACCGTCCTTCCGCAACACGACCACCGCGATCGGGTTGCCCTTCGCGGCCTGAATTTCGGACATGCCTTCCGGCACAGACGGGAACTCGATCGCGCCCAGCCGCACGAAGATGTCGCCGGTCCTCAGACCAAGGCCGAATGCCCGCGAATCTTCATCCGCGGCACCCACTGCCAGCACTGGCAAGAAGCCCAGAAGATGTTCGACCGCGGCCAGTTTGCCCCCCGCCCGCCGGACAAGGTCCACCTCGAAAAGCGGAACCGGATCGATCGTCCGCAGCACTTTGTCGCCCGCAAGATCAACGAACTCAACCTCGAACGGCTGGCCCTTTGATTCCTTCGCCGCGGTGGTCAGAGCAGACGCTTCCGAGACCTCCGTGATGGCTCCCGCCCTCGTCAATCGCATCCCCGGCTGTACGCCCGCGAGACCGATCGACTGCATCGCCTCGACCCAAGCGGTCATCTCAGCACCCCCGCGTGCGCTCCGCAGAACCGGAGACTGGGCCGGGTTCACGCCGATCTCCAGCATCGCGGTGGTTCGTGCGACCTGGGGCACGATCGAAAATCGGAGGGGCTGCGCCACGCCCGAGCGCTCGACCGTCAGATCGATCGGCCGCGACGGTCGAGCCATGGCACCGGCGAGCACAATGTCGTTGAAGGACTTCGCCTCCCGCCCGGCGACTCTGAGCACGCGATCGCCCGGTTTGAGCCCGGGTTCGACGATCCCCAACTCGGCCGCGTTGCTGGCCATTGTGGTTGCCGCGGCCGAGTCGGGCCCGACCCCGCCGATCTTCGGCGCTTCGGTGGTCAATCCCGCCATGAATACGACGATGAAGAGGAGCGCTGCGGCGATCACATTGAAGACCACTCCGGCCGAGATGATCACCATCTTCTTCCACGGGATGCAATTCTGAAAACTGTCGGAGGCACCGCTGGTCGCGGTCGGGTCCAGATCTTCCTGCCCGAGCATTTTGACGTATCCGCCGAAGGGGAGCGCGTTGATCCGGTACTCGGTCGGGCTGATGTTGCCTGGCTCCCCGATCGACGACCGCCTCGCATATTCGCGCTCGGAGCTGCCAAGGCGCACACCGAGACCCTTGCGGAAGGAGACCAGCGCGGGGCCGAACCCGACGGCAAAGGCCAGCACCCGCACCCCGGCCCAACGCGCGGCGAGAAAATGCCCGAATTCGTGGATCACCACGATCGAACTGAAGCCGAGGACCACCAGCAGAAAATCGAAGAATGTTCCGAGCATGTCACCCTAAGGGTACGAGAGGAGCCGGCGCTGCGGCGTTCGCGGGGCGGCGCGGTATTCATGAAAAAGGGGTCCGGACGAATCGACGCCCGGACCCCGGTGGAGATCACTCGAAGATCCGCTTCGTTCAGTTGTACTTCACGCCGCAGCCGTAGGGCTTGGTCGTGCTCGGGTCCACGGTTTCACCCGCGATCAACTGGTCGAGCGCCTTGCTGACGTAGTTGGTCTTGCCGGGCTTGTCGCTGCCCTTGTCGTCGTCGATGGCGCCGGTGTACGCGATCACGCCGTCCTTGTTGATGACATACATGGCGGGCGTGTTCTTGGCACCGTACGCCCGGCCGATTTCGCCGCTCTCATCGAGAGCGATGGGGTAGGCCATGTTCCACTTCGCCTTGACCTTCTGGTTCAGTTCCTTGCCGCTGCCGGGCTTGCCGGTGCCACCGCTGTTGACGGCGATCAGGACGACGCCCTTGCTTTCGTAGTTCTTCTGAAGATCATTGAAGGTGTTGCCGGCCTCGCCGTAGTGCTTGACGACGTACGGGCACTCGGAGTTGAACCACTGCAGGACCACAATCTTGCCGGACTTGGTGAGGTCCGAGAGCGTGTGGCTCTTGCCGTCGGTATCGGTCACCGTGAAGTCCGGGGCTTTGTCGCCCGCTTTGGCCCCGCCCTTCATGTTCTCTTTGATCTTCTCGATCCCCTTTTCCTTGGCCTGGTCAATCACCTTCGGCGTGGTCGGGGTGGCGGGGGCAGGAACATTCGAGCCCTGAGCGAAAGTCGTTCCCGCGAACGAAAGCACCAGGCCCACCGTCAACGTTGCACAAAGGTTCCGCATCTTGCAAATCTCCTGAAAGATAATTCTCTGAAACACCAAGGTCGCCGCCAATCGGCCCGGAGTTACGCACACCGAAATCCCATTCGCGGATGTTCAACGCTTTACTTCTCGGTCTCCCGGACCACGCCTTCACCGGCACCATCCGAACGAATCGGCTCGTTCACGAGGGGCCGTTCAAACCAATACGCCTCTGTCTCCCCGGTCCGAACGATCTCAATGACGCCCGCGATGACGGAATGTTCCGTCTCTGCTGATTCAAGCTCTGCATCCAGCACATCGCGCTTCGACTCGCCATCCGCGGCGGCGTTGAGAAGCCCAACGCTCCAGGATGCCGGCATGAAGCGGATGACCGTTGCGCCCTTTGCTTCGATTCGCAGCCGCGACGCTTCGGTCTCTACGTTCACACCGGAAGCCGCGGTAAGCGGCTTCGGCAAGAGCCTGGACAGGACGTCAGCAATTCGTGGTGGTTGCGAAACACGCTCGGCCGACGGCGTCGTCGGCTTTAGAACCCCGACCCGCAGCGTCGTTTGCCCTTTCTCGGGAACACAGACGTTGGAGCAGACGAGCCACTTCGCCCGGATCGGGATTTCGATCTCGCGCTCCGGTTGACCGGCCGGCACGAAAACCGGCACCAGCAGCGTCACCTCTTTCTCGTAGACATAATCGACGATGTCGCCCGGCAGCACCTGACGCTTCGGCACCGGCCACATGGTTTTTCCTTGGACCCACCCGTCCGGCCACTCGAACGCAAATCGCGGCGCGGTTCCTGAATCATTCAGGCCGTCCCAATAGATATGCCATTCCGGCTCGATCGTGAATGTCAGCCCGATCAGAGCGGTCTCACCTTCGAATACCGATCCGACGACCGCCGCGAGACGCACGTGCGGACTCTGGGTCGCAGTCAACGGTTCGGCCCTTCCGCGGTCGGTCTCATCCCGCTTCATTGCCGTGCCAGGTGGCGTTGCATCCTGGCCAGAAACCGCACTGCACGCCGCGACGAACGCGGCGGCGCCGGCGGCGAACCATGGTGTTGGAAAAGACCCGATTCGGAAGTGTGTCGTCATGGTGAAACTGAGAACGGAAGCAAAACAACCAAGGGCTGTCCAACGCATCGGCCCCCGAGCGGGTACGCTTGCGGGAATGGTACTACGTCACCCCCGATCATTCTGTTCTTTACCAAAGGTTTTTATCGGGTTGCTTGGTCTGGCGGTCGGGATCGGTCCCGGGTGCACCACGGAAACAACGGACAAGGACATCACGTTCATCTCGGGGGCTGAACTGCAACGCATCGTCGCGGATGCCACCGCGAAAGGGGACTCGGACGCGGTCCTTTTATTGGACCCGCGGGCTCCCGCCGAGTTTGAAGCGGGGCACCTCCCGTCGGCGTGGAACAAGCAACTGACGACGATTCCATCGGGCCAGAAACCCGATTCGCGACTTGAAGCCTTCGACCGAATCGTGGTCTACGGCGTTCACCCAGGAACACCTGCAGCGATCGGGATGACCAAGCGTCTCCTGCAGAACGGGTACGACGACGTGTATTTTTACGCGGACGGGCTCGAGGGATGGAAGGCCCAAGGGGGCGCGATCGAAACCGGTCGCAGCAAGCGTTGGGCCTCGGACAAGCCCACCGTTATTGAGTGAGGTGGTGCGGACAGCGCTTGACCGCGGCGTCGTGCCGCACGCTGAGACGGTCGCTTTGCCAACTGCTCGGCTGCTGATGCCCGCTGGAGATTCCCACCATGGCCCTTTGGGGCGGACGCTTCGAATCCGGGCCTGACGCTCTCTTTCGCAACTTGAACGACTCCCTGCGCTTCGACTACCGGTTCGCGACGGAAGATATCGAGGGTTCGCGGGCTTGGGCGAAGGCGATCCACCAAGCCGGGGTTCTGTCGGCCGACGAACTCGCCCGCCTCACCTCGGCACTCTCCGAACTGCGTGCGGCCGTTCACTCCGACCCCGCGCTTCCTCTGAAAGATGGGCTCGGGAAAGACGAGGATATCCACTCCTGGGTCGAGCGCAGCCTCATCGCCAAGGTCGGCGATCTGGGCAAGAAACTCCACACCGGGCGGAGCCGCAACGACCAAGTCGCCACCGACCTGCGTCTTTGGACGCGGGCCGCCATCGACGCACGCCTCGTCGAACTCCGCTCCGCTCGTGCCTCGCTGATCAACTTCGCGGATCGCGAGCGGGCCACCATCATCAGCGGCTACACCCACCTGCAAAGGGCTCAGCCCGTGCTGCTCGCGCATTGGGCCTTGGGGTACGCCGAAATGCTCGAGCGCGACGACTCTCGGCTGCGTGATGCCCGCCGCCGGGTCAACGTGTGCCCGCTGGGCTCGGGAGCTCTCGCGGGCACCGCCTACCCGATCGACCGCGATGCCCTGGCCGCCGATCTGGGCTTCGACTCGGCCACACGCAACAGCCTGGACGCCGTCAGCGACCGAGACTTTGTGATCGAGACGCTCGCCGGCTGCGCCCTCACCGGCGTCCACCTGTCGCGTCTGGGCGAAGACCTCATCCTGTACGGCACTCAGGAGTTTGGATTCTTCGAGTACCACGACTCGGTTTCCAGCGGCTCATCGCTCATGCCGCAGAAGAAGAACCCGGACGCCGCCGAGCTCCTCCGCGGCAAGGCGGGCCGAATCACGGGTGCGCTGGTCGCCGTGCTCACCACCGTCAAGGGCCTCCCGCTCGCGTATAACAAGGACCTGCAAGAGGACAAAGAACCGCTCTTCGATGCGATGGACCACCTCGCGCTCTCCTTGCAGGTTCTGCCCCGCATCCTCGACACGCTGAAGGTCCGTCGCGGAGCGTGCGAAAAGGCCGCGGCCGGGGGGTATTCCAACGCCACCGACCTGGCGGATTACCTCGTCTCCAAGGGGGTTGCATTTCGTGAGGCGCACGACCTCTCCGGCCGCGCCGTCCGCCTCGGTCTTGAGCGCAACCAACCGCTCGAAGGCCTTTCGCTGGCCGACCTTCAATCGATCACGCCCCGCATCGACACCGACGTTTTTGCCCGTATCGACCTGCGGAACGGGATGGCCAAGCGCGAGGTCCTGGGCGGGACCGGCCCGAATGCCGTCGCGGCGGCCATTGATGCCGCGCGCTCGCGGCTGCTGTGAAGCTCTTTGATCCGCTCTGACTCCCGCCGCGCCGCAACCGAAATCTCCTCAGAACGTGAACCGCAGCGTGGCTCCCAAGAACGGAGCGGCGTCCGCATCCAGTTCTTCGATCTCATCCCCGTCCTCATCGTCGAGCGTGAATTCGCGTCCGAAGACGACGCCGCCACGCAGCGAGAGCGCCACCTGAGGATGGGCCTGCCACGTTACTCCAGCCGTCACCGGGAAGCCGGTGGATTCGCCCACGCCGTTGGGAGCGATGTCCTCGTCGTCCAAACGGAAGCGGTGAGTTTGATAACCTGCCCCGGCGAAAACAGCGACCGTCTCGCACGCTTGGTATTTCACTCCCGCGCCCGCCCCCAGCCCCGAGCCGGTCCCGATGCGAGAGCCCGCCGACCACTTATCCGAAATCTTCCACGTGAACGAAACCAGCGGAATCACGAGAACGTCGTCCTCCAGACGCGAAATCACGACGAAGCCGGGCCCGATGCTGAAGTTCTCATTAAACGAATACTCGAAGCCACCGCCACCGCCGAAGATCAGGCTCTCACCGAAATCCGCGTCCTGCTCGCCGCTGGAGCGGGCGAACGCGCGGGCCCCGAAGGTCCACTTTTCATTCGCACGATGGGCAAATCCCACACCCACTGTGTGTTCGAGGACGGTGTCCCACGGGTCCGAGGCTCCGAAGCCTTCGTCGCCGCCGAAATCGTAAAACAAACCGGCCGTTCCGACGGAGATGGCCACGGTGGACCGCTCGCCCGCCGGGATGCCGACCTCGAAGTCGGCCCCCACCCGCGAGGTCTGAACGGTCCCGTTGTCGTCGTCAAAGTCGGACTCGCCGGTGGCATCGCCCCAGAGATCGAGGGAGGCGGTTACCTTGCGTTTTTCGGCGGTCTCGACCATCGGGACGGCGTCTGAACGTGACGCGGCCTGAGCGGCGGCGTCGGGCTGGGTGAGAGCGAGAAAGGCGAGAATGGTGAACATGGAGAGTTGTTCCAAGGGCGGTGCGGCGAGGAATTCCTGGCACAGGGTACCCGATTCGCCCGCCTCTCGGGGGGAATATCCTTGTTCCCTGTCCGGGGCGGTAGCTCAATTGGTAGAGCACTACGTTTGCAACGTAGGGGTTGAGAGTTCGAGTCTCTTCCGCTCCACTTGGTCGGTTGGTCTTATGGGCGTCCGCCGAAAGGCTGAATGTGTCGAAGCGGACGGCGGCGGAAGAGACTGCAAGGGGCCGCTGGCTGGCGATCGGCGCGATCGTGCTGACGCTGCTTGGATGGACGAGCATCCCGCTTTTTCTGCGGTTTTTCGCGAAGGACACCACGCTCGATGCGTGGACCGCGAACGGCTGGCGGTACGCGATTTCGGCGCTGCTCTGGGCTCCGGTGCTAGTGATCGGGGCGTTCGGGCGGAAGATTCCGCGGAACCTATGGCAGCTGGCCTTGTGGCCGAGCCTGTTCAACATCGTCGGGCAGATGTGCTTTGGGCTTGCGCCATATTACGTGGATCCGGGGTTGATGACGTTCAGCCTACGGGTGCAGATTGTGTTTGTGGCGGTGGGCGCTGCGCTCATGTTCCCGCTGGAACGGAAGATCATCCGCTCGCCGTGGTTTCTTGCCGGTCTGGGCATGGTGGTGGCGGGAACACTTTCGACGGTCGCCTTTAAGCCCGGCGGCTTGGGCGATGGCTCGGGGCTGGGCATCGCGATCTCGGTCGCTTCCGGTGTTTTTTACGCGGGATATGCCCTCTGCGTGCGGAAGTTCATGGTGGGTATCAATCCGTTGATGGCGTTCGCGGCGGTCAGCCAGTACACCGCGCTCGGGCTTCTGGTACTGATGGTGGCGTTTGCGCCCGGCCGGGGATTGAACTTTCTTGAGTTGAGCGGCAAGGTGCAGTGGCTCGTGGTTCTTTCCGCGGTCGTCGGAATCGGCATCGGGCACACGCTGTACTTCTACTGCATCTCCAAGTTGGGCGTGGCGGTTTCGTCGGGCGTGGTGCAGTTGCAACCGATCACCGTTTCGGTGGGTTCTTTGCTCATTTTCAATGAACGGCTCACGCCGACTCAGTGGTGCACCGGCACGCTCGCGATTGCCGGAGCGGTGGTGATGCTGGTGGCGCAGCACCGGATTGCCTCGCGGGCCGTGAACGCGAAACGCGATGAACCGTTCGACACATTGCCGGTGGATGCGGACGTGGCGGCGGTCGAGGCCGGGAACGAAAAAACCCCGACGCCGCGATGACGCCGGGGTTTCATGGATTGGATCAGGACTCAAAATCGAACCCGGTGGACGGTCAGCGGCGACGGCGGGCCCCAACGACGAGGCCCAGACCGATGAGGCTGGCCGAGGCGGGGGTGGGGATGCCGATGAACTCGATGCCGCGGAATGCGGTGGAGTTGTTGGCGGTGGTGACGATCGTGCTGAAGGACGAAGCCGCACCGGTATCGATGAGGGTGAGAATCGAGAAACTGCTGGGGGCGTTCTGGGTGCCGTTGGAACTGGTGGCGAAGATGATGTTGTTGCCTGCCCCATCGGAGGCGACGGTGAACTGGCGGATCTGACCTTGGGTCGGGAGGCCGGCGGTGATGCGGTAGGCGAGGCTCCATGTGCCGGCGTTCTGCACCCACTTCTGGAGGCCGTTGTTAGTTGCGCTGTCGTCGGCAACGTAGAGCGTGTTGGCA
>Ga0163155_10006726_pt1 | contig 11047 bp, 9 predicted proteins | sample OliLakLV19SP4G1_FD_148611 | JGI IMG/M metagenome (GOLD analysis project Ga0163155, IMG submission 148611) | Freshwater microbial mat bacterial communities from Lake Vanda, McMurdo Dry Valleys, Antarctica - Oligotrophic Lake LV.19.SP4.G1 | ecosystem: Environmental > Aquatic > Freshwater > Lake >...
TTCTGCCAGTACGCTGAGTTTTGCGGCGTTTGATGTGTATGCCGATAGGATGGTCGTGAGTGGGATTGGTACAGATGGTCGGGTATTCGATCGGGGGATGATTGGTTTGCGATCGGTTTAGGAGAAATTATGAAAGTTAAACAATTGAAGATGACCTCGTTTCGAGGTATTGGCAATTTGACGTTGGAGTTTCCAAAAGATCAGCCAATTGTATTTATTGGGGATAATGGTGTTGGAAAATCGAGTATTCTTGATTGTTTGGCGATTTTGTTATCCCGTTTTATAGACTGTATTCAATTGCCAACAATTGAGGCTAATATGAGGGCTAAAATACAAGGTGACAGCATAACTCCGCGTTCTTTCAGCGAACAGGACATTAAAAACGAATATACCGAGACAAACAACGAAATTACGCTTTTACTCGACAGATCACAGGAAGTAAGTTGGTCTCTCACCACGAATCGGAAAAAAGACAGCAAAAATACAACTGGGAGCATGGCGGAGTTGCGATCTGTTGCTCAAAAAATATATGATCACTGGAAAGCAAGTCCTAAAGCTAATATACCCCTAGCAATTTATTATCCTGTCAATCGTTCTGTTCTTGATATTCCATTAGAACTTACCAAAAAAGATCGATTTGAGCAAACAAATGCTTATGAACAAGCACTAAAAGGAGTAAAAATCAGCTTTGATAGTTTTTTCAGATGGTTTAGACTGGTGGAAGATTTAGAAAACGAAGAACGACGAGATAACCCTGATTATCGAAATAGCCAACTAGAAGCAGTAAGACAAGCCATATCTTCACTTATCCCCGATTTCTCAAACTTGCGCGTTCGTCGTTCTCCTCTACGAATGACTGTCACAAAACAAGGTCAAGAACTTATCATCAATCAGCTATCTGATGGGGAAAAATGTTTGCTAGCAATGGTAGGAGATTTGGCGCGGCGTCTTGCTATTGCAAATCCTGGGTTAGAAAAACCACTTGAGGGAAGTGGTGTTGTTTTAATTGACGAAATTGAATTACATCTTCATCCCAAATGGCAAAGAGAAATTATTCCAGCTTTGACTAGAACATTCCCTAATTGCCAATTTATTGTTACTACTCATTCACCACAAGTAGTTAGTCATGTGAAACCAGAAGGAATTTATATTTTGAAAGCAACGACTGAAGGTATTATTGTCAATCAACCAGAAAGTTCTTATGGGAGAGATAGCAATCGTATTTTGGAAGACTTGATGGAAGTTCCAGAACGCCCACAGGAAATTAAGAATCGTCTTCGCGATCTTTTTAGACTAATAGATGCGGGAAATCTCACCGAAGCTAGGCAAATGCAAAAACACCTCGAAGCCGAAATAGGAGATGATGAACCAGAATTTGCTAGCGCAGATGTACTCATCCGGCGAAAGGAAATCTTAAGTCGATGAAACATATCCAAAAAGGTCAGGAACCCGAAAGTTTCAAGGATTGGAAAGATCTTGAAAACGATGATTGGAAACCTAACTGGGACAACTTAAGCAAACCCCAGAAAACCGATGTACATGACACACTGCTGCGAGAACAAGGTTATATCTGTTGCTATTGTGGAATGCGGATAAACAGGAGTAGCAGCCATATTGAACATCTAAAGCCTCGCAAAACATACCCGAACCTAGCACTCGATTACACAAATTTGATAGCTTCATGTCCGGGAGAAGGTGATGAAAGAGAAAATGAAAAACTGCCGCTACCACCGCCATTGTCGGAACACTGCGGACATAAAAAGGGATTTTGGTATGATCCTGATTTAATGGTTTCTCCTCTTATTGAAAACTGCGCTGACTACTTCAAGTACACTGGTTTTGGAGAAATTCTGCCTAACGACGATCCTACTATGCACCCAGCTGCTAAAGAAACTATCGAACGACTAGGACTAGACAATCTCAAGCTGGAAGCTTCAAGACGCAAGCAAATTCGCAAGATATTGCCACTTATCGATGGGCTTACAGTTGAAGAAATACAGAAACTTGCTCAAAGTTATGAGCAACTAGATGCTGAAGGTAAATATGTGCCTTTTTGTGCTGCGATTCTCTATATTCTCAACGAATACTTTCTTCCTGAAAACCGTAACATAAAGGAAAATCCGAAATGACTCAAGGTAGCAGAGCAAATCTCTCTGGGAATGTCTTAGAAAAAACTGTAGCAGGAGCTTTACAGGGACATGGATACGTCCAAACAGGTGACAATTTACCGAAAAAACAGCGATTATCATACCTGTTAGAGTCTCACAACATACCTCGGCGATATGCGAGGCAAGTTCATATCGGTCAAGGTATCTATGGTACAGATATTTATGTAGACTTTTATATTATTGGTTCTCCTTCAATTCCTCCCGCTCTAATCATTGAGTGTAAATGGCAACAAGTGGGTGGCTCAGTTGATGAAAAACTACCTTACGTCAATTTAAACATACAGAATTGCTATCCTGTACCAACCATTGTCTTGATAGACGGCGGCGGAATGAAGCCAGGAGCAATTATCTGGTTAAACCAACAAGTTGGCTCTAATAAAAATCTCTTAGCTGTCCATACCTTGTCTAGTTTTATCATTTGGGCTAACAACCATCTTTAATATGACGTGACAAGTACTTCTGCAATTTTTCCTCGCTTTTTACCATTGGAATTAATCGCTCTTGCTGCTAATATTCGGTAAATTTTAAATTCACTATATATATCTCGAATAAACTCGCAATCAGAATTAGACAGCATCACTTTTACACCACAATTAGCAAGTTCTGCAAATACATCTCTTAGCCTAATTTGGTCATCTTTACTAAACGAATAGCGACTGTATCCTGTAAAGTTGCTGGTATCACTTAGAGGATAGTAAGGCGGATCGAAATAAACAAAATCTTCGCTAGTCTTAGCATAATCTAAAACTGCTTCAAAACCTCTTTCTGCAATCTCAATAGATTGCAATGCCTCTGATACTGAATAAAGTAAATCGATATTGCAAATATTAGGATTTTTGTATTTACCTATAGGAACATTAAATTCACCTTTGGGATTTACTCTATAAAGACCGTTAAAACAAGTTCTATTTAAATAAATAAACCGCGCCGCTGCTTCTAAACCTTTAAGATTGTGATAATTTCGTAAATCATAATAGTATTCTGAATTATGTCTTTTTTGATGAACTTCCAAAAGCTTAATCAATTCCTCAACATGATCTCTAACACAGCAATAAGTATTAATTAAATCGGCATTAATATCTGTCAAAACAGCCTTGAAAGGTGATCGAGTTTGCAAAAGATGAAAAAATACAGCACCGCCTCCCAAAAATGGCTCATAATAGTTGTTAAATTCCTTGGGAAAAAACTTCTCATATTGGGGAATCAGCTTACTCTTACCACCAGCCCATTTGAGAAATGGACGGTAAGAAATCTTTTCTTTAGCAGCAGTGGACATTATGGTTTGCTTCTACTTAAATAATTTTCTCAGCAGCACCAGTATACACAATACCAAACCACCAATTGCTAAACCGAAAATAATACTCCACAAAATCGACCAAACAAAGGGATGAATTGGCAAAGAAGGATCGATTTGCCATTTAATTGGAACAGTTGTAGTGAGTGCGTAGCTAGTACAAAATATGCCGCCAGCAGCTATCGCTGTACCAAAGAAAAAGATAATATTTTGTAGTTTGCCTTCCCGGTTTTTCTCATTCTTCTGCCCTATTCTATCGCTTTCCACCTGTTCGATTTCCACCATTCCTCGAATTGTCGATATCATTTCTCGGAATAGTTCTTGACTGGGAAACAGATAACCTAAATCTGCTTGAATTTGCTGCTGATATTTATTTTCTGCTAAATTGAGAAAGTTTTGCCAAAATTCTAGGTTATCCCCTTCCAAGGTCAAACTTTGAATTTCTGCTAAAGCTTCTCCATAGTTTTCCGCATTATTTACTATAGTATTGTGATATTCTCGCAAGTTTCGCAGACATCCCGTGTATTGAAAAACTTTTGTCCTGATTCGGGCTAGTAATTCCTTTAATTGCCTTAATCTACTTTCGGTATTTGGTTCGTTTTCGATTTGGGCAAATGCGGGGATCTCTATTTCGATTTCGCTGGCGATGCGTTGTCCTTCTCGATACCATTCCCGTGATTTTTGATAAGCAAATACTATTTTAGCACGAGAACACAGCAGATTGAGTAAATAATAGTTAAACTTTGCTGTGGCAAGTTTCAAAGTATCGGGATGGCGTTTCAACCATACTAAAATGTGACAGCGTTGGGCGGGATTTATATTGCGATTATCGTATTCAAAAATCGGGCTACCAAATAATTTACCTTCGCTGATTAATTTTGGTACAGGTTCAAATTTATCTGGCAAAAAAGCTTTCAGACAATTATCGGCAAGGCTACGATAATCATCATACACTACTGGCTCGGCATAAAGCAAGATGGTTTGACCGAGAGAGGCTTGAATTTGATTGGGTAATAAGCAACCATTGGGATTTAATAGTTTCAGTTTATCTAATGTAACTGTAAGGTTTTGATAAGACAGGGTTAAATCGGCAGTGTAGGTATCGTGAATGCGTAAAGGAAGGATAGAACCATTAAGAATTAGGTTATCGGGTAGAGATCTTTGCTGAAATAGCAAGGTTTTGCCATCTCGCGTTAGTTCTTGATTATTTACTTGTTCATTTTCTTGCTTATAAATGCCGTTTTCGTAACAGATGAGATAATCTCGCAGAGATTCTAATTTGGGGATGTTTAATTGTTTTCCCACATCATCTGCTAGAGTTTCCCACAAGTCAGAGGCATTTTGGGCGACTGCTTGAAAACCTGCATCGAAATCATCGCGCAAGTGGAAAGGATAGAGGGTGACGCTAGGATTTCTGATTTTATGTTCTTCCGTCATATTATTTTTTAAACAACGATGTTAAATAGTGTATGTAGGCACGTTGTTGGGCTTTAGCCCCTATTTCTTCGGTACGTTGTTGGGCTTTAGCCCCTATAGCGCTGAAGCGCAACAACATACCTAAGTAAGAGCGCTGAAGCGCAACAACATACCTAAGTAAGAGCGCTGAAGCGCAACAACATACCTAAGTAAGAGCGCTGAAGCGCAACAACATACCTAAGTAAGAGCGCTGAAGCGCAACAACGTTCCTGAATTTTAATCATCCCAACCTTTTCCATAATCTTTTACCGGATATTCTACCCATGTACTTCTTAGCCATTCTCTTCCTTGATACTCCAAATACCAATGTACGCTACTCGCTGACCAATCATAAGGAGATTTTGCCCAACCATGTTTCACCGGATTGTAATGAATATAATTAATAGTTGTATAATAATGCCTTTCCGATCGAATTGCCCGATCGCTAAACGAACACCACACTTTACCTGTAATATTATCCTCCAGATTCCATTGTCGAGACAAAGGGCCATGAATGAAGCGAAATAAGGTACTTAACCGTAACGTATTAATATTACGAACTAAGAGATGGTAATGATTTGGTAAAATCACCCAAGCATCAATTTCTATACCATCTGAAATAAATTTATCAAAGATTAGATCTAAAATTTGGTGACGGCGTTCCTGAGTATTAATCCTAGCTTGATGTTCAAAGCAACCGACTGTGATATGGTAAAATTGAGCATCTTGCACTGGATGAGGTGGAGAATGAGGAGGAAATCCCTTAGCCAACCTTTCCTTAACAAGTTCCACCCGTTGTTCTGGTGTCAATTTTCGATATTCGTACATAATAATTCTTGTTCCAGGTACGTTGTTGGGCTTCAGCCCTCTTATTTAGGTACGTTGTTGGGCTTCAGCCCTCTTATTTAGGTATGTTGTTGCGCTTCAGCGCTAAAGAAGGGCTAAAGCCCAACAACGTACCTTTTATTGATTTTTCTTTGTTCCCGATGACGAAGGCGGAGGCGAACCTAATCTCGTCCTATTTTCCAACAATCTATCATTAAATTCCCTCGCCACTTCCTCATCGGGTTTACTCTCCGTTCCTCCTGCACCCAGTTGGCCTAATTCATTATCCATATTCTCCTTAATTCGCGGTTTATCTCCACACCAAACATCTATCTTTTTGGCGATTTCCTTAACGCTATCTGTCGGGTTCGTATTTAATTCATCTAGCGCTTCTAAATGTCCATCAAATATATCTGATGTTTCCAATAAATTGAAAAAAGCATCGATAATTTCTTTCGGGGTACTTTCTGGTGAAAATGGCATAGTCAGTTCCTTTTGTTCAACGTTTTGGGTTTCAATCGATAAACTTTCGGTTTCACCAATTAAGGTAAATGCTGCCCAATCTGCGGGACGGGAAAATCGCACTTTCGTAATTAGCATAGCATATCGCAAAGCAGCGGCTCTATCCATGCCGCGTTCCAAATTTTGATAGAATTCTGTCATCAGTAATTTGGCGGAAAGTGCGCCCATGTTCCACAGGGAAACGATGACGCTGGGAACGCCTGCGAGGATGAAGCAACGGGAAAGTCCGATGATCCCATCTCCCGTAATTTTACCTTTTCCGGTACTGCAAGCACTCAAAACTACGATTTCGGAATTGAGTTTTAAGGCGAGAATATCTATTGCCCTAATTGCACCATCATCGGTAGCCGAATTGGGTGCTAAAATAATCGCACCGGGTATGCCAGAATCTCCGAAATCATCTAACAGTCCGTGTGCGGAAATATGGGCGATTCGCACTCCTAAAATTCGATCCAAGATTACCGCTTTCGTCGCTTTTTCCCCGGTAATTGCTTCGGTTTCCAAAAGGGCAGCAATTGCTTGTGCTGCTTCTTTTGCTGCGGGAATGGGTTTGAGTTTATAGGGTTCTTGGCTGAATTTTGGGTCAATAATTGGATCGCCTACTACTAACGTCGCTTGGTTTAATCCGCGAATATTTTCGTGGTGTTGATGGGTGAGGTCTAATATTTGGATGGAAGGGGCGGTGAGGATGGTATGATTTTCAATTAAGTAGCTGCCATCTGCGGGGTTTTGTAGGGCGGGAAAGGGAACTAGAAATAAGTTGTAATGGGGGATAAAGATAACTTTGGCATTGGGGTGTTTGGGGAGTAAGTCGGCGATGGGGGAAATCAGGATTTCATAGAGGAGTTGTAATAATGGATATCGCCCTTGGTTGTCGCGTTTAAATTCGGTTTCGAGTTGAATTTTTTGTTTCTCTGCATCTTTTTCTTCTATGCCAATGGAAACGCGAGATTTGAGGATGATTGATTCTAAGTTGGCGAGGGTTTGGTTTAGTTGTTGGAGGGGTTGGAGGTTGGCGCGACGAAAGGCGATTTCTCCGTTGGGTAGAATTACCCAAATGTAAATGTCTGGATCGATAATCGAATATTCAATGATGGTGGCTTTTTGGGATTGGGCAATTTGTTGAATTTGGGCAGAGGATAGATTAACGTTAGCTTGTAGGGGCGGGTTTTGTTGGGAAGTTATCTGTTCTTGCTTAATATCTTCTGCTAAACCCGCCCCTACGTTTGTTGTGAATAAGGTTTTTGTTAATAATTCCACGAAGGCGCGGGTACGTCCCCGTTCGGATATTTCTAAAGCGGTATCGAATTTATTTTGTGCGACTAAGACTTCTTGCAGCAGTTGGTAGGTAGCTGTCTGGGTTTCAAAAATTGATATTTTATGGTCATAATTGGGTAATTCAGAACGCAGATTTTCATAAATTTGCATTGCAGTATCAAGTTTTTCTTCTGCTTCTGCGACTTGGTTAGTTTTGAGGAAAGTATTGCCTAGATTGTTTAAAGATATCGCTTCCCCTTGATAATATCCGATTGACCGTGCAATTGCCAAATACTCCTGATAGTAATCGATCGCTACTTGGTATTGTCCCAAGGAATGGTAAGCAATTCCCAAATTCCCCAGGGAAATAGCTTCCCCTTGACGATCTCCGATTTCCCGTTTAATAGCGAGAGACTGCTGATGGTAATCGATCGCTACTTGGTATTGTCCCAAGGAATCGTAAGCATTTCCCAAATTCCCCAGGGAATTAGCTTCCCCTTGACGATCTCCGATTTCCCTGGCAATAGCGAGAGACTGCTGATGGTAATCGATCGCTACTTGGTATTGTCCCAAGGAATCGTAAGCACTTCCCAAATTCCCCAGGGAAATAGCTTCCCCTTGACGAGATCCGATTTCCCTTTCAATAGCGAGAGACTGCTGATGGTAATCGATCGCTACTTGGTATTGCCCCAAGGAATAGTAAGCACTTCCCAAATTCCCCAGGGAATTAGCTTCCCCTTGACGATCTCCGATTTCCCGATAAATAGTTAATGCCTGTTGCCAAGACTGCAAGGCGGCGCGAAATTGACTTTTTTTATGCTGCTCATTTCCTAGATTTAACAATCTATCTGCTTCTGCTTTTGAGGTAATTACTGCTGAGGAATTGCCAGACACTCCAAGGAGAATTTCTGCCATATTCCTCAACCAATTAGCATTATTTAAACTCCCTTCCCTTCTCAAATTATCTGCTACTTCTAACATTGCCTGCACCAAACCTGCATCCTGCAAATCTGGGTGTGCCTGCAAAATTTCCGCTTCTTCGCCGCTAGGACAATTTAGCAGTGCTTCAATTAGCTGGTGATAGGCGTTTTGGCGTTCTTCGTTCATATTTGGCGTTGGGTGGGAGAGGTACGTTGTTGGGCTTTAGCCTTGATATTTAGGTACGTTGTTGGGCTTTAGCCCTCTTAATTTAGGTATGTTGCGCTTTTAAGAGTATATGTTGTGACACTTCAGGGCTTTTAAGAGGGCTGAAGCCCAACAACGTACCTCACCTCCATTTTTGATCTTCTCTTGTTTGCTCTCAGCTTTTAATTCTTCCCATGAAATAACTGGTTCATCTTTTCTAGACTTGGAAACCAAAACATCATAAAAATCTTCCCAGACTTCTCCCCACTCTGCTAAGTCAATGATGACTGCTGTTTTTTCTCCCGTATCGTCTACTACGAATTGGATGCCTTTGATCGCAGTTATGCTCTGTTTAAAAGTCATATTACTAATCCTAATGCCCCTACAGTTGGTTTGGGTGAAGGTACGTTGTTGGGCCTAAGTACCTGGATGAGAGAGGTACGTTGTTGGGCTTGGGGGCTATTGGGGCTAAAGCCCAACAACGTACCTAAAGGCTTGGGCGCTATTGGGGCTAAAGCCCAACAACGTACCTAAAGGCAAGGTCGATCGACTTGCCGAACTACTCCACAAATGCTACGAGTTAAGATGCAGTCGCTCTTAACTCCTCTGAAGACAGATGTTTGAAGGATTTTGGCTTAATATTTCGCGTTACTTCAGCTACTTTATTACCATCACCCTGGGGGTATTATTCTTTGCTTTTGGGTGGTTAATACCCCTGTTCAAGCGTCCGGTAACCGCGATCGCACTAATTGGCTTCTTCGTCGCCAGCTTAATTTTTGTTGCCCTCACCCTAAAGGCAATGCTGGGCTTGAGTCCCGTTTAGGTACGATGGTTAGAGGCATTGCTCATACTGCCTAAAAAGGCAGCTGTTTATTATGGCTACAGATCGTCGCGTCTCTCGCGTTGCGGCACTAATTCAACGCGAAGTCAGCCAATTGCTCCAAAACGGCATCAAAGATGACCGGGTGGGCTCAGGTATGGTCAGCGTAACTGATGTGAATGTTTCTGGCGACCTTCAGCACGCCAAGATATTTGTCAGTATCTACGGCACACCTGAAGCAAAGGCGGAAACGATGGCGGGGTTAAAGGCGGCGACTGGTTATGTGCGTCGGGAAATCGGTCAACGGGTGCGTCTGCGCCGGACGCCAGAAGTGGTGTTTATGGAAGATAAATCCCTGGAACGAGGCGATCGCATTCTCACCCTCCTTAACCAAATTAACCAAGACCGCCATGATGATAATCTAACTGAGGAGGTTCGTGAAAACGACTACGAAGTCTCGGCCCAGGAAGAGGAAGATTGAAAACTTCTAAATTACCCGATCTAAATGCGCTTACCCTAGCAGAACAAGTAGCCCAGATGGTTGTAGTAAGAGCCTCTGGCTACTTGTTCGATCACCAAATCAAGTATCCCCAATGGGAACCACCCGCAGCTAAGTTAAGGCATTTAATCGCTGACCTTGGCGTGGGTGGCGTGATTCTACTTGGGGGTAGTGCGGCTGAATTGGCGCTGCGATCGCAACAGATCCAAAACTGGGCCAAAATTCCCCTCCTGATCGCCGCCGATATTGAAGAAGGCGTCGGTCAGCGTTTTTCGGGTGCTACCTGGTTTCCGCCGCTGATGGCAATTGGTGCGATCGCTCAAAAAGATCTTAACCTCGCCGAACAATATGCCGAGCAGATGGGCGCGATAATTGCTCAAGAAGCAATTGCGATCGGCATAAACTGGGTACTGGCACCAGTCGTCGATGTTAATAACAATCCCGATAATCCAGTTATCAATGTCCGCGCTTTTGGCGAAACTCCCGCCGTCGTCAGTCAACTCGCCGCTGCTTTTATCGAAGGTGCGAAACGTTATCCCGTTTTAACCACCGCCAAACATTTTCCCGGACACGGCGACACTGCGGTAGATTCTCACTTGGAATTACCCGTAATTCCTCATTCTTCAGCCAGATTGGCAGAAATTGAGTTACCACCCTTCGCCGCCGCTATTTCTGCTGGTGTAGATACGGTAATGACGGCTCATCTGCTGATCCCGAATTGGGATCGGGAACGACCTGCCACTCTATCTCATCCCATTTTGACTGGTCAGTTACGCGAAAACCTGGGTTTTGAAGGTTTGATTGTCACAGATGCTTTGGTGATGGGTGCGATCGCAAATCAATATGGTACTAATGAAGCACCCGTTTTAGCAGTCGAAGCTGGTGCTGATATTTTACTCATGCCGGTAGATCCAGAAGGTGCGATCGCAGCGATATGCCATGCCGTAACATCTGGACGCATCTCTTCTGACAGAATTCGCGCCTCTGTGGAACGCATCTGGTCAGCTAAGCTCAAGGTATTTCAGGATCTCTCAAGTGAGAAAAGAGGAGCAGAGGGGCAGAGGAGCGGGGGAGCGGGGGAG